>Ga0208262_1000608_pt1 | contig 11690 bp, 9 predicted proteins | sample LakWasMet15_LOW5_2_FD_183863 | JGI IMG/M metagenome (GOLD analysis project Ga0208262, IMG submission 183863) | Freshwater sediment methanotrophic microbial communities from Lake Washington under simulated oxygen tension - Sediment Metagenome... | ecosystem: Environmental > Aquatic > Freshwater >... | reverse complement strand
AGCTAAATTAAAACTGATATTATCACTCATTCCGTATAATTGTCCGAACCAAATTCTATCATCATTCGCTTTCAATCCTTTTTCTCCCATCAAATTCATCAAAAATTCAGTGCTTGATTCATTATGGGTTCCTTCAAAAACAGACATAGTGTCAATATTATCCACCATATATTTCACGGCTGCATCGTAGTTTTTGTCGGTGGCTTCTTTTGATGCACAAATTGGTGTTGGATAACCCATCTCCGTGGCACGCTCATTTTCCTTTTCCATATAAGCACCACGAACTAATTTCATACCAATGAAGAAGCCTTCCTTTTTTGCTTTTTCGTGGAGGTTTTTCAAATAATCCAATCGATCCCAACGGTACATTTGCAACGTATTATAAACAATTGGTTTCGATTTATTATATTTCTTCATCATTTCTTCGACCAAATTATCGACAGCGTCTTGCATCCAACTTTCCTCGCTATCAATCAAAAGTGCTATATTATTGTCAAATGATGCCTTACAAACTTTATCAAAACGTACCAAAACCCTATTCCATTCTTCGGTTTCAGCAGGTGTTAATTTTTTTCCTTCTCCAATGGCCTGATATAAATCTAAACGTCCAAAACCAGATGGTTTAAAAACGGCAAACGGAATTGCCTTTTTTTCCTTGGCAAAATCAATCAGTTTCAAAGTTTTTTCTAAAACGGTATTAAACTGTTCTTCCGCTTCTTTTCCTTCAACAGAATAATCCAAAACCGATGAAACTCCTTTGGCATACATTTTATCAACCACAGCAATACAATCATCTTCGTTAACACCACCACAAAAATGGTCAAAAACAGTAGCTCGAATCAAACCTTCAACCGGTAAATTTGCTTTTATGGCAAAATTTGTAACTGCAGTTCCTATTCTTACCAAAGGTTCATTAGCAATCAATTTGAAAAGAAAATAAGCTCTATCGAGTTCGGTATCGCTTTTTAATGAAAAGGCAATTTGTGTGTTATTGAATATATTTTCCATTTTTTGTTATATTTTTGTACAAATATAGAGAGAGTTTTGAATATTATTCAGCAAAAATTACCTTATTTTGCGGTTTCAATCAATAAAATAAAATGCAAACAATTCAAGCCAATAATTATCCAATTCATTTTAACGAAAAAGGATATGAAGCACTTAATTCGTTCCTAAAAGAAAGTAAATATTCAAACTTATTTATTATTGTTGACAGCAATACAAATGAGTTTTGTTTGTCTCAATTCCTGCCTTATTTAGCAACTAATCTTACTATAGAAATTGTCGAATTCGAAGCCGGTGAACCCAACAAAAATATTGATACTTGCGTGCAGATTTGGAATGTATTGACAGATCTTGGTGCTGACAGAAAAAGCTTGGTAATCAATCTTGGCGGTGGAGTTGTTACTGATTTGGGTGGTTTCGTGGCTTCCACATTCAAAAGAGGGATCGATTTTATTCATATTCCAACGACTTTGCTTTCTATGGTCGATGCTTCTGTAGGTGGGAAAACAGGTGTTGATTTAGGTAATTTAAAAAACCAGATTGGGGTCATTAATGTGCCCAAAATGGTGCTTATCGATACACAATACTTAAAGACACTTTCTAAACGGGAAATGCGTTCCGGTCTTGCCGAAATGCTCAAACACGGATTAATTTTTGACAAGAATTATTGGGAGAAATTTTTAGATTTGAAAGCCATTGACTTTGCCGATTTTGATGAATTAATACACCGTTCTGTCGAAATAAAGAACGAAATTGTGATGCAGGATCCTACCGAAAAAAATATCCGAAAAGCATTAAATTTTGGTCACACTTTAGGTCACGCCATTGAAAGCTACTTTTTAGAAAACGAGAACAAAAAAAGCCTGTTGCACGGAGAAGCCATTGCTATTGGGATGATTTTGGAAAGCTATATTTCATTGGAAAAAGGTTTAATTAATCAACAAGAATACAATCAAATAAAAAATGCAATAAAAACTATTTATGACGACGTCATTTTTGAAGAAAACGACATAGAACCTATATTGGAATTATTAATTCACGACAAAAAAAATGAGTACGGAAACATTCAATTTGCCTTGATTGATGGCATTGGAAAAATAAAAATCAATCAAACAGTTGAAAATGAATTGATTTTAAAAGCTTTTCAAGATTATAAATCTTAATTTTTTTACTAAAAAGGATTGCTTTACGTATAAAAATATTTTTTACATTTGCCCCAATGAAAAAAAATCAAAACCAGAGAAATTATAGTTCCATTAAAAACGAAAGCAATAGATCTTTTTCAAGAATATTGAAACGTTTTTATACTATTAAGGATACATTTAGTTTTGATGTTTTTCAATATTTGAAAGCAGATCACGAGAAGCTTCAAATTATTTACGCAAATATTAGGGTTTGAATTTTAGTTTGATTTATTTTACATTACCAACAACATAAAATACTGAAAACTAAATGAATACAAAATATTTTGATCTAATAAATCAAACCTATTATTTCCCTCAAGAAGAGTTTACTTTAGACAAAGATAATCTTCAGTTTCACAATATTGATTTGATGAAATTAGTGGAAAAATATGGTACACCATTAAAGTTTACTTACTTACCTCAAATTTCCAACAACATCAACAAAGCCAAAAACTGGTTTCGTAAATCGATGGAAAAGAACAAATATGAGGCAAAATATTTTTACTGTTATTGCACCAAAAGTTCCCATTTTGAATATGTAATGAATGAAGCTTTCAAGAATAACATTCACATCGAAACTTCATCGGCTTTTGACATCAATATCGTTGAAAATTTGATGGCTTCCGGCAAAATAAATAAAAGCACTTATGTGATTTGTAATGGTTTCAAAAGAGACCAATATATTGAAAACATAGCCCGATTAATTAATAACGGCCATAAAAACACTATTCCAATAATTGATAATTACGAAGAACTTGATATTTTACAAGATAAAATAAAAAGAAAATTTAAAATTGGTATTCGTATTGCCGCTGAGGAAGAACCAAAATTCGAATTCTATACCTCACGACTTGGTATTGGATACAAAAATATAGTCCAGTTTTACAAGAAACAAATTCAGGATAATAAAAAACTGGAACTCAAAATGTTGCATTTTTTTATTAATACTGGAATCAACGACAATGCCTATTATTGGAACGAATTGGTAAAATGTATCAAAGTATATGTGGCGTTAAAAAAGGAATGCCCAACACTGGATGGTTTGAACATTGGTGGAGGTTTTCCAATAAAAAATTCATTGGCTTTTGAATACGATTATCAATATATGATTGACGAAATCATCAATCAAATCAAAATTGCCTGTGACGAAGCTGAAGTGGATGTTCCCAATATTTTTACCGAATTTGGTTCATATACCGTTGGTGAAAGCGGCGGGGCCATTTACCAGATTTTGTATCAAAAACAACAAAACGACAGGGAAAAATGGAATATGATTGATTCTTCATTTATTACGACTTTACCTGATACCTGGGCGATTAATAAGCGTTTTATTATGCTGGCTGTCAATCGCTGGAATGATACTTACGAGAGAGTTTTGCTTGGTGGTTTGACTTGCGATAGTGATGATTATTATAACTCAGAGCAAAATATGAATGCTATCTATTTGCCAAAATACAATAAAGAAAAACCACTGTATATAGGATTTTTCAACACTGGAGCTTATCAAGAAACCATTGGTGGTTACGGTGGTTTACACCATTGCTTGATTCCGCAACCTAAACATATACTGATAGATAAGGATGAAAACGGAATCTTGGCAACTGAAGTTTTCTCGGAACAACAAACTGCCGAGGATGTTTTAAAAATATTAGGTTACGCAAAATAAATATATAATTAATAATTAGTCTATTTGAAAATTCGTTAAATTTGAAAATGTTTTTCAATATTTCGATTTTTAAATCTTTAAATTTAAAATAATGAAGAAAGGACCAATAAGTCAGTTTATCGAAAAGCATTATTTGCATTTCAACTCTGCTTCTTTAGTTGATGCCGCAAAAGCCTACGAACAACAATTAGCTAACGGGGCAAAAATGATGGTAAGTATGGCTGGTGCGATGAGTACCGCTGAAATTGGAAAGATTTTTGCGGAAATCATCCGTAAGGATAAAGTACAAATCATCTCGTGTACTGGTGCAAATCTTGAGGAAGACATAATGAATTTGGTTGCCCATTCTCACTACGAAAGAGTGCCACATTATCGTGATTTGACACCACAAGACGAATGGGATTTACTTGAAAGAGGATTAAATCGAGTTACAGACACTTGTATTCCAGAACACGAAGCATTCCGTCGTTTGCAAAAACATATTTACAAAATTTGGAAAGACGCCGATGATAAAGGCGAAAGATATTTTCCCCATGAATTTATGTATAAAATGTTGCTTTCGGGAGTTCTAGAAGAATATTACGAAATCGACCTAAAAGACAGCTGGATGTATGCCGCTGCCGAGAAAAATTTACCTATTATTGTACCAGGATGGGAAGATAGCACTATGGGAAATATATTTGCCTCTTATGTTATAAAAGGCGATTTGAAGGCTTCGACAATGAAATCAGGTATAGAATATATGGTTTACTTGTCAGATTGGTATCCAAAGAATAGTGCCAATGGCGTAGGTTTCTTCCAGATTGGTGGCGGAATTGCAGGAGATTTTCCAATTTGCGTTGTGCCAATGTTATACCAAGATATGGAAATGCATGACATTCCTTTTTGGAGTTATTTTTGTCAAATTTCAGATTCAACAACCAGTTATGGTTCTTATTCTGGCGCAGTTCCCAATGAAAAGATCACTTGGGGAAAATTAGACATTAAAACCCCGAAATTTATTATTGAGTCGGATGCCACAATTGTTGCTCCGCTAATTTTTGCTTATTTGTTAGATTTATAGAATTAATTTATGAAGAGAGTAATTGTTGATTATGCTAAACTTACCCACGAAATTTTAAACCTTCTGGTCGAAAGATTTCCTGATGGCTATGACGATTCAAACATTATCCGTTTTAGAAATGCAAAAAATGAATTGGTTGAGGCGGTCGAAGTTCGAACCGAAGACACCATCTATTTGGTAAAAGTTAGCACCAAACTTGCAGATCGAATCGAGAATTATGATGAGGATGATGAAATCGAAGTTGAAATTGAACCTATTATCCCAATGAAAGGTCTTGACGATGACGAAGATAGTGGTGAAAATGATGAAAATGATGACGAAGATGACGATTTTGACAAACCTGAAATTGATGACGAGGATGATGAAGATGAGGACTCAAATGATAAGGATTTTGATGAGGATGATGAAGACGACGATGATGAGGACAATTAGTTGAATCATTTTTACAAAAATAAAAAAGGAACTCCACAATCGGAGTTCCTTTTTTATTGAAATAAATCCAAAACATTACAAATAGCGTTCTTTAATTATTCTTAAATGATGATTTTGATGTCCTGAGATTAGAAAACCTATTACACGAACCGAGATTGCATTATTAGAAGAAGTTCCTAAATAAGCAAGTTGTTTATCAGAAAAGTTTTTAAATAGGCACAATGTCGAATTTCTGACGAATTGAAATTCTTCAATCAAACTTTCCACCGTTCGACTATTCGCCATTGCATTGGGAACATAATCATTTTCTTCAAATCCTGCCAATGGAGTTTTGTCCCCTCGCCCAATTCTCAATGCACGATAAGCAAAGATGCGTTCGGCATCAATTAGATGAAGCAAAATATCCTTGATTGTCCATTTATTTTCTGCATAACGATATTCCAGTTTTTCGACCGGAATTGTTGAAATAAAGGAAACCATTTGATTTAATCCTTGTTCCAATCCTTCCATCAAACTTATGTCTTCCAATGCATTTATATAAGTAGCATTGAAAGAAGAATATTCCGTTTTTAATAATCCGTTTGGTTTCATAAATTAGAAATTACGCAGAGTTTCTACTGGCATTTGTGTTTCCAAAAAGAGAACGAGTCACTATTTTTTCATAAATTTTTATCAGGTTCTGGTCTGGATTTGTTTCTTTGTTTAACTCATTAATTTTCAACAAAGCATATTGTTGTATTGTCAACAATGGCAATACAATACGCTCTCTAATATCAATTGAAGCCTTGCCATCAGGATAATTTTCCATTAGTTCTTTATGACCCGCAATTTTTAACAGCAATCTTTTTGTTTCCAAAAATTCGTCATAAATAATTTGCCAAAACTGACCAAATTCAGGGTCATTTTTCATATAAGCCGTCAGTGGAAAAAATGACTTAGCCAAGGACATCATACTGTTCTCCAATAATGTTTTAAAGAACAATGAATTATTATATAAATCTTGAACTTTTTCCCATTGATTATTATCTTCAAAGTGTTTTAGCGCAGAACCAACTCCGAAAAATCCCGGTACATTTTGCTTCAACTGACTCCAAGAACCAACAAATGGAATAGCTCGCAAATCTTTAAAATCAAGATCATCAGACTTATTTCTTTTTGAAGGCCGACTTCCTATATTTGTTTTAGCATAATACTTAATAGTACTCATTTGTTCCAGATAAGGAATAAACTTTGGATGATTCTTAAAATCTAAATATTTTTGATAACCTAATTCTGCTAATTGTCCTAAGACTTCTTTTTCATTGGCACTCAACTCATTTTTTCCTATGCTAAAAACTTGGTTGGTAACACCTGCACTTAATAAATTTTCTAAGTTATTTCGGCAAGAATCCAAGGTTCCAAAATTAGAACTTATAGTTTGTCCTTGAACAGTAACTTGAATCTCATTGTTCTCGATATTCGGCCCCAAAGAAGCATAGAATTTATGTGTTTTTCCTCCGCCACGAGCAGGCGGACCACCACGACCATCAAAGAATATTACTCTAATTCCATATTTTCTAGACATTGCTGTAAGCTCTTCTTTTGCTTCATAAATACTCCAGTTTGCCATCAAATATCCACCATCTTTAGTCCCATCTGAAAAGCCCAGCATTATTGTTTGCTTATTATTTCTATTTTTTAAATGATTGGAGTAAGCAGGATTGGTATATAATTTTTCCATGATAAGATGTGCATTTTGCAAATCATCTACTGATTCAAATAACGGAATTATATCTACCTTAGGGCTTTCCCAATCATTTAATCGAATGAGTGCAAAAGTTTCCATCACATTAAGCGCACTTTCATTGTTGCTAATGATATAACGATTGGCGCCAAACTCTCCATTTCTCTCCTGAATTTTTTTAATGGCTTGTATAGACTCGATAGTCGATTTTGTCATTTCGTTTTCAAAGACACTTGAGTCTATTTTACCACAAGCATTGGAAAGAACTTTAATCTTCTCTTCTTCTGACAATTGATAATAATTCGTTGGGAAAATATCAGAATTTGAACTAACAAAATAGTCTACTACATCCTTAAATACTGAATCGTGAACTCTACTATTTTGACGTATATCTAAAGTCGCAAAATGGAATCCAAACAAATTTACTTTAATCAAAAGCGCATCCAGTTCGTCTAAATACAAGGATTGATGTCTTTCAATTATTATGGTTTTAATTTTATTTAATTGCGTTTTAAATTCATCCAAGGTAATATAAGCATCTCCTTCTGAATAAAATACAGAACGATAAAGTTTATATTCTAATTCAGTAACCAAAACATCTACTTCATAAAAAGTCAATTTTCTTTTGAGATTTCTCATCTCAGTATAATAACATTTCAAAATCGAAGTTCTCAGCCTTTCTGCAACTTTAAGAGTAATTTCTGTCGTTACAAAAGGATTTCCGTCACGATCTCCGCCTGGCCAAAACCCAAGTTTTATCAATGGATTTTTAATGGAGTTTCCATCAAATATATTTTTTTCAAGATAATGCACCATCTCTCCTGAAGTCTCATAAAAAACATTTTCGAGATACCATATCAAGCTTACTGCTTCATCAAATGGGTTTGGTTTTACGGTCTGAATAAAAGGGGTTTTCCCCAATTGAGCCAATAATTGTTTAATGTCTAATAAATTATTTTCACGAATAGCATCCGTCAAATCGTTGATAATTCCAAGAACTGCACCTGGATAGAATTGCGTTGGATGTGCCGTTAATACTGTTCTTACATTAAAATCCTCTAAAAAATCGATTAATTCTTCTTTTTTATTTTTCGCATCAGCTTTTTCTTTAATATCACGAAGTGATCCCCTTCCTTCCATATTATTCACTATTGGAAAAGCAGCATCTTCAATGGCATCGAAAAGTACAATTTGACGTTCGATATATTGTATAAAACGAAACATCAAATCGATTTTTTCTGTTTCGGAAGTACTGTGCAAATATTTATCGGCAAAGAAATCAACAATCTCTTTAGGATTTTCCTGTTTTTTGAAACCGGCGTCACAAACTTCTGTAAATAAAGGAAGTAAAACCCCTGTATTATCAATAGAATCAAAAGGCAATGTGATAAAAACACTGTTGTAAATATGATATTTTGAAAGAACTTCTTGATTGAAACGTTCTATTTTTGGAAGCGTATACATAATTGCTTAATTAGTTATGGTTGGCAATAGTTAATCATAAAAAAACCCCAAGAATTCACTTGAGGTTAACTTATTTATATAGTTTTCAAGTGATTACATGTTCTTAAAAATCGTATGCATCAAGCGCTTTTTATCGTTGATACTTTCTTCTAATGAAATCATTGTTTCTGTTCTATAGACTCCTTCGATGTCATCAATCATAAAAATTACATCTTTTGCATGTTTAGTATCCTTGGCTCTAATTTTACAAAATATATTGAATTTTCCTGTCGTAACAGAAGCTACCGTTACAAAAGGAATTTCATTGATTCGCTGCAAAACAAACTTGGTTTGAGATGTGTTGTTAAGAAAAACTCCAACATAGGCTATAAATGAATAGCCTAATTTATCATAATCTAAAACTAACGACGACCCCATTATGATTCCCGCATCTTCCATTTTCTTTACCCTGACATGCACGGTTCCTGCAGAAATCAATAATTTTTTTGCAATATCCGTAAACGGAATCCTTGTGTTGTCAATCAACATATCCAAAATCTGGTGATCTACTTCATCTAAACGAAACTTACTCATAATTCTTAAATTAATATTATTAATTGCAATTGGAAAAAATCGACATAAATATTATAAATCTTAATTTTACGTTTTCATCAAACCATTGACAAACTCAATGTTATTATCCAAATGAAAATCTGCTTTTTGGTCTAATTTAGGAACATTATCTCGATTATCAAGGTACAAAGCGCCTTTTGCATCATATTCAAAATGTCCAAAATAATTTTCTAATTCGCCTATTTTTACAATATAAGCGTTAAAACAAAGCTTATCTTCTATTAGTTCTTCTTTGTATTGTGCAGCAAAATTCGTGATTATTTCGATACCATCATAATTTATTTTGACATTTTTGAATATAAAATCATAAAAAACAACATTATTTTGAGAAATACTCAAATATTTATCACTTTCATTGTTAACTATATCGTTTTCGCCAAGTATCTTAAAACTCGAAACCAAAGCTATAAAAACATATTTTCGGGTTTCTTCTCTAAAATAGTCATTTTGATAATGCCCTGCTTCAAACAAAACCGTAGGAACTCCTAAATATTGAAAAGTATCCCCAATACAATTGATGTTGAACGAATCATCAAAACGCCCCACTTGACCCGGAATGTATTTTTGCAAAATAGTATTAATTCCCGCAATCAAGTTAATTGCTTTTAATCGAGATTCATTTATTTCACGAGCTTCATTATAAGAAGGTGCCAAAAAAGATAAAGTTGCAGGTTTTCCAGTGCTTCCCACTCCAAATATAGTGCGTTGATCGTGCAAATTATAACAAAAATCAGGTTTGAAACTTTCGAAAACCGCTCTTAAAACCTTGCTTTCGGGCTGCGAAAGATTTTGAGAATCCCTATTTAAGTCAATTTTATTTGAATTTTCTCTTGTATACAACTTTGCTCCGTCAGGATTTAGCATTGGTATACAACAAAAAGTGAATGTACTAAGAAAATATTTTGCTAATTCTGAACCATCATTTAACAAATTTATGAAGTCGAAAAGTGCTTTTGTGGTTGTACTTTCATTTCCGTGCATTTGAGACCAAAGCAGGATTTTGATTTTTCCATTCCCAATTTCATATTTATAAATGGGCTTATCGAGTACTGATTTGCCAATAATTTTCAATTGATTATTAGTGTTGTTTTTTTTCAATATTGGCTCAATCATCTCTAAAGTTATGTATCTACCTTGTAGAGTTTGCTCCTTGTATTGACTGAATAATTGTTCTAAATTCATAGGTTTAATTTTGTTTTACAAAAGTAAACATCTTTATAATTACATTTGTAAACTGTAAATAATTACATTTATTTAAAAATGTAAACAAGATTATTGTACATAATGTATTCCTTTTCTTAGTCATTGTTGACATTTGTTTATATAATATATAAAATTACTTATGTTATTGTTTATCAGTATTTTAAATTTTATTATTTAATGTTATTATTCGTGTGAATTGTACTTAATATATTGATTTACATCTGTAATTTTGGTAATTTCAATCCGTTTAGTTACATTTGTAACTCTGTTATTTAAAATAATAATTTACAATGGTAAACACTGACGATTTCATTAAAAGATTGGAAACTATACTCGATTACAATAGTCTGAATGCTTCCTCTTTTGCAGATAAAATTGGAGTACAGCGTTCTAGTTTATCTCACCTACTTTCAGGTAGAAACAAACCTAGCTTGGATTTTATTTTGAAAATTATTGAGGTTTTTCCAGACGTAGATTTATATTGGATTTTAAATGGTAAAGGAAGTTTTCCTAAATCGGAAAATAAAATTGGTGCAACTATTCCAATCTCTGCACCTACCCCTATTTTAGAAAACAAGGTTGAAAAGCAGGCTGATTTGTTTTCGGAAAAAATTGAGGATCCAAAAAATCGTGTAGAAGAAAATCTTTCGAATACAATTCCAAATACGCAAATCTCATCGACCCAGAAAAATAACTCTGAAATTGACCGTATTGTAATTTTTTATAAAAACGGAACATTTCGAACTTATTCGCCTGAATAATTATTTTTCAGGATCAAAACTGCATTCGGGAACTTTACCTTTTACCCCTTCAAAATGTTTTAATAAAATTTTCAAGTCATTTTCGTAATTAGAAATTGGATAAAATACTTTACCAATATTTACTGTTTTATTACCAAAATCAAAAGCAATCGGAATTATTGGAACATTTGCTCTCAAAGCAATATAATAAAATCCAGATTTTAGTTCCGCAACCTTTTTTCTAGTTCCTTCAGGTGCAATGGCAAGTCTAAATTCATTGTGATTTTCAAATATTTTGGCAATGGCATCCACTTTGTTCAAACTTCCCGTTCTATCAATTGGGGCTCCTCCCATCCAACGAAAGTAATGTCCAAACGGAAACCGAAATAATTCTTTCTTTGCTATATAATTCATCTCTAAACCTGTGATTCCTCTTGTAAATATTCCCAAATAGAAATCGTGCCAACTGGTATGCGGAATAACCATCATTACACATTTCTTGATGTTTTCATCAATAGTGCCTTCGATTTTCCAACCCATTAGTTTAAAAAAAATAAATTTGTAGATGCTTTTTTTCATTTGGAAACAGTTTTTAGTA
>Ga0208262_1000601_pt1 | contig 11758 bp, 9 predicted proteins | sample LakWasMet15_LOW5_2_FD_183863 | JGI IMG/M metagenome (GOLD analysis project Ga0208262, IMG submission 183863) | Freshwater sediment methanotrophic microbial communities from Lake Washington under simulated oxygen tension - Sediment Metagenome... | ecosystem: Environmental > Aquatic > Freshwater >... | reverse complement strand
AAGAAGAAAAATCGGGAAAACCGGTTAACAATGCTATTTATTGGGTGTTGCCAAGTGGCTATTTTTCAAAAAAATCAGCTTGTCTGGCAATTGTGGCTGGAATACGATTTGTTCAGCGCTTCCCTAGAGCTTCCAAGACTGCGTTCCCAAGCTGGAGCTTGGAAACGAGCAAACAAGCATACCTACGGTTAGCAAATCGCACTCTCATCACCCTTTATCCCTTGCGTTTGCCGCGTGACCGGCGTTTTTTCTCTACGGATTTGGTAACACTGGGCTCAACGGATTGTAATGCTGCCGGAGCCGGTTGTTCGACTTCGCTCAGATCAGGCTCATTGACTTCGTTCGGAGCAGGCTCATCAACTTCACCATGACCAAGTTCAGCGAACGGCGCAGGTAAGTCGACTTCATCCATCTGCTCCATGAACACCTCCGCATCCAGAGGCCGACGCAAGTGATAAAGCTGGGCTTCTGCCTCGTTATCTAAAAAGACACCGTCGAACAGACGCATTACCCGCTTCGGCACTAACGGCAAGGGCCGCAGGCCCATCTCATTAAGATGGTGCAACCGCGCAACATAGTCAAACTCCAGCATCAACGGCGTAGTGTCGGCATCGCTGCTATAAACAACGCCCGCCCGTTCGCGCGGCAGGACATCATCCTTCATGCCAAGTAAGGTACGCCCGTTGATGACGGTCAACGCTTGCCCGCGCCAGTCACGGCGCTCGGCAGACTCAGCGCCATCGTCGCCATCCAGATCGAGAATTTCATGAATGCCGTCGGCGTCCAGCAGTATCTGGTAAGGTCCGGCGCAGACTTGCAGGTAGTGGCTCATACCGCCTCCTGACGAACACTTTCGGCCAGGCGCAATAGCACTTCGCCATCAAGGATTAACACCACTTTGCCGTCGCCCATAATGGATGCGCCGCCCACACCGGGCAACGCTGCCAGACGCGCGTGGATATCCTTGACGAATAGCTCGCGTCGCCCAATCATTCGATCCACCACAATACCGATCATCTGCGAACCATTGGACACGACCACGGCGGCACAGCTCTTGGTGCTGTTATCCATTCCTCCGCCGAAACCGAGTAGATCGCCCATGTACGCTAAAGGCAGGAACGCGCCGCGTAACAGCACAGACTGTCGCCCCTTGATAGTCTGAATTTCATCCGGTTCGATTTCCACCACTTCCGCCACATAGCGGCCCGGTAGCGCCAAGGTCTGATCGGCCACACCGACCAGCATGACATCCTGTACCGCCACCGATAACGGCATTTCCAGGGTGAAGGTCGAACCTTTACCAACCTCCGACTTAATGTGGATAGAGCCGCCCAAACGCATTACATTGGTACGCACTACATCCATACCGACGCCACGCCCTGAAGTCTCGGTAATTTTTTCGGCAGTGGAAAAACCGGGTATGAACAGGAAGTTATAAATATCCTCTTTACTCAAATGACGGCTTTCCTCCTCCTTGATCAAACCGCGTTCAACCGCTTTTTGCCGCACTTTTTCCGGATCGATACCGCTACCGTCATCGATCACCTGAACAATCACCCGACTACCCTGCTGAATGGCTTTAATAAGAATTTGCGCTTCCTCGCTCTTACCCGCCGCCTTGCGGATCTCGGGTAGTTCGATGCCGTGGTCGGCGCTGTTGCGTACCATGTGCATCAGTGGATCGGACAGCACTTCGACCATGGCCTTATCGATACGCACCTCTTGCCCGGCCATGTCGAGCCGGATGCGCTTACCCTGTGCCTGCGCCAAATCTCGCACTACACGAGGGAAGCGTTTGAAGACCATTTCCACCGGCACCACGCGCAAACTCATGGCGCTGTCCTGCAAGCGAGACAGGGCGCTCTGGATCAGTGCATCCACTTCCACCAGCTTGCGACTTTGCTCATCCAGCGCCTCGTGTATTTCCGACAGGGCATTGTCCCCACTCACTAAGTCCTTGAGCTTTTGCAACGCCTCGCGGGCACGCGAATCGATAACGATGTGATTGAGTTGCGCCCGCACCAGCACCATTTCACCGATTTGGTTCATGAAACTATCGAGCGTTTCCCCTGCCACGCGAATGGCATTGGAAGCCGCCGCGCCGCCTGCCTGCGCAGCAGCTCTGGCCGTCGGTGCGGCAGCCTTGGATGCGACTACAACGGCCTGATCGGATGAGGTTTTCAGTTCGACCATACGTTCGTCGGGGTCGATAACGCGCAGCTCCGCCTCCACCTCTTCGCGCGGCGCTTTCGACACCAGCAGCATTTCGTACCAGCTCTGGCCGTCGATGAACACCGAACGGTTGGTAATGACCCTACCGCGCTTGTCCACCCAAGTCAGGAAAGCGGCAGCGAGCTCCTCGGAGGATTCGAGATGCGCCATCACCTCGTACAAATGCTCTCCCCCTTTCAGCGCCTCGATCAGGTCGCGCACGTTCTCGGGTGAAAGAATCTCTGCCAGTTCGGGGTTAATATTAAGACTCTTAATGAAATCGCGGAAAGCCCCTACCGGATTGTCGCCGTCCACGCCCGCTTCGTAAGTCCATGCGTACTCGCGAATGCGTTTCGCCAAATCGTCGCACTTGGCCATCTGCTCCGGCTGGTCGTACGCTTTGCCGTCCACGGCGTCGCGGTACACTTGTTGCGTTATCAACATGCACTCACGCGACAAATGGATGATCTCGCCAAAAATATTCAGTTCCCCGCGCGCCGCGCGTCCGAAAACGTCTTCCAGTAAGAGCAGCAAATCGTAGCGCGAGCCGGGCAAGAGAAAAGAAAAAAACGAATTCGCCGCAGCCAGATGTTTGAACAACGCATCCGCCACCATCTCGTCATCCATTGCCGTGTCGCTGGAGTCGGTATCCAAGGCGTCAAGATCATTGACAATGGCCTGGAACAAGCGGTCAAAATTGACCTGCATTGTCGCACTCAGGCTCTGTGCCAAAGTAACGGAACCGGCGTTGCCGCCGGACTCCTGTTCAAGGTGCTGGAGCAGCCCCTGAAACTGCAACAGCAAACCAATGACTGCTTCGCGCTCTTCCGGTAAAACCGGGTTGGCTTCGGGGATTTTCGCCAAGATAGCGTCGGCCACCTCGCTAATGCGCGTAAAACCCATTATATCGGCGGCATGACCAATCGTGCAGAGCGCCTCAACCATGGACGCCTGACCTTCGAAGGCCACACAATTTTCCTGTGGCGCGTATTTCTCATCCAGTAACGCCGCCATGGAGGGAACGTTCTCTCGCACCAACTCCATAAAGAACTTAAGCATTTCCGGGTCGTCATGGAGCGCCGTCGACTTCGACGCCTCGGCAACCGCACCTACGTCGCCTTCTTGCGATACTCCAGGCAACGACTCCCTACGTTGCTCTACCGCCCCCGTCGCGGCCGTGCCGTCGTCCGGCTGGTGTTTAATGTCCGGCTCCGCGCCCACCCCGCGTGCAACCGCGAAAGCATGCTGCAACCGTGAAAGTAGCGCTTGCGATGCTTCGCCGTCGCTACGTTCCGCTATCGCTTGCTCGCGCAGCACTTTCAATTCGTCCACAGTTTCCAGCAACAATGCGCTAGTAGCCCCATCCAGCGCCGCAGTACCATCGCGCACCAACCCCAACAAATCCTCGGCATAATGGGACAGTTGCTCCATCCCCAGCATATCCAGCGCCTTGGATATGCCTTTGATCGAATGGAACGAGCGAAACAGACGCGCCACTTCTTCTACCCAGATGCCATCGCTTTCCGCAGCGACCAGAATATGCTCCATAATTTCAAGATGCTCTTCCGTTTCGATGGCAAACTGCGCCCAGATATTTTCAATAAATTCGTCATTCATGTTTTTAAACCCGATTCTGTTTCAGCGGTCAAGCCGCCGGTAAATCAATCATTAACAATCCGCCTTCAGTTGCTTATTGGGCGGCATATAAGTACCTGAATATAAGTTTCCAGCTCTTGTTTAAAGCCGGAGTGCAGGCTTTGCCTGCTTTGCAAGCAGAGCTTGCACTCCAAAATATCCGAAAACTTTAGCTCGATTACTTAGCTATCTCGCTGACTCTCAAGCTCCAGCTTGTCGCTGGTTCCCAAGCTGGAGCTCTCATCGTTATACACATCATACACATCTCAAAGTAGGCCGGAATAAGCCGGTTCAAGCGATAGCGAGAACTGGCGTTGCCTACATGGATGTAGGTAAGGGGCGTGAGCAGGAGCGGAAGCTTTTCCGGCAAACACCTCCCGACCTCGCCGGAAACGCCACCTCGCGCTACGCGCTTGGATGGCCTTATTCCGGCCTACATCCTCAACGTCCCGCTTGTTCAGAACATCGCAAGTTAGACCTTCCAGGTTTTAAAAACCTGGAAGGTCTGCATATCAGTATGACGCTAGCCCGTAGACATTTGTGTATAACGATGAGAGCTGGAGCTTGGGAACCCGCGAAACCAACCAGCAAAATCCGCAAGGTGTCAAAAATTAACATTTCCCTGTACCCAGATTTTTTGAGTATCGGTAGCGAATCTATCTGCATCGTAATTAGCATATTTAGCCAGCAACGAATAATGCTTGCCGAATTTTTTGACCGCCTGAAAATTCCATTCCTTGCCGTAATGAACACGCCCGGTATCATCGGTAAAATCATGATAAATACCTGATAACACAAGACTATCGTTGTCCATAAACTTTGCGCTAACGGTGCCGAACACATCACGAATACCGTTATTAGGCGTAATCAGAAATAAATCCGCCCAGCCTTGGAACGCGTGGTTGGTACCCAGCGGTGTATCAAAAGTCCGATTCAGGCCGGAACCGTTAAGCTGCTCCATAGCGCCTTGAAAGCTGAAGTTATAGGCCGTAAAACCACTCATTAGATTGAAACGGTTGGCCTGATAGGGGCTTGAGTGTTGGTAATCCTGTTGGTAGCTCCATTCAGCCGTGTACAGCAAGCTGTAGTGATCATAGAATTTCTTCGGTTTGTCACTATTAATAAAGCGCAGGCCGTAAGTCTGGCTTGATTTTTGATAATTTTCACTTTCGGTATAATCGAGCCAATAGCCGTAACCGATCAGGTTGCCGTAGTCGCCAAGGTTATAGTTGGCATTGACTATCGGTGCATTGATATTTTCGGTCGTGGCGGTGAAGGTTTGTACGTTGCCTATATAGCCGATATTAACGGTCAAGCCTTTAAGCGATTTATTGGTGATTAAAACCGAATCGAATGTTGTTTCCAGTTGTCTCCAGCCTACGTTGCCGATAAAGCGGTCATCATCCAGCTTGATGCGTTGCCGCCCGCCTTTAATAACCGTATCAGGAACACCTGCATAACTGAGCCACATCTGGTTAAGTTCATTGTAGCCGGGGTCTGCGACGGTTGAATATCCCGGCTTATTGCCTCGGCCATTGTTGTAATCCGATTGCAAGGCGTGGGTACCTTCGTATTCCACATAGCCTTGCAGTCCATGAAATACAGGGGAAAGCAAACCTAAACGGGTGCGTAGAGTGTTGGCGTTGGCGGTTTTTGCCACGCCTTGGTCCTGATCAACGTTTTCATAACGATAATTGGTGTCAATCTTGACCGCGCCGCCATTGCCAAACTTAAGCGCATCTTCAATGGCTTGAGTAGTATCGGCAGATACCTGGCTACCGGCTGTAACTAATGTTAACAGCACTACAGATAAGGCTCTTGATGGTTTTTGTTGTTGTGGCATGTAGCCCCCTTTTGTATAGATAAAATAATTGCTAGTTTCGCTCGTTCCCAAGCTCCAGCTTGGGAATGCAGTCTTGGAAGCTCCAGCTTCCTCCGAGCGGGACGGGGGTTTGCAACCCCGTTCCTAACGTTTCAATAACTATTGCAATCGCTTTGTCCGTCAAACGTTTCGGACGGGGTTGCAAACCCCGTCCGGCATGGGCAGGAGTGCAAGCTTTGCTTGCGCATGCAGGCGAAGCCTGCACTCCTGCTATTGGCAACTTGCCTAAGTTATTTCGTGTTCATCCCGAGCGGAACGGGGGTTGCAAACCCCGTCCGGCATGGGACCGACTCGCGAAGCTGGAGCTTCGTTCCCTGGGTTCCCTGGGTTCCCTGGGTTCCCTGGGTTCCCTGGGTTCCCAAGCTGGAGCTTGGGAACCCGCGCGCAACTAGCGCGACCCGCGCTGAACCCCTTACACGCTGAACTTCTCCACCTCACGCCGAGTGTTATCGGCGATCTTGGATAGCTCCACTACGGTCGCGGTAATTTCCTCAGATGCTGCCGCATTGCTTTCGGCAATCTTGTTCAGGTTCGCCACATTCGCATTGATCTCCTGCACCGCCGCGCTTTGCTGTTCCAATGCCGCAGAAATACGTTGCAGCATGGCATCCGCCTGCATCGAACCTTCTTCGATGCGGTTCATGTCGAGGCTGACTTCCTTGACCGTCTCCACCGCACGATTGGCATCACTAACGGCTTGATGCACCAATTGGGCAATCTCTTGGGTGCTTTCGGCGCTATTGGCGGCGAGTTTGCCGACTTCTTCCGCGACGACCGCAAAGCCTTTACCGTGCTCTCCTGCCCGCGCCGCTTCAATCGCCGCATTAAGACTCAGCAGGTTGGTTTTGTTGGCAATTTTTTCAATCACTTCGGTGATCTTGTTGATCTTCTCCGAGTTGACGGCAATGCTGTTGACCACTTCGACCATGCGTTCCATCTTGACTTTACCGTCGCGAACAATAACCACCGATTCTTGCGATTTTTTGCTGGCGGCTTCAGTGTTGTTAGAAACGTCGGTGACCGAGGTCGCAGTTTGCCGCACCGCCGTGGCAACTTGATTGATGGCATGCATCTGGTTTTGCGCGCCGTCACTAATCTGACCAATGGCCGTGCTGGATTGGCTGGCGGCTGCCGCTACCTGACGGGTGTTGTCGTTAATCGTTTTCATCGCACCGGATAAGCCGTCGAGCGAGGTGTTGATGTTGTCTTTCAGCTTCAACAAATCGCCACGGCCTTCCGCCTTAACGCGCCCGGTCAGGTTGCCTTGCGCTACGCCATTCATCACATTACCCACGTCGCCCAACATCGCCTGCATCGCCTGCATCGCCTGATCAACAGTCGACTTGAACTCGCCTTCTACCTTGGCGTCAACTCTTTTGTTGAAGTCGCCTTCACGTAAAGCTTTCATCACTTCGGTCAACGCACTCATGGTCAGTTCCAACTTGTCTACGCTACCGTTGACACCTTGCTGCAGTTTCGCCAAGTCACCGCTCATGGTCGCCACTACCCGGCGGCTGAAATCACCTACGGCAATCGCCGCTACCACCTGGGAAATATCTCCCACCGAGGTTTCCAACATATCCGCACCTCGATTGAACAGACCCGAAATCTTTCCCAACCGGTCATCGCCGTGATAATCGATACGCGCCGATATGTCCCCGTTATCGAAAGCACGCACGGCGCATTCCATCTTGGTCAGCGTATCGCCGGTTCGGGCTCCCATCCAGGCAGTCAGTAACAGCGTCGTCAATACGACACCGGCTGCGACCATCATGACGGTCGTATTGCTGCTACCTGTCATCGCCAGCGCCGCAACTCCCAGTATGCCGAGGACTGAAACCGCTTGCGGCGCCCACCAGCGTAGCGCAAGCGGCAGGCGACCGAGCCGGCCCGCAGCTTTCCGGCGTTGTGCCAGCGTGTCCAGCGGAATCTTCTCCCCGTTCTTTAGCCGCTGATATAACCTGTCCGCCGCCGATACCTCGTCTCGCGACGGTTGCTTGCGCACCGACCGGTAACCCAGCAGGTTCGAACCGTCGTACACCGGTGTCACCGCAGCTTTCACCCAGTAATAATCACCGTTTGCACAACGGTTCTTGACCAGCCCCGTCCATTGCTGGCCCGCCTTGACGGTACGCCACAAATCCGCAAACGCCTCGGGCGGCATGTCGGGATGGCGCACCCAGTTATGGTGTTTACCGACCAGTTCCGCTTTGGTAAAGCCCGCTATCTTGCAAAAGGCGGCATTGGCCGTCTTGATGATGCCTTTGGTATCGGTCTCCGAAACCAGAATTTCGTGCGCAGGATAAAACTGCTCCACTTGTGTAATCGGGAGATTAACCTTCATAACCGTTCTTCCATGCAGAACTTCATAGGAACAAAGGCACTGCCGCCATGGTTACCGGCCTTTCGCCCCCAAAAAAACCTTGACAACCCGCCGCTTTTTCGGGGGGGGGGGGGGGGGGGGGGGGGTAACTCAACAAACCATCACCGTCAACCTTTAAATTCATTGTTATCACTCTATTTTTCATTTTCTTTTCCTTTTATTCATTCAAATATAAGAATCATGTTCTCGTTCCCAACCTCGCGCCCACTGCCATTCAGTTAAGCGCCGCAGGAGCGGGCCATGCCCGCGATGAGACGGCACTGCTGCCTAAATGTCGCGGGCGCGGCCCGCTCCTACGATGTCGTTGTGCTTACCGAGCGGGACGGGGTTTGCAACCCCGTTCCTAACGTTTCAACAACTATTGCAATCGCTTTGTCCGTCAAACGTTTCGGACGGGGTTGCAAACCCCGTCCGGCATGGAGCCCCGTCCGGCATGGTTCCCAAGCTGGAGCTTGGGAACCAGCGCTTATGAGCGTCACCCCTTACACGCTGAACTTCTCCACCTCGCGCCGAGTGTTATCGGCAATCTTGGATAGCTCCACTACGGTGGCGGTAATTTCCTCTGACGCCGCCGCGTTGCTTTCGGCAATCTTGTTCAAGTTCGCCACATTTGCATTAATCTCCTGCACTGCTGCGCTTTGCTGTTCCAATGCCGCAGAAATGCGTTGCAACATGGCATCGGACTGCATCGAACCTTCTTCGATGCGGTTCATGTCGGCGCTGACTTCCTTGACCGTCTCCACCGCACGGTTAGCCTCGCTAACCGCTTGCTGCACCAGCAGGGCAATCTCTTGGGTACTTTCAGCGCTGTTGGCGGCGAGTTTACCGACCTCTTCCGCCACCACCGCAAAGCCCTTGCCGTGTTCCCCGGCCCGCGCCGCTTCGATAGCGGCATTGAGGCTCAAGAGGTTGGTTTTATTGGCAATCTTTTCGATCACTTCAGTGATTTTGTTGATCTTCTCCGAGTTGGTGGCAATGCTGTTGACCACTTCGATCATACGTTCCATCTTGACTTTGCCGTCACGGACGATAGCGACCGATTCTTGCGATTTTTTGCTGGCGGCTTCGGTGTTGCCGGACACATCCGTTACCGAGGTAGCCGTCTGGCGCACTGCGGTGGCAACCTGGTTAATGGCATGCATTTGGTTTTGCGCGCCGTCGCTGATCTGACCAATGGCAGTACTGGACTGGTTGGCGGCGGCCGCAACTTGACGCGTGTTGTTGTTAATGGTGCGCATAGCGCTACCGAGCGCTTCCAGACTGCGGTTGATGTTATCCTTGAGTATGGCTAGGTCGCCACGCCCTTCGGCACGGACGCGCTGAGTCAAATCGCCTTGCGCAACGCTATTCATAACCTGCCCTACATCGCCCAGCATCGCCTGCATCGCCTGATCAACAGTCAGCTTGAACTCGCCTTCCACCTTGGCGTCAACTCTTTTATCGAAATTACCTTCACGTAAGGCTTTCATGACATCAGTCAACGCGGTCATGGTGAGTTCAAGTTTGTCAACACTGGTGTTGACGCTTTGCTTCAGTTGCGCCAGATCGCCTCGCACATCCACGCTGACGCGCTGGCTGAAATCGCCTTTGGCGACTGCATCCATAACGGCGTTAGTGTTCGAGAGTGCATTCTGCAATCCCCTCATCATGCTGTTGAAGGCTAGCGCCGTTTGGCCTATCTCATCTTCGGATTGGTAATCCAGTTTCTTCGAGTAGTCGCCGGTACGTTCAACTTCGGACATCACACCCTGCATCAGGTTCATCGGACGGGTGACTGAGCGAATAATCCAGATAGCAAACCCAAAACCCAGCAAAAGACCTAGGGAAGCGCTGATTAAATCCCCCGGTATGGGATAATATTGCCATTACTCAAAACAATGCCAATACCCCTATGTCATATCAAACCAGTTTTGCTGAACTCGACTATAACCATAAAAAACGGCTTACCAGAAGAGAAGCTTTTCTGAACGAAATGGAGCAAACAGTTCCCTGATCGAAGTTAATAGCTTTGATAGAGCCTACTTACCCCACCACAGGGCGACGCGGTCGCCAGCCGATGCCACTGGCCAGTATGCTGCGCATTCACTGCATGCAGAACTGGTTCAGTTTTTCCGACCGGCAGATGGAAGATGCCCTTTACGAAATTGAGAGTATCCGCCGCGTTGCCGGATGAAACCACGATTCTCAACTTCCGTCATTTGTTGGAGAAGCATCAACTGACCCAAAAACTGTTAGAGGCCATTAATGGTTATCTGAAAGAACAAGGACTTTTAGTCTCTCAAGGCACGATGATCGATGCCACGATTATTCACGCGCCCAGTTCGACCAAAAACAAGGATAAATCGCGCGACCCGGACATGCATCAAACCCGAAAGGGCCAGCAGTGGTATTTCGGCATGAAAATCCATATCGGCGCCGATGTGAATTCCGGCGCTGTTCACACGGTGACGACAACGGCTGCCAATGTCGCTGACATTACTGAATTGCCCAAACTGTTGCGAGAGAATGATCGAGTCATCTTTGCGGGCGCTGGTTATACCCGCGATGAATACAGGCGTGGAGCCCGGCATCTGGGCATACGCTGGTGTGTCAATGACAAACGCAAGCCCGGCAAAAACCTGTCGTCCAGTCAGAAAAAGCGTAACCGGAAACAGTCCTCGGTTCGAGCTCGGGTGGAACACGTTTTCCGGGTGATCAAACAGCAATTCGGCTTTCAAAAGACCCGCTTCGGGGAGTCGCTATTTTTGCGAAAGCTTTTATGGGCATCCCTGCCCAACAAGCGGCAAAAGCTACGCGACCGCTAATGCCTGCGGCTGCCCCAGCCGTCCTGCTTCATTCGTTGGATACCCAGCAAGGGGTATCCAACATCATTCTCGCAATGACTCGACGCGATGTCGGAAAGCCTGCATTTTCACTACGCAAAAAGCGCTTCGTGAAAACACATGCGCTATCGCTTCTGGGGACTACTCGACTCCTGTCTCGCAGCGATCGTGGTCTGGAGAAAAATGCATCACAGGTCAACTTGCTGGTGGGGCTGGCAAATCTTTACATGCTCAGGCGGCAGCTGATGGCTGCCTGAGGGCAAAATGCGTCTGTCGTTTCCCGAAAACGACAGATTAAGAAGAAAAATCGGGAAAAATGGTTAAAAATGCCATTTATTGCGCGTTGCCAATGCGGTGATTTTTGAAAAAATCAGCCTGCCCGGCAATTGTGGCTGAAATGCAATTTGTTCAGCGCTTCCCTAGGTGCTACCTTTTTTAAAAAAACCTGTTGTAGTGAATTTTCGCCGCCAGGCAATCCACCGCGTCGCCTAAAGCGTCTACTTTTGGTGATTGGCAGTTTGCTGAGCGAAACCGCCCTACCCGTTACGGACTTGGATTGATGCGGTTCACTTTGTTCACCGCATCAATCCAACTGCTCGAAATAATTTCCTGTTACGTTGAAAAGACTACCTTTTCCCCTGTCAAAAGCGGAGGGTAGTTAACTATTATCTTGCACCCTTAACACCAGTTTACTCAGTGCCGGAAGAACAATAAACGTACAGACCATGATCCAGAATATGCCGATGGTGATGATCAAACCCATGCTGGCGATGCCCTGATGCGGCGAGAACGCCAATCCGGCAAAGCTGGAAGCGGTGGTCAGTG
>Ga0208262_1000600_pt1 | contig 11792 bp, 9 predicted proteins | sample LakWasMet15_LOW5_2_FD_183863 | JGI IMG/M metagenome (GOLD analysis project Ga0208262, IMG submission 183863) | Freshwater sediment methanotrophic microbial communities from Lake Washington under simulated oxygen tension - Sediment Metagenome... | ecosystem: Environmental > Aquatic > Freshwater >... | reverse complement strand
GGGCGCCAGCCATCTGTTCCTGGCCGACCGCTACCCCGGCGAGTTCAACAAGAACTCGGCGCTGTTCCAGGGCTTTCTGACCGACCCGCTGGCCTTTGGTGGCAGCCAACGCTTTGCCTCGCTGCTGCAGCAACCGGGCAGCCACGGCGCCGCCGGGCTTACGCTTGACGGGGATTTCTACCGCATGCGCGCGCCCTCGGTCACCCTCAACGGCATGGACAACAGCCGAGTGCCCATCGCCTGGTTCTTCAAGGTGCAGGAAGCCCAGGCGGTGCAGTTCCCGATCGATGTCGGCGTGGTCAACTACCCAACCTATCGCGACCCCACTGGCGGCGCCGATGTGCGCGCCCGTGTTCTGTCAGTCGGGCTCGGGTTGCAGCCCACCGAGCAACTCAAGCTGTTTGCTTACGGGAACTCCTTCGAAGCGACCGTGCACGGAAACAACCGCGATGACTACAGTTTGGGCTACGGACTTGACGTGCGCAGCACCCAAGCCGACCTCACCCGGCGACAGGGCGCGCTGGGCCTATCCTACCGCTGGAGCCCCACTGAACAGACATGGATCAAGATCGGACGCAGCGTGGAAAGTGGTCGGTATCTGAACTACCCCACGCTATTCGTTCTCGACACTTCAGCCGGCGTTGCCAGCCTCACGGTCGCGCCGAACAAGTCATTCTCGGACATTCAGATCCGCCACAGCCTCGATGTGCGGCCCGGCTCACGCTGGAGCTTGACCCTGGAACACGTGATCGAAAAGCAGGACAGCCAAGCAGAGGCGGAAGGCCTGCTATTGGGCCGAAACTCGGTAGGACAACCAGTCGCAGCGGTCCTCGTCTATGGGGGTCTGAATGCGATCGACCGACGGTACACAGCCCTAACACTGTCCGGGCAACACCAGATCAACCCGGCCACAGTGCTGGACGCGGCGCTGACTGCGCAGCAGATTCGCCACAGGGTAGACGGTCGCAACATCACCGGCACGTCCCTGTCGAGCGCATACAGCGACACCAGGGCCGCGCGCCACGACACCGAGCACATCCTCAGCCCGCGCCTGGGCCTGGTGCTGCAACCGGCCACCGGCACCAGCGTGCGCCTGGCCTACCAGGACTGGGTGCGCCCCTTGAGCACCTCGACCCTGACCGCTGTCGACACGGCTGGCATCGCGGTGGAAGACCGGCTGCTCGAAGCCGGTGGCCGCCACAAGCGCCTGGCCGCCCAGTTGGGCCTGGAGCTGGGCGCCAGCAGCTTCTTCAACGCGCGGCTGGATCGCCTGCGCGTCCACAATCCCGGCACGCTGGGCGTGGACATGCGCACCCCCAGCCTGCCGTTCCTGGAAGAGATGCGCAACGCCCAGCTGGTCAACCTCTCGTCGACCGACGTGCTGGAGGACACGCCCAGCTTCGAGACCGGCACGCTCAACAACCTGGCGCTGGGCGTGAACCACATGCTCAGCACGCAATGGTCGGCCTACGGCAAGTACCTGTACCAGCACGGCGACAGCAGCTACGAGGATGACAACCAGGCCTCCGGGCGCGTGAGCGGCAAGGCGGTGCCCTACATTCCGTTGCACACCGCCGTGCTGGGCACCACCTGGGCCAGCAGCCAGCGCCTGTACCTGAGCGGCCGCGTGGTCCACCGCTCCGAGCGCTTCGAAGACAAGGAGAACCTCACCCGCAGACCACCCGGCTGGAGCCTGGACCTGATGGGCTTCTGGGAGACGCGCGACAAGCACTGGGTGGTGGGCGTCGCGGCGATGAACCTGTTTGCCCCCGCCTCCACGCGCCAGACCGCCCGCTATGTGGTGGATGCGCGCTACCGCTTCTAAGGTGGCCACGCACGGTCTGCACCGCCAGCTTGCGCGCCACGGCGCCAGCTGGGCTGTGGGCCTGCTGGGGGCGCTGCTGGTCTGGCTGGCCGGCTTCACCCTGCCGTGGCAGGCGCTGGAGCTCAAGGTATTCGACCTGTGGACCGTGCTGGCAGCGCCACAGCGCAGCGCGGTGCCGGTGGTGATCCTGGCCATCGACGAGCCCAGCTTCCAGCAACTCGGCCAGAACTGGCCGTTTCCGCGCAGCCTGCACGCGCGCCTGATTGAGCGCCTGCACGCCGAGGGCGCCGCCGCCATCGGCATGGACGTGGTCTTCGCCGACCCCAGCAGCGAGGCCGAGGACGCGGCGCTGCAGCGCGCCATCGCCGCCGCCAAGCCTGTCGTGCTGGCCTCGTCGCGCGAGAAGGTGGACAGCAACAACGCCACGCTCTGGACCGAGGTGCGGCCGCTGCAGCGCCTGCTCGATGCCGGCGCCGTGGCGGGCGATGCGATCGTGGAACCCGACGACGACTTCGTGGTGCGCCGCTTCGTGGATCGCCCCGACGCCTTCGCGCTGCGCCTGGCGCAGCAGTTGCCAGCTGGCCGCGCCGCGCGATCGGGCGCGCCGCCCGAGCTGCTGGCCTACCGGGGCGCGCGCGGCACCTTTGATACGCGCTCCTACTACCAGGCCGTCATGCCCGGGCTGCTGCCGGCGGGCTTCTTCAAGGGCAAGGTGGTGCTGATTGGCCGCTCGGCCCTGACCGCCACCGAGTTCCAGCGCGCCCAGGCCGACCTGTTCAACTCGCCGTTTGGCGCCTTCGGCGGCGACCGTCTGTTCCCCGGCGTCGAACTGCAGGCCACGCTGCTGGACAACCACCTCACCGGCGCCGGCCTGCGCGCCGTGGCAAGCGAGTGGTCGCTAGCCTGGCTGGCACTTTGCGTGGCGCTGCTGGCCTGGGCCGGCCGACGCTGGCACCCCGGCCCGGTGGCCGCGCTGGCGGCGGCGCTGGTCGGCGCCACGGCGCTGCTGTCGTGGTGGCTGTTCATCGGCCACAGTCTGTGGCTGGCACCTTTGCTGCCGATGTCCGGCGTGGCCGCCGTCTATGGCGCCAACGCGCTGGTCGACTATGTTCGTGCGCGCCGGCGCGCCAGCCAGACGCGCGCCATGTTCGCGCAGTACGTGCCGCCGGAGGTGGTGGACCGCCTGATCGCCCGCCCCGAGCTGCTGCGCCTGGGTGGCGAGACGCGCGAGCTCACGCTGATGTTCACCGACCTGGCCAACTTCACCACCCTGTCCGAGCAACAAACCGCCGAGCAGACGGTGGAGGTGCTGACCGCCTACTTCAACACCATGACGCCGCTGATCCACCGCACTGGCGGCACGGTCGACAAGTTCATTGGCGATGCCGTGATGGCCTTCTGGGGCGCCCCGCTGGACGACGCGCAGCACGCCGAACACGCGCTGCGCGCGGCCATCGCCATGCAGCAGGCGATGGCGCGGCTGACCGCCGAGCTGCAGGCGCGCGGCCTGCCGGCCATCCACATGCGCATCGGCCTGCACAGCGGGCGGGTGGTGGTTGGCAACGTCGGCTCGGACACGCGGTTTTCCTACACCGCGATTGGTGACGCGGTAAACCTGGCGGCCCGGCTGGAGGGCGCCAACAAGGCGTTTGGCAGCCTGATCCTGCTGTCCGAAGCGACCGCCAGCCAACTGCCCAAGGAGATCTCGCTGCGGCCGCTGGACGAGGTGATCGTCAAGGGCAAGAGCGAGCCGATCCGCGTCTACACACCCTGCGACGACGCCGACCTGTGCAGCCTGAGCGGCCAGGCGCTGAATGCCTTTGCCGCGCGGGACTGGGACACCGCGTCCACGCTGTTGACGCAGGTGCTGGCCCGGCTGCCCGGCGACAAGGCGGCCAGCCGCCTGCTGGAGCGCCTGGCCGAGGCGCGCACGCTGCCAGGCGGCGCGCCGTGGTCGGCGGCGGTGGCACTGGACAAGCTCTGAGCCGGCGCTTGCGCGTGGCGCTCAGTCCACGGTGCGCCGCGCCGCCACCCAGCTCTGGAACTCGGGGTCCTCAAAGCGGTAGGCGCCGTGGTCCACGCGCGCCATCAGTTGCAGCTTCGCTCCGGTCAGGCGACGGATCGAGGTGCGCGGCACGCTGGCATTGACATCGGTGCTGCCCAGAAGCAGCTGCAGTTGCTTCTGCGCCGCCGCCCCATACAGATCCTGCACGCCGCCGGCCGCCAGCAGCAGCACGGCGCGGTCAGCGCGGTTGAGCTCCTTCCACACCCGCACATAGCTGCTGGCATCGTGCAGCCGCGCCTGCGTGTACAGCAGCGCCTGCTCGGGCCCCTGCTGCTGGTACATCAGGTAGCGCTCGATGTACCAGCGAAAGAACTCGGGCGTCTCCTTCAGCGCCGCAAAGGCTTTCAGCGCGTCGTCCAGCTTCAGGGGCTGCTTGGCAACGCTGGCCAGTTGCCGCACGGTGGCCTCCACAAACTCGCGCCCCAGCAAAGGGAACGGCTCCAGCGGCGCCCAGTTGTAGAAGGGCGCGGCCGAGCGCGAGAACATCTCGCGCAGCGCCGCCTCGGACGAGCCGGCAAACAGCACCTTGATGGCCGGCTTGCGAATGTCCAGCCCGGCGCGCAGGGAGTGCGCCACCGCCTTGTGCTGCGGCGCGGCCAGCACCTGCGCCTCGTCGATCACCAGCAGCAGGCGCTTGTTGGCCTTGTCGGCGGCCTGCAGCGCGGCCTGGATGGCGGGCACGGCGGCCCGCTCCTTGGCGGCCAGGTCCAGCTCCATGGAACCCTCGATGCCCGCCGGCAACTTGGCCGTGCCCTTGAGCTTGTTGATCGGCGTATTGAGCTCCTCCCAAAAACGGCCCAGTCCCTTGGGCTGGGCGGCCAGCAGGATCGCCGTGGCCAGTGCCTGGCCCGGATGCTCGGTGTCGTCCCACAGATTGGTGTAGGCCGCCAGGTAGCCGGCCTTGCGCGCGGCCGGCAACAGATCGTGCTTGAGGAACTCGCTCTTGCCCATGCGCCGGCGCGCAAACAGGCCGCGCGCCGAGGTCAGCCCCAGGTCAAAACCGTGCAGGTAGGCTTGCGCCAGCTCGGGCCGGGGGAAGTGCCAGGGGTCGCTGGGGGTGCTCATCCGACATATTTTGACAGGATTCTGTCAATTGACAACCGATCGTCGGGACGGGTCGATCGGGATGCCGGTCGCGTGCGCCACTGCGCGGATTTGCGGCACGCGCCTCACACCTCGCCACGCAGCCGCGCAAAGGTCTTCCAGAACTGCGCCTCCTGCGTGGTGCAGAAGTTGATGCGCATCAGCGTGCTGGGTTGGCGACGGGCGTGGAACAGGCCGCCGGGGGCGAGCAGGTAGCCCACGTCCAACATGCGCTGCGACAGCGCGTCGGTGTCCACGCCGGTGTCGACCCAGCCGAACAACCCGGCCGGCGGCGTGGCAAAGCGGCAGCCCGCGGCCAGTGCCAGCTTGACGCTGCGCGCACGCGCCAGATCGAGCTGGGTGCGGATGCGCTGCGCGTGGCGGCGTAGCTGACCCTGGTCGATGCACCAGGCCAGCGCCTTCTCCAGTAGCGCCGGCGTGGTCAGCGTGGCGAGCAGCTTGGTGTCGAGCAAACGCTCCACCAGCGTCTGCGGCGCGGCCATGAAGCCGACGCGCCAGTTCGGCGCCAGGATCTTGGAAAACCCGCTGACGTAAATGGTGCGCTGCAGGCCGTCGAGCGCGCACAGGCGCGTGGCGTGCTCGGGCGCGATGTGGCTGTAGGTGTCATCCTCGACGATGTGAAAGTTGTGCGCGTTGGCCAGTTGCAGCACGCGGTGCGCGCTGCCCGGGCTCAAGCAGTAGCCGGTGGGGTTGTGGAACACGCTGACGCTGACAAACAGCTTCGGGCTGTGCAGCTCGCAGTAGCGCGCCATCATCTGCAGGTCGGGCCCCTGCTCGCCGCGCGGCACCGGCAGGATGCGCATGCCCAGCGCCTCCAGGCGCGCGAACTCGATGGCCCAGCCCGGCTCCTCCACCATCACGCAATCGCCGGCGCGCAACAAGGTACGGCTGACGATGTCCAGCGCATGGGTGGCGCCCACGGTGGTGATGATCTGCTCCGGCGCCGCATGGACATTGATGCCGGCCAGCCTTTTCGACAGCGACTGGCGCAGCCCGCCATCTCCGGCGGGCTCACCGTATTGCAGCGAGAACTCGCGCAAGGCCTGGGTGCTGGTGACCTTGCGCACCGCCGTGGACATGAAGTCGGTCTGCAGCCAGTCGGGCGGAAACACGCCCATGCCCGGCTGCGGCTTGCCGCTGCTGCTGTGGAACATGCCCCGAATCAGCGCCGTGGCATTCACCGGCGCGGGCTGTGCCAGCTCGCTGTTTGCTGCTGTTTTGGTAGCTACCGGGGCAATGCCATCGGCCTCGACGGCCACTTTTCTCACAAAGAAGCCGCGGTGCGGGCGGGCTTCCACCAGGCCCTGCGCCAACAGCTGGTCGTAGGCGGCCACCACGGTGGAAGGGCTGACACCCTGCTGCTGCGCGCACAGGCGCACCGAGGGCAGCCGCGCGCCCGGCGCCAACAGGCGATCGCGAATGCGCTGCGCGAAGCGGTTGGCCAGCTGGTCGGTAAGGGATTGGGTGGACGCTCTGAGCAGCATGGGTGGGTGGGGCAGGGCGCTTGCCGGTGTAACAGGTCTGTGTCGTTGTAACTAGCAATACAGATTGGAGAATTGTTCCGCAAACTGTACTGCTTGTGTGCTGTAGAGAGACTATAAAGTCTGTCTCATGAACTGGCAAGCCACCCACCCATGAACAGCACCGAGCTCAGCGCCTTGCTGCTTCTGGCCACGGCCGCCAGCTTCACGCCGGGGCCCAACACCACGCTGTCGACCGCGCTGGCGGCCAACCTGGGTTTCCGGCGTTCGCTGCGCTTCGTGCTGGCTGTGCCGGTGGGCTGGGGCCTGCTGCTCAGCGCCTGCGCCGGTGGCCTGGGCGCGCTGGTGGTGGCGCTGCCGGCGCTGCGTCTGGCAATCCAGGGCCTGGGCATGGGCTACCTGTTGTGGCTGGCGTTCCGGCTCGCGCGCAGCACCCAGCTGGCGCAGGCCGACACCGCGCAACTGCAGGTGACCTTCTGGCAGGGCGTGATGCTGCAGTTTCTCAACATCAAGGCCTGGATGCTGGCGCTCACCATCGTGGCCGGCTGGCTGGCCGGCCGGCCCGACGCGCTGACGCGCTTTGCGCTGATCCTGCCGCTGATGCTGGCCTTTGGCCTGGCCAGCAACCTGGCCTATGCATCGATCGGCTCGCTGCTGCGCGAATGGCTCGCCGGCCCGCGCCAGTCCGGCCTGCGCCTGCGCTGGTTCAACCGCAGCATGGCCGCCGTGCTGGTGGTCACTGCCGCCTGGATGGCCACCTTTTAGGACGGCGCGACCAGCATCATGCACGGCACCCCACACGACCACCGCAAGGGCCTCTGGCTGGGCACGCTTGGCGTAGCCATCTTCGCCCTGACGCTGCCCATGACGCGCCTGGCCGTGGGCACACCAGAGCTGCCGCAACTCTCGGGCGTGTTCATCGCGCTGGGCCGCGCGGTGGTGGCCGCCGTGCTGTCGATCGGCTTCCTGCTGGCCAGCCGTGCGCCCTGGCCGCGCCGCTCGGAGTGGCCACCCCTGGTCGTGGTGGCGCTGGGGGTGGTGTTTGGCTTTCCGCTGTGCACCTCGGTGGCAATGCGCCACGTGGAGGCGGTGCACGCCAGCGTGATCGTCGGCGTGCTGCCGCTGGCCACCGCCGTGGTGGGCGCCTGGCTGCACCGGCAACGCCCCTCGCTGGGCTTCTGGCTGTGTGCCGCCCTGGGCACCGCGCTGGTGGTGGCCTTTGCCGTGCTGCGCTCCGGCCAGGCCGGGCTGACGCTGGCCAGCGCCGATGCCCTGCTGCTGCTGGCGATGGCCTGCGCCGCAGTGGGCTATGGCTACGGCGCGCAACTGTCGCAGCGCATGCGTCCGGAACACGTGATCTGCTGGGCACTGGTGCTGTCGCTGCCGGTCAGCCTGCCGCTGACCATCACGCAGTGGCCACAGGCCGCCATCAAGGGCCAGGCCTGGGCCGCCTTTGCCTACGTGGCGGTGTTCTCGATGTGGCTGGGCTTCTTTGCCTGGTACCGCGGCCTGGCAATCGGTGGCACCGTGCGCGTCAGCCAGGTCCAGCTGATTCAGCCATTTCTCGGTATGCTGTTTGCCGTACCCCTGCTGGGCGAGACGCTGGACGCCCTCACGCTGGGCTTTGGCCTGTCGGTCATCGCCGTTGTTTTTGTTGGCCGACGCATGCCGATTCGCGCCACGCCCCCCGCTCACCACTCACAAGGAAGACCATGAACACCTCGACCCCCACCGCCACCAACAGCCCCTGGGTGCTGGCCGCGCGCGCCGCCAAGATGAACCCCTCTGTCATCCGCGAGATCCTCAAGGTCACCGAGAAGCCCGGCATCATCAGCTTTGCCGGCGGCCTGCCCTCGCCCAAGACCTTTCCGGTGGCGGCCTTCGAGCAAGCCTGCGCCAAGGTGCTGCGCGACCAGCCGCAGGCCGCCCTGCAATACGCCGCCAGCGAAGGCTTCGGCCCGCTGCGCGAGCAAGTGGCCGCCATGCTGCCCTGGAAGGTCGACCCGGCGCAGGTGCTGATCACCACCGGCTCGCAGCAGGGCCTGGACCTGGTGGCCAAGGTACTGATTGATGCCGGCAGCAAACTGCTGGTGGAATCGCCCACCTACCTGGGCGCGGTGATGGCTTTCACGCCCATGGAGCCCAGCATCGTCAGCGTGACCACCGACGATGAGGGCGTGGACATCGAGGACGTGCGGGCCAAGGCCGACGGCGCCCGCTTTCTGTACGTGCTGCCCAACTTCCAGAACCCCACCGGCCGCACCATGAGCGAGGCACGCCGCGCCGCCCTGGTGAAATGCGCCGCCGCGCAAGGCCTGCCGCTGCTGGAAGACAACCCCTATGGCGACCTGTGGTTCGACACCCCGCCGCCGCTGGGCCTGACCGCGCGCAACCCCGAAGGCTGCATCTACATGGGCTCGTTCTCCAAGGTGCTGGCACCGGGGCTGCGCCTGGGCTTCGTGGTGGCACCCAAGGCGGTGTATCCAAAGCTGCTGCAGGCCAAGCAGGCAGCCGACCTGCACTCGCCGGGCTTCAACCAGCGCATCGTGTCCGAGGTGATGAAGGACGGCTTTCTGGAGCGCCACGTGCCCACCATCCGCACGCTGTACAAGGCGCAACGCGACGCCATGCTCGAGGCACTGGCGCGTGAGCTGCCGGCGCAACCGGGCCAGAGCGACGACGAGCGCGTGGTGTGGAACAAGCCGGCCGGCGGCATGTTCCTGTGGGCGCGCCTGCCCAAGGGCATGAGCGCGGTGGAGCTGCTGCCCAAGGCGGTCGAGAAGGGCGTGGCCTTTGTGCCGGGCGCGCCGTTCTATGCGGACCATGGGGATGCGCGCACGTTGCGCCTGTCCTTCGTGACCCCCAGTGTGGAAGAAATCCGCCGCGGCGTGGCGGCACTGGCGCAAGCCATCCAGGCCCACGCCGCCGAGCTGCCGGCCTGCGCGCTGGCCGCCTGAAGCGCCGGCGCGCCAACCGGGAACCGCCACGCCATGCTGAAGATCTGGGGACGCCTGAGCTCGATCAACGTGCGCAAGGTGGTGTGGGCCGTGCAAGAGCTCGGCGTCGCCTTCGAGCGCACTGACGCGGGAGCGGCGTTTGGCATCGTGCAGACGCCGGCCTACCTGGCTTTGAACCCCAACGCCCTGGTGCCGGTGCTGCAGGACGGCGACTTCGTGCTGTGGGAGTCCAACGTCATCGTGCGCTACCTGTGCGCAAAACATGCCTTGGGTTCGCTGTACCCCGAAGCCCTGCCCGAACGCTTCAACGCCGAGCGCTGGATGGACTGGCAACAGACCACGCTCAACCCGGCCGGGCGCAACGCTTTCGTGCAGTGGGTCCGCACCGCCCCGGCGCAGCGGCGTGACGATCTGATTGCCCAGTCGAACCAGGAGACCGAGCCGCTGATGGCGCTGCTCGACGCACACCTGAGCCGGCACGCCTTCATGGCCGGCGAGCACTTTTCGATGGCCGATATACCCATAGGCTGCGAGGTGCACCGTTGGCACGGCCTGCCCCAGGCGCGAGCGCCACGCCCACACCTGGAGCGCTGGTACCAGGCCCTGTGCCAGCGGCCAGCCAGCAAGGGTGTGCTCGATCTGGCCCTGTCCTGAACACCCAGCGCGATTCGTGCAACCCGCAACCCACCTGACTGACCCACCATGACCCAGCGAGCCTTCAAACAAGTCGACGTCTTCACCGCCGCGCCCTACTTCGGCAACCCCCTGGCCGTGGTGCTGGACGGCAGCGGCCTGAGCGATGCCGACATGCAGCGCTTTGCGCAGTGGACCAACCTGTCCGAGACCACCTTCCTGCTGCCGCCCACCACGCCTGGCGCCGACTACCGCGTGCGCATCTTCACGCCGGGCGGCGAGCTACCCTTTGCCGGCCACCCCACGCTAGGCAGTTGCCACGCTTGGCTGCAGGCGGGTGGCACACCAAGGTCCACCACCGAGATCGTGCAGGAATGCAAGGTCGGCCTGGTCAGGCTGCGCCGCGAGGGCGTGCGCCTGGCCTTTGCCGCACCAGCGCTCAAGCGCAGCAACCCAAGCCCGGCGCTGCTGGCCCAGGTGGCCGCCGCACTGGGGCTCTCGGCCAGCCAGATCCTGGCCGCCCAGTTGCTCGACAACGGGCCGGTCTGGCTGGGCCTGCTGCTCGACAGCCACCAGACCGTGCTGCAGCTCAACCCGGACCACCTGGCGCTGAAGAACCTGGGGCAAAAGGTCGGCGTGGCCGCACTCGACCAGCCGGCACCCGCCGCCGCCCTGATCGGACGATCCAACCGCGAGGCCCGCGCCTTCGCCACCCGCGCCAACGCAGCACAGGCCACCGAGCCCGACGCCCCGGCGCTGGAGGTGCGCGCCTTCGCCGCGCCCATCGGCGTCAACGAGGACCCGGTCACCGGCAGCCTCAACGCCAGTCTGGCGCAGTGGCTGATCGCCGAGGGCCACGCCCCGACGCGCTACATCGCCGCGCAAGGCGCCTGCCTGGGCCGCGCCGGCCGCGTGCACATCGAGCAAACGGCCGACGGCCAGGTGTGGGTAGGCGGCGAGTCGGTGACCTGCATCGACGGTCAGGTCCAGCTCTGAGCCCGGCCATGCCCCACGGCGCCGCGCAACTCGACCACCTGGTGGTGATGGCCACCACCCTGGCGCAGGGCGTGGCCTGGTGCGAGGCCACCCTGGGCGTCACACCCGGACCGGGCGGCGAGCACCCCCTGATGGGCACGCACAACCGCCTGCTGTCGATTGCCAGCGAGCACTTCCCCGACGCCTACCTGGAAATCATTGCTATCAATTCAGAAGCGGATGAAGCACAACGCATGCCGCGCCGGCGCTGGTTCGACATGGACAACGAGGCCCTGCAGGCACGCATCGCACAAGGCGGCCCGCAACTCACCCACTTCGTGGTTCGGGTGCCGCACATCACCCGCGCCGTGCAGGCGCTGTCCGCCCAAGGCATAGACCGCGGCCACGCCATCATTGCCTCGCGCATGACCGCGGGGGGCTTGCTGCAGTGGCAGATCAGCGTGCGCGACGACGGGCAGCGCCTGTTCGATGGCTGCCTGCCCACGCTGATCGAGTGGGGTGAGGTGCACCCCACCCACAACATGGCACCCAGCGGCGTGCACCTGCAGACACTGCACATCAGCCACCCGCAGGCCAGCGCGCTGCAAGCCGCCTACCTCAGCCTGGGCTTTGCGCCCACCCGCATCGAGGCCGCGCCGGCGCGCCTTGGCGCCGTCCTGCAAACCCCACTTGGCATCGTCCCCCTGTACTCATCATGAAACTGCCCACCCTGTCCGACATCGAAGCTGGCG
>Ga0208262_1000593_pt1 | contig 11945 bp, 8 predicted proteins | sample LakWasMet15_LOW5_2_FD_183863 | JGI IMG/M metagenome (GOLD analysis project Ga0208262, IMG submission 183863) | Freshwater sediment methanotrophic microbial communities from Lake Washington under simulated oxygen tension - Sediment Metagenome... | ecosystem: Environmental > Aquatic > Freshwater >... | reverse complement strand
GCGGCGCTCGGCCAGTCTGCGCATGGCCTGTGTGATGCGCTGCAGCGGCCGGATGATGTCGCGCCCCAGAATCGCCGCCACCAGCGCCGAAGCCATCAGCGCCAGCGCCATGGCGCTGGCGATCCCTATCGCGGCGCGGATGGCGGAGGATTCCAGCTCGCGCGCCTGCTGCTGCAGCTGTGAACTGATGCGCACCTCGGCATCGCGCAACAGGTCGATGCGCCGCGTGGTGACATTCAGCCACTGGGGCAGCGCCACGTTGCGGATGTCACCCAGGCTCGGCGCCTCGACCACACCCTGGCGCATCTCATCGAGAGCGATCGTGTCCACGCCGGCCCAGCCACGATCCAGCCAGTCCGACTGGCTCGGACCCGCCAGGAACCGGAATTCATCGAGCAGCAAGCGCTGGCGGTCGATCAACTCAACCATGCGTTTGACGGTACCCCGGTCAAAGCCGCCTCCCCCGAAGCCGGCCACGCCCAGTGCCCGTTCCATGCCGGCAAACTCCTTGGCCTGCATCAGGCGCGAATAGGCCGACAGGGCGCGCACCAGATCGGGCTGGTTCTTCAGCACCAGCATCTCCTGCACGACGCGCATCAGGTCCGCCACCACCGCCGCGTAGCTCTCGATCAGCATCGGCGCCGTGATGCCGCGCTGCTCCACCACCGAACGCCAGACGTCGATGCGGTCCACCACCTGGCGCGCCAGCGCCGCCTGCATCTCCAGATCGTCGCCCAACCGGGCGACCTCCAGCTCCTTGAGCGCCTGCACAAAACGGGTTCGCACCAGGTCGGTTTCGAGCTGTCGGGCCTTGAGCGCTTGGTCGAATTCGCCGCGCCGGGAGCCGATGACCGCGGTCGACATGGCGCGCTCGGTCTGTATCGCGTGCACCAGACTGTTGACGACCGCCGCGAACTCGACCATGCCGCGGATCCGGCCAGCCTCGACGGCGCTGCGGTACTGATTCAGCGTCGCCCACCAGCCAAACGCCAGCATGGCCAGCGACGGCAGGGCCAGGGCCAGGGCCACGCGCCAGCCAATCGAAACATTGCGCAAACTGGGCTTCATCGCGCCTCTGGGAACAACAGGCCTGACGTTGCCAGCGGTCGCCGATCTGGATTCAGGCTTCGCATGATTTCATTATGCCGCCGGGCCTCACCCGACGCCAGCAACGCAAGCCGCCAACGGGACCCTTGAAACGCCGGACAGGACCCATAATTGCAGGCTTTGGCCCGGCAATGCGCGGGCCCCCTGTCGTCAACCCAGTTCCTATTGGTATGAGCAAGCAAACCCTATCCTTTCAAGCCGAAGTTGCGCAACTGCTGCACCTGGTCACCCACTCGCTGTACTCCAACAAGGAGATCTTCCTGCGCGAACTGATCTCCAACGCCTCGGACGCCTGCGACAAGCTACGCTACGAGGCCATCAACGACAGCGGCCTGTACGAGGACGCGCCCAACCTGGAAGTGCGGGTGTCCTTCGACAAGGATGCCAAGACCCTGACCATCACCGACAACGGCATCGGCATGAGCGCGCAAGAGGCCATCGACCACCTGGGCACCATTGCCAAGAGCGGCACCAAGGACTTTGTCGCCAAGCTGTCGGGCGACCAGAAGGCCGACTCACAACTGATTGGCCAGTTTGGCGTGGGCTTCTACTCCGGCTTCATCGTCGCCGACAAGATCACCGTGGAATCGCGCCGCGCCGGCATGAAGAGTTCCGAGGGCGTGCGCTGGGTCAGCGGTGGCGCGGGTGATTTTGAGGTGGAGACGATCGAACGCGCCGCGCGCGGCACCAGCGTGACGCTGCACCTGCGCGAGGACGCGCTCGACTACGCGTCGGCCTGGAAGATCAAGGGTGTCATTGCCAAGTACTCCGACCACATCAGCCTGCCGATCCTGATGGAGAAGGAAGAGTGGAAGGACGGCGAACTGATCAACCCGGGCGACGAGAACGGCGGGCGCCAGCCCGGCGCCATGGTCAAGACCGGTGAGTGGGAGGCCGTCAACAAGGCCAATGCCATCTGGGCGCGCGCCAAGAAGGACATCACGCCCGAGCAGTACGAGGAGTTCTACAAGCAGATCAGCCACGACTTCGAGGCACCGCTGGCCCACACCCACAACCGGGTCGAAGGCAGCACCGAGTACACGCAGCTGCTGTACATCCCCGGCAAGGCACCCTTTGACCTGTACAACCGCGACAAATCGGCCGGCGTCAAGCTCTATGTCAAGCGCGTCTTCATCATGGACGATGCCGAGGCACTGCTGCCCACCTACCTGCGCTTCGTCAAAGGCGTGGTCGACTCGGCCGACCTGCCGCTTAACGTGAGCCGCGAACTGCTGCAGGAAAGTCGCGACGTGAAAGCCATCCGCGAAGGCTGCACCAAACGCGTGTTGGGCATGCTGGAAGACCTGGCCAAGCACGACAAGCCGCCGGTGTCCGCCACGGAGGGCACAAGCGAAGGCGTCACCGATGTCTTGAGCGACGAGGAAAAAGCCGAAGCGGAGAAGAACGCCGGCAAGTACAGCAAGTTCTACAAGGAATTTGGTGCGGTGCTCAAGGAAGGCCTGGGTGAAGACTTTGCCAACCGCGAGCGCTTGGCCAAGCTGCTGCGTTTTGCCTCCACCAGCTCGGACACCGTGAGTGTTGGTTTTGCCGACTACAAGGCGCGCATGAAAGAGGGCCAGGAGGCCATCTACTTCATCACCGCCGACACCCTGGCCGCCGCCAAGAACAGCCCGCAGCTCGAAGTGTTCAAGAAGAAGGGCATCGAAGTGCTGCTGATGACCGACCGCGTGGACGAGTGGGCGCTCAACTACCTGCAGGAGTTCGACGGCACGCCGCTGCAATCCGTCGCGAAGGGCGCGGTCGACCTGGGCAAGCTACAGGACGAGGCCGAGAAGAAAGCCGCCGAGGAAGCCGCCGAGGCCTTCAAGCCACTGCTGGCCAAATTGAAGGAAGCGCTGAAGGACAAGGCCGAAGACGTGCGCGTCACCACCCGCTTGGTCGACAGCCCGGCCTGCCTGGTGGTAAAGGACGACGGCATGAGCACCCAGTTGGCCCGCATGCTCAAGCAAGCCGGCCAGACCGCACCAGAAGTCAAACCGGTGCTGGAAGTCAACGCCGAACACCCGCTGGTGAAAAAACTCGACGGCTCGGTGCACTTCCACGACCTGGCGCACATCCTGTTCGACCAGGCGCTGCTGGCCGAGGGCGGCTTGCCGGCTGATCCGGCGGCTTATGTGAAGCGGGTGAATGCCTTGCTGGTGTGACACCAAGGGAACTAGGGGCCAGAACGGCCTCTAGTCCATGTTGGATATACGCAGGCAGCTACCGGATTGGTAGCATATAACCTTCCCAGAAGAGCTCCGAAGTTGTGAAACTGACGAGCTTCTGTCTTGTCGAACGGACGTCGAATCCCACTGGCGCGATCGCTATGCTTCGACGCGAACCAAACAACCACCATCCAAAGACTCCATCTGAAACTGCAAGGGCAGAAACTGCTCGATCACTCTGGCGTTGGTGCGCGTATGCTCTGACAAACTGGTCGCCCAATACTGCCCGGCCTTGCCCTGCAGCGCCGCCAGGGCCATGGGAATCATCAACTGGTCCGCCAGGTGCTCGCCCACCGGCGCGCGGTGTGCCAAATAAGCCTGCGCTTCACGCAGCACCGTGCGCGCCACCTCTTCGGCGCTGACACTCTTCTCGCCAAAGGCGGTCAGCACTTCGGTGATATGTTCAAACTGCAGCACCACCTGCAGTGCATTGCCGGGGCCCTCGTTGCTGCGCAGGGCGCGGTCGCGCAATTGGTCCTCCGTCCAGCCCAGCGCGCGACCCAGCACATCCAGCTCGCGGCCAGCCACGCCCTTGGGAATACCGGCGTGCAAGCATTCGGCCCAGGCTTCCAGGCGTGCGCCGCGCTCCATTAGGTGGATGGCGGCCAGCCCATCGGGCGGCGGCGCAATGCGCACGCGCACCTCACCGCCGCCCGCAGGGTAAAAGCCATGGCGCTGCACTTCCAGCGCATACACAGCCTGGCCACCGCCTGAGAAATAGGGCGCCATGCGACTCAGAAAGGTGGCCGACGGTGCCATCGGGTTGTGCGTGCCACCGCGCAGCACCACATGAGATGCCTGCGGCGCCAGGGCCAACGGCCATAGCACGGTTTGCAGCACCAGCATGCAACTGCCGGCCGAGCCGACTGCGAATTCGTAGTCACCACCAGACACTGAGCCGGGCGAGAAGCTAAGCTGCTTGGCACCGATTTGCACCGGTGCGCCCTCTGCATCCAGCGCCTGGCAACACTCCGGCCCGCCACTCACGGCGACGGCCGCCTGCACACAGGCCAGGTGTTGGCGCATCAGGCCGGGTTTGGGGCGTTTGGCGCGGATGTTGACCAGGTTGAAGGCCTTGCCGGTGATCAGACTCAGGGCCAACGCCGTGCGCAAGATTTGCCCACCGCCCTCGCCTTGGGAACCGTCTATTTCAATCTGCAGCTGTCTTGTTATGTTTGTTGCTTCGGTCATTTATCGGTTCAATTCCGCGTTAACGACAAGCTTGCAATGCAATAAATAGTTTGCACGCCCACCGTCATCTTCCCAAGCATCTGTCTTTTCAACAGACGCCCAGCTTTCGTTTGCCTTATCCCGAGTGTGGATCTCGGCACCTTGGCCGTTTCTTTCGATCAACCACGGAGTTTCCTCACGTTGAATGCCACAAATATTCCATGTGTATGTCAGCGAAGGAATGCCGTGAAGTTGATATAGATTTTCCTTGTAGAAGAACGGATCGACTCCCAGACCGAGGGTTCCCTCGACCCAGTCGCCAACACGAATTCCTTCAGGTGGTCTTGAGTTTCTAAAGACCTTCAAACCAAAGTCGATAACCCACGCTTCATCTGATGCCCACACGACTTGCGCCACGGCCTTGTAGGTGTCGCTTGAACCTCGTTCAAAAGCTCTAACCCGCGCGGCCGTTCTTGCCAGTCCTAAGTCAAAAAATTCCACGGAAAACTGACATTGATCACCCATCGCAAAGTCTGCATAGTTGCCGTCCTGCACGATCCAAGAATCCAAGGAAATGACTACCTGCTCTGAATGAAAAATCTCTGACATCTTCGATTACCCCTTCACACACACCACCTGCTTCAGCGTGTACACCACTTCAACCAGATCATTCTGGGCCAGCATCACAGCGTCGATGTCCTTGTAGGCCATGGGGATCTCGTCGATGACGTCGGCGTCCTTGCGGCATTCCACACCGGCGGTCGCATCAATCTGGTCCTGCACCGTGAACAGCTTCTTGGCCTTGGTACGGCTCATGGTGCGTCCGGCACCGTGGCTGCAGCTGTTGAAGCTATCCGGGTTGCCCTTGCCGCGCACGATGAAGCTCTTGGCGCCCATGCTGCCGGGAATGATCCCCAGCTCACCCGCCTTCGCACTCACGGCACCCTTGCGGGTCACAAACACCTCTTGTCCAAAGTGCGTTTCCTTTTGCACATAGTTGTGGTGACAGTTCACCGCCTCCAGGTGCGTCTCGAACGGCTTGGCTATGGTCTTGCGCAGCGCGCCGATCACGGCCTGCGTCATCACCTCGCGGTTCAGGCGCGCAAACTTCTGCGCCCAACCCACACCACGCACGTAATCACCAAAATACTGGGCACCTTCTTCAAAGTAGGCCAGGTCTTGGTCGGGCAGGTTGCGTTGGTGCAGTTCGGCATCCTTCTTGGCCAGCTCGATGAAGTGCGTACCGATGGCGTTACCCACGCCGCGAGACCCGCTGTGCAGCATGATCCACACGCTACCGGCTTCGTCCAGGCAGATCTCCACGAAGTGGTTACCCCCACCCAGCGTTCCCATATGGCGATGGTTGTTGGTGTTCTTCAGGCGCGGGTAGTCCACGCACAGCGCATCAAATTCGGTCACCAGTTGCGCCCAGGCGGCATCGGCAGCAATGGGCGTGTTCTCCCACGAACCCTTGTCGCGGTTGCTCCCGTCGCGGCGGTATTGCTTCGGCGACATGCCGTGCGGCACCGCCTTTTCAATCTCGCTACGCAGCGGGCCCAGGTTATCCGGCAGGTCGCTGGCCACCAGCGTGGTCTTGCAGGCAATCATTCCGCAGCCAATGTCCACTCCCACCGCAGCGGGAATGATGGCCTTGATCGTGGGGATCACGCTGCCGATGGTGGCGCCGATACCGTAGTGCACATCGGGCATCACGGCCACGTGGCTGAACACAATAGGCAGCTTAGCCGCGTTTTCCAGCTGGCGCTGTGCCTCGGCCTCCACCGGTACGCCGTTGGTCCACATCTTCACCGGCACACCGCCAGGTACGTTGAGTTGTTGGTAATTCATTTTTCTTCTTCCTTCACTTTAATAAAGAGGATGACTAGTGTTTGTGAAATAGTTTTTCCGCCACTTGTTGCCAAGCTGGGACTTGAACCCAGAACTCGCGTCTTGCGACGTGAGAGCGTTTGCACGCTGCGTTTACCTGTAATTCCACGGGCATTCATCCAAAACCCATCATTCTTTTGATCACCAGCGACAACAAAATTGTTGAAATAGATACGCGCTCTACCAGACTGAGCTACGGTGCTGCAATGGGCTCGGGCACAAGCACATTGCAGCACCGGCGGGAATCGAACCCGCGACCTCGGCATTAGCAGTGCTGTAATTCCAACCGCATTTGCCACTGGCAATCAAAACTTCTTGCTCTTTCTCTTCAAGAGCTTTCAGAAGCACGACAAGATCGGTGAGATTTCATGCGCATTCAGTTGTCTGTGATGCACATGGCCAGAGTCGAACTGGCTATTGCCTATGTAATCCCACCGGCATTCGCGCTTTTGAAAGCTCTCGTTCTCTTCTACCTTCTATAAAAAGGTCCCCGCCTGAGGACTAACAATTGATGTGACGGATACAGTTTGGAATGTAATCACACCGGCATTCCTCAGGCGACGACGCTCAACACAAGATCGAGTTATGGCTTACAAAGCCAGCTCGTCAATCAATCCGACCCAGTGGTCGGCTCCCAACGCACCCGCTGCGAACAGTGCCAGCACCTTGAACACCTCATCGGTAAAGCCACCAATGTTCAAGATGTCAGACCGCTCCAGCGCCTGCGTATGGGCATAGGGCTGGATGTCGATACAAACCAACTTGGCTTGCGGGTTGCGTTGCTTGAACAGCTCCCACTCACGCAAAGTTTGCGTTGCACCGGTACGCTTGTTATCCACCCACGACTCGTTGTCCGACACCAGCACCACCAGATCCGCCTTGGCCTTGTTGGCATTCAACAGCGCCAGGGGTGCCGAGCAGTTGGTTCCACCGCCACCCACGGCTGCCAGTTTCTCCGCATTGGTCATCACCGAGTCACGTGGGTTCAGTGACAGGCTGACAACTTTCTGCTCGAACGGCAACACCATGGTCGTCGGGTTCTTGCGCAGCAATGCCGCAGCCACCAAGGCCGCCACGTCGATACAGCGCACCGCACTGGTTGCAGAACCACGCTGCCCAGACACCGCCGTGCTCATCGAGCCCGACACATCAGGACACACCACCACATCCCCCGCCAACTCTGGCACGTTCTTCAACGCAATTTCCATCGCGTCTTGCAGTGCTTCACGCACTGGCTGAGGAACAGCCGCATCCGTAGCCTTGTAAGCCGCCATCAACTGGTAGGGCAGCACACGGGCTTTCTCAATGCTTTGCGCATCACGCAGTTTGGCGGCAATGGCCTTTTCAGCCTTGGTCGTGCCAAACACACCGTGGCGCGCAAATGTGTTCAGGTTCTGCCGCACCATCTGCCATGAACCGTTCTTTGCGATTTGTGTCCACTGGTTGGGCGTCAAATTCAACGCGGTCAGCATCTGGAAAGGCACGTCCGGCGCCACGCCGCTACGGTCTTTCTTGTAGGCTTCAAAGGCGCGCGTCGCCTCGGGCAGCTGGCTCACATCAAAGTCACGGCCAATCAACCAGGCAAACCACGCAGCGCGCCAGGCTTCGGCCGGCTTGGGGTGAACCATCTTCACCACGTCGGCCAAGGACGGGCTGTTACCCACGCTGGCGTTCAGCAATTGCTTTTCGCTTGCGTTGCACAACCAGGCCTGCACCAATTTCTTGGGGCGCGAACCCAGCGATTTACGCCCCACCTGGCCGCTACGCAGAATCTGCACCACGTTACGCAGCATCTTGCCGTTGTCCACCACGCGGGGAAAGGCCTTGGCAAACAGCGCCACATCGCGGGTCGCCAACGAGGCCAGCAACAAGGCGGGCATGTCTTTCATATGGCCACGTTCACGGGCATAGATGGCGGTTTTGGCCACGAAGCTGGCATCCACTTTGGCGGCCAGTTCCAGCACCTTGTCCAACTGCTCGGCGGCACCGGCGTAGTACACATTGTTCAGGCACCCGGTCACGGCCAACTGCACCAGGGCATGCTTGGGCGTCAGCACGTACGCCACGCCGCCGGCTTCATTGGCGGTGGCGGCTGTGGGCAAGAACTTGCCCTTGATGCTTTGAAATAGTTGCGTGTTTGCCATGTTCTTACTCCTTGTTTGCATTCACCCTTGTGGTGACGGGATAGGTAGTGCAGGCAACGTGCCAAGTCAGGCTGTTGAACTAAAGTATTTCTTAAGCCATTGATTTAATTGAATATTTTTATTCATCGACAAGCCATCAGTGTGATTGTCCGCGTACATATTTTCTTTAATTTATCTTTGCAGCTAGTAAACTAGCAAAATGAAAAAGACCGTCGTCATTGGATTCCTCGGCACCCAACTCGATTCCGGCCTCAGTCCCACCCGCTGGGAAAAATGGCGACCCACGGTATCGCTGGCACAGCATGACGATCTGGTCATAGACCGACTGGAGTTATTCCACGACAAGCGCAGCAACGCGCTGGCACAGCAAGTGCAGAGCGATTACGCGCAGTTGTCTCCGACCACCGAGGTGAAGCTGGTCGAGATGAACCTAGCCAATCCCTGGGACTTTGGGGAGGTCTACACGGCGCTGTACGACTGGGCGGCAGCCTATCCGTTTGACCCCGACCTAGAGACCTACCAAGCCCACATCACCACCGGCACCCACGTGGCGCAGATCTGCCTGTTTTTGCTGGTGGAGGCGCGTTTCATACCAGGCGTGCTGCTGCAGAGCGCGCCACCCCGCGGACGCCAGGGGCGCGGGCCGGGCAGCCATGAGGTGATTGACCTGGACCTGTCGCGCTACGACGCCATCAACCAGCGCATGCATGTGGCCCAGCAAGACGCCGTGTCCTTCCTGAAAAGCGGCATCGCCACCCGCAACGCCCGCTTCAACACCTTGATAGAAGAGGTGGAACGCGTCGCGGTTCAGAGCAAAGCGCCGATGCTGCTGACCGGCCCCACCGGTGCGGGCAAGTCCATGTTGGCGCGGCGCGTGTATGAGCTGAAGAAAGCACGCCATCAGATTGAAGGCGAGTTTGTGGAAGTGAATTGCGCCACGCTACATGGCGACGGCGCTGGCTCCACCTTGTTTGGTCACAAAAAAGGCGCGTTCACGGGGGCCATCACCGACCGCCCCGGCCTGTTGCGCACGGCGCATGGTGGTTTGCTGTTTCTGGATGAGATTGGCGAACTGGGCCTTGACGAGCAAGCCATGCTGCTCAAGGCCGTGGAGGAGAAGCGCTTCTTACCCATGGGCGCGGACCGTGAGGCGCACAGCAGCTTCCAACTGATAGCCGGCACCAACAAGGACTTGCGCATCGAGATCGACGCCGGACGCTTTCGCGAAGATCTATTTGCCCGTATCAACTTGTGGACCTACACCCTGCCCGGCCTGGCGCAACGCCGCGAAGACATAGAACCCAATATGGACCACCAGCTCGCTCTGGCCGCCCAAGAGCTTGGCAAGCAGGTGCGCTTTACCACCGAGGCGCGCACGGCCTACCTGCGCTTTGCGACCTCCGCAGACGCAAGCTGGCGTGGAAATTTTCGCGACCTCAGCGCGTCCATCACGAGAGTGGCAACGCTGGCCGACCATGGGCGCATTGGCATCGCCTTGGTACAGGCAGAGATGCAACGCCTGCGCTGGCAATGGCAGTCACAACCTGGGCAGACCCATGGTGCGATAGGCGTAGGGGTCAGCGCACAGACCGCTCTCACATCGTCATTGGACGACTTGCTCGGTGCCTCGGCCGGTTCGCTCGACACGTTTGACCGTATGCAATTGCAGTCGGTCATAACGGTGTGCCGCCAACACGCCAGCATCAGCGATGCGGGCCGGGAGTTGTTTAATGTGTCGCGCCAGCAGCGCCGTGTGATCAACGATGCAGACCGTTTGCGCAAGTATTTGCTCAAGTTTGGATTGGACTGGGACGCCATCCGACGATAAGCATTCCAGCCCCACAGCTGTACCGATACGTCTTGCTGAAACCAAATAACAGGCAAAGGGAGTTCGATGATTTCTGCAGAAGTTCGCCAAGAGGTTTTCAATCGGCTGCGCGTGGCCGAGTCCGAGCATCACACCAAGGTATTGCTTGCGATTGAATCGGGTAGCCGCGCATGGGGCTTTGCCTCCCCCAATAGCGATTACGACGCCCGTTTCATCTACGCCAACCGACCAGACTGGTATCTGTCGGTGGGACTGGAGGAGAAACGTGACGTCATCGAGTACCCCATCGTGGAAGCCATATCAACGGATGGGATCTACGCAAGGCGCCGCGCCTGTTTTCCAAGTCCAACCCAGGTTTCGTGGAGTGGATCCAATCTCCTATCGTCTACGAGCGCACGGGCACATTTCACGCAAGAGCGCTGGAGCTACTTCCACAGGTCTACTCCGTTGAATGTGGCATCTACCACTACCGAAGCATGGCCAAGACCAATTACCGGGGCTATCTGCAAGGTGCGCAGGTGCCCCTCAAGAAGTACTTCTACGTATTGCGGCCACTGCTGTCGGTGCGCTGGCTGGAACACTACCAAGCGCCTGCGCCCATTGAGTTTCCGCGTTGGCTGGAATTCGTTGAAAGAGATCAAGGATTGGGTACGGCGATCGATGATCTGCTGGCGTTGAAGCGGGAGTCCCCTGAAATGGGCCTCTCACCCCAGATTGCACCCATTCAAAGATACATTGAACGTGAGTTGGAGCGACTCGAGCAGTTCTCCCCGATTCGCCACGACAAGGCAGATGTTGAACCTCTTTTGTCAGATCTGTTTCGTACAGTGCTCAAAGCAACTTGGGGCTAGACGCGCCCAACTCAACTGACAAGCTACCACGGCACCACCATAAACCGCTCCACCAGAAAGTCCAACAGCGCCCGCACCGCGGGCGACAAGTGTTTGCGTGAGGGGTACAGCGCGTGGATCGCCATGTCGGGCAGTGTCCAATCGGGCAACACCGCCTGCAAGCTGCCGTCCGCCAGGTGCGGGTTGGCCAGGTAAGAGGGTTGCAGCGCGATGCCGCCGCCGGCCAGGGCGGCGCGCAGCAAGGCGGTGGCCTCGTTGGCGCTGAGATGCCCGCCCACACTAACCTGCGCCGTCTGCTCGCCCCGGCTGAGCTTCCAGACACTCTTGCCGAAATTGGCATAACTCAAACAGCGGTGCGTGGCCAGGTCTGCGGGGGCCTGCGGCACGCCGTGCTCGGCCAGGTAGGCCGGTGAGGCAACCAGCACCGAGGTGCAGGGTGCCAGCACGCGGCCTATGAGCATGGGGTCTGGTTCGGCGCTGATGCGGATGGCCAGGTCGATGCGGGCCTCCACCAGATTGAGTGCGCCTTCGCTGGCATTGAGGTCGATCTTGAGTTGCGGATGCAGCTTCAGGAAATCCACCACCGCGGCGGCTATCTGCGCATAGGCCAGGGACATGCTGCAGGTGATGCGCAACTGGCCGCGCAGCTCGGCGCCGTGGCTGGCGGTCTCTTCCTGCACGTCGTCCATCAGCGCCAGCATCTGCTGGCTGCGGCGCAGGCAGTGCTCGC
>Ga0208262_1000591_pt1 | contig 11967 bp, 12 predicted proteins | sample LakWasMet15_LOW5_2_FD_183863 | JGI IMG/M metagenome (GOLD analysis project Ga0208262, IMG submission 183863) | Freshwater sediment methanotrophic microbial communities from Lake Washington under simulated oxygen tension - Sediment Metagenome... | ecosystem: Environmental > Aquatic > Freshwater >... | reverse complement strand
TCAGGCGCCATTGTGTTTTATCCATTATCCGAAAATATCCATCGCAACGGCATCCTGCGAGTTGCCCAATGCTGCACCGACGACGCTATGCAGGCGCAAGCCGAAAGCTATGCGTCCCAGTTATTAACAGAGCTGAATTATGTCGGCGTACTAGCACTGGAGCTGTTTGAAGTTAACGGCAAACTGATTGCCAATGAATTTGCCCCGCGCGTTCATAACTCAGGGCATTGGACAATTGAAGGCGCTCAAACCAGTCAATTCGAAAATCACTTACGTGCCATTCTGGACTTGCCTTTAGGCTCAACCGCGCCAGTGGGTAAAGCGGCCATGGTCAATTTTATCGGAGGCTTACCAAGAACGGAAACCATCTTAGGCATCAATAATGCCCACCTGCACCTTTACGACAAAGCCCCGCGCAAAGGCCGTAAAGTCGCCCATGCAACCATTTGTGCGGACACTGATAAACAATTAGCGAGCCTGATTGACCAGCTGAGCGCAATCGCTGACCAAGTGGACGATTCTTAAGATTTACAACAACCCATGCTCAGCAAACGAGTACGGCTGGCCGTCGCCGATAATAAAATGATCCAGCACCCGAATATCAAATAACGCCAACGCTTGTTTGAGTTTATCGGTGATGTGCCGGTCGGCTTGACTGGGTTCGGCAATGCCTGACGGATGGTTGTGGGCGAAGATGACTGCAGCAGCATTATGCTGCAGGGCTTTTTTGACGACTTCTCTTGGATAAACACTGGCGCCGTCAATGGTGCCGCGAAAAAGCTCATCGAGTTGTATCACCCGGTGCTGGTTGTCCAAAAACAAACAGGCGAAGACTTCATAACTGTATCCACGCAGTTGAGCACTAAGGTAGGCGCGAGTAATTTCAGGGCTGGTTAAGGCATTGCCGCGTTGTAAGACTTCTTTAAAATGACGCCTGGCCATTTCTAATACAGCTTGAAGCTGAGTGTATTTAGCATCGCCTAAGCCGTTAGCTTGGCAAAAGCGCTGCCGATCCGCATCCAACATGGCTTTTAAAGAACCAAAGTCAGCAAGTAAGTCGCGCGCTAAATCCACGGCCGATTTGCCAGGAGTGCCGGTACGCAAAAAAATAGCCAGTAACTCGGCATCGGTTAACGCTGCCGGTCCTCGGAGCAACAACTTTTCTCTGGGGCGGTCTTCAGCCGCCCAGTCTTTAATCCCCATGAACATCCCCTTAGCGCGCTGGTTAAAACTAAAGCGTAGAAGAAATGCCCTATCCTTGCCATAATAGCCAGTCTTTTTGTACACACTGGGCCCATTTTATAAATGGTTATAAATAAGCATATTCTATTGGCTGTAAGCGGCGGTATTGCTGCGTATAAATCGGCTGAACTGGTCAGATTGCTACGAAAAAATGGTGCTGAAGTGCGGGTAGTGATGACACAAGCGGCGACCCAATTCGTTAGCACGCTCACATTTCAAGCCTTATCAGGGCACGCCGTACATACTGATTTACTAGATGCCGAGGCCGAGCATGCGATGGACCATATTAGTCTGGCACGTTGGGCGGATGCCCTACTTATAGCGCCAGCTAGCGCCAACACTATTGCGAAATGCAGTTGGGGACTAGCCGATGATTTGCTGTCCACACTCTACCTTGCGGCAACTTGTCCGGTTTATGTTGCGCCGGCAATGAATCAAGCCATGTGGCATCATCCGGCTACCCAGGAAAACATAGCCAAACTAAAAAACCATGGCGTCATCGTCATCGGTCCAGAACCTGGCGAACAGGCGTGCGGAGAAACTGGCCTGGGCAGAATGTCCGAGCCTGCTGCGATTTGTGAGCAAATTTTAGCCCCGACCAGCCCTCAGCATTTACGAGGGGTAAACGTATTAATAAGCGCAGGCCCGACTCGCGAGCCGTTGGATCCCGTGCGTTACCTCACCAATCGAAGCTCAGGAAAAATGGGTTATGCCCTGGCTAATGCGGCGCTGCAAGCTGGCGCAAACGTCACCTTGATAAGCGGACCAGTATCGCTACCAGCACCTGTTGGTGTTGATCTGGTAAAAGTAGACACCGCCGCTCAAATGTATCAAGCAATAATATCTCGCGCTGAAGCACATGCTATTTATATTGGTACCGCTGCGGTGGCCGATTACACGCCCATCGAAGTGCAGCCGGAAAAAATCAAAAAGCATGACCATGAAACCAGCATCCTTTTAAAAAAGACTGAAGATATTCTGGCCGCCGTTGCCAAATTGCCGCAGCGTCCTTTCACCGTTGGTTTTGCCGCCGAAACAGAAAACTTAGAGGCCAATGCTGTCGGCAAATTGACTAATAAAAACCTGGATATAATTGCTGCCAATTGGGTAGGGCATAATGCACAAAATGGCGGCTTCGATAGCGAAGTTAACGCCCTGCAATTATTTTGGAAAAACGGACAAAAAAACCTAGCGCTAGCCGATAAACGACTGTTAGCTAAACAACTGATTGATGTCATCGCAGAGAGATTTAATGAAAAAAATACAGCTTAAAGTGTTGGATAGCCGCATTGGCACCGAGTTTCCACTGCCGGATTATGCAACTGCAGGTGCGGCTGGCCTGGATTTGCGAGCCTGTTTAGATGCAGCGGTAGAATTACAACCCGGCGAGACTTGTTTGGTACCCACAGGATTAGCTATTCACATTGCCGATCATCAGCTGGCTGCTGTGCTATTGCCTCGTTCTGGATTAGGCCACAAGCACGGCATCGTGCTGGGCAATCTGGTAGGTTTGATTGACTCAGACTATCAGGGTCAAGTATTTGTCTCCGTATGGAATCGCGGCAACACAGCCTTCACCATCCAAATCGGCGAGCGTATTGCGCAAATGGTGTTCGTGCCGGTGGTGCAAGTCGAGTTTGAGCAAGTCAGCGAATTTGATGAGAGCCTGCGTGGCACCGGCGGTTTTGGCCACACCGGACGCCACTAAATCTACTATAAGGCACACACTATGACGCGCATCTTTGCTTTTCTATCGGGTATTGCCGTTTTGATGATTCTAATTGTCGGCGCGGGTATTTATTGGTTATCTTCCTCCGATGTCAGTCAAGCAAGACGTGATGCGGCAAACTCAGTCACTAAGGCCATTGCCTTGAGTCTTTCTGCACAAATAGAACTACGTAACAAAATTTTGGACAAAATGGCGCAAGATCCAGAAGTTTTAGCCGCCGTTTCCAGTGCCAATCCGGCTTTACTCACCTCGGTAGCAGCAAAACTTGATCAACATTTTCCCGATGTCTTAAAGATAAGATTGTTATTACCCGGCGTCAGCGAGTTAGATGAAAAAAGCCTGCCGCGCATGGGCTATGCCGATTTGGATATGGTCAGGCAAACCTTTAGTAAACAACAACCCGCCGCCATACAAGGTGATGAAGGCCCGGACCGGCATTTGGCGATAGCCAGGCAAATCAAACAAAATAATCAAGTTGTCGGTGTTGTACTGGCCAGCCTTCGCTATGACTTTATTACGCAAATATTGCAAGCCGCTAATACCGATGATGGGCATTTAGAATTAAAACAAGCCAAGCTGGCGTTAGGAAGCAGCGGCAATCAAGCCCAACAGCCCGATTTAATCCAATTGGCCGTGCCCAATACCGATTGGGAACTTCACTACAGCTATACCGAGAGCGGCAGTGTCGGCGATCTAGTAACTGTTTCGGGCATTATTTTCATCCCCAGTTTACTGGCGGTGCTGGCTTTTTTTGCAGGACATAGGAAGATTTCTGAATTGCTGGAAGATGACTTAAGCAGTGTGCTTAAAGCATTTAAGGACATGATGAGCAACAAGTTACAAGGCAATTATCCTGTCCGCCTAAACGAAATGAACGCGGTTATTTCAACCTTGGTGCAATTTAAACGGGTATTGGATCACGACGAAAACGACACGTCCTTTTTAGTCAACGAAAGCGACGATGATGATGATTTAGAGCTTTCAGGATTTTTTGATCAGCCTGACGAAGTTTCTTTTAGTAACCAACCCAGCAGTGACAATTACCATGTTTCAGAGCCCGACTTAGATCACAACGAAGCTCTTGAATTAACAACCACCGCCCCTGTCATTACGTCTGGTCGTAGTTCAGGCATTTACAGAGCTTATGATATTCGGGGCATTGTTGGGCATACCTTAACTAAAGAAATCGTTTACGACCTTGGTCGCGCCTTGGGTACCTCTGCCAGAGAACAAGGTTGTAAAACCATGGTAGTGGGCAGGGATGGCAGAACATCAAGTCCAACATTTGCAGAATCGTTAGCCAAAGGCATTGCCTCAGTGGGCTGTAATGTCCTGGATATTGGCATGGTACCCACGCCAGTGTTATATTTTGTGACACAACACACTGATGGTCGTTGCGGGGTAATGGTGACCGGCAGCCATAACCCCGCCGAATACAACGGGCTAAAAATGGTCATCAACGGTGAAACACTAGCCGGTGACAGTATCCAGCAACTTAAGCTCTGTATTGAACGGCAAGCCTTTGCCAATGGTGGTCATGGGAACATTGAGCATAATACTCGCATCGTTAATGAATACATCGGCACTATCTCCGAAGATGTCCACATAAACCGCCCTATGCTGGTGGTACTGGATTGTGGCAATGGCGTTGCCGGCGAGTTGGGTCCTGTATTATTAAGAACTCTGGGCTGCGAAGTGGTAGAGCTATTTTGTGAGGTCGACGGTAGCTTCCCGCATCATCATCCTGATCCCAGCAGACCGGAAAATCTGGCTGAATTAATCAGTGCAGTCAAACACTACAACGCCGATATTGGACTTGCCTTTGACGGCGACGGTGATCGTTTAGGCGTCGTTGATTCAAATGGCAAGATTATTTGGCCCGATCGACAAATGATGTTGTTCGCCAAAGAAGTACTTGCAGGCAAACCGGGGGCAGAAATCATTTTTGATGTGAAATGCAGTCGCCATTTACCGGAGCAGATTAAAAAATTCGGCGGCAGACCGTTGATGTGGAAAACCGGGCATTCCTTTATGAAAGCCAAAATCAAAGAAACCGGGGCTAAATTGGCTGGCGAAATGAGTGGTCATATCTTCTTTAATGACCGCTGGTTTGGCTTTGATGATGCGCTATATGCTGCTGCGCGCCTGGTCGAAATACTGTCCCGTGACACCCGCAACAGTGCTGAAATTTTTGCCGGTTTCCCAGACAGCATTAATACCCCGGAACTAACGGTGTTACTCACTGAAGGCGAAAACTTTAAATTTATAGAAAACCTGTTCGCCAAAGCCCATTTTAGTGATGGCAAGATTACCAATATCGATGGCATGCGGGTCGATTTTGCTAATGGCTGGGGCTTGGTCAGGGCTTCAAACACAACACCGTCACTGGTCATTCGTTTTGAAGCCGATTCCAACGAGGCTATGCAAGATATACAAAATCAATTCAGGCAATTGATGAAACAAATCAAACCAAATATTAACTTACCTTTTTAATTCCAAAATTAATCAACAATGCAAAAACGAACCGCTCACCAAATAGCAGATGTATTGATTGAGGCATTGCCCTACATCCAACGCTTCAAAGACAAAACCATCGTCGTCAAGTTTGGCGGCAATGCCATGGTCGACGAAGCCCTGAAACACAGTTTCGCCCGAGACATTGTGTTGATGAAACTGGTCGGTTTAAATCCGATTGTCGTTCATGGCGGTGGTCCGCAAATTGGTCAATTACTGGCTAAATTGGGCAAAACCACCGGCTTTATCGATGGCATGCGCATCACTGACAGCGAAACCATGGATGTCGTAGAAATGGTGTTGGGCGGATTGGTTAATAAAGAGATTGTTAACTTAATCAACATGCATGGCGGCAAAGCTGTGGGTTTAACCGGTAAAGATGGCGACTTCATTCGCGCTAGAAAGCTACTAATTGACAATCGAGAAACAAATCTATCGCCTGAAGCGCAAGCCCCGGAAATCATTGATCTTGGCCATGTCGGTGAAGTTGCCAGTATCGACCCTGCGGTATTAAACATGCTGGGCAACAGTGATTTTATTCCGGTGATTGCGCCGATTGGCGTTGGCGAGGATGGCCATTCTTATAACATCAATGCCGATTTGGTAGCGGGTAAAGTCGCAGAAGTACTGAAAGCTGAAAAACTGATTTTATTAACCAATACCGCAGGCATTTTGGATAAACAGCAGCAATTGCTTACCGGCCTGACACTAAAGGATATTGATGATCTGATTGCAGACGGCACGATTGCCGGCGGCATGATTCCAAAAACGCGCTGTGCTACCGACGCGTTAAAAGGTGGTGTCAACAGCGTACATATTATTGATGGCCGCGTAGAGCATGCGGTGTTACTGGAATTGTTTACCGATCAAGGCGTCGGTACGCTACTGTTGAGCCGCCCGCGATAAGGCATCATTCACATAAGGTCTAAACGCAGACCTTATGTCCTTAATTCTCTGACTTGCGCATAAATCTTTACCCGGCAAAGAATCACGGCAACGAATATCAAGAAACAACTGATATTCATCGTCATTAACAGGGATTTTTGACAACGACAAACTAAGATCGGTATCTATTGCCGGAGGCCGGTTCATGATGAGTTTGTCGTTAAAAACATCGGGAGCAGTGGTGGAGTGAAACTCGACAAACGCCCGGGCAATTTCCCAAGCTTTATTACACTGCCGGTCATTTTCGCAATAAAACAGCCCCAACTCGTTAGCTTCTTTAATGCTGGCCAGCTTGTTTTTTGATTCCGGATTATTGGTCTGAGTCAAAAACAAAAAGCGCTCAACATCGGCATCATATTCCTTTTGAACTTGTGCTTGTTTAAGCGTGTGGTCACTGACCGCTACCCTCGACTGTTGAATTTGTTGCTGCGTGGAATTGATGTGCACTAACAATTCTTCCGGCACTTTCTGGCCATTACGTTCAAAAGCTGCGGCCTTTTTTTGTTGCTCTTCAAGCTGCTGAATAAGACGATTTAGATCGCCTTCCAAGGCTTTCTTTTGCGTCTCAAACGAGTGCATTTTTACCTCAATATCGGTAATCAAATCTTCCTTGGAGCGATACGTACTGAGCAAAACCGTATCATGGATTTTTTGCCGCTGGATAAGCTTGTCTTGAGCTTTACGTAATTCTGCCAGCCTTGCTTCAAACTCTTGCTGCTCTTTAGTTTTTGCTTTTTCAGTGCTTTCAACAACCCGACCGGACTTACTCAATACGTCTCGACGATGCTGGGTTTGGTCTGGCGGCACTTGGTCTGAAAAATAGGTATTGCCGTTTTCATCAACCCACCGATACATTTTTTTTGCCAACGCTGCCTGACTACCAAGTCCCAAAAGTAGGCAGAGTAAAAGCGGTTTCACTAAAAAATTGCGTTGCTGCATCAGTTAAATACTCAATGAAATATCAGTGTCGTGCATATTGTAGCGATAGTATCAATATATTGATATTGATGAGTTTTCGGTGCTTTCGATCTAGTGCCCGATAATTTTTAGAGCGCTTCTATAACGAAAAGCCAAATTGCAAAGATGCTGGGAGTACCGGCAGTTTTTGTGGTGCTGTCACAGCCACTCGTTTTTCTCGGCCTGAATCACCCGATAACAACTTACAGGCCGATGGGCTTACTCCAAACTCGCCAGCGATAAACTTAAGCACATGCTGATTAGCTTTGCCATCTATAGGCGGCGCCTTAATACGCAACTTTAGGCGCTCACCATGCAACCCACACCATTCATCTTTACTGGCTTTGGGTTGAACATGGAGACTCAGCACCAACACTTTCTCATCGTAGCTATACCAATTCATTTAGGTTTAGCTAATTAAACTCGCCAATTGATGTAAAGGCGGTAGCAGCACCATTTTCGCCAACTGTAACAACATCAACACCGCTAACGGCGACAAATCAATACCGCCCAAATCTGGAATAATTTTACGGCAAGTACTCAATAGTGGCTCAGTCAAGCTAACCAAAATTGACGATGCCGCATGAAAGCTGCCGGGATTGATCCAGCTAAGTATCGCTCTTGCAAAAACCGCGTAAATAAACACGTTGATCAACAACGAGATCAATTGCGTCAACGACAAAATAGCCAGCGCGCCAATACCTATCGATACGCCTTTAAGCAGGAAAATAGAAAAATCAGCCAGCATCTGGATTGCCAGCATCAGCACCAGCGACGAGGTATCAATTTTACCAATCGCAGGTACAAAACGGCGTAGTAACTTCAGTGGTGGATGCGTCACTTTCACCAGAAATTGCGAGATGGGATTATAAAAATCCGCCCGTGACCACTGCAGCAAAAAGCGCAGCATTACTGCCAAAACATACAGCGAAATGACACTATCAATGATGAAAATGACTGGATCAGTCATGTAGGATGAGCCCATTATAAAGTCTCCGCTTGTTTGGACATTTCAATAGAGCGATCTCTCGCCGCGTGTAAAGCGTTGGCGACCAACTCAGTAAAGCCACCTTGTTCGAAGGTTTCAATGGCACGCTGTGTGGTACCGCCCGGCGAAGTAACTCGTTGCCGCAATTGTGCTGGTGACTCGCTTGATTCCAACGCAATTTTGGCCGCCCCCAACGCTGTTTGCTGCACCAATAAACGTGCAGTTTGTTCAGTCAAGCCTAATTGCACTGCGGCGTTTTCCATCGCTTCCATCAACAAGAAGAAATAAGCCGGACCGCTACCGGATACCGCGGTCACTGCATCCAATTCGCTTTCTTGCTCGACCCATAAAGCAAGACCAACAGCCCGCAAAATATTTTCGGCAAGGTCGCGTTGTTCTGTCGTCACCTGATCATTGGCATGCAAAGCAGTTGCGCCCGTCAACACCAATGCCGGGGTATTAGGCATGCAGCGCACAATAGCGACATCGTTGCCTAGCCAGCGAGTCAGACTGTTTTGACTAATACCGGCAGCAATAGATACCACCAAAGACTGTTTTTGCTGAATTAACGGTGCTATGTGCTTAGCAACATCAGCCAAATTCTGCGGTTTAACGGCTAATACCACGACATCAACGGCGTTTACCAACTCGTCATTATTGACGGTACTATTAATACCCAAATTTTCAGACAGCGCCGATACCACATCGGCATTTATATCCGATACCCAAAGCGAATGTGCCGCATGACCACTGACAATTAGGCCATTGATCAAACTTGACGCCATGTTGCCACCGCCAATAAAACCTATTTTCTTTATTTTCATGAGTCCACTGTGTAATGGTTGAATGATTTATGCATTTTAACCTATATGGTGACCAAGCCATAAAACACAAGGTAAATGGCTGCAACAAGCTGTGCTACAGTAGCGCCGTTAACAAAATCGACGCCTATGATTGATACCATTTACATTGAAGAAAACATCCGACAACACCCCAGAGTTCTCGAAATTCTGGCTCGATTCCCAAATGCAAGACGCATTGACTGCGGACGTTATGGCGAAGTCTTCAACCCCAAAGCACAAAATTTTCGCCTGCAAAAACAACAGCCGGCATTGATTTTGGCGGAAAAATATCGCCACTTCGCATTACCTGCGCCAAGCGGCTACGGTATCGGCGCCACCAACAATTACTATTTTTCGCACATGCTTAATTGCTTGTACGATTGCCGTTACTGCTTTCTGCAAGGCATGTATCAATCTGCCCATTATGTCCTGTTCGTCAATTACGAAGATTTCCAGCAGGAAATCAAACAGCTGTGCGAACAAACACCCAATGAACCCGTGCATTTTTTCTCCGGCTACGATTGCGATAGCCTGGCCTTGGAGCCGGTCACGCATTTTGCGCAAAGCTTTTTACCGTTTTTTGCCGAACAGCCTAACGCTTGGCTGGAATTGCGCACCAAAAGTACACAAATCCGCAGCCTGCAGGATATAGCTCCACTACCGCGCTGCATCGTCGCTTTCAGCTTATCACCTGATGACTTAGCGCAAAAACTCGAACACAAAGCCCCGCCTCTGGTGCGTCGATTAGAAGCCATGGCTAAATTGCAGGCACAAGGCTGGCAGATTGGTCTGCGTTTTGATCCATTACTTTATCAAACCGGCTTTCAACAAACTTACCGGGAGTTTTTTGAACAGGTATTTGCGGTTATTGATCCGGCTAAATTACATTCCGTAAGCTTGGGCACCTTCCGTCTACCGGAAAATTATTTCAAAAAAATGCACAAGCTTTACCCGGAAGAAAAGCTGTTTGCAGGTCCAATGACCAATCAAAAAGGCATGCTGTCCTATCCGCAAACATTAGAACGAGATCTAATGGACTATTGCACCGAACAATTATTACGCTACATTCCAGAACCCACATTGTTCCCATGCACACTGTAAAACGCACCGTATTAGTCACCGGCGCCAGCTCCGGGATTGGTCGGGCCATTGCCAGGCAATTATTGCAGTTAGGCCATCATGTCTTGGGCGTATCTCGCGATGTCAGCAAATTTACCAAGCCGCTAAGCAACTTCAGCCCGATACAACTGGATTTGTCCGCACTCGACCAGTTACCCAAACAACTCAAACAACTGCAAAGCGACTTTCCAAATATCGATGCAGTGGTATTTTCTGCCGGTATCGGCCAATTTGGCGGCTTGGAGGAGTTTTCATACCCGCAAATCGAACAACTACTCACCATCAACTTTACCAGCTCAGCGTTTTTAAGCCGCGCCTTGCTACCCGCATTAAAACGCAAACCACACAGTGATTTGATTTTTATCGGTTCCGAAGCCGCGCTGAAAGGCAGCCGCAAAGGCGCGCTGTATTGCGCCAGCAAATTTGCCGTGCGCGGCTTTACCCAGGCACTGCGGGAAGAATGCGCCAAAAGCAATGTTCGGGTATGTCTAATCAACCCCGGCATGGTGAAAACGCCGTTTTTTGACGACTTGACGTTTGAACCGGGCGACGATGACAGCCAGTTTATTTTGCCGGAAGATGTGGCTGAGGCGTTGTGTTATGTACTTAACAGTCGATCGCAGATCGTCATTGATGAAATCAATTTAAGTCCGTTGAATAAAGTTGTGAAGTTTAAGAAAATCTAGCTTCATTGATTTTTAACAAACCTGCCTAACTTTTAAACTTAAAATAAGTCTGAATAAATAGCTAAGCTATGATCCTTTGATTAAGAGTCTGACCCGTTTTTTTGAAATGCAAGAGTTTTTCATGAAATGACTTTTTATCATTGCTCTTGGAGAACGTAAATAAGGTCATACAAATACTCATCATCGCATTTTAACGTGAAGTTAAGTTCGGTTGGTTGATAACTGCCGCCAGGTTTCTGGGCGACTACAGAGAAGGGCTCTTTAGACATTGGCTGGAGGTCTATGAATGCAAAATTAGATATATCTCCTTTGTGGCTCCCATTCTTGTCTACCGCAACATGCATCGGTAAAGCAGTCTTGTTGTATACCTCAAATGTTAGGGTGGGCTTCCCAGTATCATCGACTTTGCGACTAAGGAATCTAATTGGGAACTCATGATTGCTATAACTCTTGTGAATGTCTGAATCATAATATCTGGAAAGATTCTTCCAACCTAGCTTATAAATACCTCGAAGTTGATCTTCAACAAATTCGCTATGAAGCCTTTCATACAAGCTGATACCATAAAAAATCGCAGGAAAAATACCTATATAGAGAATGATTAACAAGAATAACTTTGCAAAGTTTGGCGGCACATAATTCGCATTCTTAACTACTGCGCCCTTCGTTCCCTTTGAGGAAACTGAGACTACCTCTGTTGGGTCAAGCATGCCGTTTTCAATGAGGAGAATCGCCGATGATTCGCCCCCCTTGTGGAGGCGTTCTATCTTTATGGTCGAGCCTTCAAGGGTAATATCGCTTGAGCTGGATGCTAGTAGTGTAGTGGTCTAATAAAAACGGACACATTGATAGGTTGGTAAAATTCATCAATCTATTTAAAAGGAACCCGATCATGAGTCAACCCCGTCGCCAATTTGATAGCGTCTTTAAATTACAAGTCGTGCA
>Ga0208262_1000590_pt1 | contig 11969 bp, 11 predicted proteins | sample LakWasMet15_LOW5_2_FD_183863 | JGI IMG/M metagenome (GOLD analysis project Ga0208262, IMG submission 183863) | Freshwater sediment methanotrophic microbial communities from Lake Washington under simulated oxygen tension - Sediment Metagenome... | ecosystem: Environmental > Aquatic > Freshwater >... | reverse complement strand
CCACGCCGCGCCGACATCCAGGCGTGAACCCGCCCAGACCATGCTGGCCGGATTGTTGGCGCCACCATAGCTGTCCTGGGCGAGGGCCGTGGACGTACCGCCCATGCCCTGCGACTTCATGCCGTATCCGTGCGGGAAGTAGCCGTTGGTGGCGCTGGCGACGCCTGCCATCAGCAAAGCGCACAGGGGGGTGAGACGGTGCAGTTTCTTCGATGCTTTCATGGGGATCTCCGGTGGTTGGGGTGAGGTGAAATCGTGGCCTTCAATGAGGGTGATGCATGAAGCGCGGCGGGTGGCTCGGTCGCTCGGGCTACCAGAAGGCCTGCAACCGGCCTTTGACAACCCTGGACTCAAAACGCTTGAGCGGGCTGTTGCCCAGCCGGATGCAGTCGCCGCTAGTCACATCGAACGCCCATTGGTGCTTGGGACATGTCAGCGTGCTGCCCTGCAGCGCCAGTTCCGGTATGTCAGTCTGCTGGTGCGGACACCGGCTGTCATACACCTGGTAGCTCCGTTTGCTGCGGTGGACGAACACGCCACGGCCGTCGCACTCGGTGCGTCGGGTGTCGCCATCCTCAATGGCGGTGCTGGCCATCACGTCATGCCAGCAGGCGGGCGCGGTGCCAGGGTCGGGGACCCAACTCGTCAGCGCATCGCTCTGGAACTCGGGGATGTTCATGGCCAGGATGATGTCCACCGCCCAGATGATCTTGGCCAGACCCAGGGCCGGGAATGCCATCAGCAAGGCGTCCAGAATTTCTACCGGTGTGCAGCCGTCGCGCAGCGCCCTGCGCAGATACTGGCGAAAGCCGCGCTCGGTCTGGGCATGAACCTTGGTGATGACCGAGATCAGGTCCCTGGTCTTGGGTTCCAGATGTTTGCCTGCATCCTTCAGGAACGCGAAGTAGTGGCCCATGGCCTCGGGGCGAGCCTTCAGCAGGTAGTCCAGAGCGTCACTCATGGCGTGAAGGCAGTCCCGGTCATTGGGAATGAAGCACCAGCACCGGGTGCTCGGACAGGCCCAGCACCTTCTGAGCGACGCCGCCCACCAGAGCGCGCCCAATGCGCGTGTCGCCACGACTGCCCATCACGATCAGGTCTGCCTGGCAGGCCGCGCGGGCGGCCAGAATTTCGGTGAACGGTCTGCCGATGCGCACTTCGCACTGCGTGGCCACGCCGGCCTGCTGCGTGCGGCGCAACAGGTCGGCGAGAAAGGCCTCGATCTGGGGGCGTTCGGTCTCGGCGCCGCCGACGCTCACCACGTGCAGGGACAAGCCGCATTCGGCCGCCACCGCGCCGGCTGTGGCGACAATCTGCCGGCCTTGTTCGGTGGGCTCGACGGCGGCCAGCACACGCTGGCTCCACATGTGCGCCTTGTGCGGGACGATCAGCACGTGGCAGGGCGCGTGGGCCACCACCTTGCTCACCATCTCGCCAACCAGCAGGTTGGCCAGCAGGCTGCGCTTGCCACGGCGGCGAATGATGATCAGCTCGGTGCCCAGGGATGCGGCTTCGTCGACGATCTCGCGGTACGGTTCCTCGCCCCGGCGCAGCCGAAGATCGATGGCCACGTTGGCGGCCTGCGCCTGGCTGCGCAGTTCCGCGATCTTCAGGGCGGCGGCTTGCTCAGCCTGCGCGGCAATCTGTGGCAGCAGTGCTTCGTACTCGGGGTTGCTGACCAGCGGCAGCACGGTGGCCAGGGGGAGCTGACAGCGCTGCGCCAGTGCCATTGCCACGGCCTCTGCGCCAAGGTCGAATTCGGTGTGTTCGGTGGCCAGCAGCAGGCGGGTGAAGAGGTGTGCCATGGTCAATGTCCCCCAGTCAGCAGGCCTGAAGCCGCCATGACCAGTACCGTGGCGATGGCGATGCATATGGCGGCATACGCGCGGTCGCCGCGACTCAGGTACAGGGGGACCAGCCCCAGCAGCGGTGGCAGCGAACAGCCCGCCAGCAGGGCAATGCCGACCAGGTTGGACAGGTCACCCTTGTGGGCCAGTGCCAGCCAGCCCCAGCCGGTGGGCGATCGGGTGTGCTGCAGGTAGGTGCTCACCGGCAGGTTCCACACGCTGGGGAGCTGATCGAGCGGCACGTGCGGCGTCAGTATCCCAAACAGGTAGGCGCCGAAGCTCAGCACCAGGGTCAACACGCCGATGCGGGTTCCCCAGTCGAGCAAGAAAGCGTAGCGCCCGGCGTCGGCGGGGCGCGGCGGGGTCGGGGCGGACTCGGCAGGGGGCGGCATCAACGGCTTTCCTTCAGACCCACAGGCCCAGGCCCTTGAGCAGGGCACGCATGCCCGCGAACACCAGCAGGGCAATCACCAGCTTGCGAATGACTGAACCCTTGAGCACATGCAGCAGGCGCGCGCCGATGCGGGCGCCCAGCATCATGCCCACCACCGAGGGCACAGCGATCATCGGCAACACCGCCCCGCGGTTGAGGTAGACCCAGGCGGCCGACGAGTCCACCAGCGACAACACCAGGCCCGAGGTGCCGGCCGACACTTTCAGGGGCGCGCCCATCAGCAGGTTCAGCGCCGGCACATTGGCCCAACCCGCGCCAATGCCGAACATGCCCGCCATCACGCCGATCAACAGAAACAGCACCAGCCCAACTGGCGTGCGGTGCACCTGCCAATCGACGCTGCGCCCGGAGGCGCCGTCAATGAAGACACCATGAATACCCAGTGCGCTCGACAGCCGGTCGGGCTGCGCCACCACCGGGAACTCCGATTTCTTGGACACCAGCATCAGCGCCACGATGCCCAGCACGATCACGCCCAGCGCGCTCTGGATCGCCGCGGCCGGCATGGCCAGACCCAGCAGCGCACCACCGATGGAGCTCATCGTCGCCAACAGCGCCAGCGGCAGTGCCAGCCGCAGGCTGGCCAGCCCGCCGTGCAGCAGCACCGGGCCGGCCGCCAGGGCACTGGCCAGCGCCACCAGCAGTCCCGCACCGCGCACGAAGTCCAGGTGGAACGGGAAAAAGCCGCCAATGATGGGCACGAACAGCGTACCGCCGCCAATGCCCGCCGGCACCGCCACGATGCCGATGAAGAAGCAGGTGACGAACAGCGCCAGTGGCCAGAACCACCAGGGCAGGGTGCTGACCATGGCCATGTCTACAGCGCCTTGCGGATCGTCATGGCGCCGCGAATCTGGCCGACCGCGTAGCCCACGCCCTGGTCAGCCGGATACAGCGTCTGCAGTTGCTGCCTGACCTCGGGCTTGAGCTGCTCCGGCGCGCCATGACAGGCCACGCAGAGTTGCTGTACCGGCAGCGCCTTGATGTAGCGGTATTCCGTGCGGCCGGCCTCGCTCACGGCCTCGCCCTTCTCCAGCGTGGCCGGACTCTCGCCAGCGGCGGCGCGACGGTCGAAATCCTCCAGGGCCGCGCGTTCCCAGGCGTCGGCAACCGCCTTGGGATTGCGCGGGCGCAGGCTGACCCGCCGGATCGCCCAGCCGGTCTCTTCGGATGCGGCCTTGGCCAGTTGCGGCGCTTTCTCCCGGCACACGGCAATCGCCGACTCCGGCCCGCCCTTGGCGATTTCCTCGGTCAGAACCTGCAGCAGCTTGGGTGGCACCGAACTGGCGACCTTGCGGGCTTCGGCCATGCCCGGCGCCTCGCCGGCGAACGCGTTCAGGCTGGCCAGCAGGGTGAGGGTGAGCAGCAGTTTGCGCATGGGGTGTCCTTGTCTTCAGGAAATGGTTTGGTAGTAAAGGTTCTGTGGATGGTTGGCCTGGGCAAAGAAGAACCAGCGCTCGGCCAGCAAGCCGGTGTACTGCAGGGCAAACGCCAGCACCAGCAAGGCGGTGGAGGAGGCCGCCACCCCGATGGCCAGGCATAGCAATGGCAGCGGAAAGACCAGCAGCAGGAACGCCCACTTGACCGAGCGCAGCAGCGCGGCCGTGCGAGCGTGGAAGAACTCGCGCGTGTTGAACGAGCCGCCCATGAAGCCCTGCGCCTTCTGCACGATCTTCGGATGCTTGATGCCCAGCGCGCTTTGCAGGGTTGACTTTGGCTTGAGCCGGGCGTTGCGCAGCAGCGAGGCGCCGCGTGTCAGGCACGCCAAGGCGGTCAGCAGCGTGGCCGCCAAGGCATAGGGCGTGACCAGCGTCGCCAGGCCCAGCAGCGCGGCCAGCAGGGTTGCCAGCGTCAGGCCGGAAGCGCACCCCAGCAGCAGGTAGTTGACCAGCGTCAGCGGGCTGGCCCACTCCTGCAGGAAACGCACCGAGGCGTAGATCATCGCGGTGCAGACGAACAGCGCCAGGCACACCAGCACGGCAACACTGCCCATCAGCACGGTGCCACCCGAGCCGAGCAGATGGGCAGCGCCGTAGCCGCTGACGCACAGCATGAACAAGGGCAGCGCGATGACCTCCCGCGACAACCACGACGTGCGCCACATGGCGGCCGAGCGCCAGGCGCGTTCCGGCCGGCCCAGGTGGAAGAAGGAGGCCAGCAGCCCCAGGCCACTGAGCAGCAGCGCCACCAGGCTGCCCACCACCAGCAGGCGCTGGCTGTCGGCGCGCGAGAGTTGGCCCAGCGCCGAGACCTCCGTGGCGAACAGGGTCAGAAACAGGCCCTGGGCGGCGCCCAGCAGGGTGGTCAGAAAGATGACGGAGAAGGCGGGTTTCATGGCTAAGGCTTGGGCTCAGGTGGCGAAGTCTTCGCGGCCGGGCGTGTGGTGCGGGTGTTCGGGTTGCTGGCCGTCGAGCTTGAGCGGGTTGTCCACGCGCGTCAGGTCTTCGGCGTGAACGCGTATCTCGGTCTTGCGCCGGGGCAGGTAGTGGTTGGCCGGGCGGGTGCCCCACTCGGGCATGAGCTGGTAGCCGCCGCGCTCGGCAATGGCACGCGACACCACGGATTCGGGGTCGTGGACGTCGCCAAACAGGCGCGCGTTGGCCGGGCAGGCCAGCACACAGGCGGGTTTGCGCTCGGCTTTGGGCAGCGTGGTGCTGGTGACCCGGTCGACGCACAGCGTGCACTTGGTCATCACCTTGCGCTGTTCATCGAACTCACGCGCACCGTAGGGGCAGGCCCAACTGCAGTACTTGCAGCCGATGCACTTGTCGTAGTCCACCAGCACGATGCCGTCCTCGGCGCGCTTGTAGCTGGCGCCGGTGGGGCAAACCGGCACACAGGGCGGGTCCTCGCAGTGCAGGCAGGATTTGGGGAAGTGCACGGTCTGCGTGTGGGGGAACTGGCCCACCTCAAAGGTCTGCACCCGGTTGAAAAAAGTGCCGTTCGGATCGGCCCCGTAAGGCTCCAGGTCGGCCAGCGCGCCGGCCGAGCCGGAGGTGTTCCACTGCTTGCAACTGGTCACGCAGGCGTGACAGCCGACGCAGACATTGAGGTCGATGACCAACGCGAGCTGTGTCACAGCGAGCGCCCCTTGGTTTCGAGCTGGGTCATATCTTCCCGCCCCCCTGGCCGGCAAACCAGGCCAGCCATCGTGGTACGGTTTGCTGCACGCCAGGCGCCGTCGGCACCGTGGCGAACTGCGGCCAACTCTGGGCCGCCTCGCCCTCGGCGGCCGGGTAGATGCGCACCCGCACGTCGTACCAGGCGGCCTGGCCGGTGATGGGGTCGGAGTTGGACAGGTGCTCGCCCGCCTGCGAAGGCGGCAACTGCTCCGAGATCAGGTGGTTGAGCAGAAAGCCGCGTTGTGACTCGTTGGCGTCGGCACTCAGGTTCCAGGCACCGGCCGATTTGCCGATGGCGTTCCAGGTCCATACCGTGCCGGGCTCCACCGCCTCCGAGTGGCGGCACAGGCAGCGCACCTTGCCCCACTGCGACTCCACCCACATCCAGCCGCCATCGGCAATGCCGGCGGCGCTGGCTGTTCTGCTGTTGACGAACAGGTAGTTGTGGGTGTGGATCTGGCGCAGCCAGGCGTTTTGCGAGTCCCACGAGTGGTACATCGCCATCGGGCGTTGGGTGATCGCGTTGAGCGGGAACCGGGCAGTGTCGGTGGCCTGTTCTTCCAGCGGCACGTAGTAGAACGGCAGCGGATCGAAATAGGTCTCCACCCGTTTGCGCAAGTGATCGGGCGGCTGTTTGCCGGCGCGCTTGCCCTGGGCGGCGCGGCGAAAGCCCTGCAGGAACTCGGAGTAGAGGTGGATGACGATCGGGTCCTTGTCGCGCCGGATACCCATCTTCTGCGCCCACTCCATGTAGCCGCGGTTCCAGTTGCGCATGTACTGGTACTCGGTCGGCATCTCGTAATGGAACACGCAGTTGTTCTTCTCGTACATCTCCCACTGCTTGGGGTTGGGCTCGCCGCGCAGCGACTTCTCGCCCCCTTTGCCACGCCAGCCCGCCAGGAAGCCGATGCCCGAGCCCGGCGCGGTCTCGTAGTTGACGATGAAGTCCGGGTAATCCCTGAACTTGCGGCTGCCATCGGCCTGCGTGAAGGCTGGCAACTTGAGCCGGCTGGCCAGCTCCACCAGCACTTCCTGAAACGGCTTGCACTCCCCCTTGGGGGGCAGTACCGGGATGCGCACAGCGTCCATCGGGCCGTCGAATTCGGAGATGGGGCGGTCCAGCATCGACATGCAGTCGTGCCGCTCCAGGTAGCTGGTGTCGGGCAGCACCAGATCGGCGAAGGCCGTCATCTCGGACTGGAACGCGTCACACACCACCAGGAAGGGAATCTTGTACTCGCCGCTGTGCTCGCCCTCGGTGTGTTTGTCGTTCAACATCTTGCGCACCTCGGAGGTGTTCATGGTCGAGTTCCAGGCCATGTTCGCCATGAAGATCAGCAAGGTGTCGATCGGGTACGGGTCGCCGCGCCAGGCGTTGCTGATGACGTTGTGCATTAGGCCGTGCGCCGACAGCGGGTGCTCCCACGAGAAGCCTTTGTCGATGCGCACCGGCTGGCCCTGGTCGTCGACGAACAGGTCGTCCGGGCTCTCGGGCCAGCCCAGCGGCGCGCCGTCCAGCGGCGTGTCGGGCTTGACCGCCTGCGGCCCCTTGGGTGGCCGTGCATTGGGCGGCACGGCGCGCGGGTAGGGCGCCTTGTGCCGAAAACCACCGGGCCGGTCGATGGTGCCCAGCAGGCTCATCAGAATCGACAGCGAGCGAATCGTCTGAAAGCCGTTGGAATGCGCGGCCAGACCGCGCATGGCGTGAAAGGCCACCGGGTTGCCCTTGACCGATTCGTGGCGCTGGCCCCAGCAATCGGTCCAGGCAATCGGCAGCTCGATCTTCTGGTCGCGCGCCGTGATGCCCATCTCGTGCGCCAGGCGCCGGATGGTGGCCGCCGCAATGCCGGTGACACCCTCGGCCCACTCCGGCGTGTAGGCCTTCACGCGCTCTTGCAGCAACTGAAAGGCTGGCACCGCCGGCGTGCCGTCGGGCATGACAAAGTGACCCAGCAGGTGCGGATCGGCGCCCTCGGCGTGGTCGGCCACCGGGCGCTCGGTGAGGCGGTCCCACCAGTAGAAGTTGGCTGGTCGCAAGGGGTTGACCACATCGCCGTCGGGCTTGCGCAGCATCATGCCGAAGTCGTCGCTGGCGCCATCCTGGTTTACCAGTTGGCCGGCATTGGTGTAGCGTGCCAGGAATTCGCGGTCATACAGGCCGAGCTGGATCAATTCGTGAATCAGCGCCAGCAGCAAGGCGCCATCGGTGCCGGGCCTGATCGGCACCCACTCGTCGGCAATCGCCGAGTAGCCGGTGCGCACCGGGTTGATCGAGACAAAGCGCCCGCCATTGCGCTTGAACTTCGACAGCGCCGCCTTCATCGGATTGGAGTGGTGGTCTTCGGCGGTGCCGATCATCACGAACAGCCTGGCGCGCTCCAGGTCGGGGCCGCCGAACTCCCAGAACGAGCCGCCGATGGTGTAGATCATGCCGGCGGCCATGTTGACCGAGCAAAACCCCCCATGTGCGGCGTAGTTGGGGGTGCCAAACTGGCGCGCGAACAAACCCGTAAGCGCCTGCATCTGGTCACGTCCGGTGAACAGGGCAAACTGCTTCGGGTCGGTCGCGCGGATATTCTTCAGGCGCTGCTCCAGCATCGAGAAGGCCTGCTCCCACTCGATAGTGACAAATTCGCCGGCGCCGCGCTCGCTGCCCGGCTTGCGCAGCAGTGGCTTGGTCAGGCGCGCCGGCGAGTACTGCTTCATGATGCCCGACGAACCCTTGGCGCAGATCACCCCCTTGTTGAGCGGATGCTCTGGATTGCCCTCGATGTAGCGCACCTCGCCATTGCGAAGATGCACCCGTATGCCGCAACGGCAGGCGCACATGTAGCAGGTGGTGGTGCGCACCTCGGTCGTGGCCTCGGCCATCGGCGCGCGGCAGGGATCGTGAAGCGGTGTGACGGACATTCAGGGTGGCCGCTTCTTGCGGGCTGGTGATCAGTCGGGGGTCTCGGTCCGCGCGTGAAAACGTGCGAGCCAAGGGCTGGCAAACTGACCCTATTAGAGACAAGGGTATGCGCCGGCGTCTATAGCCGCCACGGGTGATCCGGCGTAGCCCAAATGGGTAGCCCGATTGCGCGGATGTTGATGGAAGTGGTGACACCGGTGCGCAGGGCGTGCCAGCATCGGGTTTTCACGATATATCAGTGTTTGGTTATATAGTAGGATGATCCGTTCGCCGCCATACCATGACCGCCACCATCGCGCCCACGCTTGTTCCTGCCGAGGAGGCACGCATCGCCATGGCCAGCCTGAGCAGCGAGCTGGCCGGCGGCGCCGCGGATCTTGAGCCCCTGCTGGAGCGTTTTCTGGTCTCGATACTGCCGCTGGCTGGTGCGCAGGCCGGCGCGGTGCGGGTACTCGGTGATGACGGCCAGACCATGCGGCTGGTGGCGCAATCGGGCCTGCCGGAACAGGTGCAGAGCGCGGAGCGCCTGATGCAGCGCGACTGCGGCATGTGCGGCGTGGCTGCCGGAGCCGACGTGCTGGGCTGGGTGGATGATGTGCGCGCCTGCGCCCAGCACAGCACCGGAGGTTACTTCGGCGTGCAGTGCAACAGCGTGCTGGCAATATCGCTGCCCCACGGGAACCAGGTTCTGGGCATCTACAACCTGTTTTTTCGGGACACGCCCAGGATCGATCCGGCCACGCAGAACATCTTGCGTCTGATCGGGCAACTGCTGGGGCTGGCCCTGCACAACGCCCGTATCGAGCGTGAGCGCCTGCGTGTCACGGTCATGCGGGAACGACAGGAGATGGTCAACGAAGTGCACGATGCCTTGGCGCAGACACTGGCTTACGTCAGGATGCGCCTGCCCTTGCTTAATGACGCCATGTTGGCCCACGATGACGTGCGCTCGCTCAAGTATTTGTCGGACGTCAAGAACGCCGTCGGCGAGGTGCACGACAACCTGCGCGAGGTCATGACCTACTTTCGCACCCGCATGGACCCGCTGGGGCTGCTGCACGCGCTGCAGGGCCTGGTGCAGGGTTATCACGACCGCACCGGTATCGTGCTGGAACTGCGAAACACGGCGCAGAATCTGCACCTGAGCGACGAACAGGAGGTTCAGGTGTTTCACATCATTCAGGAAGCGCTGGCCAACATCGCCAAGCATTCCATGGCCAAGCGCGCGCTGGTGGCGATAGCGCGCACCCCCGCGCAACTGGAGTTTCTGATCGAAGACGACGGCTTGGGCATGGCCGCACCTTCGGTGTCCACCATCGTCACCAGCGCACAGGACATGGCGCCAACCGGGCACTTTGGCCTGGAGATCATGCAGGGCCGGGCACAACGCCTGGGTGGCAGCCTGGAAGTCGGCATGAAGGACGGCGGCGGCACGCGGGTCCGCTTGGTGATGCCGATCCGCGCCAGGCCGTGGGAGAGCGCAGCATGAGCACCCCGCTGAAGGTGATGCTGGTGGACGACCATGCGCTGTGCCGCAGTGGCCTGACCGAGCTGCTGCAGCATCGCGGCGGCATGGCCGTGGTGGGCGCCACGGGCGATCCCGCGCGGGTGGTGCCCATGCTGCGCGAGTTCGAGCCCGACCTGGTGGTGCTGGACCTGCGCCTGGCCAGCACCGATGGCCTGAGCGTGCTGCGCCAGATTCGCGCCGAGGGGCTGGACACCACCGTGGTGATGTTGACCATGAGCGACAGCGAGGACGACCTGTCGGCCGCCCTGCGCGCCGGTGTGCGGGGCTACCTGCTCAAGGACATGGAGCCCGAGGAGATGATCGACGCCATCGCCCGTGCCGCACGGGGCGAAATGGTGGTGGCCTCGGCCATGACGCTCAAGCTGGCGCAAATACTGCAGTCCGGCCCCAAGGGCTCGGTCAAGGGCGACCTGGTGGCCTCGCTCACCGAGCGCGAGCGCGAAGTGCTGGACCACGTGGCGCGCGGCCAGAGCAACAAGGTGATTGCCCAGGCTTTGGACATCAGCCACAACACGGTAAAACTGCACGTGCGCCACATCATGGACAAACTGAACCTGCGCTCACGGGTTGAAGCGGCGGTGTTTGCGTTTGAGTACCGCAGTTCGCCGGACGGACTGAAGGCAGCGGCCGGGGCCGGGGAACCACACAAGAGCTGAGCCCCGCAGCCCCGGGGCCGGGCCAAGTCAGCGGACCTTCCGAATACCACCTGACTCGGGTGCAAGGTCTCCAGCTTCCGGGTCAGCGGCGAGATACGCTGCAGTCTGCGCGAACGTCACGGATGGCTGTTGAACGGCGGCGAAGACTGCTCGGTTCAGTTGAGGGAAGTACGGCTCGGGGAACTTCTCAACCTGACGAATGGTGATCGAATTCATGACGCACAACGTTGGCCGTGAGTGGACCACAACGGCGCACTCGACATTGAAGAATGGCGACCACGTGGACCGCCGTTGTGGGTCCATTCGACGAACCTGTTAGCCTGCACCGCCACCCCTTTGCGATTTCGCAATCCACTCGGCGTCTGCCCTGTCACATGCATCGAACATTTCGAAGAGCGTCTTCTTCCACCATGCCGATGCATCGATAAGGTACTTCTGATCCTGCTCAGAGAGCGTGAGATCGGCAACCGACTTCGGATGCGTGATCCGGTTTCTAAGATTCACAGCATGCTGCATCGCCTGCCAGCCATGCGTTGACGTATCAGCCTGGAACGTCGCCCCATGGTTCTTCCCGTAGCTACGGATGGTGAAGAGTAGATTGGGGAGAAACTTCTGAAAGTTCTCCCCCGCCTCCGGCTCACCCTTTGCGTTCAGGTAGTACCGTTCCTCCCGTAACAGCGCCAATTCTGCGATGGTAAGGCTGCCCGCATGAGGCTCGAGACTTGCAACGGTGACCTGTCGCAACTGAAACGCTAGACCTTCGATTAAAGAGAACAGAGTCCGAACGACCGTTCGATGTGCGAAAGGGTTCGAATGCTTGGCGCTGTAGGCAACTGCATCGTCCATATCGGCGGAGAGGATTCCGTAAACAGACTTAAGCTGTTCCACGGCATGGGCGCGCTGCATCATGGCTCCTGCAGGCTAACGTTGGCGCTCAGCCGACGCAATTGGCGGTCGGATGGAGCAACCTGTTAACCCGAACCACCCCGAGTGGCAGCGCCCCACGCGATTCAGGCATACGAAATCAATCGTGACCAGGATGAAACTCACCGCGTACCTCGGATGTTGGACTATCAAGTTCTTCGTTGAATGATTCAACTATATCGGCGATGACGTCATCAGAATCAACACCACGCTCGCTTTCAATCGCATTGGCTAAGTGACGCACGACATCCGCTAAAAAAATTCCCCAAGCTTTCGGCTCATTGCGGCCTTGCGCGTGCCACATTCCAACATTCATTGTGCAGTGAAGACCATTCTCCGCAATCCAACCGCTGAGCATTTGCACGGCATCGTCGTCACGCTGAGCGGCAGGGGGTATTACAAGTGTGCGCATAGTTGCAGTGCGGGTTAACGAATGAAAGGGACTTCCCCGTCCCAAGCGAGCCGCGACCTGCGAAGGTTGCGGTTTGCGGCAACTGAGTGCCAAGATGGAGAGGCGAATCTTTTCA
>Ga0208262_1000588_pt1 | contig 11988 bp, 9 predicted proteins | sample LakWasMet15_LOW5_2_FD_183863 | JGI IMG/M metagenome (GOLD analysis project Ga0208262, IMG submission 183863) | Freshwater sediment methanotrophic microbial communities from Lake Washington under simulated oxygen tension - Sediment Metagenome... | ecosystem: Environmental > Aquatic > Freshwater >... | reverse complement strand
CTATGCGGGCAGTTATATATTAAAAAGGATATTGCACCCGCTGCGTGATGTAGTAAAACAGGCTGAAGCTATCGGCGACAACCGCTTCACCATTATCGACGTACCTTTGACCAAGGAATTCAAAGCTGTTGTGAATGCGATGAACACGCTTTCCAACCGCGTGAAAAAGAACCTCAGTGAAGAGTCCGCAAGGCTGGAAGAGCTTCGCCTGGAAAATAATTATGAACATATCACCGGGTTAATGAACCATGACTACTTCATTAAAAACCTGGATGCAGACATCAGCCATGAAGAATATTTCAATGAAGGTGTGTTAGTCGTATCGCGCATCATCAACCTTGCCAATATCGACCAGAAATTAGGCTACAGGGAAACCAATACAATACTTAAACGGATTGCCGACGGCTTGCAAAGCTTGAGCCACAAGAACCCTGAATTCTCTGCCGGCCGTATCAGCGGCACTGATTTTGCCGTGTTCTGCAACAAACCGGCAGACACCTACACGCTGGGCAACAAAATCAAGATGCTGCTGGAAAAAATAAGCAATATCGACAAAACCTCACTCACAGTTGATTTCGTGACAGTTGCCACGCAAGTGACCAATACAGACAGCGCAAGCAAAACTGTAGAACTTGTGCATCAGGCGCTTGATGTAATCGGCAGCGAAAATAGAAATATCCTGCACGTCATCAACTCAGGCGACCTCGACCAGTATCAGGACAGACATCAAAATGAATGGATGCACCTGCTGACATCGGCCCTGGATAACAGAAGAATCAAACTTGAAAGCTACCCTGCCCTTACTGTAACAGGTGAGTTGATTCACTATGAATCACCTGTCAGGCTGCAGCTGATACCTAATGGCAAATGGTTCTGCGCCGGGGAGTTCATCACCTGGGCCAATCAGTTGCACCTGATGGGTCGTGTTGACGAATTGGTAATTGAAACGGCGGTAAATTTGCTGAACAATGGCGGCCAGCCTATCGGCCTTAATGTTTCTGCCAGCGCCATGTGCAACCCGTCATTTACAGAAAAAATCATCGCCTTGGTAAAAGATAATCCGCAAGTTGCCGACAAACTTTATCTGGAAATACCTGAACAGGACGCTTTTGATTATCTAGCTGAGTTCCAGAACTTCTGCAACCAGATCAGACCACTTGGCTGCAAGGTGGGCATTGAGCACGTAGGCTCACGCATCTCGCGGCTGGGCGAACTTCACGACATAGGTGTGGACTATATGAAAATCGATGCTTCGGTAATCAGGGATATTGATTCCAGCGAGGCAAATAAAACGCTACTACGCGGCTTGTGCATCATTGCCCATTCAATCGGAATCATTGCTATTGCAGAAGGCGTACATACCGAGAAAGAAATCGCCACCCTGAAAAGCATCGGCATTGACGGCATGACCGGACCTGGTATCAAGATTTAAGCCCGTATTGAAATGACCGGCAGCATGCAAGAGCCTTGAGGATTAAAGGCCAAGAATTAATCAAGACCTTTGCTGAGTATTAAGCATCAGTGCTAATTGCAGCCTGTCTTTAGCTCCCAAGCGCTCAAAAGTGGCTGCCAGATGCGCCTTTACCGTGCGTTCGGTAATGCTGAGCACCCTTGCAATCTCTTTATTGCTGAGGCCTTTAGCTGCTTCGAGCGCCACTTCTTTTTCACGTTTTGTGAGCTTGGCCAGCAAACTTTCCACCTGGTCTGGCTGGTTGCCAGCCAACTTGGTAGAAGTTTCTATGAGTCGTCTGAGCAAAGCCTGCCCCAGCCAGATTCCGCCATGGCTCACCACAGACCTGATTTCTTTCAGCATCGCTGCCGGAGAATAGGCATGCGCATAACCCATCGCCCCTGAACTGAAGACCTTTAAAGACTCGGCATGATCCGGCATATTTGCCAGCACCACAACTTTTGCATTGCTGCAGTTTTTCAATATTGCCGGAATCGCTTCAGACAGCCAATCATCTTGTCTGCCATTAAGATGCAGCCAAAACACCAATGCCTCGTTATAACTGCTTACCACCTCTAGGTTCGAGTGAATTTCCGCCACATTATTAATCAATAATGCATCAGGAAACGCCTCTGTCCAACTGCTGATAAACTCAGGTAAGGTACTAACAAAAATATCCTGCATTTATCTCTCACTGAAAGCGTATGACTTTGCTTTTAATACTGGCTTAAGCAAATAGGAAAGAACGGTTTTCTTGCCGGTCATGATGTCGACCTGGGCCACCATGCCTGGAATGATAGGCAAACCTTTGCCCAGGCTGGATTTAAGCGTGCGCACCCGCACCAGATAATAGGCATTGCCTTTATCATCAACGATGGAATCGGCAGCAACATTTTCAACAACAGCATCAAGTGCGCCGTAAATTGAATAATCATAAGCGGTTAACTTGACAACGGCAGGCTGCGTCACCCTGATGAAGGCAATGTCCTTGATCTGGATCTTGGTTTCCAGTATCAGTGCATCATCGGTAGGCACCACTTCAAGCACCTCTTTACCCGGCTGTATGACACCACCCACGGTATTAAAGAACAAGCGGCTGACTTTACCGTTGACAGGTGATTTCAGCACAGACTGATTCACTTTGTCTTTGAGAGAGACACTAATCTCAGAAAGGCTGTTGAGGCGAGCAGTCACATCATTCAGCTCGGTACGGACCTTGCTGTTATAGTTTTGCTGCACTTCGCTGATTTTGCGCCGAGCCTCACCAATGGCACTTTGGATGCGGCCTATTTGAGCGCGCGCCTGGTCGATATCGCCCTTGGCACGGGTCGCTTCGCGCTCAAGCTTCAGGATATCGATTTCAGATACGGCGCCGCTTGCCAGCAATGGCTTATTTGCGGCAAGCTCTTTAGTGGCAGACTCGTAATTCTTTTCTGCAATTTCTTTTTTATACTGCACTTCTAGCAGCTCTTTTTCACGCTGCACGGCCTGGTCACGCGCGATCTGCAGCCCGGACTCCAGCTCTTCCTTGCTGGAGAGGTACAGCGCATACTCCTGATCATAGATATCAGGCTCTTCTTTGCGCACTTCTGCCGGCGGGTTGAAGGGTTTACCTTCTGCCAGAGATTTAAGCCTGGATTCCTTTGCCAGAAAAGCCAGATACTGCGCCTGATTCTCACGTAATGATGAAACCGCTCTGGTCTCGTCAATACGCACCAGTGGGGCACCTATCAGCACGGTCTGGCCCTCTTTGACCAGAATCTCCGAAACGATACCGCCATCGAGAGACTGAATGACCTGCACCTGCTTGGATGGTATCACCCGGCCTTCGCCCCTGGTCACTTCATCTATTTCTGCAAAACAGGCCCAGATAATAAACACCGTCAAACATGAAGCAATCGTATACAGCAGCAACTTGGCCTTTACTGGAGTTTGCTCCAGAATTGCCAGATCGGCTTCATCATCCCAGCGCATGTCTTCCTTGGTCTCGGTTGGGGTCCAACGGTCCAGCAGATAATAGATAGGCTTGGTCAGCCAGGACTGGCTCTTCATGAAGTTATTGAGCGTACCTAATTTTTTAAATAGCTGTTCACTCATAGCGCCTTACCTATCTTGCCATTTCTCAATGCATCAGTTACCTGGTCTTTAGGTCCGTCAGCCACGATTCTGCCGGAATCAATCACAATAATCCTGTTCACCAGATCATACAAAGAAGACCTGTGGGAAATCAGTACCAGCGTCTTGTTACTGGTGGCTTCTACCAGCCTGCGCTTGATGGCTTCTTCACCAGAATGGTCCATGGCGCTGGTTGGCTCATCCAGCAGCAGTATTGCAGGTTTGGCAATAAAGGCACGTGCAATGCCAACTCCTTGCCGCTGCCCGCCAGATAAAGTCTCGCCACGTTCGCCTATGAGCATGTCAAAACCTTTGGGATGTGAATTGATAAACTCATCTATGCCGCCAACATGCGCCGCAGCAAGCACGGCTGCATCATCTACATGCGGTGCGGAAATAATCAGGTTGTCGCGCATGGAGCCATAGAATAGCTGTGTATCCTGCTGCACATAGCCTACGCAACGCCTCAGCTCCGCCGGGTCTATCTGTCGCGCATCGATACCATCAATCAGAATCGCACCTTCGGTAGGCTGGTAGAGACCGAGTATCAGCTTGTGTATGGTTGATTTTCCTGAGCCCATGCGACCAAGTATCGCAACATGCTCACCCGCCTTAATCTTGAATGAAACCTTGGTTAAAGCATTCTGTTCGGCACCGGGATAGCTGAAGCTCACCTCCCTGAATTCAATATCGCCATTGAATGCAGGCCTGGATAAGAATGACCCATCGAGCGGACGCTCCACCGGTCTGTGCATGATTTCATCCAGCGAAGCAAGAGATGTCGATGCATTATGGTATTGGGTTAACAGGCCCGCAGTCTGCGCAACAGGCACCAGCGCACGCGAAGCCAGCATGGAGCACGCAATCAGGCCGCCCATGGTCAGCTCACCATTGATTACCAGATACACGCCAAGCACTACCAGCGTAATCGTAATCAGCTGCTGTATGCTGTTGGCACCGTTATTGATAGAAGAGGTCAACAGGCGCAGCTTGCTTGAAACCTCAGTCAGAAAATGCGAACTGTGCTCCCACTTGCGCTGCATCTGCCCTTCTATGCCCAAAGCCTTCACTGTTTCAAGGCTCACCAGGCTTTCAATCAGCGTAGCATTTCTGATAGCACTGGCACGGTACATCGTTTCTGACAGGTCATGCATTTTGGTCTGTACGCTGAAAGAATATATGAGCATCACCACCGCACCGAGCAGCACCGGGATAATCATCGGCCAGGAAATCCAGGCAATCACAACCACAAAGATCAGGCCGAAAGGGATATCAATAAATGTTGTAATTGTGGCAGAAGTGATGAAATCCCTGACAGTCTCGAATGAACGCAGGTTGTTGGCAAACGAGCCCACAGAGTTAGGGCGCTGCTCGAGCCTGATACCCAGCACATGCTCCATGATGCGGGTAGTCAGTTTGACATCGACCCTGGTGCTGGCCCAGTCAAGAAAATAGCCGCGCATGGTACGTAAAATCAAATCACCAATCACAATCAGCGCAATGCCGATGGCCATCACCCATAGCGTCTCGGTAGCGCGGTTGGGCAGCACCCTGTCATACACATTCATGGTATACATGGGCATTGCCAGCGCAAACATGTTCACGACAAAGGCTGCAATCATCACATCACGGTAGATGCGGCTATTCTCTGCCAGTGAACCCCAGAACCAGTGACGCACTCTCACCTTGCCTACGCTGGGCGCACGCTGGTCAAATGTATATTTTGCTTTCGCAACAATGACATAGCCCAGACTTCTGGCCGAGAGCTCGCTCAGGGGCATCATCACTTCAGCATCACCCAGCTCAGGAAATATCACGCCCACCTGGTCGCGGGCAACATCCAGCTTGGTGATGACACAGGCTTCTTCATCCTGCAGCAGCAGAATAGCCGGCAGGAATTCCGGACGGATTTTTTCAATGGGATTTTTTTGAATCGTAACTGCAAGATTAACGCGGTCGGCTGACCGCTTCACCAGAGCCGGTGTCATTTTTCCATCGCGTAGCGGCAAGCCGGATACCAGCGCGTCTTTTGAGGTTGCCACCCCATTCATGCGACAGATTAAAGCCAGGCTATCCAGTAAAGAATCAACCACCCCATCATTTTTTATTTGGCTAAAATCCTCTAAACTCATGCATTCTGCCTTTTAATAATTATTATTGTGACCATTATTTTTGATAAAGCGCCCCCGCTTCTGGTCTGCACTGCAACAATTGTGCCTGATTTTAAAAGTCAAAACAAATTCAATTGCGAGAATGAGTGCAAATCTATATCAAGCTGTATCAATTGCATTTGATATAGGACAATAGCATGTATGAAAATAATATTTACATATGAATAATAATTGCAAGTTCATCTACATATACTCTAAATAAATACGCAGCGTTTTTACTATGGTAATTTAGTAGTAATATGATGCTTCAATTAACTTAGCTTTTAAATTCAGCGATACGAGATGGCATTGACCCCTCCACTGGAACATCTAAGTTTTCAAACCCTGTTCAACGCCTTGGCAGAAGCCATTCTGCTAGTGGACGAATCTGGGTGCATCATCATGGCCAACACCGCCTTACACAGGATGTTAGGCTATGAAGAAGGTAGCATTAATGGGCGCTTCATCAATGCGCTGATTCCCGTATTTAACCCCACACAGCATCTGATTGATACAGCATCCCCTAATGGCAAATCAAAACCCTATAAAATCACCGCACTGTCACAAGACGGCCGAGAGCTGTATACATCAGCCCACATCCAAAGGCTGGCAACTGATGACAAGCCTTTATTGCTTATCACGCTAGACCGGCGCAGCCATGCAGAAGAACTGCTGCGGCTGACGCAGGAACGCTTTGACCTTGCCAAGCGTGCAGGGGGTCTTGGGGTCTATGACCGGGACCTGACCAGCAACCAATTATTCTGGGATGATCGCTCACGCGAGCTTTGGGGCCTGGATGCAGATGAAGAAATCACCTATGACAAGTTTGAGGACTGCATACATCCGGATGACCGCCCCAGCAGAAGCAAAGACTTGCGCCACGCACTCGACCCCCGCAACAACGGTGAATACCACACGGAGTTTCGTATCAAACGCAAAAATGACGGGGCTGAGTGCTGGATAGCATCCAGCGGCAAAATCAGTTTCATAGCAGGCAAGCCGGTACGCCTTGCAGGCTTTATGCGCGATATCACTGAACATAAGCTCATTGAGAGCCAAAGCCATAAACGGCGCGATGAAACAGAAGCCCTGCTTAAACAGCAAATCGCGATTCAGACTGCATCTGCCATTGCGCATGAGATTAACCAGCCGCTGACGGCAATCTCGGCCTACAGTGAGGTTGCGCTGCACAGCATGAACAGCAACAACACCAATTCAGACAGTTTGCGCCGCGCGCTTGAAGGCTGCGTGGTGCAGGCACAACGCGCTGGCGACTCGCTGCATGAACTGCTTAATTTCTTGCGGCAGAACGAAATGGCTGCTGAGCCAACTGATATCAACCGGCTGGTGAAAACTTGCATCGACATTGCAAAAAGGGACGGCTATGGCGGATTTAACCCGGAGCTGGACTTGGAAAAAGGCATACCAAGCGTAATGTGCAACCCGCTTCAGATCCAGAAAGTGATACTCAATCTGGTACGCAATGCCATAGAGGCAATCAGAAGCACGGACATTACCGCAAAAATTTCAATTAAGGCAAGCACCCATTCTGCAAAGAACATGGCCCAAATCACAGTGCAGGATAATGGCCCCGGCTTTGACCAGGATGCTGCCAGACATATTTTTGAGCCCTTTTTTACAACAAAGCCTAACGGCATAGGCATGGGGCTTGCCATCAGCCGCTCGCTCGTCGAATCAAACGGCGGAAATCTCTGGCTTGAACAAAATACCGGCACTGGCGCAACCATACACTTTACTTTACCTTTTGTACGATGAAAAACTCCACTATGCGTGTAAAAATATCTGAGCCTACGGTTTTTATCATTGACGATGATGCGGCAGTCAGGGACTCGCTCATGCTCATGATTGAGCAGGAAGGCATCATGGTAAAAACCTTCTGCAGCGGTGACGAATTCCTTCAGGCATACGAGCCGGAATATCTGGGCTGCGCAATCATCGATATACGCATGCCGGGCATGGATGGCATGCAGCTGCAGGAGGAGCTGAATAAAAGGAATATTCTGCTGCCTGTCATCTTTCTCACCGGGCATGGCGATATTCCAATGAGCGTCAAGGCAGTCAAGGCGGGCGCGCTGGATTTTCTCACCAAACCGGTAACGCGTGACAGCCTGCTGTCATCAGTCCGTTCTGCCATTCTTGACAGTAAAAGGCTGCTTACCCAGCTTGAAGATGGCCAGCATGCAAAATCCAGGCTGGCAGAATTGACCGAGCGCGAGCGCGAGGTAATGACCCTGGCCGTGTCAGGCCTGCCCAACAAAGATATAGCACGCCGCCTGGATATCAGCCACCGCACAGTAGAAATCCACAAATCCAAGATCATGCACAAAACAGGCGCTGCCAACCTGCTCGACCTGGCGCGCATCGCCAGCGAAGGCGGCATGGTCTGAGACTGATTGAAAAACCACTCCCAAACCCCAATCAAACAAGCAGACTGCCATAGCTAGCGGGCTTAGGCTCGCCATCCGCCAGTTTTTTTAAGATTGTACTAAAAATGCCGGCTGATACGTGCTTGCGCGGATTATCCCGCGCCGCATTTCTTGCTAACTTGCACATAGTGCAACAAACGTAAACACCTGTGTCATCACGCACGCGCGTTTCGGCATCAAAAGCCGCAATTTGAATCGGGGGTCTAATGCACACTATTCGTCCTGCAGCAGTTGCCGGCAGTTTTTATCCGGGCAATAGCCAAGTGCTGGCTGAAGCCATCGGCACGTTCCTCAGTCAGGCTGAAGTTGGCAGCCGGCCGGCAGCAGACCGCCAGGCAAATAAAGCACCACCCAAGGCCATCATTGTTCCGCATGCAGGTTACATCTACTCCGGCCAGACTGCGGCAGCCGCCTACGCACGGTTATCACCCTGGCACGACATTATCAAGCGCGTCGTGCTGCTAGGCCCTGTACACCGTGTACCGGTGCGTGGTCTGGCACTGCCAGCTACAGACGCCTTTGCCACGCCATTAGGAACAGTCGACCTTGACTGCGATGCAATTGCATCCATCACCGGCATGGCTCAAGTGGTGACCAGTGCTGCCGCACACGCACAGGAGCACTCGCTGGAAGTGCAGCTTCCGTTCCTGCAATCGGTGCTGGATGACTTCAAGCTGGTACCGCTGGCGGTGGGTGATGCCAGTGCAGACGAAGTGGCTGAAGTGCTGAATGCCTTATGGGGTGGGCCAGAAACCACCATCGTTGTAAGTTCAGACCTTTCACACTACCTGCCGTACAGAGTTGCCGCAGCTGTAGACAAATCTACAGCCGATGACATCCTGAACATGAAAAGCACTCTGACGCATCAGCAAGCCTGTGGCGGAACACCTGTGAACGGACTGATAGTGGCAGCAAAAATACATCAGCTGCACCCCACCCTGCTCAGCCTATGCAACTCAGGCGACACCGCAGGCGACAAGGGGCGCGTTGTTGGCTATGCATCTTTCATGTTCACAAGCGATAGCGACCATGCCTGATCATTCAAACCATTCGGGCACGCCGCTGCTGCTGCCAAAACAGGCTGCCGCAATATTGCTGCCTGCAGCACGCGGCGTCATAGCCAATGCTTTAGGAGCGCCCACTGAAAGCGTAGATGAAAGTGCATCTTGGCTGCATGAAAAAGGCGCAAGCTTTGTCACATTGACCATGCACCAGCATCTGCGTGGCTGCATAGGTTCGCTTGAAGCGCACAGGCCGCTTTTGTTTGATGTAAAGGAAAATGCCTACGCCGCTGCTTTTCGCGACCCCAGGTTCTCGCCGCTGACCCTGGCCGAGCTTGATACAACTGAGATAGAAATCTCGCTACTTTCCGCACAGCAGCCGCTTGAATTCAAAAATGAACATGATGCGCTGGCGCAGCTGCGGCCAGCGGTGGATGGCGTTGTGTTTGAATATGGGCGCTATCGCAGCACTTTTTTGCCGCAGGTGTGGGAGCAGTTGCCAGATGCCGGCACATTCATGGCACACCTGAAACATAAAGCCGGACTGCGGCCTGATTTCTGGAACGATGAAGTGAGGCTTTACCGTTACACGGTAACCAAGCTTAAAGAAAAAGACCTGCATGGCAGGCATGAAAATACAACCGGGGGTGCACAGCCATGACCATAGATTCACACTACAAGGCGCGATACTGGCATATGCTGGATGATGGCCGCATGCAGTGCGACCTGTGCCCCAGAGACTGCAAGCTGCATGAAGGCCAGCGCGGCGCCTGTTTTGTACGCATGCGCGAAGGCGACGCAATGTTGCTCACTACCTATGGCCGCTCAAGCGGATTCTGCATAGACCCGATTGAGAAGAAGCCGCTCAACCATTTTTACCCCGGCAGCAGCGTGCTTTCATTCGGTACCGCCGGCTGCAATCTGGCGTGCAAGTTCTGCCAGAACTGGGACATCAGCAAATCAAAAGACCTGCACCAGATGATGGATGAGGCTACGCCTGAAATGATAGCCAAGGCGGCCGCAGAGCATCAGTGCAAGAGCGTTGCATTCACTTACAACGACCCCACCATCTTTGCCGAATATGCCATGGATGTGGCCGATGCCTGCCACGCCCGTGGCATCAAGACAGTTGCCGTTACCGCAGGCTATATGCATGACATTCCTCGGCGGGAATTCTATGCAAAGATAGATGCGGCCAATGTAGACCTCAAAGCCTTTACTGAAGCCTTCTACCGGCAGCTTACAGGCTCGGAACTGCAGCCGGTTCTCGACACCCTGCGCTACCTGAGGCATGAAACCGATGTTTGGTTTGAAATCACCACCCTGCTCATACCGGGCAAGAATGATTCAGATGCTGAACTCACAGCCATGTGCAAATGGATTAAAAAAGAACTGGGCGCGGATATACCGCTGCATTTTTCGGCGTTTCACCCGGATTATAAAATGGCCGATATCCCTCCCACGCCGTTAGCGACTCTGTTGCGGTCACGTGAGATCGGCATGCGTGAAGGTTTGCATTATGTGTATACCGGCAATGTGCATAACCAGCAGGGAGATACAACATTATGCCCCAACTGCAACGCGGCGCTGATCGTGCGCGACTGGTACCAGATCAAAGAATACCATCTGACCCATGACGGCAATTGCCCGCATTGCCACACCCGGATTGCAGGGCACTTTGACCGTATAGCAGGAAACTTCGGCAGAAAACGTATTCCTGTCATTGTTGGCGCCTATGCCTGAAAGGAGCTGAGCCATGACTGAAGCATTTAAAGAGCTTGTGCATATTCCTGTAGATAATGTTTATATCGAAGGCATGCTGGAATTGCCCGCCAACGCACAAGGGCTAGTGCTATTTGCGCATGGCAGTGGCAGCAGCCGGCATAGCCCGCGTAATAACTATGTTGCAGGTGTGCTGCATGAACAGCATATCGGCACATTGCTGATAGACCTGCTCACGCCGGAAGAAGATATGGATTATGAAATGCGTTTTGACATTCCGCTGCTTACACGCCGGCTGATAGAAGCAACGCACTGGGTTAGCCATGAAGGCCATTGCTGGCGGCTGCCGCTTGCCTATTTTGGTGCCAGCACCGGTGCCGCTGCTGCGTTGCAGGCCGCTGCCGCCTACAGTGACAGAATCAGCGCGGTGGTTTCGCGCGGCGGCCGCCCGGACCTAGCGGGCAGGAACACACTCAAGCTAGTGAGGTGCCCCACTTTACTGCTGGTGGGCGGGCTAGACGACGTTGTGATAGAACTGAACCAACAGGCTTTTGAGCTCATGGAATGCAGCAAGGAATTGACCATTATTCCCGGTGCCACCCACCTGTTCGACGAAGCCGGCACGCTTGAAGAAGTGGCTCGGCTGGCAGCAGACTGGTTGGGCAGGCATCTGCAAAAAAAAACATAAAAATCAAAGGAATGAAACAGATTATGCTTGCCGGGTACGGTGCTTAACCTCGCAGCAGCGTAATCACATCCTCATCCATCACCTGCGGAAAATCCACATAGAACTGCCCCACCGCCCTGAAATTATCCGGGCTCATCAGGCACACTACTTCATCTGCCAGCGCGGTTATTTTCCTCAGCGTCTCCGGCGGCGATACCGGCACCGCACAGATGAGTCTGGCTGGTTTTCTGCTGCGCAAGCCATGTAGCGCTGAAATCATGGTGGCACCGGTAGCAAGGCCATCGTCAATCACAATCACGATGCGTCCAGCAGGGTCTATCGGCGGGCGAACCGGGGTGTACTGCGCACGCCGTTCACGTATGGTGGCCATCTGCACCTGCTTTTCAGCCTCGATATATTCGCTGTCAGCACCTAC
>Ga0208262_1000584_pt1 | contig 12045 bp, 10 predicted proteins | sample LakWasMet15_LOW5_2_FD_183863 | JGI IMG/M metagenome (GOLD analysis project Ga0208262, IMG submission 183863) | Freshwater sediment methanotrophic microbial communities from Lake Washington under simulated oxygen tension - Sediment Metagenome... | ecosystem: Environmental > Aquatic > Freshwater >... | reverse complement strand
CGCCTTTGACATCGTCCAGGATCGTTTGCGTCAGTTCCACCAGGGCCGGCTTGGCGCTCATGCCGATCAGCACCCGCAAGGCATTGTCCAGCGACAGCCCGGCCTTGAGCATGATGGACAGTTCGCCCGTCATGACCAGCACATCGGCCTGGCTGATGGCCTTGGAGGCGAACAAACCACTCGCATGGGAGCCCAGCGGCTTCGGGTCGGGCACGCCACTTGCCGGGCGAATGGCGGCGGTGCCAGCGCCGGCTTCGCTGATATGCAACGGTGTCAGACCCTGGGCGCGCAGCTCACGCATCACCTGCGCCACGCTGCTGGCCTGCTGCTGGCCCTCCACAATCCTGGAGTCGGCCTGCGCCGCCTTCCACAGAAAGTCAGGCATCGGTACTGTCCTCGGTCACGCGCAGCAGCTCGTCCAGGCTGGTAATGCCCGCGGCAACCTTGCGCAGCCCGTCCTCGTACAGCGTGTGCATGCCCGCGGCGGTCGCCTTGTGGTGCAAGGCGGTGGCATCGAGCCCGTCCAGGATGTTGCGGCGCGTGCTGTCGTCGACCAGCAGCAGCTCGTGGATGCCACAGCGGCCGTTGTAGCCGGACTGGCGACAGTGCTCGCAGCCGACCGGCCGGTAGAGCTGCGCGTTACCGAGTCCCATGCGCTCCAGGCCGCTGCTGACGCGCAGCGCCTGGTCGGGTTCGTAGGCCTGTTTGCAGTGCTCGCACAGGCGGCGCACCAGCCGCTGCGACAGCACGCCATTGAGCGAGGAGGTGATGAGGTAGGGCTCGATGCCCATGTCCTGCAGCCGCACGATGGCGCCCGCGGCGGTATTGGTGTGCAGCGTGGACAGCACCAGGTGGCCGGTGAGGGCGGACTGCACGGCAATCTGCGCCGTCTCGCCGTCCCGCATTTCGCCAATCATGATGATGTCGGGGTCCTGCCGCAGGATCGAGCGCAACGCGTTGGCAAAGCTCAGCCCGATTTGCTGGTGCACCTGGATCTGGTTGATGCCTTCGAGTTGGTATTCAACCGGCTCCTCGACCGTGATGATCTTGTGCGCGCTGGCGTCGAGCTTGGACAGCGCGGTGTACAGCGTGGTGGTCTTTCCCGAGCCGGTCGGCCCGGTGATCAGCAAGATGCCGTGGGGGCGCGAGACCAGGTGGTTGAACTTGTCCAGGTTCTCCGGTGCAAAGCCCATGGCTTCGAGACTGTAGCGCACGGTGGTGCGGTCCAGTACCCGCATCACCACGCTCTCGCCGTGCACCGTTGGCACGGTGGAGACGCGCAAATCAAGTTCGCGTCCCTTGACGCGGGTCTTGATGCGGCCGTCCTGTGGCAGGCGCCGTTCGGCGATGTCGAGGTGGGCCATCAGCTTGACGCGCGAATTGACCGCCGCGCTGTGCTGGGGCGCGACCACCTGATCGGTGGAGATCACGCCGTCCACCCGGTAGCGCACGTGCAGGCCGTCGTCGAACGGTTCGAGGTGGATATCGGAGGCCCGCAGGTCGGTGACACGCCCGACGATCTGATTGACCAGCCGAATCACCGGGGCTTCGCTGGCGAGGTCTTTCAGGTGCTCGACGAAGTCGCCGGCATCGGTGTCCAGTTCAGAGGTGTCGTCCGCCTGTCCGTCCTCGTCGCTGGCGGACAGTGCCCGGTCGATGTCCGACTCGATGCCGACGCAGGGATGAACCGTCAGGCCGGTTGCCAGCCCCAGCGCCTTGAGCGCAAACGCGTCGTCGGGCGCGGCCATCGCCACCGTCAGGCCGGTTGCATCCAGCCGCAGCGGGTAGATATGGTGGGTGCGCAAGAAGTCGCTTTGCAGGGCGCCCATTTCCGGCGCCAGCGCCGGGAAATCTTCGAAGGGTACAAACGGCAAGCCCAGCAGGTGGGCCTGTGCCTGGGCGACGTCCGACTCGGACACCAGCCCCAGACTGATCAACACGGCGCCCAGCGCACCGCCGGTCTCCTCGCGCGCCGCGTTGGCCCGGTCCAGGTCGCGGGCGGACAGCTTGCCCCGGCTGACCAGCAACTCGCCCAGGCGCGCGGACTTGCTTTCCGGGCTTGCCGGTGCGGAGGTGGTTGCGGGATCGGCAGTCATGGCAGGGAAATGCAGGAGCGGGTCATTGGCCGGGTATGGTACCGGGAAACGGTGCCAGGCCGTCGTGGCCGGGCGCCGACTGATTATGATCCCCGTATGCCCTCATCGTTACAAGACCTGTTCTCCCACAATCGCGCCTGGGCCGCCAAGATGGAGCGCGAGCGCCCTGGTTTCTTCACCGGCCTGAAGTCCCAGCAGACGCCCAAGTACATGTGGATCGGCTGCTCCGACAGTCGGGTCCCCGCCAACCAGATCACCGGCCTGGAGCCGGGCCAGGTGTTCGTGCACCGCAACGTGGCCAATGTGGTGGTGCCTACCGACCTCAATTGCCTCTCGACCATCCAGTTTGCGGTCGATCAGCTCAAGATCGAGCACCTGATGGTGGTCGGGCACTATGGCTGCGGGGGGGTCCATGCGGCATTGGAGGACGTGCGCGTGGGGCTGGCGGACAACTGGTTGCGCCATATCAAGGACGTGCGCGACCGCCACCGTGCCTTGCTGGATGCGACGCCGGCCTCGGCCCGGGTGGACGTGCTGTGCGAGCTCAACGTGATCGAGCAGGTGATGAATGTGGCGCACACCACGGTGATGCAGGACGCCTGGGCGCGTGGCCAGCGCATCGCCCTGCATGGCTGGGTCTATGGCCTGAAGGACGGGCTGCTGCAGGACCTGCACATCACGCTCGACGGCATCGAGGGCATCGCCTCCCTGTACCGCGCCGCGGTGGCCGGGGTTTCCGGCGCGCGGCGTTAGGGCCTGTTCACACTGTTTTTGCCAGATGCGTTGCGTTCCAAAAAGGCCTGGCGCTAGGCGCCAAACGAAGCTGGGGTGCGGCCCCAGCGAGGCTTGGCAACGCCGCGAGTGGCCTTTTTGGAGCGCAACCCGAAGGGAACACGCCAGAATTGCGCCACTCGTCGTTGCGTTCCTAGCCCAGGCGGCCAGCCTGGGCGTCGTCACGCGCCTAGACTGGCGCAGTTCTGGCGTGTTCGCACTGGCAAAAACAGTGTGAACAGGCCCTAATTCAACCCGCTGCGACAGGCACCGCCTCAAGGCCTCATGTTTCCTCAACGCCTCGACTCCACCCTCGCCTACGACATCGCCAAAGCCATGATGGATGGCTTCAACCGGCATTACCGCCTGTTTCGGACCGAGTCGGCGCGCGCCAAGCACCGCTTCGAGACGGCCGACTGGCACGGCCAGCAGCGTGCCCAGCGTGAACGCATCGAGTTCTACGATCTGCGCGTGCGCGAATGCTCGACCCGGCTGGAGCGCGAATTCAAGGCCGGCGAGCAGCCGATGGACATCTGGCAGCAGGTCAAGCTGCACTACATCGGGCTGCTGGTGGATCACCATCAGCCAGAGCTGGCCGAGACCTTCTTCAATTCGGTCACCACCAAGATCCTGCATCGCAGTTACTTCCAGAACGATTTCATCTTCGTGCGACCGGCGGTCAGCACCGAGTACATCGAGAACGGCGAGTCTGAGGCGCGCCCGACCTACAGCGCCTACTACCCGACACGCGAAAGCATGCACGCGGTGCTGCTGCAGTTGATCAGCGACTTCGACCTGCGCTGCCCGTTCGAGGATCTGCAGCGCGATGTGGGCTTCGTGGTGCGCGCCATGACCGCCAAGCTGGGTGATGCCAAGCTGCGGGCGAACTTCCAGATACAGGTGCTGACCAGCCTGTTCTACCGCAACAAGGGCGCCTACGTGGTGGGCAAACTCATCAACGGGTTCAACGAATTCGCCTTTGCCCTGCCGATTCTGCACACCCGCGCCGGCGGGCAACTGCTGATCGATGCGGCGCTGTTTGGCGAGGACGACCTGCTGATCCTGTTCAGCTTTGCACGCGCCTACTTCATGGTCGACATGGAGATCCCATCAGCCTATGTGCAGTTCCTGCGCAGCATGATGCCCAGGAAGCCGCGCAACGAAATCTACAACGCGCTGGGCCTTGCCAAGCAGGGCAAGACGCTGTTCTACCGCGACTTCCTGCACCACCTGCGCCACTCCAGCGACAAGTTTCGCATCGCCCCGGGCATCAAGGGCATGGTCATGCTGGTGTTCGACCTGCCGTCGTTTCCGTATGTGTTCAAGGTCATCAAGGATTACTACCCGCCGCAAAAGGACACCACGCGCGAGCAGATCAAGGGCAAGTACCTGCTGGTCAAGCAGCACGACCGGGTCGGGCGCATGGCCGACACGCTGGAGTACAGCGAGGTGGCGTTTCCGCGCCAGCGCTTTGACGATGAGCTGATTGCGGAGATCCAGAAGTTCGCGCCCAGCCAACTGGAGATCAGCGACCGCGACGGCGACGGCCGCACCGAGGTCATCATCAAGCACGTCTACATCGAGCGGCGCATGATCCCGCTCAACATCTACCTGCAGGAGGCCTTCGATATCGGCATGGATAACCCCAGGGCGCGCGAGCAGATCGAGCGCGGGGTGATCGAGTATGGCAATGCCATCAAGGACCTGGTGGCGGCCAACATCTTTCCGGGAGACATGTTGTGGAAGAACTTTGGCATCACCCGTCACGGCAAGGTGGTGTTCTACGACTACGACGAGATCGAATACATCACCGACTGCAACTTTCGCAAGGTGCCGGCGCCGCGCAATGAAGAGGAGGAGATGTCGGGCGAGGTCTGGTACACGGTGGGACCCAAGGACGTGTTCCCCGAGACCTTCGGCCCGTTCCTGCTGGGCAACCCGTCGGTGCGCGAGATCTTCATGAAGCATCACGCCGATCTGCTTGAGGCCTCGTTCTGGCAGGCGCACAAGGAGCGCATTCTGGCCGGCCACGTGCACGACGTCTTTCCCTATGAGCGCGAGAAGCGCTTCCTGCAGGGCGCCAGGACCACCACGGTGGACTGAGCGGTGCCCGCCCAGCGGGGCGGCGCTCAGGTGCCGCGCCGGATCGTGGTGCAACGGAATCTGTCACAATTGACGTTTACGTAAACGTCAATTGCGGACGTTCTGTCTTTACCTTCAACCCGAGCGAGGAACACCATGCCTGAATCCATTGTCATCGTCAGTGCCGCCCGTACGCCCATGGGCAGCTTTCAGGGCGACTTTTCGTCGCTGGCCGCGCACGACCTCGGTGGCGTGGCGATCAAGGCCGCCATCGAGCGCGCCGGCATCGCGCCGGAGCTGGTGACGGAAGTGCTGTTTGGCAATTGCCTGATGGCCGGCCAGGGCCAGGCGCCGGCACGCCAGGCTTCGTTCAAGGGTGGCCTGCCCAAGAGCGCCGGCGCGGTCACGCTCTCCAAGATGTGCGGCTCGGGCATGCGCGCGGCGATGTTCGCGCACGACATGCTGCAAGCCGGCAGCCATGAGGTGCTGGTGGCCGGCGGCATGGAGAGCATGACCAATGCGCCTTACCTGCTGCCCAAGGCGCGCGGCGGCTACCGCATCGGCCACGACCGGATTTTTGACCACATGATGCTCGACGGCCTGGAGGATGCCTACGAGGCGGGCCGCTCCATGGGCACCTTCGGCGAGGACTGCGCCGCCAAGTACGGCTTCACCCGCGCCGAGCAGGATGCCTTTGCCACCGAGAGCGTCAAGCGTGCCCAGGCCGCCACCCAATCGGGCGCCTTTGCAGCCGAAATTGCCGGCGTGACGGTCAAGAGCCGCGCGGGCGAAACCGTCATCACGGTCGACGAAGGCCCGGGCAAGATCAAGCTCGACAAGATCGCGGCGCTCAAGCCCGCGTTCAAGAAGGATGGCACCATCACCGCCGCCTCCAGCTCCAGCATCAACGACGGCGCGGCCGCCCTTGTGATGATGAAGGCCAGCACCGCCGCCAAGCTCGGCTGCAAGCCGCTGGCGCGCATCGTCAGCCACGCCACGCACGCCCAGGAACCGGAATGGTTCTCCACCGCGCCGGTTGGCGCCAGCCAGAAGGCGCTGGCCAAGGCCGGCTGGAGCGTGAGTGACGTGGACCTGTGGGAAATCAACGAGGCCTTTGCAGTGGTGCCCATGGCGCTGATGAAAGAGCTGGGCGTTCCGCACGACAAGGTCAACGTCCATGGTGGCGCCTGTGCGTTGGGCCACCCGATTGGTGCCAGTGGCGCGCGCATCATGGTCACGCTGATGTACGCCCTGAAGGCGCGCGGCCTGAAGAAGGGCCTCGCCACGCTGTGCATCGGTGGCGGCGAGGGGACCGCGGTAGCACTTGAGTTGCTATGAATTGAGGAGCATCCGGCCTTTATTCGACAAGGTCTGGAGGCATCTGAAACCATGAACGTGCTCGTCATCGGCGCATCCCGCGGCATTGGCCTGGAGCTGGTGCGCCAGTACCTGGACGCGGGTGAGCGCGTCATCGCCACGGCGCGCGACGACGCCGCGCTGGAGAGGCTGCGCGCTCTGGGAGCGGTGCCTTTGACCCTGGATGTGGCCAACCCGGCCAGCATCAGCGGGCTGGCCTGGCTGCTGGATGGCGAGAAGATCGATATTGCCATTTATGTGGCCGGCGTCATGAGCCGGGGCGATGCCCTGACGCCACCCACCCAGCCGGACTTTGACCTGGTGATGCACACCAATGTGCTCGGTGCCATGCAGGCCATACCCCAGGTGGCGCCACTGGTGGAGGCGGCGCAGGGGCGCCTTGCCTTCATCAGCAGTGACATGGGGCGCATGACCGGCGTGCCTTCCAGCTACAGCTGGACTTACCGCGTCAGCAAGGCGGCGCTGAACATGGCCGTGGCTTCGGCGCGGCACAGTTACCCGCAGGCCATTCTGGTGGCGCTGTCGCCCGGCTGGGTGCAGACCGACATGGGTGGCAGCGGCGCCCCCCTCTCCGTGCTGAGCAGCGTGGCCGCGATGCGCGACACGCTGGCCCGCCTCACACCGGCCGACAGCGGTCGCTTCTTCGACATCGATGGCCAGCCCATGGTTGGCTGGTAAGTACACAGCAAGAGAATTCAGGAGACCTTGGCTATGTTGTTGACCCAAGACCAGGAAATGGTGCGCGATGCCGTACGTGCCTTTGCACAGGCCGAGCTCTGGCCCAACGCCGCGAAGTGGGACAAGGAACACTTTTTTCCCAAGGCCGCCCATCAGGGGCTGGCCGCGCTGGGCGCCTATGGCATTTGCGTGCCGGAGGAGTTTGGAGGCGCCAATCTGGACTACGTCACCTTGGCGCTGGTGCTGGAGGAGATTGCCGCCGGTGATGGTGGCACCAGCACCGCCATCAGCGTCACCAACTGCCCGGTCAACGCCATCCTGATGCGCTATGGCAATGCCGCGCAGAAACAGCAGTGGCTGATTCCGTTGGCGCAGGGCCAGATGCTGGGCGCGTTCTGCCTGACCGAGCCGCACGTCGGCTCTGACGCCTCGGCGCTTCGCACCACGGCGGTGAAGGAGGGCGACAGCTACGTCCTCAACGGCGTCAAGCAGTTCATCACCAGCGGCAAGAACGGGCAGGTGGCCATCGTCATCGCCGTCACCGACAAGGGCGCCGGCAAGCGCGGCATGAGTGCCTTCCTGGTGCCGACAGACGCGCCGGGCTATGTGGTGGCGCGCATCGAGGACAAGCTGGGTCAGCATTCCAGCGACACCGCGCAGATCAACTTCGACAATTGCCGCATCCCGGCCGAGAACCTGATCGGCCAGGAGGGGGAAGGCTACAAGATCGCACTGGGCGGTCTGGAAGGTGGGCGCATCGGCATTGCCGCGCAAAGCGTGGGCATGGCGCGCAGCGCCTTCGAGTGCGCGCTGGGCTATGCCAAGGAGCGCCAGAGCTTTGGGCAGCCGATTTTCAATCACCAGGCCGTGGGCTTTCGGCTGGCTGAGTGCGCCACGCAGATCGAGGCGGCGCGCCAGCTCATCTGGCATGCGGCGTCCTTGCGCGATGCCGGGCGACCGTGCCTCACCGAGGCGGCGATGGCCAAGTTGTTCGCCACCGAGATGGCCGAGAAGGTCTGCAGCGCCGCGATCCAGACGCTGGGCGGCTACGGTTATGTCAGCGACTTTCCAGTGGAGCGCATCTACCGTGATGTGCGGGTCTGCCAGATCTACGAAGGCACCTCGGACGTGCAGAAGATCCTGATTCAGCGCGCCCTGGCCTGACGCGGCCCCGCCACGCCGGGTCCGCGCGCTAGCGGTTGGCGTGCCGGTCGTACAGCGCGTCGACCGTCACTTGCACCTTGATGGCGGTCTGCGGCACCGCGCTGACGATGGCATGGGCAGCCGCCGAGGTGTCCCGGCGGGCCGGGTGGGCCAGCGGGTCGCCGCTCTTGTTGGTGATGGCAGCCACGATCGGCGCATTGGCGCTGGCGCCACGTTGGGTGACCACCGCCATCTCGCCACTGGCCAGCTGCACGAAGACGCCCGGCGGATAGATGCCAAACTCCTTGATGATCAGCGCCGCCATGGGATCGCCGGCGCTCTGCGTGAACAGCTCGCGTGCCGCCTTCTGTGCGGGTTGGGGCTTGCGTCCGGCGCGCGGGCTGTGCTTGGCGGTGAAGCAATCGACCAGATGCAGCAGGCAGGCCATCTCGCCTGGATTGGTCAGGCCGGCCGGGTAGCCGCTGCCGTTGCTGCATTCATGGTGCTGTTCGACGGTCGTGAGCCAGTCCGTGTCGGTCAGCCCGGCGTCGCGCAACAGCCGGGCGCTGGCCAGCGGGTGCTCGATGATGACCTGGCGCTCCTTGTCCGACGGTGCCGAGCCGCGAATCGCCAGGCTGCCCTGCAGGTCCAGCATGTGCAGGTTCATGGTCAGCGCTGCGCCAATCAGGCTGTGGCGCCGTGATTCCGGCCAGCCCAGCCGTCGCGACAGCAGGCTGCACAGCGCGGCCGAGTGCAGGGAGTGCACCACGCCGTAGTTCACCATGCGTGTGTAGTCGTGGCGCAGGATCAGGAAGATCAGCAGGTCGGTGTTGCCGTCGGCCAGCGCGGCGATCGGCTCGATGGTTTCCTTGACGCGCTGCAGGAAGTGGGGATCGGCGGGAGACCGCAACAAGCTCGACAGGCGCGCTTCCAGCCGTGCCCAACGGCCCGACATGTTCTCCACCACCGCTGGCGCGCCACTGTCCGGGCGACTGGCGACCTTGGCCGCCTCGCCCGCCTCGACATACATGCCGCGCGCCAGCAGCGCCTTGACCTCCGCCTCGCCGCTGAGTACGTAGCCCTTGGCCAGCAGTAGGGCGCCGTGGACGTCGCGCACGCTCCAAGGCAGGGCGGTCCCGGCACGCAGGTATCGGCTTACTTGGACCAGCGGAATCAGTTCCATTCGAAATGGCGCATTGAAACAGGGGCTCCCCGGATTAACATTGAAATCTGGGCTTCAATGGGCGCCATCATAGTTGGCTTAGGGCACATGGTGTGCGCGAAATTGCGCGGGGCGGCCCCCGTGGTCCCGTTCATTTGTAAGCAGTATTGCCAAGCAGGAGACCTTATGGCCATCACAGCCGGATACGAGCAACTGGTCGCGCAGGCGATGGCGGTCGTCAAGACCTATTCGGTGCCGCAGGTGCTGGCTCGCCTGGCCGACCCCATGGTGCAGATCGTCGACGTGCGCGATGTGCGTGAACTCTCCGAAGGCACCGTGCTGGGCGCCCTGCACGCGCCGCGCTGCATGCTGGAGTTCTGGGTCGACCCCGCCTCGCCCTACTTCAAGCCGGTGTTTGCCGACGAGTCCAAGGAGTTCATCCTGTTTTGCGGCCTGGGCTGGCGCAGCGCGCTGGCAACCAAGACGCTGCAGGACATGGGCATGCGCAACGTGGCGCACATCGAGGGCGGCTACACCGAGTGGGTCAGGCAAGGTGGGCCGACCGAGACCCTGGAGCAGCAGAAGGCGCGCCGAAAGAGCCGGACGTGAACCTGCCCCGGGCTGCGGACCAAGCCTGCCCTTGCGGCCGGGCCGATGGGCGTGGCAAGCCATTGACCCTGGCGCAATGCTGCGGGCGTTTCATCACGCCCGACCTGGACGCTGCCGCTCCGGACGCGCAAAGCCTGATGCGCTCGCGCTACAGCGCCTTCGTGCTGGGGGACGCCAGCTACCTGCTGGCGACCTGGCATGCCAGCACGCGGCCGGCGCAGTTGAGCCTGGAGAGTGGCGTCAAATGGCTGGGGCTGGAGGTGCGGCAGATCAAGGTGGTCGATCCGGAGCACGCCGAGGTGGAGTTCGTGGCGCGCCAGCGCGACGCCAGTGGCCGAGCCCATCGTCTGCATGAGCGCAGCCGCTTCGTGCGCCAGCAGGGGCGCTGGTTCTATGTCGATGGCACCATCATCTGAACGGCTTGCCGGGCACGCAGGTATTGTCAAGTTTGCTACAAAATAGATAGCTATGAATGGAGTGCATGGGATGAGGTACGCGGCTGTGCTGTTTGACTGTGATGGTGTGCTGGTGGACAGCGAACCCATCACCTGTGGCGTGTTGCGCGACATGCTGGAAGAGCGCGGCTGGAGTTTGAGCATCGAGGAATGCATGCGCCGCTTCATCGGCAAGGCGGTTCGTGACGAGCGCGCGGCGATCGAGCGCCATACCGGCCAGCCCTTGACCGAGGACTGGATGGTGGCCTTTCGTGCGCGCCGCGACGCGCGCCTGCGTCAGGATCTGCTGGCAATTCCCCATGCCGTGGCGGCGGTGCAACGGATACATGAACTCTACGGTGGACGTATCGCCTGTGCCTCGGGCGCCGACCGGGGCAAGGTCGAACTGCAGTTGCACAAGGTCGGCTTGTCGGCCTATTTCGAGGGGCGCGTCTTCAGCGGCCACGAACTACCGCGCTCAAAGCCGCACCCCGACGTGTACCTGGCGGCGGCCAAGGCGCTGCAGGTGGATGCGCGTGACTGCGTGGTGGTCGAGGACACCGTGGCCGGGGTCACGGCCGGCGTTGCCGCCGGCGCCACCGTGCTGGGCTACTGTCCCAGTGAAGTCGGTCACAGCAGCGCCGCCGATCTGCGCCGTGCCGGCGTGCAGCGCCTGCTGGTGGACATGGCTGAGCTGGCGGACCTGGTGGTCTAGGGCCTGTGAACAGGCCCCAATTCACCGGCGCTGCGAAATCTGCCACAATTGACGTTTACGTAAACGTCAATTCAACCGCAACGCTGGTTTCAGCCTTGCGTCTCGTGATTGGAAAGCCACGCCATGCCTGTTCTGGAGACCAAACTCAACGCCCGCTCCGCGGAATTTCAGGCCAATGCGCTGGCCATGCGCGGTCTTGTCGATGACCTCAATGTGCAGCTGGCCAAGGCGGCGCTGGGTGGCGGCGCGGCGGCTCGGGCCAAGCACACCGCGCGCGGCAAGCTGTTGCCGCGCGACCGCGTGCAGCTGTTGCTGGACCCTGGCACGCCGTTCCTGGAAATTGCCCCGCTGGCCGGCATGGGCGTCTACAGCGAGCCCGATGGTTCGGACAGCGCGCCCAGTGCCGGCGTGGTGGCTGGCATAGGCCGCGTCAATGGCGTGGACTGCATGATCGTCTGCAACGACGCCACCGTCAAAGGCGGCTCCTACTTTCCGCTCACGGTGAAAAAGCACCTGCGCGCCCAGGAGATCGCGGCGCAGAACCGGCTCACCTGCATCTACCTGGTGGACTCGGGCGGCGCCAACCTGCCCACTCAGGACGAGGTGTTTCCGGACCGCGAGCACTTCGGGCGCATCTTCTTCAACCAGGCCAACATGAGTGCGCAGGGCATCTCGCAACTGGCGGTGGTGATGGGCTCCTGCACCGCCGGCGGCGCCTACGTGCCCGCGATGAGCGACGAGACCATCATCGTGAAGAACCAGGGCACCATCTTCCTGGGCGGCCCGCCGCTGGTGAAGGCCGCAACCGGCGAAGTTGTCAGCGCCGAGGACCTGGGCGGGGGCGACGTGCACACGCGTCTGTCCGGCGTGGCCGATCACCTGGCGCAAAACGATCTGCACGCGCTGGCACTGGCGCGCAGCGCCGTGAGCAAGCTCAATCAGCGCAAGCAGATCAGCCTGGCGACGCGGCCCGTTGTG
>Ga0208262_1000580_pt1 | contig 12078 bp, 11 predicted proteins | sample LakWasMet15_LOW5_2_FD_183863 | JGI IMG/M metagenome (GOLD analysis project Ga0208262, IMG submission 183863) | Freshwater sediment methanotrophic microbial communities from Lake Washington under simulated oxygen tension - Sediment Metagenome... | ecosystem: Environmental > Aquatic > Freshwater >... | reverse complement strand
GCGCCGCCTGGCGGTGACCTTGATCATGGCAGCGCTGGTCAGCGCGATCATCAATCCGATCTTCGTCACACCCTATGTCGAGGTGCTGGGGCGCGTGCTGCTGGTGGCGGCGCTGCTGCTATTGACCTTCACCTACGTGGAGCAGTGGCAGGTCAAGTGGCTGCCACGCGGGCTGGCGCAGTTGTTGGCGATCGGAGTGGCCGCCCCGGTTGCCACCTTTCTCGCCTACCTGATCTCCGTCAGCGGCGACCTGCAGGCCTTTCTGAATCATCCGGGCCGAATCGAAGGCTTCTTCGTCATCACCGTGCTCAGTCTGTTATTTGGCCTGCTGGCGACACTAGGCGCCCTGTTTCGCGAGCGCGATGCCCAGCTTCGCGCGCAGGCGCTGGAGTTCGCCCTGGCCAAGGAGCAACTGGAACGCCAGGCACTGGATGCCCGGCTCGACCTGCTGCAGGCGCAGATCGAGCCGCACTTCCTGTTCAACACCCTGGCCAATGTGCAGGAATTGGTGGAGACCGGCTCGCCGCGCGCGGGTCCGGTGTTCAAGAGCCTGATCGACTATCTGCGCGCATCCATGCCGCAACTCAATCAGAGCCATGCCACGCTGGGCAATGAGATCGCGCTGGTGCGCTCCTACCTGGAGCTGATGTCGATGCGCATGCCCGATCGGCTCACGGTGCGCTACGCGCTGGACGCGGCCCTGCTGCCGCTGCGCTTTCCAGCCATGGCCTTGTTGACGCTGGTGGAGAACGCGGTGCGCCATGGCATCGACCCCAGCGAAGACGGCGGCGAGATTGAGGTGGGCGCCGCGCCGGTGGGCAACGAGGGCGCGCTGCGGGTGTGGGTGGCCGACACCGGTGTCGGCATGCCCGAGACCGCATGCGCCGGCACCGGCCTGAACAATCTGCGCCAGCGCCTGAGCGCCTTCTTCGGCCCGAACGCGACGCTGGAGTTGATCGAGCAGCAACCCCACGGCCTGCGCGCCGAGATGCACTTTCACCCGATAAGCTGAGTCCATGAACCCGACCGCACTGATCGCCGACGACGAGCCGCTGCTGCGCGAGCGGCTGGCGTCTCATCTGACACGCCTGTGGCCAGGCCTGCAGGTGGTGGCGCAGGCACGCAATGGCCGCGAGGCGGTGGAGCTGTTCGAGCAGCACGCCCCACAAGTGGTGTTTCTCGATGTGCACATGCCCGGCATGAACGGCGTGGAGGCAGCCCGCTGCATGGACCGGCGCACGCATCTGGTGTTTGTCACCGCCTTCGAGAACTACGCCATCGAGGCCTTTCGGCAGGGCGCCATCGACTACATCGTCAAGCCCTTCGACGAGCCCCGCTTGCTCGACACGGTACAGCGGCTGCAGGCCCGCCTGGGCCAGATCGGCGCCGCGCCGCAAGCGCCGCTGGACACTGTGCTGGAACGCCTGGCCATCGAGCTGCGCCAGCGCCTGGCACCGGCGCCACGGCTGGGGTTCATCAAGGCCTCGGTCGGCGCGACCGTACGCATGATTCCGGTCGACGAGGTGCAGTACTTTCGATCGGACACCAAGTACACGCTGGTGGTCTGGCCGGGTGGCGAGGCGCTGATCCGCAAGACCATCCGCGAACTGGCCGATGAACTCGACCCCGAGCAGTTCGCCCAGGTCCACCGCTCGGCGATCGTCAACCTGCGCCAGATCAGCCATGTGCACCACGGCGGCAACGAGACCGCCGAGCTGCACCTCAAGGGGCGCACCGAGCCGTTACCGGTGAGCCGCAGCTACCTGCACCTGTTTCGCCAGATGTAACGCCACCTGCCGGCGCAGCGCGCGGCCGGCGTCAGCCGCGCACCTCGCCATTGCCCAGCACCACGTATTTGAGCGAAGTCAGGCCCTCGATGCCGACCGGCCCGCGGGCGTGAAACTTGTCGGTGCTGATGCCGATCTCGGCACCCAGGCCGAACTCGAAGCCGTCGGCAAAGCGCGTGCTGGTGTTCACCATCACGCTGGCCGAGTCGACTTCCCGCAGGAAGGCCTGGGCATGCATGTGGTCGCGCGTGATGATGGCATCGGTGTGGTGCGAGGAGTAGTGGTTGATGTGCGCAATCGCCTCGTCCACGCCGGCCACCACCTTGATGCTGATCACCGGCGCCAGGTACTCCTCGAACCAGTCCTGCTCGGTAGCATCCTTGACGCATGCATCCGGCAACCCATCAGCCCTAAGAATCGCGGCAGCTTCGGGGTCACAACGCATTTCCACGCCCTTGGCTGCATAGACCGCGCCAATCTGTATAAGAAACGGAAGCGCGACACCCCTCGCCACCAACAAACTCTCCGCCGCGTTGCAGGGGCTGTATTTGTTGGTCTTTGCGTTGTCGGCCACCGTAACCGCCATCGCCAGGTCACAGGGGTCGTCCACATAGACGTGGCAGTTGCCGTCCAGATGCTTGATGACCGGCACCTTGGCGTCGCGGCTGATGCGCTCGATCAGCCCCTTGCCGCCGCGCGGGATGATCACGTCGACGTATTGCGGCATGGCAATGAGCTGGCTCACCAGCTCGCGGTCGGTGGTCTGCACCAGTTGCACGGCCTGCGCAGGCAGTGCGCTCTCGGTCAGCGCCTGCTGCACCAGCCGGGCCAGTGCCTTGTTGGATTCGATCGCCTCCGAGCCGCCCCGCAGGATGCAGGCGTTGCCGCTCTTGATCGACAGGCTGGCCGCTTCGATCGTGACGTTCGGGCGGCTCTCGAAGATCATGCCGAAGACACCGATCGGCACGCGCATCTGCCCGACCCGGATACCGCTGGGCTGCTGCTTCAGGCCGAGGATCTCGCCAATCATCTCCGGCATGGCGGCGAGCTGTTCGCAGCCCTGTGCGCAAGTCTCGAGCACCTGGGGAGTCAGCTTGAGCCGGTCCACCATGGGCGCGGCCAGGCCGGCGGCGCGGGCGCGCTCCAGGTCTTTTGCATTGTCCAGTTGCAGTGCCGCCACATTGGCCCGCAGCAGCGCGGCGAGTTTTCGCAATGCTACATTTTTAGTAGCAGCACTGGCGCGCGCCATCTCTGCCGAGGCCGCTTTGGCCTGTTTTCCCAAGGTTTGGCTGTAGTCCGCCAGGTCAATCGCATTCATGATCGTATTTTCTCACGCCAACGCGTTCCTCCAACCGGACGCTTCGGCGAGTGCCGGAACCGGCCGCTAGCGGCTGCGGTCGGCCGCCGGTTGAACCGCGACCTGGCGGCACACCATCATGGCCAGGCGATGCAGGGCCTGCCAGGGATGGCTTGGCCAATCGGGCTGCTTGAGGCCCTTGACGATGCCATCGACCTGGTGCGCGGCGCCCAGCAGGCGGTTCAGCGCGGCCACCGACAGGCGCGGCAACACGCGCTCGTACAGCCGCTCCTTGACGCCCCAGACGCGCTGCTCACGCAGCGCCACCGGCAGCGGCGTGCCTGCGGCCATCGCATCCTTGATGCGCTTGAGGGCACGGATGTCCTCGGCGAGCGTGTAATGCACCAGCACCTCGGCCTCGCCCTCGGCCTGCAGGCCGTCGAGCATGCGCTGCACACGCAGGTGCTGACCGGCCAGCACCGCCTCGGAAAGCTTGAACACGTCGTAGCGTGCCACGTTGAGCACGGCGCTCTCGACCTGCTCAAAACTCAGTTCGCCCGGCGCATGCAGCAGTGCCAGTTTCTGAATTTCCTGGTGCGCCGCCAGCAAATTGCCCTCCACCCGATCGGCAAAGAACTGCAGCGTGCGCAGCCCCTCGTCGCCGGCGGCGACGCGCTGCCCCTGCAGGGCCAGGCGCTGCGCGATCCATTGCGGCAGCGCGCCGCGCTCCACCGGATCAAGCTGCACCGCCACGCCCTCGCGCTCCAGCGCGGCAAACCAGGCGCTGCTGCGGGTCGCCTTGTCCAGGCGCGGCAGCATGACCAGCGTCAAGGTGGAATCGTTGCCCCTTGCCTGGCCCGCCAGGTGCTCCAGCGCCGGTCCACCTTCCTTGCCGGGTTTGCCGGAGGGAATGCGGATTTCAACGATCTGCTTGTCGGCAAACAGGCTCAGCGAGCCGCCGGCCGCCAGCACCTCACTCCAGTCGAAGTTGGCGCCCGCGACGGTGTGCGAGCTGCGCTCGCCAAAGCCCTGCGCCCGCGCCGCCGCGCGGATCGCGTCGGCCGCCTCCTGCACCAGCAGTGGCTCGTCGCCATGCAAGACGTACAGGCTGCGGAGCTCTTTCTCCAGCTGTTTGGGAAGTTGTGCGGCCGCGAGTTGCATGAGTGAAGTGTAAAACCTTGCGGGACAGACCTTCGCTGCGCGACGCTCTGTCCCCAACTGATCGTCGGATGTCGGCTGTCCACCTTGCGGAACAGACCGCAGCTCCACGCAGTGGGTATCCCCTGGCACCCACGCAACGGTGCCGGCTATTTCAGGCTGCTCGACAGGAAGGCGCGCAGGCGCTCGCTGCGCGGGCGTTGCAGCACCTCGGCGGGTTCGCCCTGTTCTTCAATCTGCCCCTGGTGCAGGAACACCACCTGTTTGCTGACTTCGCGGGCGAAGCCCATCTCATGGGTCACCACGATCATGGTGCGTCCTTCCTGCGCCACCGAACGCATCACCTTGAGCACCTCGCCCACCAGTTCCGGGTCCAGCGCCGAGGTGGGCTCGTCGAACAGCATCACCTTGGGCTCCATCGCCAGCGCCCGGGCGATCGCCACGCGCTGCTGCTCGCCGCCCGAGAGATGCGCCGGATAGGCGTCCTTGCGATGGTAGACGCCAACCCGCTGCAAGTAGGCCTGCGCGCGCTCCAGCGCCTCGGCCCGGCTCAGCTTGAGCACGTGCAGCGGCGCCTCTATCACGTTCTCCAGGGCGGTCATGTGCGCCCACAGGTTGAAGTGCTGAAACACCATGGCAACCCGGCTGCGCAACTGCTTGAGCTGCTCGGCGCTTTGGGCATGCAGGGCGCCGCGCGCGCCTGGCACCAGTGCGAGCTCCTCGCCGTCGAGCACGATGCGCCCGGCATGCGGCTGCTCCAGCAGATTGAGGCAGCGCAGGAAAGTGCTTTTGCCGGACCCGCTGGAGCCGATCATCGAGATGACATCCCCCTTGTGCGCGGTGATGCTGACACCCTTGAGCACTTCGTTGCTGCCGAAGCGCTTGTGGATATCCTCCGCCAGCAGCTGGATCGATGCGGTCATGGGCAACGGCCGTGCCGCAGCCGACCCGCGCAGGCGCGCGTTGCGGCGGTCACAGGCTCTGGATCGCCGCCACGCGGCGCAGGATCTGGCGCACGATGTCGCGCTGCATGTCGCGGTACAGGATCGCCTCTTCGGCCTCCTTGGCCAGCACCGCGGATTCGTTGAAGCTGATGTCCCGATGCTGCGTGATCTCAGTCGATGCAATCAACTCCTTGCCAGCGGCGCTGCGCACGCGGAACACCGCCTTGATCCGAAGCTGGAACTCGCGCACCTGACCGGCCGCGCCACGGCCGACCACCACCTTCTCGCGCTGCTCCTCCAGCAGCTCCAGCACCACCGCCGACTGCGGGTCCGCAGCCGGCTGCGCCGGCAGGGCGTGCGCGAAGGCACCGCGCAGATCCGCCGCCAACGCGCCGCCAGGCGCCGGCGTGACGGCAATGGTTTGAAATGCGAAGCGCTCGTCGCCGCGCAACTTGAAACCACAAGCGCTCAGCAAGGCAGCGCTGCCCAGCAAGCCCAGAACCCTGCCCAGCCAGGCGCGGCGATCGAGCGTACCCATTCAGACCACCACGTTGACCAGACGACCGGGCACGACCACGATCTTCTTCGGCATTGCGCCGTTGGAGAGCTTGCCGAACATCTCGTGACTCAGTGCCGCCTGCTCGATCTCGACCTTGCTGGCGCTGGCGCTCACCAGGATGGAGCCGCGCAGCTTGCCGTTGATCTGCAGCATCAGTTCGATCTCGTCCTGCTTCAGCGCTGCAGCGTCCGGCTTGGGCCACGGCGCGTCCAGCAAGTCGCCCAGCACGGCGGCGTAACCCAGACCACTCCACAGGCTGTGGGTGATGTGCGGCGTGGCCGGATAGAGGCAGCGCAGCAGGATGCCGAAGCCCTCGACCAGCGCCACCTGGGCCCCCGCCGTATCCAGAGCCTTGAAGTCATCAAGCGCGTTGATCATCTTCATCGCGCCGGAGACCACGGTGTTGTACTGCATGCGCTGGTAGTCGTAGTCGATCTGCTTGAGCACGCTGTGCATCTCCAGCCGCAAGGCCTTGGCCTCCTTGCCGAACGCCACTTCATTGAGCGCACGCGCCGACGCCACGCTGGCCTTGGCCGCCTCGAAATCCATCGCCGAGAGCTTGACGCCAAAATTCCAGACCCGGCGCATGAAGCGGTAGGATCCCTCGACGGCGGCGTCGTTCCATTCCAGCGTCGCCTCGGGCGGTGCCGTGAACATGGTGTACAGGCGCGCCGTGTCGGCGCCGTACTTCTCGATCAGGTCCTGCGGATCGACGCCGTTGTTCTTCGACTTGGACATGGTGCCCACGCCTTCGTAGGTGATGAGCGTGCCCGCGCTCAGCTCGCCCTTGGCCTCCTTGAGCCTGGCGCCTGTGACCTTGCCGGCGGCATCAAACACGTCCTCCACCTCGTGCGGCCAGAAGTACTCGATGCCGCCCTTGTCCGACTTGCGCGAGTAGATGTGGTTGAGCACCATGCCCTGGGTCAGCAGCTTGGTGAACGGTTCGTCGATCGTGACCAGTCCGAGGTCGCGCATCACCTTGGTCCAGAAGCGCGCATACAAGAGGTGCAGGATGGCGTGCTCGATGCCGCCGATGTACTGGTCCATGCCGCTGCCGCCAGTGGCGGCGCTCTGGTCACGCATCCAGTATGCCGTGCCTTCGGCCACCATCTTGTCGCTGTTCTTCGGGTCGCAGTAGCGCATGTAATACCAGGAGCTGTCGACGAAGGTGTCCATGGTGTCGGTCTCGCGCCGCGCTGGCGCGCCGCAGACCGGACAGACCACACCGGCGTGGAAGCCTTCGTGCTTGAGCAGCGGATTGCCCGAACCATCCGGCACGCAGTCCTGCGGCAGCACCACCGGCAGGTCCTTTTCGGGCACCGGCACCGCGCCGTGCTGCGGGCAGTGGATGATGGGAATCGGCGTGCCCCAGTAGCGCTGGCGGCTCACGCCCCAGTCACGCAGGCGCCAGGTGGTCTTCTTCTCGCCCAGTCCTTTGAGTTGCAGTGCGTGGGCCACGGCGTTGACCGCCTCCTGGTAGCGCAACCCGCTGAAGCTGTCGGAGTTGACGGTCACGCCCCGCTGCTTGTCGGCGTACCAGTCCTGCCATTGTTCGTAGTCGTATTCCTGGCCATCGACCAGCACGACCTCGATGATGTCGATGCCGTACTTGCGGGCAAACTCGAAATCGCGCTCGTCGTGCGCCGGCACGCCCATCACGGCACCGTCACCGTAGCTCATCAGCACATAGTTGCCGACCCAGACCTCGATCTTGTGGCCGTTGAGCGGATGCGTGACATGCAAACCGGTGGGCATGCCCACCTTCTCCCGCAGCGCGAGTTCGGCCTCGGTGGTGCCACCCTTTTTGCACTCCTCGATGAAACCGGCCAGCTTGGGGTTGCCACGCGCCGCGTGAACCGCCAGCGGATGCTCCGGCGCCACCGCGCAAAAGGTGACACCCATGATGGTGTCGGCGCGCGTGGTGAAGACGTACATGCGACCACCGTCGATCAGCGCGCCCGACGCATCGCGGATGTCATGCGTGAAGGCAAAGCGCACGCCCTCGCTCTTGCCGATCCAGTTCTCCTGCATCAGCTTGACACGCTCGGGCCAGCCCGGCAGGCCCGTCTGCACCTGCTCCAGCAGCTCTTGCGCGTAGTCGGTGATCTTCAGGTAGTAGCCGGGAATCTCGCGCTTTTCGACCACGGCGCCGGTGCGCCAGCCCTTGCCATCGATCACTTGCTCATTGGCCAGCACGGTCTGGTCCACCGGATCCCAGTTGACGACCTGGGTCTTGCGGTAGGCGATGCCTTTTTCCAGCATCTTGAGGAACAGCCATTGGTTCCACTTGTAGTAGCTGGGGTCGCAGGTGGCGACCTCGCGGCTCCAGTCAATCGCCAGCCCCATGGCCTGCATCTGGCCCTTCATGTGGGCGATGTTCTCGTAGGTCCACTTGGCCGGTGGCACGCCGTTCTTCAGTGCCGCGTTCTCCGCCGGCAGGCCGAAGGCGTCCCAGCCCATGGGCATCAGCACGTTGTAGCCGTTCATGCGCAGGTAGCGCGTGAGCATGTCGTTGATGGTGTAGTTGCGCACGTGACCCATGTGCAGCTTACCGCTGGGGTAGGGCAGCATGGAGCAGGCGTAGAACTTTTTGCGCGAGGCGTCCTCTGTGACGCGATAAGCGTCGCGCGCTGCCCAGTGTTGTTGCGCCGATTGCTCGACGTCGAGATGGTTGTATTTGTCTTGCATGGGGTTGCGGAACGGTCGAAAAGGGACCGCCCACGCTTGATTTTAGGGTTTGGTGGGGGTCTTGGCGTTCGCCACGAAACCAATGCGGTTCAGACCGGCGGCCTGGGCCACGCCCATCACCTCGACGATGCGACCGTAGGGCACCGACGCGTCGGCGCGCAATTGCACCTCGGTCTCGGGGTTCTGCCGGGCGGTCTGCCCGAGCCGGCTGGCCAACTCTTCGAGCGATGCGGGCGCGTCCTGCAGGTAGACCTGACCGGCCGGATCGACCACCAGCGAGACAAAGGCCGGCGCCGTGTTGGGCTTGGCCGCCTCCGCCTTGGGCAGATCGAGCTTGATGGAACTTGCCATCAAGGGCGCGGTGATGATGAAGATCACCACCAGCACCAGCATCACATCCACCAGCGGCGTCATGTTGATCTCGCTCATGGGCTGCGGCCCGGAGGTGCGTTCAAGCCGACCAAATGCCATGGGACCGTTCCGCACCGGGCCGCGCTCAGCGCGCCACCACCTCGGGCGCCAAGCCGACCGCCGGATGGGACAGCAGTTCACGCAGATCGCGCGCGAAGCCCTCCAGATCGGCCTCGATACCGCCGATGACACGGCCCAGCACGTTGTAGGCCAGCACCGCGGGAATCGCCACCGCCAGCCCGGCGGCGGTCATGATCAAGGCCTCGCCCACCGGGCCGGCGATCTTGTCGATAGTGACCTGGCCGGCGCTGGAAATGCTGATCAGGGCGTGGTAGATGCCCCAGACGGTGCCCAGCAGGCCGACAAAGGGCGCGGTGGAACCCACCGTGGCCAACAGGACCTGCCCGAACTGCAGCTTGCGCAGCACGCTGTGCAGCGCGTCGCGCAGCACGCGCGTGAGTTGTTGTGCGCGGTCCCCGGCGCCAGCCAGCGTGCCGGGCGCCTCGATGCGCGAGGCCTCGATCAGCGGCAACACCAGCTGCTGGCGATCAAAGCCACCGAGTTTGCGCAACGCCTCCTCGACCGTGGCGCACTGCCAGAAGGCCGCCATGCTGCGTGCCACGTCGACGCGGCTGCGCTGCAGCAGCCAGCCCTTCCACAGGATGACCACCCAGCTGCCCACCGACATGGCCAGCAGCGTCAGCGCGACCAAGCGGCTGACCGCATCACCTTGACGCAGAACCTCCCACAGGCTCATTTCAGACCGAGCACGTCTGCCATGTCGAACAAGCCGCGCTGTTGGCCAGCCAGGAAGCGCACCGCACGCAGGCTGCCCTGCGCGTACGTGGCGCGGCTCGATGATTTGTGGGTGATCTCGATGCGCTCACCGATGCCGGCGAACAGCACGGTGTGGTCCCCGACGATGTCGCCGCCACGAATGGTGGCGAAACCGATCGAGGACGGGTCGCGCTCACCGGTAACGCCCTCACGCGCGTACACCGCGCAGTCCTTCAGGTCACGGCCGAGGGCGGAGGCGATCACTTCGCCCATCTTCAGCGCGGTGCCCGAGGGCGCATCCACCTTGTGCCGGTGATGGGCTTCGATGATTTCGATGTCATAGCCGGTCGACAGCGCCTTGGCGGCCATCTCCAGCAGCTTGAGGGTCACGTTGACCCCCACGCTCATGTTGGGTGCCATGACAATCGCCATGTCGCGCGCCAGCTCGGCGATATGCGCCTTCTGCGCGTCGGTAAAACCGGTGGTGCCGATCACGGCCTTGACGCCCAGGGCTCGGCACACCTCGAGATGCGCCAGCGTGCCCTCGGGCCGGGTGAAGTCGATCAGCACGCCGGCCGGCTTCAGGGCCTGGGCCAGATCGGCCGTGATGGCCACGCCGCTGCTGCGCCCGAGAAAGGCGGTGGCGTCGCTGCCGATGGCCGGATGGCCCGGCATGTCCAGCGCGCCCGCCAGCGAGCAATCGTCCGAGGCGAGCACCGCCTCGATCAACATGTGCCCCATCCGGCCGGTGGCGCCGGCGACGGTGATGCGATGGACCCGCTGCTCGGTCATGGCCTGGGCGACGCCTAGCGAGCGCCCGGTTCAAGCGGTGGGTAGCTGGCCGGCAGCGGCGGCTGGGGCGCCAGCGTGGGTGCCGCTGTCTTGGACGGCGCCGGCAGGGCCTTGAGCTGAGCTTCGGTCATCTCCAGTGGGGGCACCTCGCGCTTGCGACGCCCGGAGTCCAGGGTGGCCACGAACTCGGCCTCGGTCGGCAAAGGATCGGACTCGATCCGATCCAGCGCGTCACCCTTGAAGAAGGCGGTCAGCTTGCGCTGCTGCGGCGGCGTGCCCTGGCGCTTGAAGGTGAATACGTAGTCCCAGCGATCGGCGTGGAAGACACTGGTGAGCAGGGGTGTGCCGAGTATTTCGCGTACCTGGGCGCGGGTCATGCCGGGCTTGACCACTTCGACCTGCTCCTTGGCCACGAAATTGCCCTGCACCAGATCCATGCGATAGGGTGTGACCACATTGACGATGCGGTTACTGGCACCATCGAGACTGGAACACGCCGCCAGCGTGGCCAGGGCGGCCAGGCTAGTAATCAACAGGGTGCGGCGCAGGTACGAATCAGGCATGGGAAGGGTCTGGCGATATGATCGCGACATTGTAGCGGTTGAGGCCTGTCGCGGGCCGGCGCTGCCAGGACCCAAGGAACGCGGTGCATGACCAATATCGATGAACTGAAAAGCACGGGGCTGAAGGCCACGCTGCCCAGGCTGAAGATTCTGGAAATCTTCCAGAAGGGCGGCCAGCGCCACATGACCGCCGAGGATGTGTTTCGGGTGCTGCTGGAAGAACGCTCCGATGTCGGCCTGGCCACCGTCTACCGCGTGCTGACGCAGTTCGAGCAGGCCGGCATTCTCAGCCGCAGCCACTTCGAGAGCGGCAAGGCGGTCTACGAACTCAATGAGGGCCAGCACCACGATCACCTGGTGTGCCTGGATTGCGGCCGCGTCGAGGAGTTCTATGATGCCGAGATCGAAAAGCGCCAGAACGCCGTGGCCAAGACCAAGGGCTTTGCGATTTCCGACCACGCGCTGAGCCTGTACGCCCACTGCACCAAAGAGCCCTGCCCGAATCGTCCGACGCCGGAGCCAAGCGCACCGCGGCGCTGAACGGCCGACATCCGACGATCCGTCGAGGGCAAAGCCTCAGTGGCCGTTGCCCATGGCCTTGCGATGGCGCTCGACAAATTCCTGATAGGTATCGATGCCGCGCAGCTGCAGAATGGTGTTGCGCACGGCCGCTTCGACCAGCACCGCGATATTGCGTCCAGCCACCACCTGGATCACCACCTTGCGCACCGGAATACCCAGAATGTCCTGCGTCAGCGGTTCATAAGGGATGCGCTCGTACTCGCGCTCCAGCGTCTCGCGCCGCACCAGGTGCACGATCAGCTTCAGGCGCATCTTGCGCCGCACTGCGGTTTCGCCGAAGATGGCACGGATATCGAGCAGGCCGATGCCGCGCACTTCCAGCAGATTGCGCAGCAACTCGGGGCAACTGCCCTCGATGGTGGTCTGGTTGATGCGAAACAGGTCCACCGCGTCATCGGCCACCAGCCCATTGCCGCGTGATATCAATTCCAGCCCGAGCTCGCTCTTGCCCAGGCCCGATTCGCCGGTGATCAGCACCCCCAGACCCAGGATGTCCATGAACACGCCGTGCATCGACTCC
>Ga0208262_1000575_pt1 | contig 12122 bp, 10 predicted proteins | sample LakWasMet15_LOW5_2_FD_183863 | JGI IMG/M metagenome (GOLD analysis project Ga0208262, IMG submission 183863) | Freshwater sediment methanotrophic microbial communities from Lake Washington under simulated oxygen tension - Sediment Metagenome... | ecosystem: Environmental > Aquatic > Freshwater >... | reverse complement strand
TCTCGGGGGCCTTTAACGCCATCTCGGTTACGCCCATAAAGTCGATGCCGGTGGCCGCCGAAACAATCACGATAGGAAACAGCAGGCGCATGCCGAAAACGGCAATCAAAATCCCCCAGGTTAAAAAGTACCTCTGCCAGCGGTCATCCATGCGCTTTAAAATTGATGCGTTAACAACCGCGTTATCGAATGATAGACTGACTTCGAGCACGCCCAGAATGACGGCGAAGAAAGCGCCCATTATTCCAGCCCAATAATATGCCGCAGCCAAGCAAACTGCCGTAACGAAAAAAGAAAGACGAAAATGTTGCATGCAATACCCTTAATAGTTGATTTTTAATACTTGCTCGCGTGATTGGTCTCGCAACCGATCAGTCCTTGGACTCATTAGCAGATTCGTACGGCGGCACTATTTCCGGGACGGGGCCATCGTATCTTACTATCACCGTTTCCATGTGAATAAGTTCTCCGCCTTTGTTCGTATTCATTACCGATGAATCTTATTGTTTGACACCCATCGCTACTTGTTGAAATTATCTATTCGCCGTAAGCGGTCGAAATGTCACCGCTTCTTCCGGATCCTTATTAAAAACCGTTACCAACACCTTATGGTCGCTCCTGGAACAAAACACGTAATGTAGCGAATCGTCGGGATGTTTCCAGACTTCGGGTGCTTCGCCGTATTTTTTCAGCTTGTGTGTGATAACCTTTGGTGGCAGCGGAATTTTTTCGATGCAACCCTTCAATCTACGATGCAAGTTCTTCCAAGTGGTGTTCATATCCAGTGTGCCGCAGTGCTCTGCATATCTTTCCAGGGCGTGACGGGTTACGGCCACTAAGCCCATTGTTTCGCTTTCGAGCTTTTCGATTCCGCGCAAGGTCTCGCCTTGAATCAATGGTACTTCGGTCAGTGTTTCGTCGGGCGGGAACCAGGACCTGTCTTTGGAAACCTCAATTTTCGCTTCTCCGTAGCGCGTAAGAATCGGGTAACCATACTCATAAAGGTCAATTTTCTGAGTGGTCTGACGTGCCATTTTCTTGATGGCGCCCTTGGAAACCACGATCCTTAGGTTGATTCCTGTGCGATTGGCATTGAAGACGTTCATTTCACCAAGCAAATAACGAATTGCGATGGCTTCGGCCGCGGCTTGACGGTCCTGGCATGTCAAAGCCAAGCGAACATCGACTGCTTTTTTCCTGTGCAGCCCGGTACGCCAATACACGCGGACAACAACGTGATCATTGAACTCGAAATCTGTGTTTGCGAATACGGTTAAAATATCCATTGTTAGAAATTGTGCTCTACCCATGCCTTCGTTTTAGCCGAGCCATATTGTCCAGCAATCCCCGCCCCTGCCGCTATTAAAGCCAACAGAAAAAAAATAGGGGCCAGGACCGCTCCCGCTCCGTCGCTGGGAACCAGTAGACCGGTCACCGCAATAAGAACAATCAAAGCCGAGAGCAAATACATCTTCGTGTGTTGTTTCATGTCAGAACTCCTTAAAATATCGAAAAATTTATTTTTACACTTTTCAAAAATAACGCAAGCCTCCTAAACCTATAAGCTCTGGTAGGAATTGACAGATAATCACGAATGATAAAATACAAAGCCACTCCCCTGTAAATATTCTTCCTGGTTGGGCTGTTTTATAGAGATTCAATGACGTTCGAGAACCGAAAGGCAATAATAACGGAATGCCTGATGGGGTCATAATGTCCATGATCAAATGAAGCCAGCTGGCAGCACAAAATCCTATTCCGACGCTGGCGACAGTATAGAGTAAAATATCTTGAGTTTCGTCTAATAAGGACCAGCATGCTGCCGTCATTATCACCCAAAGCGGAGGCCAATGTGTCAGCGTCCTGTGCGGAATTACAGATCGTCTTACTTTAGTGCGCTTATTAAGGCTAGGTATCTCAAGACGGTCAGGCCCCCTTGCTCCCAATAACATTCCTAGCGCAACCAAAGTGGCGAAAGCTGAATGATCAACGTTCGCCAAATTACCTGAAGATATAACTTTGGATAGGGATGAAAAACCTTGCTCCCACGGAGTATCACTAATCTGCATGTAGGATTCGGCCATGGCGAATGCGGTAACGATATGCCCAGTGGGTGACATAAAATGTTTATTACACCCTGCCCCGACGCAAATTCTGTATTTGGGTGAAAGGTGTTTCTATAGTTATTAATATGATGGCAGTCTGTCTGCTCTTCTCATTGTTTCTTGAAAGCTGAAAATCTCGGCAGCATTCATTGCTCTCTGATGAGCATTCTTTTTTTCGATCATAGCGTTATAACGGCATTCCTGGAGGGCTTGCTGGAAATCTTGTTGGTTGGCGATCTTTGCGTATTTTGTGGCGCACTCGGATATTTGCGCTTGCTCCTTAAGATCATTTTGATGAATCTGCGCACATCCTGACAATTCGACCGCGGACATTAATAATATAATGATTTTGTTCATAATTTATGTTCAATTTGATTAATAAAATTCTACTTTCTCACGGATCAATGATTATGCAAGAGGCTGTATTATTTTTTTTCATTACCTACGGCGTTGGCCGTCTGCTTTTCTCGCAATGGTGTGAATTGACGATTGGACTCATACATGATCATGTCTTCTTCGATCGCATTCCCAATGTTATGAAGGCCATTCACAAGTGATTGGATCATCCTTTCTTCAGCAGGTTTGGTTTCGTAATCGTCTATCAAGATAGCGCGGAAACCACGCTTCATGAATGCACTAAACTTATCCTTAATAACTGCCGGCATCTGTAATGCGAAAGCATCAAACTGGTCGGCTGCTTGTTCGATTTGAGTCTGTGCTTCGGTTTTATCCGGATCCCGTGAATGCGCCGCATAACCACCGATCTGTTTTATATTTGTCTTGTCAGTTTCTGCACGCACAACTCCTCCAGTTAACAAAAGGAGGGCGAATACAGCGATTTTGAATTCCCACATACTCATCAATACGTTATGTTAATAGAAACTGGCGTGGATAATTCTTTGGCGTCATCCATACCAGTAATGGTGACCGAGGCCGATTGCGGAGTACTGGTTCTATTGAAACTGATCCGATACGACGTGGAGCCGATCGGTTGGCCGTTTACCTGCCAAGAGTAACCGATCATCTTTCCGTCTGGATCTGAGCACTTGGCTTCCACATATGCCATGTAAACGGTCTCTTTCGAAGAAAGCTCGCATACCGGCAGCTGATTTTGTTGCAAACTCAACGGCGAATTGACCGTTGTTGTTTCTCCCATTTTGCTATTCAGCGTATAGCTGATAACGTGATCCCCGGCGCTGGCGATATCCGACACCATAAAGTCCCTGTTTGCATACTCGTCCACGGGCACGCCGTCCACTCTCCAGGTTTGCCCGATAACAGAATCAAGTGGATGCCCACCAGTAATTGTCGGGCGAACTGTGATTGCCATAGGTGCGCGTTCATAAAAGTTAGACTTCCCTATTTTCAAGCTCACCGCATATGGAATAGCTTGCTCGGCAACCACATGCTGAGTCAGCACAGTTACATGACCACGCGCATCCCGTATAGTTGCTGTAATATCGTATTCCCCTGCATACAGCACCTGTGCGTAGGATTTGTTAGGAAACGCGTCGTTTTGACGGCCAGTGACGTTATTTTGGAACGACCACTCATAGGTCAATTCCTCAAAGCGCCGGTTCATATCCGGCCTGTCATGATTGATCATGAGGATGATGTCAGATGGCGCTTGGACGGTTAGCTGTTTCATGCTCATTGTGAAGTTCGGCCAGACGTATTCCCAAGGGACATAGTTGACCGTCGTTTCACTGGTGGTTGCCTCTTTGAAACCGTCAACCCAAGCCCGGAAGATTAACGGCTTGGTATTAACCATGTCCTGCACGGTCGGTGTCCAGTCTAGATTGGTGCCCTCAACAATCGAACCGTCCGGTAATTGCCACTCGCCTTTGGTGGTATGCACACTAATTGCGTCTCCCCATGAAGGCCTAACAATGCCATCATAATGATAAGTTTTTCCGGTTTCGACATCGCGCGGCCCTTTAGTGCTAACGCTGGGCTTGGTTGGCGTTTTTACCGATAGGTAATACTTGGCTACAGTCCATGCTCTTGCATCATCTCCCCGTGTATCGGAAGGACGTGTTTTCAATGTAATGTAGACCTTACCTTCTTGCGTCTCGGTAATTGTCGCCGTGTCGCCAACGCTGTTTGTCGTACCGCTAGGGGCTACTATCGTCCACTCGTTTACGGTATCGGTTGTTAGCTCGCCCGCCCGGAATAGTTCGCCGGCAAATGTCGCCGTGAAGTTTGGGGCCATATGATTAGGCCCTATGATTCGTGCATCAAGCGCTGCATAAGACCAGACTTCAACAGGATCGGTATAGCTCTCGATCAATGTGTTTTTATTGATCATTTTTACGCGTACTTTGCGTTTACCTGGATTTTCCATGATTACGTTGTAGCGAATCGTATTAGACTTCTTGACTACCCCCCATGTAGCACCGTCGTCTTCACTTTCTTCCCAGATAACCTCTTTAACAGCGCCTCGGTTAGCCGCTGTCATGTCCAAATTCAACACGAACGTTTTTGGAGCCGGTCCATCCAATGACTTGCTGGAAATAGAACCTTCGATAGCCGATCCTTTGACTATTTCTACATACCGAGTAACCGATGACAGTGGTCTATCCAGACCATCTACATTCGACACAAGTTCGGAAACAGCAGTCAGCTTTAGATATGTGTATCCGGCCGGATTGATCGAGAATTCCGCTTCACCGTTTGCCATGTCCTTCATTTCAGTGATCGGCACTTTGGTTGCTTGGGTACTGCTTTGCATCATAATCTGCGTCCTCCATTGCCCCATCGTTTCCGGGGTGTAGACGAGACTGCTTTTTACATATTTTCCAAGTTTAACCTTAACGTTAAAGTCTTGAGTATCAGATGCTTTTAAGGGCGCTTCAGCTACGAGCTTTAGATTGCCTTCTGTTCCGCCTACAGCTATCAAAGTGCGCTCGGTATAAACGGACGGAAATCCGGACCATGCCAATCTAACTGTAATGGGTTGCTCTTCAAGCAGCTTCAGCGCTCTGGTGGTTATCCAGTAAGAACTGCCCGACATCATGTTGGTGCGTAGTATCGTACCGGCCTTGTCGGTGACGGTTATTTGGAGTTTTGCTTTTGTAGGAATGCCCCCATCGATCGCCATTCGAGTAACGGGCGCCCCTTGCTCGACATAATATTTGTTTTCCGCGATTTTAGTGCCTCCTTGAAACGACATTAACGGAGCGGGCAAACTTTTAACGGTGATTGTTTCTTGCCCTTCTCCCAGCGGCCAAATCGTCTCGTCTGGAAATACTCTGCTAACGGTGTAGGAAATCGATCTTTCCCCCTCCGTAGTGAATATCCCTGATGCTTTTGCCTGATTAATCGAATTAGTGACGACAGACATTTCCGGAGGGACGGTAAACTCGACGAAACAAGCTTTCAGTCCTGTTGTTGTTGCGATTTTTTTGGCTTTTTCCAGATCCGTTTGTAGAGTGCAAGCTAAGCCTTTAGTTTGACTTACCTCTAATTCGGAAGCCTCAATACCCAGGTAAACACTGGCATTGCCCTTGAGTGTAAACAACATAGGCTCCGTTGGCTTAACGGTTAATGTGGCAGGCGGCACGGGTAAATCATACCGAATACCGTCAACCCATCTCGAAACAATAGCACTCAGCGTGTAATCCCCTGTTTCTGCAGGATATCCTGCGCTCATGGGTAATCCATTTTTGCTAAAACCCGCGTTCATTCCGAGCACGTTGCTATTTAGAACAACGAAGCAACGCGTTGGATCGTTCTCGGCTATCGACTGGTCGGCTGTCAATGGACATGAATAATTGTCATCCGCAGGCTTTAGCGTAACCGATACCTTAGTCTCCAGCTGATCGGCTATTTCGGGATTCACAACAATGCTGGGTAATGGTACTTTTTTTACTCTGAAAGTAACTGCTTTCTTGGCAGTACCCGCAGATCCGGTTAATGTAACCTCGGCGGTATACTCGCCTTCGTCCAACCCGGAACCGTCAATATCTTTGGTTTTATTTGCCCCGTACTCAGTTAGCGAGACCGGCAATTTTTGAATCAGATCGCCTTGGATATCGGCCCCTTTATAAATACTTACGTCAGTATTTAAAGTGTCATTACAGGTATTGGCTGTATATTTAAAGGCGTATGTAGGCACTATATGTGGCAGCTTGTCATCGGGCGCCGTTAAGTGGGTGATGACCGGTGCGTCACATGTGGTGGTAATGTTTTCAGTGACGCTCGCCACCTTGACGGGGATGGTGCCATCGAATCGGTATACGCCAGCAGTAATGGGATAATTGCCGTCATCAGTCACAATACCGGCCAGCGAAGGCAGCGATTGATTGGCATCGGCCACCATGCCCGGCGGTATATCATCGAACTGGACAAAACATTTCGATGCGTCACTAATGGCCGCGGCTTGATCCGATACAAAAGGGCAGTTGACATCGTCAGGACTGGATAGCGTCGCGTTAACTACGTCAACGCCTGAAACAACTGTTAAAGCCGGGGATATTGCCATTGTTGGCGGAATCACGGGATCGACCCTAAGCGGCCTGGTTGCCGTCACGGCTCCCAAATTGTTTTGGACCGTAAAACGGGCTAAGTAGTTGCCTGCCACCAAGGGGCCCTTGGTCACGGTGCTTTTGATAATATCGGTCCCATTACCGACGGGCGCCGACTCCCCTGCCAATAATACAGTGCCGTCTGCGTTCAGCACGTCAATGGTTATCTGCCCATTAGAGCCGCACGTTGGCAACGAAAATTTGGCCGTACCCGTGAAGGTGCTAACCGGAAGAATGCTCCCCTCCTCCACGGCTGAAGAATGAATAGTCGGCGCTGCGCACGCCACATGAATAACACCTGTAGCGTCTACGAAAGCTCCGCCTTTGTCAGTCACCGTGAAACCGAAATTTTGATCACCGGAAAACAAACCGTCCGCAGGAGGTGTGAATACGAATGCACCAGAAACAACCGCGACCGAGCCGGCGCCTGGCTGACTGGTCACAGCAAGAGCAAACGATTCGGTTTGCCCCGCGAGAACATTAGGGTCTGTTATATCAGGTGTGACCGCCGGGCTTGTGGTTTGCCAGTCAGTTGATATCTCAACCACGGCCGACGTGACAGGGACATTGGCCCAGCCGCCAGCTTCGTTACCAAAAGGACTGGATACACTGGATGTTTTCGCAATGAGCTTGTAGAAAAACATGGCAGTACTGGATTGTGGATCCAGGTAGGCATTGGTGCTGACATTACCGATCAATACGTATGTGCCGTCTGACGCCGGATCCTGGCCTGTTGTCGCCCCGGACCGATAAATATCATAGCTGGTTGCGTCGGGATTGGGCGTCCAGTCAAGCTGGATGCCTTTCGTAACTGTGCCTCGGGTGGCCGTTAGAGTATTAACTGCAGCTAACGCCTTACCCCACCCTTCAGCCTGAGCGGAATCGGGTGAACTACCTGTTTTATTTTTCGCGACGACTGTATAAAAATAATGCGTGTCGTCGGTTAGCCCTGTGTTGTCGAAGCTGGTACCGGCAATATCCGATACGACCAATACCCCCTTAGTGCCCGGCACCGTCGACCTGTAAAGATCGTACTGCGAGGCGTAAGTGACCGGTGACCAGGACACCACGGATTTGCCGTAAAAAGTCCCCTGGGTCGCCGAAATATCGGTCACCTGCAACGGTATGGGGAGCTTGCCCCAGCCGGTGGCCTCGTTGCTTGCTAAACCGGCAAGCGTGCCGACGAGTGCGACAGCCTTGTAGTAGTACTTAACATCGTAGCCTGTCGTTGAATCGACATAAGCGTTGGTGGTCGTTGTCGCCAACAGGGAGCCGGCGCCGCCGGGCGTCGATGACCTGTATATTTTATAGCTGGTGGCGTCAGTGACCGCCCCCCAGTTCAATTGTACTGCGTTATCGATTGTGCCCTGAGTAGCTGTGAGCGTGGATATTACGCCGGGTACCTTCCCCCAGCCTTCTGCTTGAGCCGAATCAGGCGAACTCCCAGAGCTATTCTTTGCGACAACTGTATAAAAGTAGTGGGTGCTGTCAGTCAAACCAGTGTTGTCGAAGCTGGTACCGGTAAGATTAGATCCGATCAATACCCCTTTAGTGCCCAGCGCCGTCGATCGGTAAAGATCGTACTGCGTGGCATAAGTAACCGGCGACCAGGACACCGCGGACTTACCGTAAAGTGTTCCTTGGCTGGCAGTAAGGCCGGTGACTTGCAATGGTATCGGAATTTTATTCCAACCTGCGGCTTCATTGCTCATTGAGCCGACAAGCGTGCCGACGAGTGCGACAGCCTTATAGTAATAGGTGTTGGCGTTCGCCGTCGTTGAATCGATGTACGTATTGGTGGTCGTTGTCGCCAACAGGGAGCTGGTGCCGCCGGGCGTCGATGACCGGTATATTTTATAGCTGGTGGCATCGGAGATAGTGCTCCAATTAAGTTGAACTTGACCATATACCGTGCCCTGTGTCGCAGTGAGCGTAGTGATTGTGCCCGGCGACTTCGCCCAGCCTTCCGCTTGGGTCGAGTCCGGCGAACTGCCATAACTGTTTTTTGCTACAACCGTGTAAAAGAAGTGGGTACTGTCGATTAAACCAGTGTTATCAATACTGGTACCGGTAAGATTTGAAGCAATCAACGTTCCTTTAGTACCGGACGCTGTTGATTTGTAGAGATCGTACTGCGTGGCGTAAGTGGCCGCCGACCAGGACAAGGCAACCTTGCCATAATACGTGTCCTTTGTGGCTGTTAGACCTGTGACTTGCGGCGGTATAGGGTCTTTGGCCCAGCCTGTAACCGTATTTGAATTCTCTGTGTAGGAGTAATATCCCCAATTGGCTACCCAGACTGGATTGGAATGCCATACCATATTGCTTACCCAGACTGGATTGGAATGCCAGACCCAATTGGCTACCCAGACTGGATTGGAATGCCATACCCAATTGGATACCCATACCGGATTAGAATGCCAGACCCAATTGGATACCCATACAAAATAGCCGTCCCCCTCATATCCGGTTGCAAGCCAGGGGTCATACCATGTGTAATATCCTTGATCTTCCATCCAACCTTGATCAACCCATGATCCTTGATCCACCCACCAACCTTGATCTACTGTTGAGCCTTGATCCACCCACCAGCCTTGATCTACTGTTGAGCCTTGATCCACCCACCAGCCTTGATCTACTGTCGAACCATGATCCTCTAACCGGTAATTTTCTAGCTTAGCGGTGTAGTTATATTGCGTAACTCCGCTCACCGTCGTGTCTGAAAAATATCCCCCGGTTGCATTAAATGAGTCGCATGAAACTTGTTGAATATTGGCTCCATTACGGATGAGCGTCATCGTACATGTATAACCCGACACGCTTTGAATCGTACTGCCGGAAGCATAGATCCTGACTTCGGCTGGAAGAGTTCCTTGCGTGGCCGATGCGCTGATTGCGCCGTAGACGTTGTTAATTCCCACAAGAATTAAGATAAACAAATGCGGAAGAGCTTTAGCAAATGATGAAGTCAATAAACGGCGCATAGTAGCTCCATGCATATTAAGAATATATGCATTAAGCGATAAATACAGCTAATTGATAAGCGCGAAAGACCTGCTATGTCTGCGCCTTTCGGTATTCTGGAGACATAAAAAAACCGAACACTGAAAGTTCAATGTCCGGTTTGTGGTTGAAGCGTAATTTAATCATGCTTTACGCTTCGTTTTTATTATTGAGCGAATTAAGCGCTGAAATCAACGTCTCGCGGTATGGGCCTTCTATTTTAACAGGCCTGTTTAATAACCAGTCGCGGGCAGTGCAAGCAATGCGCTGCCTGAAACAATGGCTGCACCTGAATTGCCGTCTAAGCCAAACCAGGTAATCGTCATTATCACCAACCCATCCTTGGGGCGGTGAAAACAACTGAGAGGGTGCGCCTGGCGATGTATCTAATCGCCAAGCATCAAAAACGTATGAATTACTCATAACGCTCTTCCCTTTAAGAGCAAGACCGAAGTGCAAATGCGTTTGGGCCTTGCGTATTAAGGACATCTAGCCAGTCTAAGCTTTTAGCATTGACAGGTATCTCTCCTTTGGGTTCTCTGATCTCCACTTCGACTCCCTGCGCGATTGCTCGCTCAGCAAGTTTTGCAGCTGCTTCCGCTCCAGGACAAATCCCCGTTTTTATAGAGGGAATATCCTTATCAGACCAGATGATCAGCTTTTCAACGCCAATAGGGATTTCAAATCCCGCCATTAATGCTGAATTCACCAGAGACCACGTCACCATCCCGGTTGCCTCTATAACAGCCAGGGTTTTTTCAAGCCCTTCCGTTACTGATAAGATTCTACCTGGTTTTCCTAGACGAACAGCGCCCCCCATCAAAACCTTATCGGCGGGTACTGCCATCATTTTCTTAGGCGAATCGACAGGAGCCTTACGCCCATCGGCCGTTAAATACGTCCGATGAATAGTAACGCCCCCGTCGTCTTTTTCGATTAAAGAAAGGATCGCAGGGTAATATCCACAAGGATTCCGATCCTCGTCCCAATATTGCAAACAGGGATGGAACCGTACTGACGGCCAATCAGGAATCGAGTCATCCAAACCCCGGTTCCGCAAATAACGCCTTGCGGGTTCGGCATCTGGATGATGGAGCGACTTAGATTGAAGCCATATCTTACGAAGAATTGCTTTTGTGCGCTTGTCGTCCGGGATGGACTCTGGAGGAACAATAACAGGTACTTTCGTAACAACTGGTTTCCCGTGGCTCTCGGCGGACATGCCTAACGATTCGGCAACTGCCGTTAACGCTTCGGAAAAGTTCCAGTCCTTGAGCCACATCAGCAACGCAAAGCCATCTGGTTTTGGGCCGCAAGTATTGCAAACCCCTCCTCCTGAAACCCCTGCGTCACGGAACAATCTAAAGCCGTCTTTTCCTTTATGGACAGGACAACCTATATGCTTCTGACCGGGTTTTTCGGTAGCTTTTTTCAGCTCGGGCGCCAGATCATCCAGAATGAATAACCATCTACCACAAGCCTGATCTCTAACGTCCTTCGCTAATAATGCGCTCATGCGGTCACTCCAACAATATTCATTGTCTTCATGAAGAACATGGAGTTCACGGTCGTAGATACGCCGTTAGCCCATAATACAGTAGCCAAAAGATTGTTTGGCTGCCCTAATGGACCGCCTACTTCAGTTACCTTTCCGGATAATTGCTTGGAAACACCGTCCACAGGGGATTCGAATGTCGCCTCGACTTTTGTTCCTACTGCAATGTTTAAATTTTGGTTTGGTTTTTGGGTCATAATTTCTCTCCTGATAATGTCCCGCCAACCGGGACTTCCTTGATGCCCCGCCGGGAGAATCAAGGAAGTCCCGGAAGACAGGATGAATAAATCCATCCGAGAGAAAACACGCCTCCCCACAGGGAGAAAATGTCTTCTCCCAAATGGGTGATTAAATAATTAAAGCATCCAGCGATAGACGCCTAAGATACTGGTAAAAGTAAAGCCGATTTGCATAATGCACATCGACCAGGTCTTCGTTTGCACGCTATAAAACAGCCAAGCCGCATTCGACACAAGAAAGGCGACGAATCCCCATCCGGAGTTCGCATTATTGAGTGCTAAAAGCAGACTCCCTAATAAACCGGTGAGCGAGCCAAGCCATGCAATAAAGTTAATCAAGCTCATAAAAGCCCTGCCTTACGCAAACCGTTCTCCACGCATTCGTGAAGCGGTAATTGCGTTGAAAGGTATTCGTCCATAATTAAGCGCAACGTATCAAAACCCGACACGCTTTCAGTAAGTTCGATATCGTAGGTTTCTTGCGCGATTTGAACGGCTAATATATCTGGCTGATCATCGCTTGAACCGGTGATATCGTCTTTAAGCAACTTCCAGAACCGATCGTTTTCAAGAAATTCCCGAACAGCGTTGAGCTTTTCTTGCGGCAAACCGACCGACTCGGCTTTTTCCCAAAAACCGATTTTCAACTCGTCGTCGAATACTGGATGCGTCCCCATAACCGCTGTATTCATGG
>Ga0208262_1000565_pt1 | contig 12275 bp, 7 predicted proteins | sample LakWasMet15_LOW5_2_FD_183863 | JGI IMG/M metagenome (GOLD analysis project Ga0208262, IMG submission 183863) | Freshwater sediment methanotrophic microbial communities from Lake Washington under simulated oxygen tension - Sediment Metagenome... | ecosystem: Environmental > Aquatic > Freshwater >... | reverse complement strand
AAAGCCTTACATGCTATGACTTTCTTTAATTATCCACCATATATGGGTCGCTCATACAAAACTGTAAAAATACCTGACACTTAAATGACAAGAAGGACGCTGTAGTAAGCCCACGTAGCTCCGATTAACGATAGCGTATCGGAGCTACGTTGACCTTGAAATGTGCTATCACGCAAGCTAATCGCACCCACATTCTGAAAGACAGCTTATTTGGCTATTTCCTGCCACTGCAAATTAAATATTATCGGGCAGCAAGGGGGCGGTTGAACTCAGTGATGACTGGCAGCTTTCAGGAGTCTGAATTTCATTGACCGCTATCAGGCGATGAATCTGATGAACGAACGGTCTCCTTACGACCCAAACCTGCCTGTCGCACATGTGCTAGTTCAGAGGCCGGTATCTGTTACTTAGCTGCCGTTCAACTCGCTATCGCCCCTTTGCGCTAGCTCAAAACAGCGCTAAATGCAATCCCAACCAATTTCAAAATGCGAGCCGTCACAGATAAGGAACCCACAACATCTGAAAGCTTTAAATTTCTTTTTTGGCTTCTGGATCTAGCAGGTTTTCATCAGCGTTCTGCAAGTTATCCTGGATGATCTGTTCTTTTAACGTATCATCGGCAGCAACATCAGTTACAACATCATGCTTTGGCATGGGCAACTGCTCAATGGCTGGAGCAGTTGGCTGCTCTATAAATGCGACAGGCGTTTTAATTAAATTTAGATCGTAAATGGGTTTAGGCACGCTGATATGAGCCTGATCGACACAGTCTTTAACCTTTTTGATCGCCTCGCTACGTACTTTAAGAAAGTCATATTCCGTTTGATTGGTCCAGGCGTAAATACGCAATACAACGCTCGCACTGCCCATTTCATTCACGATCACTTGCGGTTTGGGTTCGCCTAAAATGCTTTGCATTTCGGTAAGGACATGCAAAATTAATTCTTGCGCATAACCGATATTTTCCGCGTAGCCAATCCCCAGATCAAATTCGAACCGTCGATTTGGATGCCGGGTATAGTTTGTGATAACCGCTTTAAACACGGTTGAATTGGGTATCCGCACATGATTGCCGTCAAACGACATCAAAATTGTCGCCCTTGACGTCAGTCTAACCACACTACCCTGAAATCCCTCAATATCGACGGCATCATTAACTTCAAAAGGATTTCGAATACTCAGCAACAAACTGGCAATGAAGTTTTCGACAGTATCCCTGACCCCGAAACTGATGGCCAAACCCAAAATACCGGCTGCCCCCAGAATAGTACCCAGCAAGGCCGCTGCATCCAGCAAACTCAAAGCCAATACAATACCCAGCAGAGAACAAACTAAATGCACAAACTTGCCTAACAGGTCGGCAACAAAAAAATTAACTGCGATTTTTCTATAAAGTTGCTGCCGTTTCCCCAACCAGGAACCGATAAACCAAAATAAGCAAAAAGTCAGCAATGCCAGCAGATAAAGCGGCATTTCCATAAGGACCTGTTTAGCACTGGATTTAAACTTGCTCTGAACCGTATCGAGACGCTTTTTTAAGTTATGCGTGGTAGTGAGCTGATTATTAACTTCAATCACACCCTGCATATTCCGGGCAAAATCCAGAGCCTTTTGTTTGGCGGCTTTTGAATCCACCGTTCCCTCTAATGTCACCACGCTACTTGCGACTGTCACCTGTAAATCGTTCAACCCATCCAGTTCCGAATAGATCTGTTCCAGGCGTTTTTTGATTTGCTTATCGTCCAGTTTATTGTGTTCCAGCTCTATGGTTTTACCAGCATTCGAGCTCTCCGCTATGGGAGTATCAGTTAATATTTGATCGATAACATCCGCGTAAACACTGGTTACGAATAGCATATTCGAGATTACAAATGTGAGGGTAAATAGACTAATGCGCATAGTGTTTTTCGATATGAGTCGTTATTGGGTACCTCAAATATCCGCCATTATCTTATTCTGTATTACCTGGCTGGTTTTCTGTGGGTAGGTTTTCAAAGCTAGTTTTTTTAATTCAATCGGTATCATTTATTGATTTAGTCTTGAGCATGCACGTAGCCGGATCACATCGTTAACCGGTGTTGTTGGGATAAGGCTTATTTATCGACTTTCATCAATACAACTTGGTTTTCGGCCCGAGAGGCGCACAGGCAGGCGCCGAAGATAAATATGCATCCGGACAAGTAAATCCACAGCAGTAAGGCCATGATCCCGCCGAAGGCGCCATAAACGGCGTTTAAGGTGGCGAAATCATTCAGATAGATAAGGAATAAACTTTCAGCCACCTGCAACAATACAGTCGCACATAGCGACGGGATCCAGACTTCGGCAAAGCAAGTAGGTCGACTAGGTGCTAGCCGGTAAAACAAGCTCAAACTGAAAAACACCACCAGCGACGCCACAAAATAACTCCCCAAGCCATAGACCCAGGCACTAAAAACATGCGGTGGAAACAGCCAATTTTGAACCATTTTCGCCACCACCGGCAGCGCGACGCCCAATAGAACCAGGCTGACCAAAATTCCGAGAAACCCTAAGCTTTTTAACGGTAGCCGCCACCAGTTGGCGGTTTCAGCACCCCAAGCTTGGTTAGTGGTGCGAATCAGGGTGGCAAAAAAGCCCATGGCCGCCCAAATCAGCATCAGAAACGCGACTGCACTGGCCTGTCCCCGCACTATTATTACACCGCTGATGGTGCCGAAAATGTAGCGTTGCATCTCACCAGTGATGGGGACATAGTTTTCGATGTAGGCAATCACCAGCTGGTTGGCTTGTTCTTTGTCAATAAACACCGAAGCCATCGTGACGATGAGGACGATTAAAGGAAATAGCGAGAAGAACGCGTAGTGAGTGAATGCTGCAGCCGACTGAGCGCCGTTGATCTGCGAAAACTTATTCACGGCCAGGCAGACTGTATTCCAAACTCGGCGGCTGTTTAGACTAAACCGTTGCTTGGCTATTTCCGGGGCTGCCTGGGTTGGCACTTGCGCATGCCGTACAAGCTTCACTCCTTCCAGCACTAGCAACGGGATAGCACCCAATACGACTAGCAGCAAGCAATCGCTGAACGGCATGGATGAGGTTTTTAAGAAACGGCCCAGCATTTCGTTATACTGACTCAACACCTGCAGGCCGAAAGAAACGGCGATTACCACGACCAGATTGAGGTTGGTAAACAGCGAAATTCGCCAGACCGGTTTGGTTTCGCTACGGGCGCCGAAGGCTCGCAACAGCTCGGCGAACACCAGCACCGCAAAAGCGTAGGTTCGTGCGATTTCGATGGTTTCCGTGTTCAGGATATAGCAGTAAACCGCGAATGCCACACTCGCCGTCAGCAAGCCGGTAAAACCCATGGTGCGAAGAAAGTTGGGGGTGGTGATGCGCTCGGAGCGGGGACGCGGTTGGCGCCGCATCACGTCTGGATCGATGGGATCGGTGGCCAAGCACAAGGCTGGCAGACCGTCGGTGACCAGATTGATCCACAGCAGGTGTATGGGCAACAACGGCGTCGGCAACCCCACGGCCACGCAAATAGTCATCAGCAACAACTCTCCACTGTTGCCGGCCAACAAGTACTCCAGGGTCTTGCGGATATTGTCGTAGATGCCGCGCCCCTCTTCGACGGCGGCGACGATGGACGCGAAGTTGTCATCGGTGATGATCATGTCCGCCGCCTGCTTGGTGACTTCCGTGCCGGCTTTGCCCATCGCAATGCCGATGTCGGCACCCTTGATGGCCGGCGCATCGTTGACGCCATCACCGGTCATCGCCACCACTGCATCGTTCGCTTTCCAGGCGCGGATAATGCGCAATTTGTGTTCGGCGGTGACGCGGGCGTACACGGCGATTTTGGCTATACGCTGCCGGAGTTCTTCATCAGACAACTTGTCCAATTCGATACCCGAGATAGCTATGTCATCGTCGGTGGCAATGCCGATTTCCCGGGCAATGGCGGTCGCGGTATGCGGATGATCCCCGGTAATCATCACCACGCGGATGCCGGCTGCGCGAGATTTGGCGACGGCATCCTTAGCTTCCTGGCGCGGCGGGTCAAACATTCCCGAGAGCCCCACGAACACCAGATCCTGTTCAACAGCGTCGGCGACGAGCTCGGTGAAGGAGTCGTTGTCCAGATCGCGATAAGCCGAACCGAGCACGCGCATTGCTTGTTGCGCCATCCCGGTATTTTGCGCAACGATGGCCTGACGATCCTGGTCCGTCAGTGGACGAACACCGGCGCTGGTGTAGAGTTTTGTACAGCGCTGCAATAGCACATCCGGCGCACCATTGCTGAAGGCGCGTATTTGGCCGTCCGGCAGTTTGCGGATCACCGTGCTCAGTTTACGATCGGAATCAAACGGTATTTCATGTTGTTTGGGCATCTCTCGTTCGATGCGTTCCCGGTCGCCTCCGGCTTTAGTACCACCCACCAATAATGCACCTTCGGTGGGGTCGCCTATCACTTTCCAACTACCCTTTTCCTGGGAAAGATGAGCGTTATTGCAACCGAGTATGACCGTCGCCAGTTCAAGCAATGGCGCCGCATGTTCCTCGTCGATCAGAACTTCGCCTTCCGGCCCGTAACCTTCGCCGCTGACCTGATAACGCTGCCCAGCTACGAAAAACGCGCGCACGGTCATTTGGCCCACCGTCAAGGTGCCTGTCTTGTCAGTGCAGATCACACTAGTCGAACCCAGTGTTTCGACGGCGGACAGTTTACGCATCAGCGCATGTCGACGAGACATGCGCATCACTCCCAGCGACAACGCCACCGTCACGACGGCAGGCAGTCCTTCCGGCACCGCTGCCACGGCAAGACTCACCGAGGTCATAAATAACTCAAACAGCTCCGTACCGCGCAGCAAGCCCAGCCCAAACAGTAACGCAACAACGCCCAGCGCCGTCCACACCAAGATCTGTCCGAAGGATTCAAGCTTTTTCTCCAGCGGGGTCTGTTCCTCATCGCCGGCATCTTCAATCAAACCGGCGATGCGGCCTAACTCGGTCTTCATCGCCGTGGCGACAACCACGGCCAGCCCCGTACCCGCCGCGACACTGGTGCCCATGAACAGCATGTTGTCGCGGTCGGCCAGCGGGACATCAATCTGCTCCAAAATCTCAGCATGCTTGGTTTGCGCTAACGATTCGCCGGTCAGGGTCGCTTCGATACAGCTGAGCGATGCGGACTCCAGCAGCCGGGCATCGGCGGCTATCAGGTCACCGGCTTCCAATGCCAAAATGTCACCGGTAACGATTCCCGAGGCTGCAATCGACATGACTTTTCCATCGCGCCATACCTTGGCCTGCGGCGCGGTCATTTTCTTCAGCGCCGCAATGGACTTCTCGGCGTTGAACTCTTGGTAAAAGCCAATGACGGCGTTGAGCACAACAATGGCCAGGATGGCACTGGCATCCAGCATTTCACCCAATAGACCAGAGACGACACCCGCCGCGATCAAGATCCAGATGATCAGGCTCTTGAACTGGTCGAGGAAAATCCGTAGCGGACTGATGCGCTTGGCTTCCTTCAGCGCGTTTGGACCGTTGGCGGTAAGTCGAACAGCCGCTTCTTGTGTCGACAGTCCTGCCGCCGAGGAACCGAGCTGTGCCAACACATCCTCGACGGACAGTCTGTGCCAGACTTGGGTTTTTTGGGGTTGTTCGGCGAGGTCTGGCGGTGGATTCATGCTATGCAACCTTCACTAAACATTTGCTGCAGTTTGCGAAATTCGCACAATTTCTTCAGCAATATCCGCAGGGGAAAGCACAAAATCTATATACCCGCTGGCAATGGCAATCTCTGGCATATCAGGTTGTTTGGCTGTATCGAACATCTGTGCGATGGTAATGCCGCTAGCTTTTTTTATTTCGGACAGCGCTGCGGCACCATCGCCATCATAGCCAGAGACAATGATAGCGATCAGTTTACCGTCCCAATTTTCTGCCAGGGAACGAAGAAATACCGTAATCACGTCCGGCCATCCTCGCGGTTTTGAGATGGGTTTTAGATGGAATACTCCGTCAAGAATATGCAAATCACGCTTTTCCGGAATGATGAACACATGGTTGGGTACGATATCTAATTTTTCCGTGATCAGTTCCACCGGCATCTGGGTGTACCGCGGGAGAATCTCGTGTAGCATGGGAGATACGGTTCTGACGTGATTAACAATGACAATCGCAACACCTAAATCGGGCGGCAGATTCTGTAGTAATTGGGTATAGGCGTCGAGGCCGCCGGCCGAACCGCCTACGCAAACGACAGGAAAATCTTTTGCCCCCGCCTTAGCTTTCAACGACCATCACCTTGATTGTTATGGGATATGTCTCCGAACGGACGGGCTGTAAAAGCAGATTTTTTAACATTTTGTGAACCCCCTTTGTTTTCTCTGTGACTAGTCTTTAGAAAATCGATTTTGTGTTCAGAATTACTGGTACATTTTTAACAATCTCGCATTAATAGCCACGATCACCGTGCTCGCGGCCATCAGCACCGCACCCAGCGCGGGCGAGAGCACCACGCCCCAAGCGTAAAGCGCACCGGCCGCCAGCGGAATAGCAACGACGTTGTAGCCCGTGGCCCAAACCAGGTTCTGAATCATCTTGCTATAGGTGGCGCGGGAAAGTTGCACAATGGCCACGACATCCAGTGGATTGCTGCGTACCAGAATCACGTCGGCGGTTTCCACCGCCACATCGGAACCGGCGCCAATAGCGATGCCGACATCGGCCTGGGCCAGCGCCGGAGCGTCGTTCACACCGTCGCCAGTCATGGCAACCAAAATGCCTCGGGATTGGACCTCTTTCACTTTGGCCGCTTTGTCCTGGGGGAGAACTTCGGCAAAGTATTCATCCAGTCCGATCTGGTCCGAGACCCATTTGGCCGTTGCCTTGTTATCGCCGGTCAGCATCATGCAGCGAATGTCCAAGGCTTTGAGTGCATCGATGGCTTGCTTCGCCTCGGGGCGGATGATGTCGGCCAGAGCCATTACGCCTTGCAACTGCCCGTCAACAAGAATAAACACGACCGTCTTGCCCTGGGCTTGCAGCGGCTCGATCCGCTGATCGGTCATGCTGATCGCGTGTTCTTGAAGGTAGCCGGGGCTGACCACTTTGATATCTTTGCCCTCGACCCGCCCTTCCGCACCTTTGCCGGGGATACTTTTAAAGTTTTCGACCGGCAGCTTCTGTTCCGAAGAATCAGCAATAGCCTTGGCGATAGGATGTTCTGAATTTGCATCCACGGAAGCCGCATATTTGCGTAGCGTTTGTTCGTCGATGTCCTGCGCAAGCAACAGGGTGTCAGTCACGCCGAAGCGGCCCTCGGTTAATGTGCCGGTCTTGTCAAAAATGATGGCCTGCAGTTTACGGGCACTTTCAAATGCGCCGCGATTACGAATCAGTAGGCCGTTGCTCGCAGCCAATGCCGTGGAGACGGCCACCACCAAGGGTACGGCCAAACCGAGCGCATGCGGACAAGTAATCACCATCACCGTCACAGCGCGTTCAATGGCAAAGGCAAATTCCTTGCTCATCAGAATCAGCCAGATAAAGAAGGTAATGCCGCCGCTGCCGAGGGCAATGAGGGTCAGCCACATCGCAGCGGTATCGGCCAGATTTTGGGTTTTGGATTTGCTTTCCTGCGCCTGTTTTACCAGGTCGATGACCTGTGACAGAAACGAATCCTTGCCGGTGCCTTTGACCTCAATGGTCAATGAACCTTCGCCGTTGATGGCACCGCCGATGACCTTATCGCTGGTTTTTTTGCTGACGGGGTTTGACTCCCCGGTGAGCATGGCCTCATTGACCGAACTCTCGCCTTCGACAACGACACCGTCCGCGGGAATTTTCTCGCCCGGCTTGATCAGCACCTTGTCATCCACCGCAAGGTCACCCAGAGGCACGTCTTTCATGCCGCCGTCGGGCATGAGTTTGTGAGCGTCAGAGGGCATAAGTTTGGCCAGTGCCTCCAGGGCCATTGAGGCGCCCATTACCGACTTCATCTCGATCCAGTGCCCCACTAGCATGATGTCTACAAGGGTGGCCAACTCCCAGAAGAACATTTTGCCGGTTAGGCCAAACACCACCGCGCTGCTATATAGATAGGCGGTGGTGATGGCGACGGCGACCAATGTCATCATTCCGGGCTGTCGGGATTTGAGTTCCTTGAACAATCCCTTGATGAACGGCCAGCCGCCGTACCAAAACACCGCCGAGGCAAAGCCAAACAGCACGTAAAGATCGCCGGAAAAATGAATGACTTCTCGTAGTCCCACCAGCTTTTGCAGCATCGGCGAGAGCAACAATATGGGCAGGGTCAGGACCAGCGATATCCAGAAGCGTTTCTGAAAATCCGCTGCCATGTGTGCGTGATGATCGTGATGAGGAGGATGATCGGAGCTAGCGTGCTGCAATTTTGCCTCCGCCACCAACCAGTTCTGCTCGGCATGCCCTTGCGGACGACCTTCCTTTTGATAGATGTCGTAAGCTTCTTTGGCCACCTCGTCCTGGGTTGGCTTTGTTTCCGACTCGTCTTTAACTTTATGATCGTGTTCGTTCATAGCATGTATTCCTTTCCCGGTTAATAGCTAAGTTGCTGCGTTTCCATTATCGCTGCCAAAGGATTTGAGCGGATTCCAACGGAATTGCCACCCCGAAGCGCTGAGACAGCAATCGTGGCGTAAAGTCTCTCGCTGGATGTATACCGGGTACCGTTGCGTGACAGACGTAGCGGCGGGATGCATCAGGATATTAGACAGGACAGACTGGACTTTTCACCAGCTTAGCGAGCTGAACGTTTTTCAGGTAAAAGTTTCGACCACAAAACCTTATAGTTGAGTCTGTATGGATTTTAATAATCGCCGAGCAAGGCGCCCCCGAGTTCGCCACAGCTAAAATAGCTAAATAAAGGGCGCTTAAACGCCATAAAACTATACGTGGACAAATTATTGAACAAGTGCACATCAAGCGTCTGTTCGCTACCGTACTATGTCAAGCAGCGTCTAAATACGGAAGAGCTGATTATTTGATTCCAAGGGGATTTTGTCTAGGCTGACAAAGGTATGCTTCGGACACTTTTGCAACGTCAATCAAAAGCATGGGCATCACGCCGTTTTCCGCCCCAAAGCCACCGAAAAGTAATTACAGACTAAAACAAGGAAATCTATATCGAAACTTTGTGGAACGACTGTTTCAAATACTAAGATCTTCCGCTACATTGCTATCCTCAACGAACGATTATTCCGTAATAATATGACTCTGCTCAGTCTGGGCAACATCCTAGTTTGACTCATAATGAGAACAGCCTCTAGGACGGTGGGCACAAGACAGAATACCGAAAAAATAATATTGCTACCGGTTAGAAAGTCGACGATGCCAATACCAGCAATATAAAGGCCAAATCAGAAAACAACGAATTCCTTGACCTAAGCTGATTACTTAGAGTGATAATGGCTTCAACCTGATTGTCATTCTAGGAATTCAAGTTCGGCTAGAATCCAAAATACTCACAGGTTGACTATCTAGCTCAAAATGAGCTTATTTTTCTGTTGTTCTGAGAGAAAGCCATGACCAAATTCGTTATATGTTTTTTTATCCTGCTAGGAATGAGCCTCAATTCGAATGTCCTATTGGCAAACCCGCCACTACCGGCGCAGTACCCGCTGAATAAGATTAAAATTTCCATTTTGCATAAACCTGCCCCCGGTATTCCAGATGGTTACCAAATCACTATTAACGGTATCGGCAACAGTTTTTACAGCCAAAACAACCACGAAAAACACGCTTTTACTGTTCCCAAAGAAACCTTACTTGAACTGGTTAACGACTTTTACACAATTCATTTTTTTGAGTTAAAAGATACCTACGCCATTAAAAAGCAGGTGAGACTTAAAGACAATACTACCGTCGCAACCGTGGTGACAAAGCTGGCCGACTTAAGCAGTCAAAAGATGTGTATTCAGCTCCGCTCGTTTAAAAAGTGTGTGACTATTGTTGATAATCAACCCGTTGAAGCGGCGCAACTCGTTAAAAAAATCGAAGGGCTGTTTCTTGCAAAACATTAAGTAGGCTAGCGTCAAAACGATTTTTATTTTCTTTTTATCGCCCATGAGAAAGTGTGCTCGAATCCTGAAACAAAAAATAACATTATCTGAAGAACATTTTCGCAGGATGGACTGACCTCTACCTTTATGAAAATTCTGCAAATTAAGAAGCAAGCTTGAAGCTACAATAAGCAGTTTAAATATCACCATGTCGGCACTGGCTCGGTCGACCTGCGCAAAGAACCGCCATATTCTGATAATTGCCAGCAAGCCACACGCCGGCTGGAAAACGTTAACATTATCAGCAACGATACTCTTGCCAGCATGGCAATGAAATGGGATTTGCAGCAGCAGTTGGAAATTAAATCTTTTTTCTTAAGTCACAGCGCCTATGACAGCAGGAAAGGTGATAATGGGGCATTAAAGTCTTACGAGTTATTTTGTACCCAAAAAACAGAACAGTGTAAATCTTTGTCTAGCAGCAAAAAAACTACAGAAAATGCCAATAAATTAACTATTCATTGATTTCTCTTTTATATATTTTGCTGTGAGGTAGCCCAAAATTGCACCCCATACCATCATAAAAATTCCGTGTAATATTATTTCAAAATTAAACCTATGGGCTTGTGCATAATAATCATAGATATAATCCATTACGACAATACAAGCTGTTATATATACAGCTGTTTTAAATTTAATTGCATGCGCATAAAAATAACTGACGCCTAGTAAAATAAATCCAATTAAAAACCGTACACCTGCATGGACTGACCAATGAAGATCAAGTAGTGGGGTTTTTAATATCGCTATATTCAAAAAATAGAGTGAAAAAGCACCTACAATAAAAGAAAAAATAAGCATTTTCATAGTGTCACCCTTAAGTATGTAGTATGGATTTGACGTGTCCCAAGTCTCCAAGCTTCTCCAGTTCCTCTCTTTGATGCAAATCAACCCCCACACTGACAATAAAACTGGTAACGGCTTCAATATCCATACTTGATTTTACGACCTTTGATTGATGCACAACAACGGTAAACCCGGAAGTTGGGTTAGGAGACGTCGGTACGTAAACAACCAACATTTCGCCCACCGTATTGGTGACATAACCAGGTACCCATAGGCCGTCCTTCGGATATTCAATAAAAACGATTTCTTTGGCAGCGCTTTTTTCCTGACTTCCCAGCAGATTGACCAGTTTTTTGGTGACTCTGTAAAGCGTCCTGATCATTGGAATACGGTTAATCAATAATTCAACTTGATGCAGCACCCACATTTTTTCGGAGACTGTGACCCTATAACCCGTGTAGGAAATTGCAACAAAAGAAAGCGTAAATGCCAGGACGGTTATAAAGACATTGTTGGAGTATCCGTAAATATAAATAAAGAAGTCTCTTAGGATGGTCTCTAAAAACACCAAGACCTGTATGACAATAACGACCGGAATGAGCGCTAAAATACCGACTATAAAATATTTCAAACTTGATTTAACAAAACTAAGCATATTTAACTCCTAATCCATTCAACAAAGCTAAGGAACTGTTTCCTCTGGCATGACTTAAACAAGAAGTATCCCATTAAATTATCTCCTCCCATATCATTCAATGAATTTGACAGAATTAATAAAAAATCCCTCATAGCCGCCGCATCTTGAAAACTGGACTCAATCATTGTCGTCGAACAGATGCCATTCGGTTAAACTCTTCTAAACTTAACAAAATTCTTGTCGCTTAAAAAGAGAAAATAATAAACATATTCAATAACTTAATATGTTAGTGCAAAGAAATATTTCTCATTCCGAGGCTTCGAGTAAAAAATAGCCATATTGATATTTATGAAACTCAAATCTGTTTTCCCCACAATTTTACCTAGAATACCCGTCTTACTCTGGACGCTGATGATATCGTCTCCTTTATGTTGTTTCGCTTCAGATTTTCTTAAAGTTGATGGAGCGGACATCAGGGACAATTATGGCGTGGGTAAAGATGTTCATCTTTACGGCACCAATCTGGGGGGCTGGAGGGTGCATGAGCCCTGGATGTCGCCATTAGCCGGCGCATCAAATGAGTGGGATGCGCGAAGTATTCTTATCGATCGTTTTGGTAAAGATGCTGTTTGGGAGCTATACAACACTTACTGGGATTCATGGATCACAGAAATTGATTTTAAGAACATCGCAGAAGCCGGTCTCAACTGTATCCGTTTGCCGATATATGCGCTTAACCATATGGATGATGC
>Ga0208262_1000561_pt1 | contig 12342 bp, 10 predicted proteins | sample LakWasMet15_LOW5_2_FD_183863 | JGI IMG/M metagenome (GOLD analysis project Ga0208262, IMG submission 183863) | Freshwater sediment methanotrophic microbial communities from Lake Washington under simulated oxygen tension - Sediment Metagenome... | ecosystem: Environmental > Aquatic > Freshwater >... | reverse complement strand
ACATGGCCTCTGGCAAACACCGCGATCAAGATATTCCTGACTGCCGGTTGCAAGCCCAGCACGGTTTCATTGATTTGTTGTTCAAACTTGAGCGCTTTATCGCGCCAATCGGGGAGTTGTGCTTCTGTGATCATTTTTGTCATAAAAAGCTCCGGCGGCTTGCATGAGGGCTGCCGGAGTAAAAGGGAGATTTGTCTTAAATTTGTGTTGGCTTGTAGGTTGGGTAGAGCAACGCGAAACCCAACATCAGAGATTCCGATACGTTGGGTTTCGGCTTCCGCCTCTACCCAACCTACACATTTGTTTTAATTGATCTCATCCACGTCATAAACAAACTTGCCGGTTTTGCTTAGGTGCTGCCAGCGTTTTTCATTACGCTCTTCCATTTCTTTAATGGATTGCGATTGTTTGTTTAACTCATTGGGATCGTGTTTGGGGTCGTATTTACTGCCTGCGACCTTATCCGGATAGCCGGGTTTCGGCTCCCAGCACACGCCCGGTTCTTTACATTTGGTACCGTCGTAAGCGCTGACTTGGAGTGACAACCCGGCGATTACCAAGCCGGCACTGAGTAAGAGTATTTTTTTCATGATGTTCTCCTGATAGTTTTCTACCGTTAGCTTTATTTCAACCACTTGGCTTTTTTCGGATCACCGTTATAGATGTCGCGTATCCAAGACATAATCAATAACATTTCATCGGTGTTTAAATTGACGTATTGCGGGCCCATCATGCCGTTGGCACCGCCGAACAACACTTCAAACAAGCCTTTGTCGGTGGCATTGGCCGGATAAGTCCAGTAATCATCTGCAAGACCTGGTCCTAATTTGCCTTCTGCTTCATGACCATGGCAGCCTGAGCAAGCCGTCATGTACAAATCGTGGCCTTTTTCGATAGCTTGCCGGTCGACGTTGTAAGGGTTTTTGCCGGTTTTAAGGAATTCCTTGAAGGCATCGGTATTACCGCCTTTTTTGGCAAAACTCATATCCAGCGGCATACCGGTAATGGCGTTACGCAAGTCAATATCCGCCAGCGCAGCCGTGCTCATAACAACCATGACCAGCGCGAAAACGGAAAGTAGGTGTTTCATGTTCATTTTTATCCTGTTAGTAAACGTTATTTAGCAGTGGGTTCCGGCAACAATGGGATGCCTTCGTCTTCCAGAATTTTCGTAATATCACTTTGCTTTTCTTCCAGCACTTTATTGAGTTGCGCGAGTAATGCTGTATCGTTTTTACGCACACCAAATGAACTACTGTAATGAAAGCCGACTTTTTGACCGTCAGCGCGCACGTTGTTATCAGGAATCACCGTCATCACCAGCGGCGTGGTGGATTCCTTCACATAACGTGCAGCGGCTGGCGCCCAAAGCGCGGCCACTTCAGCATGCCCTGATGACACCTCGTTAACGAGTTTTGACATCTCGTATTTAACGTATTGATTACGTTTGGAGGTGTAACCGACCAGTTCCTGAGAATAATTGAACAAGTCGTTATACCGCCCGATCGCCCGCAACATCACTTCCACCGGCGTATCAGGCACAAAGGCAATGCGCTGTGCTTTATGCAACACTTCACTGTCCCAGTTCTGTAAATCCAGCTTGGCGTCGGCGCGGGAAATGAATACATAACCTGTCCGGTAATAAGGCTTGGTGGTTAATAAGCGCGGGTCACCGGCATCGACGCCGATGACGAGATCGCACTCACCTTTATCCAATAAGTCCCGCACGAAGTAACGCGGATCAGTCCAGGTCACCGCTTTAATAGGTCTATCCAGTGCTTTGCCGATTAGGTCTGCCAGTTTGTTTTCAAAGCCTTCGCCATGTTTATTGGAATAAGGCATTTCATTTTCTGCTGTGCAGACTTTTAACGGCTTGCCTGCTGCTTGCGCTTGAGCCGATAGTAAACCGGCGCTCAGACACAGAGCGACTACGAAAAACTTGTTTGAATGCATATTTTGTCCGTTGTTGTCGGTTTGCAGGTCAGGCTGAGCTGGTAAACAAGTTGATTTTTTCATGGTTCGACAAGCTCACCACGAACGAAACCAACTTCCACCGTTCGTCGAGTCCTTCGACTATGCTCAGGAGAGCCTTGTCGAAGGACACAATTAGTAATGCTTTAATCCGCCCTAACCCAACCTGCATCCTAAGTATTAATAACCCAGTGCAAATACCATTACACCGCCGCCTTGTTGCGTGTAGTGAGCCAGTTCTTTAAAGGCTCCTACTGCACCCAGTCCTGCGGTTGGATCTTGCAGGTCAAACACTAAACCAACACCAGGCCAACCGCCCACGCCGTAGTAAATGGCAACAAATTGGCGACCTTTGTGTTCATAAGTAATCGGGTGACCGATAACGCCGGAAGGCAGTTTGAATTTCCACAATTCCTTACCGTTGCGGCTATCGCGGGCCTTGATTTGTCCATCCAGCGTGCCGTAGAACACCAGGTTTCCGGCTGTCGCCGTGGTTCCGCCCCAGACTGCAAATTTTTCCTGAACTTCCCAGGCAAATTCACCGGTGACCGAGTTCATCGCTTTGACTTGCCCCAAGGTACCTTTAGGACCTGGATACATGTTCAGCGTTGCGCCAACGAAGAATTGGCCTGCGCGGTAAGGCAGCATGAACGGTTCCCAATCCATACAGATATGGTTGGTACCCATGAAGAACAGTTTTTTGTCAGGATCGTAAGATTCGATGCCTTGGTTGTGATAACCCATCGCAGAAGGACAGATGCCTTTGGCTTCATGATCCATGTGGGTAGAAAATTCCGGATCGCGAATAGGCAGACCGGTTTTCAGGTCGACTTTTTTCACCCAGTTAACGGTGTCATCGATTTTGAATGCATTGACTAAATCGCCGTTCTCGCGGTTCAAGGTATAAACCAAGCCGTTACGATCCGGATGCGTCAGCAACTTGGTCATTTTGCCGTCGACCATTTGTTCGGAGAGGCCCATGTAGTTAACACCGGCGTAATCCCATTCGTCATGAGGCGTTTTTTGGTAACCGAATTTGGCTTCACCGCTGTTGATATCGCGGCCCCAAATAGTCATAGTCCATTTGTTATCGCCAGGACGCATGGTTTCATTCCATGGCGCCGGGTTGCCCGATCCGTAATAAAGCATGTCTAAGTCAGGATCGAATGCGTACCAACCCCAGTTGGTGCCACCACCGATTTTCCAGGCATCGCCTTCCCAGGTTTTTAAGCCCAATCCGAATTGACCGTAATGGGGGTTGTGACTATTAAAATCTTTAGCTAATTTAATATCTTCATCCGGCCCAGTGGCATAAGCACGCCAAGCTTGTTTGCCGTCTTTAATGTTGTAAGCAGTGACATAGCCTCTGACACCCAACTCGGCTCCGGAAGTACCGACCAATACCTTATCCTTGGCTACGAATGGCGCGACAGTAAGCGTCGAGCCCATGGCAATATCGGAGTTCTCCATTTTCCATAATAATTCGCCGGTCTTGGCATCCAATGCCACGATGTGTCCGTCTAATTGATTTTGGAAAATAGTAGCGGGATAACCATCGCCCGCCGGTGCGTAAGCCAAGCCTCTGTTGACCACGTCACAGCAAGCTACGGCACGCGAGGCTGGGTTTTGTTTAGGTTTGTATTCCCACAAAATTTTGTCAGTCTGATTTAAATCAATCGCAAAAATATTATTTGGGAACGGTGTATGCACATACATGATGCCGTCAATAACTAACGGCCCACCTTCGTGACCATTAAGAACGCCGGTAGAAAACGACCACACCGGCTGCAAATGCCGCACGTTATTGTTGTTGATTTGGTCCAACTTACTAAAGTGAGTTGCACCGTAATCTTTGGTCTGCATGACCCAGTTGCTGTCTTGTTTAGACAACTGGTCCAATGCTTTGTTCGCGTGTGCAGGTATTGCTACCGTCATCAACGCACCACCACAAACCGCAGATGCGATTGCGGTGCGGGTGAATTTGGAAATCCGCATGATTCCTCCTGGTTATAGTTAAATAAAGCTTAAGCAGCCTGAATCGCGGTACTGACAGCGTTCATTTGTAATAACTGGCACTCTTGATCAGGCGAAGCACAGGTTTAAGTCAGCACCCCGGATCAGGCATGCGCTAATGCTACTGGAGTCAATGTCGGCAACGTTACGGAAAAGCACCGGGAAAAGCGGGGAAAAACCCTGAAAAGGCATGGGAAAACTTCCCATGCCTACTTCTATCATTTTAGGAAAAGCTCCCATGGTGTTACGCAAGTCAACAAGGCATCATGCTGAGCTATTTAGGATTCTGGAGTCATTTGTGACAAACAAGATCAATGTATTACTGGTAGATGATCATGCCGTTGTCCGTACCGGCTATAAAACCTACCTGTCTTTGTCCGATAAAATCGGCCAAATTTATGAAGCTGACCGTGGGGAAATCGCTTGCCAGCTGTACACGCAACATCAACCTGATATTGTCGTGCTGGATTTATCAATGCCTGGTATTGGCGGTTTTGAAAGCATCCGTCGATTGATCAGCCGTAACCCACACTGCAAAATCTTGGTGTTTAGCATCTATAACGAATTGATCTATGTCACCAGGGCTATTAAAGCTGGTGCTAAGGGCTACATCACTAAAAACAGCGTGCCGGAAACGCTAGTAGCTGCAGTATGTAAAATTGCCCGAGGCGGCACTTATATAGAAGCTGAGTTGGCGCAAAAACTGGCCGTATCGATGGCTTCCGATCAAGATGAATCGGGGAAAATCAAATTGTTGTCACCGAGAGAATTTGATGTCTTTTGCTTGCTGGCTAACGGCTATACCGCTCGTAAAGCCGCTGAAAAATTGTGTTTAAGCTATAAGACAGTATGTAATCACGGCACTGCAATCAAAGATAAAATGGGCGTAGAAACCCTGGCAGAATTGACCTTACTGGCAAACCGGCAAGGTCTTATTCACAGCCAGGATGATTAAGCAACTGGGCAATCCGTTGCCCTTTTTCAAAACTACTTCTCCAATTTTGCTTTCAAACCTGCCAGTCCATTCTTAAAAAACGCATTCATTGCCGCGACTGCTGAAGCATCACTCAAACTTTCAGGCGGTGTGTTACTGGTGTCGCCACGGTAAAAGCGGCTTTTTAGGGTGACTGTCGAGGTATTGGTCGCATCGCCCGGCTTTACTTGTAATTCCACAGAATAAGAGCTGACCGGCAGCGCTTTCACATTTTCAGTTTTCAAGCGATAACTGTATTCATGTTCCTTTTCGTTGTAATAATCCAGCTCATCCTGCAATTGCTCACCATTAGCCATCGTTACTGTTCGACTGCCGCCCGACTCATGCTTGCCGTCGCCGGTGCTGGTTTTAACGTCAGGATGCCAGTTGGCAATCGAATCAAACTGCTTAACCGCGTCCCACACCTGTTCAATGTTGGCATTGATCACAACCGTTTCTTTTGCCTTTTGCGGTGTCGGCCCATGCGCCTGAGAAGATAAAGGAAGTAACAACAATCCCAGTAGTGCAAACAATGAATATTTCATAATCAATGATCCGTTATTAAATCGATCATTATCGAGAAACAACGCGGAAGGAGTATTGAGCAAGTTTCCTGAAGTCGCCGGGAATTTTTCGGGTTTTATTAGCCAGTTCGACGCTAGCGCCAAGCCAGCCGTTTATTTCCTGCCTGCATTAGATTTTTTACGCAGTTTGACGGGACTGATCTTTGCAGGAAATAACCCAAAGCGCCTAACCAGCCATTTTCTGAGTTCTTCGAGCAATAACATGCCCGCCACGAAAGGCAGCGTAAACAGCCAGACATCAGCAGTAATAGGGGCGGTGCCGAAAATAAGGTTACCCCATGGCGTGTAAACAATGCCCAGAATTAGCAGGATTTCCGCAGCGATGCCGCAAAGAATTAATTTGTTATCCAATAAAGAGGTAGTCAACAAACTGCGCTGGCGCTGCTTGCAGATGAATACGTTGGCAACCTGCATCATGATGATCGCGGTCAAGCAGGCGGTGGTGGCTTGCATGTATAGCGTTTGGTGACCATGCAGTATCTCGCCATAGTGCCAACCGCCGCGGTCGAGCACAAAGAAAAACGCCGCCATCGCAGCAATGGCTTCCAATGCCCCTAAAAAGGCGTACGCTCTGACCAGCAACCTCCAGTCGATCAGGGTTTCTTGGTACGAACGCGGTGGCTTATTCATTACAGAGGCGTCTGGCTTTTCGACACCCAAACCTAGCGCAGGCAGCATGTCGGTGCCCAAGTCGACCGCCAAAATCTGGATAATGGTCAACGGCAGCGGAATCTTGAACAGCACAAAGGCCAAGTAGGGAATCAGTTCCGGGATATTGGAGCTTAGGATATAGGTCAGGAATTTGCGGATGTTGTCAAACACTGCCCGGCCTTCTTCAATCGCAGCGACGATACTGGCGAAATTGTCATCCAACAAAATCATATCCGCCGCTTCCTTGGCGACATCGGTACCGGCTTTGCCCATCGCGATACCGATGTCGGCTTTTTTTAAGGCTGGTGCGTCGTTGACGCCGTCGCCGGTAACCGCAACCACATGCTTCTTGCGCTGCAAGGCTTCGACAATGTGCATTTTCTGGTCAGCACCGACTCGGGCGAAAATTATTTCCGGTGCATCCAATGCAACTTGCAACTGGCTGGGCGTGAGTTTTTTCAGCCTGTCGCCGGTAATCACCTTGGGAGTGTCCGATTGCACCAGCTTGATTTGCCGGGCAATCGCTACGGCCGTGTGCGGATGGTCGCCGGTGATCATGATGACTTTGATACCGGCAATATGGCATTGGGCAATAGCATCCGCGACTTCGGGACGCGGTGGATCCTCCAATCCCACCAGGCCGCTGAAAATCAGCGCTTGCTCCGGTTCCGTATCAATAGGATCCGACAAGGGCCGATAAGCAAATGCCAAGACCCGTAAACCTTGATCGGCCATGGTTTGCAGGGCTTTCAAAAGCGTTTGCCGATGAGTGTCGTCCAGCGTTTCTATCTTGTCGTTTATAGCAATTTGCTGGCACAGCGGCAGTACCATCTCCAGTGCGCCTTTACAAAATAGAAACTTACCGGTCGGCGTGTTATGGATGGTGGACATGCGTTTGCGATCGGTATCGAACGGCACCTCGCCTATTTTCGGGTAATCGACCCGCATGCCTTGGTCATGAGCCATCGCCACCAGCGCCACTTCCATCGGATCGCCGAGCAAATCCTTACCTTCCACTCGTTTCAGGTTGTGACATAAAGCCGCGTTGGCCAAAAACGCGGCGTGATGTTGCAGGCTATCGCTGCCCAGCTGCTCCGGCTGCCAGTTGCGGTTGTCGAGAAAGAGTTGTTTCACCGCCATGCGGTTTTGAGTCAGCGTGCCGGTCTTGTCGGTGCAGATCACTGTAGTCGAACCCAGTGTTTCCACCGATGGCAGATTGCGGATCAGCGCATTGCGCTTGGCCATGCGTTGGGTCGCCATCGCCAGTGACAGAGTCACTGTGGGCAGCAGACCTTCCGGAACATTGGCGACGATGATGCCGATCGCGAACATAAAGTTTTCCCAAAAAGTCATGCCGATAATCTGGCCGATACAGAAAAACACTACGCCCAGCAGCAAGGCCAACAAGGCCACGAAACGACTCAGTCGGCTAATTTGTAATTGCAGCGGCGACTGGCTTTTGATCGTGGTTTTTAGGGTATGGGCAATCTTGCCAAACTCGGTATGCATGCCGGTGGCAAATACCAGCGCCTTGCCTTCGCCAGAGACTACCGATGTGCCGGCCAGCAGGATGTTGCGGCTTTGGCTGATGTCTTCTACCTCGGATGGCAGTGCGTCGCGGCCCTTAGGCAACGATTCGCCGGTGATGGTGGCGTTATTCACCCGTAAGTTAAAGGCTTCCAGCAACCGACAATCGGCGGGCACGTTGTCGCCTTCCTGTAACACCAGCAAATCACCCGGCACCAGCTCATCGGCGAACACCAGGCTCAGTTCATTGTCACGGATCACTTTGACTTGATGCGGCAACAATTTTTGCAACGCGGCAATCGCCTGTTCCGCCTGATGGCGTTGCCAAAACGAAAAACAGCCGTTGATGGCAATCACGCCCAACACCGCATAACCCAAGGTCGCCATACCTTCGCCGGGTTGCTGCGACTCTGCGAAAAACGCCAATCCGGCCGCCAGCCATAAAATCAATGCAAAAAAGTGCAGAAACTCTTGTACAAACGCCAGTAGCGCCGATTGTTTTTTGGTTTCTTCGATGCGGTTAAAACCGAATTCGTGCAAGCGGCCGTCGATCATCGCGTCGTCGAGACCAGCCATGCTGGAGCCCAAGCTTTCCAACGCCTCGACCGAGGTGAGATGATGAATTTTCATGACTGCGTCCGAAAAAAATAGCTGAGCGTAGCAGTGTAATCCTATTCAATTCACCGGGCGACAGCTTAAGACTCGGTCGACTAGCACCTAAAGTTGTCATCTTTAAATTAAACGCCAAACCAGCTGGCTGATTCTGCTTTAAGCTAGGTCGACTTTGTGCGCTCATTGTATAATCGTCGCAAAACTATTTTCGTCTCACTTCTAATATTAAGGACTGATGCCCACATGCTCTCGAAAAAACCTACCATTCGCCGCCGTGGCATTTATTTATTACCCAATTTATTTACCACGGGCGCGCTGTTTGCCGGTTTCTACGCCATCACTTCGGCGATGGGCGGACGCTATGAAACGGCTGTTGTCGCTATTTTTGTGGCAATGATTTTGGATGGTCTTGATGGCCGGGTGGCGCGTTTAACCAACACCCAAAGCGAATTTGGTGCTCAATACGACAGCTTGTCAGACATGGTGTCGTTTGCTGCGGCCCCTGCCCTGGTGATGTATTTGTGGGCCTTTTCCAGCCTTGGCAAACTGGGCTTATTCGCCGCTTTTGTACACATGGCCGGCGGCGCGTTAAGACTGGCACGCTTTAACACGCAACTGGAAACGGCCGACAAACGCTATTTTCAAGGTTTACCCAGCCCAGCTGCAGCAGCCATTCTGGCAGGATTCATCTGGATATGCATTGAATACAACTATGATATGGACGTGTTTCGATTCTTCGCGCTAGCCTTGACCATCAGCACCGGATTATTGATGGTGAGTAATTTCCGTTACTCCAGTTTTAAGGAAATCGACTTAAAAGGCCGCGTGCCGTTTTTTGTCGCTATTGCAGTGATGCTGGCAATTGCTTTTGTGATGGCACAACCGCAAACCATGTTGTTCCTGCTATTTTTGGGCTATGCCATTTCCGGTCCAGTCGTCACCTTGGTGATGCGCAAGCGCAGATTGCAAGGCCGTAAGTCGTGAAATCTGCTTGAGAGCAAAAAATCATTCGCGTATAGTCAGTGTCATGTTTATTCAAACTACATCACATTTTGCAGACATTTTTACTGGCACAACCGTTGCCAATAATATGCTGCGCGCTGGTTTATGCCTCAGCTTACGACTGCTGCCCTGACGGGCACATCATCTTCGTTAATACTCACAATTCAATAATTTTCTCTATCGGCTAACCCGCTGGTAATTCTCCACGTATGGAGCTTTTATGAAAGACCAATTAATTATATTTGACACTACTTTGCGCGACGGCGAACAAAGCCCCGGCGCGTCCATGACCCGCGATGAAAAAATCAGAATCGCCAGAGCGTTGGAACGCCTGAAAGTCAATGTCATTGAAGCCGGATTTCCAGCTGCCAGCCCGGGCGATTTTGAATCTGTGCAAGCCGTTGCCAACATTATCAAAGACAGCACCGTATGTGGTTTGGCTAGAGCCTTGGCAAAAGACATCGACCGTGCCGGTGAAGCCTTAAAAGGCGCGAAACAATCGCGTATCCACACCTTTATTGCCACTTCGCCGATCCACATGCAAATGAAGCTGCAGATGACGCCAGAACAAGTCATCGAGCATGCCGTCAACGCGGTAAAACGCGCCCGGCAATATACTGATGATGTGGAATTTTCACCCGAAGATGCCGGACGTTCAGATGAAGACTTTTTGTGTCGAATTCTTGAGGCGGTGATTAATGCGGGCGCAACCACGCTTAATATTCCTGACACCGTCGGCTACAGCATTCCACAGCAATTTGGGGCGACTATTGCCAATTTGATCCAGCGCATACCCAATTCGGACAAGGCCATTTTTTCTGTGCATTGCCATAATGATTTAGGGCTGGCGGTAGCCAACTCATTGGCCGCAGTGATGAATGGCGCGCGCCAGGTGGAATGTACCATCAATGGCTTGGGTGAACGCGCAGGCAATGCGTCGTTGGAAGAAGTGGTAATGGCGGTCCGCACTCGTCACGATGTCTTCGATTGTCAAACCCGAATCGACACCCGCGAAATTTTGACTTGCTCCAAACTGGTATCGTCTATCACCGGCTTCCCCGTACAACGCAATAAAGCAATTGTCGGCGCCAACGCGTTTGCCCATGAAGCCGGCATTCATCAAGATGGCGTATTAAAAAACCGGGAAACCTATGAAATTATGCGTGCCGAAGATGTGGGCTGGTCTGCGAATCGCATGGTGTTGGGCAAGCATTCAGGTCGTAATGCCTTCAAAAGCCGCATCGCCGAATTAGGCTTTGATTTTAGCTCCGAAGAAGAATTAAACGAAACGTTTGCCCGCTTTAAACAGTTGGCGGATAAAAAACATGACATCTTCGACGAAGACTTACAAATGCTGATTTCTGAGACCAGCTTTGAAGCGGAAGATGAGCATATCAAACTGATTGCCTTGAAAGCGTGTTCGGAAACCGGCGAAGTCCCCAATGCAACCGTCACTTTGCGCATCGACAACAAGGAACTTACCGATAATGCCGATGGCGGCGGGGTAGTCGATGCCAGTCTAAAAGCTATTGAAAAACTGGTGCAATCCGAAGCCACGTTGGAATTGTATTCGGTCAACAACATCACCAACGGCACCGATGCCCAAGGTGAAGTGACTATACGTCTGGAAAAAGGCGGCCGCATTGTTAATGGACTGGGGGCAGATACCGATATTGTTATCGCTTCGGCGAAAGCGTATATCAACGCACTCAACAAATTACTGTCCGAAAAAAAGCGCCAACATCCACAAAAAGGCGACGTTTAAATCCTCCCTTGAGCAGTTGGAAATGGATAACGCCACTCGTCTTCAATATCTGCAAGCCATGGGCATCGATGTTTGGGTGCCCAGGGTATCAGCAGAACCTGCGGAGGCGTTGCCGTTAGCAACGCCAAAACCAGATACCGATCCTATTCCAGTCGTTGAAATACCAGTAACTGTTAAGCGCGATATAGAACACGTTGTTGAAACAATTCATTCGCACGAAGATAACTGGGAGCTGTTGGAACGAGACGTTGCCGGTTGTCAAAAATGCGACTTATGTAAAACCCGCACGCAAACAGTATTCGGCTCCGGTAACAAAAATCCTGATTGGCTGTTAATCGGCGAAGCTCCTGGGCAAAGCGAAGATCAACAAGGCCTGCCTTTTGTCGGCAATGCAGGACAATTGTTAACGGAAATGTTACGAGCCTGTGGCCTGTCTCGCGATGAGGTGTTCATTACCAACATCTTAAAATGCAGACCGCTTAATAATCGCGATCCCAAGCCAGACGAAATTGCCAATTGTCACGACTATCTTGAACGGCAACTGGCATTATTACAGCCGAAAATCATTGTGGCGGTCGGTCGCATTGCTGCTCAAGCCTTATTAAACACCCATGATCCAATAGGCAAATTAAGGGGCAAAGTCCATCAGTTCGGCTCAACGCCGCTGGTGGTCATTTATCACCCGGCTTACTTATTGCGCTCCTTATCGGAAAAGCGCAAAGCTTGGCTGGATTTGCAGTTGGCGATACAAACATATAACAACAATAAAGGTTAATCATGCGCAGCTGGGTAGACAGTCTAAAAGATTTACTAATTTATGATGCCGATAAAGAATTTTATGCCAAGGTATTCCCTGGCTCAGTGGGTAGAAAAGATTTGATGCGCCTTAGAAAAATGACCAGTTCGGATTTGTCCGATGTCGTAAAAATCGAACAAGCCAGCTACCAATTTCCCTGGAGCGAAGATATTTTTAGAGACTGCTTCAAAGCCCGCTACCATTGCTGGGTCTGTGAGGAGCAAGACAACGTCTTAGGCTATGCTATTTTGTCGATGGCAGTTGGCGAGGCGCATGTACTAAACATTTGTGTGGATCCTGCCGAACAGGGCCAGGGCATCGGCCGCAAATTGCTTGAACACTTAATTGATGTCTCGCGAGGTGAAGCGGAGACCATGTTTCTGGAAGTCAGACCGTCCAATCCGGTGGCGATAGCACTATACGAATCGATGGGCTTTAACGAAATCGG
>Ga0208262_1000557_pt1 | contig 12383 bp, 11 predicted proteins | sample LakWasMet15_LOW5_2_FD_183863 | JGI IMG/M metagenome (GOLD analysis project Ga0208262, IMG submission 183863) | Freshwater sediment methanotrophic microbial communities from Lake Washington under simulated oxygen tension - Sediment Metagenome... | ecosystem: Environmental > Aquatic > Freshwater >... | reverse complement strand
TGGCCGAGCAGGGTCAGCATCGCCTCGCGAATATCCTCGCAGCGGTTGTCCAGAACGCTATCGGACACCTTCTCGGTTGTCACCAGCAAGCCCATCAGGCTGCTTGCGATTTTGGACAAGGTGGCCTTCATGGGCGTGTACTGCCTAGACCGCGACGAACACGCGCCGGCGCTTGACCGTGACAACCGGCGCCGGGGCCGTGCCGGCCGCTGGGCGTGGCCGCACGTAGGGCTCGTAAGGCTGCAGCTTGCGCGCGCGCGCCAGGGCCCTGGAAATCTCCCCGTTGGGTAGCGGGCTGACAAAGTCGCCCACCACCTGGACGTAGCGCTCGTCCGCCGTGATGGCCAGCGCGCCAAGCTGCGCGCCGCGCCGCACGCTGCCCAGCAGGCGCAGCGGATCGCTCTCGGCCCGCGCGTAGGTGAAGCGGGACCACTCGACCTCACCCAGCTTCACCAGCCAATCAACCTTGTTACGCAATTCGCGACCCTTTCAACATGCCTGTCCTTGTCCGTGTGCCCGGTTTGGTTCACAAACCCCGGCGATTGGTTCCCGCTTCCCGCTGCGATGTTCCATGGCCGAAGTGCTGAATTCTCTCAAAGTTGCCGCCGGCCTGCCCAATCTGGTTCCCAGGTCGTGCTGGCCGAGCCCGGCGCGCGGGCGCAGGCAGTGGCCTGAAAAGCATTGTTTTTACGAACAGTAGATCAATATTTGTCTGCTTTTTCTTTATGGCAGAAGGTCGTACCTTTGGCCTTCAACCTCTTCAACTCAGGAGAACCCATGAAGACAGCTCTTTCCATGATGGCCGTGGTCTTGACCCTTGGCCTGACACTTGGTGTTGGTGACGCAGAGGCGGCCAAGCGCCTGGGGGGCGGCAAGTCCAGCGGCATGCAGCGCCAGACTGCCGTGGCCGACAAGCCCGCATCGCCCGCGGGTCAGGCGCCCACGGCCCCCGCCGCATCCAACATGGCCGCCAAGCCAGCCGCGACCGCACCCGCGGCTGCCGCCGCGGCGCAGCCCAAGCGGTCCTGGATGGGTCCGATCGCCGGCCTGGCCGCCGGTCTGGGCTTGGCCGCGCTGGCCTCGCACCTCGGCTTTGGTGAGGGTCTGGCCAATATGCTGATGATCGGCCTGCTGGTGATGGCGGTGCTGGCCGTGGTGGGCTTCATCCTGCGCAAGCGCGCTGCCGCGCAGCGTCCGGCAATGGCGGGCATGGGCGGCATGCAGTATGCGGGTGCAGGCGCCGGGCAGACCGCGCCGGCCCAGCGAGCCTATGACGTTGCCATGCCGGCCCCAGGCGTTGGTTCAGGCATTGGTTCGGGCATTGGCTCCGGCATCGGCTCGAACCTCGCGCCCGCCAGTGACATCCCGGCTGACTTCGACGTTGCCGCCTTCGTGCGCAACGCCAAGGTCCAGTTCATCCGCCTGCAGGCCGCCAATGACGCCGGCAACCTCGACGATATCCGCGAGTTCACGACGCCTGAGATGTTTGCCGAGGTCAAGATGGACCTCACCGACCGCGGCACCGCGGCCCAGCACACCGAGGTGCTGGGCGTCGACGCCAGTGTGATCGAGGTGGTGGAAGAGCCTGCCCGCTACGTGGTCAGCGTTCGCTTCACCGGCACGATGCGGGAGGACAACAGCCCGGTGGCCGAAGCCTTCGACGAGATCTGGCATCTGGTCAAGCCACGCGCAGGCACGGGCGGCTGGTTGCTGTCCGGCATCCAGCAGGTCGCGCAGGCCTGAGCCGGCGCGCTACCGGAACTCGACCACCAGGCGTGACAGCGGTGCCGTGAACTCGGCGGCCCACTGCTCGCCGGCCTGCACCGGCCACGCGTCGGTCCAGGTGCCGGTAGTGACCACGTCGCCCGGCAACAGCTCGGGCGCTGTGGGGATGCCGCGCAGTTCCTGCAGAAAGTGGCGCAAGGCCGCCAGCGGGCCATCGAGCACGTTGGCGCCGCAGCCGTGCTCCACGGCTGCGCCCCCTCTGGACAGGGTGACCGTGGCACCGGCCAACAGGGCATGGAGCTGGCTCGCGTTGGTGGCCAGCTCACGCACCGGCACCCGTTGTCCCACCAGCAGACGCGCGTGCAGGGCGCCATCGGCAATGGTGTCCGGCGCCTGGAATTTCCAGTTCGGCAGATGGCTTTGCACGATCTCGAACCCGGGCGCCACCCAGTCGATGGCGTCAAACAGCTGGTCCGGCGAAGCATCGGCCGCTGGCGTTGCGCGCATGCCAAATACCGCTTCGGGCTCGATGCGCGGCTGACAGGTGCCGGCCAGCGACAGGCTGGCTTGGCCTTCGCACAAGGTGAGGGTGGAGTCGTAGACCGTGCCCCATATCGGCGCAAACACGTCGTAGCGCGGCCAGATGTTGCGGTTGGTGAAGCCGATCTTGAAGCCACACGGGCGTTCGCCGCGGGCCACGCGCAGTGCACGCACGGCGAGCGCTTGCTGGTACGCGGCCGGGACATCGAGCCCGGTCGACTGGCCGGGCGCGTGCGGCCAGAGCTGGCCGGTGTCGAGGTGCTGCAGGATGCGTTGTGGTGTCATGAGCTCGTGTGCTGCCGACGCGCCACGGCTGGGGCGAGGCGTCAGGCGGCCGCGCTCGCCTTCTTCAGGATCGCATAGAGCTGGTCCTTGAGCTGCAGCTTTTCCTTCTTGAGGGTCTCAATGTCTTCGTGCGTGCCGGCTTCAATGCGGGACTCCATGTTCTTGATCCGCTGGTCCACCGCGTTGTGTTGCTCGAACAAACGGTTGAAGTGGTGATCTGTGGTTTTCAGTTGCGAGATGAGATCACGGTATTCGGGAAACATAGGAACTCCTTTGGATGAACGGGGGAACCGTGCGCAGGCCTTCGGCGCGTGGCTACATGTTAATGGAAGGCCTGCCTGGCTCGCACCATCAGGCCCAGCGCATCGGTGACCTCCTCGACCACCTGCGGCCAGCCATCGCCCTCGTTCTGCCGGAACAGCCGCATGACATTTGGATACCAGGCCGATTGGGTCCCGTGGGCTAGCCAGCGCCAATCGGTCATGTAGTGCGGCAACAGCACCCAGCAGGGCTTGCCCAACGCGCCCGCCAGGTGTGCCATGGCGGTGTCGACACAGATGACCAGATCCAGCATGGACACGATGGCCGCAGCGTCGGCAAAGCTTGCCATGTGCGAGCCCAGGTCAACGATCGGCAGGGCCGCGCCGAGATGCGCCAGCTGATCCTCGCCGGCGCCCTTTTGCAGGCTGACGAGGCTTGCACCGCGCACTGTCCACAAGGGGGCGAGCAAGCGTACATCCGGCAGCGAGCGCTCGGCATCGTTCTCGAAGTTGGGGTTGCCCTTCCAGACCAGACCAACGCGCACGGTGCCGCCTGGCAAGCGCGGCGCCCATTGCTGCAGCAGCGCGCTGTCGGCGCTGAGGTAGGGGAGCTGGTCGGGAATGGAATCGGCCCGCGTGCGCAGGTGGTAGGGAATGCTCAGCAGGGGTGTCCAGTAGTCCCAACCCGTGCGCGGCACATCCTCGTCCAGGGCGAGCACGGTGTCGACGCCCTCCAGCGTCTGCAGCAAGTCCTTCAGAGCCGGGTGGCAGACCAGCGTGATACGGGCGGCACCCCGGGCCTTGAGCAGCGGAACATAGCGGGCGAACTGGATCATGTCGCCGTGTCCCGCCTCGTAGCCGATCACCAGCGAGCGCCCGAGCAGCGACTCACCCGACCAGCGCGCAAAGGCGAAGTGCTGCGCCAGTGCGGCGTACCAGTCGCGCGACTCCAGCCAGCGCCAGCCCTCCTCAAACCGGCCTTGCCGCAGGCACAGGTAGCCCAGATTGAACTGCGCCCTGGCATTGCCCGGGTCCAGTTCCAGCGCCTTGTGCAGGCACGACTCGGCCTCCTGTTCCGCCTTCAGGCCAAGGTACAGCGCGCCAAGGTTGGACCAGATTGCGGACGAATCGGGGTTGCATCGCAGCGCGTCGATGTAGCAGGACTCGGCCTCGGCAAGCCGCCTTTGCGTGGCCAGCAGCACCCCCAGATTCATGTGCAACTCGAAGTAGTCCGCGCCGGTCTGCAGCGCCCTGCGGTAGCTCGCCTCCGCCGCCACCTGGTCGCCACGGTGGTCGAGCACAAACGCCAGGTTCGTCAGCGCCTCGCCAAAATCAGGAGCCAGTTCGCTTGCCTGGCGAAAGCTTGCCTCGGCGTCAGCGAGGCGGCCCTGCTCCAGCAGGCGATTGCCTGCGTGAAAGAGCGCTTCGGCTTGTTCTCGGATCCCGGGCTGCATGCCAGTCCTGCAAGGTGTGCACGATCGCCAGTTCGGTGACCGTCTGTGGTGTCTCACTGTACCCGCATCGGCGCCGCTCACGTGCGCACACCCATGGCTGCAGGGGCGGTGCGCGTGGTGGATACTTGCGCATTGCACTCCCGCGCAAACCACCATGGAATCAGGCACCTCCTCTGCGCCGCCGGCCCGGCGCCTGTTTCTGGCGCTGTGGCCGGACGAAGCGGTGCGCGAGCGCATCGCCGAGCATGCCAGCCAGTGGCTCTGGAGCGCCGGCTGCGTGCGCTACGCACCGCAGGATTGGCACCTCACGCTGCACTTCATCGGCGCTGTCCCGGCTGAACGGGTTAGCGCCATCGCCGCCGCCGTGGCCTTGCCGTGCCCGCCTTTCGAGCTGGTGCTCGATCAGCCGATGATCTGGCCGCATGGCCTGGCGGTGCTGGGCGCGACCACGCTGCCAGCGCCACTGCAGCTGCTGCACGAGCGGCTCGGCGAGGCGCTGCGCGTGCTGAACCTGAAGGTGGATGCCAGACACTACCGGCCGCATCTCACGCTGGCGCGGCACGCCGATGCGGCCCTGCCCCCGGCCGCGGCCGCGCCTCTGCACTGGCCGGTGCGCGCCTACGCGCTGGCGCTGTCCACCGGGCGCGCAGGTCAGCGCTACCAGCTGCTGGGCCAGTACAGTTGATGATCCCGGCGCCGCCGGCGATCCGTTCCTGAGAGGTGAAGATGATGCGAATCCTGAAATGGGTGGCGATCGCCATCGGGCTGCTGTTGGCCTTGTCCGTCGCCGCTCTGGCCTGGATGCTGCAGCAACATGCGTCGCTGCTCCCCTATTCGGCCCTGGGGTGGCGACAGGCCAGCGCGCCGGCGGCGCCGCTGCGGGTCAGTTTCCTGGGGGTGGCCACGTTGTTGCTCGATGATGGCGAGACCGCAATACTGACCGACGGCTTCTTCTCGCGGCCGGACCGGGTGCAGAGCTTCCTCGGCAAGGTGCAACCCGATCTGGACGCCATCACGCGCGGCCTGGCGCGTGCCGGCGTGGCGCTCTCTGGCCAGCCGCCGGCGCCTGGGCGCAGCGGCAAGGTCGCGGCGGTGATCCCGCTGCACGCCCACTATGACCACGCCATGGACGCGCCGGAGGTGGCCCGGCGCACCGGCGCGCTGTTGCTGGGCTCCGAGTCCAGCGCCAACGTCGCGCGTGGCTGGGGTCTGCCCGAGCGCCAGATCCAGGTGGCCAAGCTGGGCCAGGCCATGCGGTTCGGCCGCTTCACCATTACCTTGTACCCGGCCCTGCACGCGCCCACCGGCTTCACCGGGGGTGAGATTGCTCAACCGCTCAAGCCGCCGGTGCGCGCCTTTGAGTACAAGGAAGGCCAGAGCTATGCCATGCTGGTGCAGCACGACGGCCGCTCGCTGCTGGTCACGGGCAGTGCCGGCTTTGTGCCGGGCGCGCTCAAGGACGTCAAGGCCGAAGTGGTGTTGCTGGGCATCGGCAGCCTGGGTCAGCGCAGCGACGGCTACCGCCAGGACTACTGGCGCGAGGTGGTGCAGGCCAGCGGCGCCAGGCGCGTGATTCCCATCCACTGGGATGACTTCTGGCTGCCTTCCGATCAGCCTATGCAGCCCTTACCGGCGCCGCTGGACAAGTTCGATGTATCAATGAAGTTCCTCACCGAGCGTGGTGCCGCGGAGCATGTGGAGCTTCGCCTGCCGCTGCCCTGGCAGGCGATGGACGTGTTCAACGGACTGTGAGGGCAGGCGCCGCCGTGCCGGGCGCCGCGCCGCTCAGCGCTGCGCCAGCAACTGTCGCACTACCGGGTGTTCCACCTTGCGCTCGGTGCTGATGGCGTAGTAGTGCTCCTCCACACCATCGCAGGCGCCCAGCAGCCTGACGTGATGGCGATGCAGCAGGTCGTCCTGCACCGACAGTGCGGCCGGAAAAACGCCCAACCCGCTGCCGCCAAACGTCTCCAGCAGCGCGCTGTCTTCAAATTCGCCGACCACACGCGGGCGCAGCGCATGCTGCGTCAGCCATTGGTCCAGGCGACCGCGCACGCTGGAGTGCGTGGTGGGCAGCAACACCGGCACCTTGTTCAGCGAAGCCGGAAACCCCTTGCGCGCTGCCGCCCACCATGGCTGCGGCGCGTACCAGCCCATGCCGGAGGTGCCCAGCGCGTGGTTGTGCACCCTGAGGTGCGGGTTGAACGGCGCGGGGTGGTCGGACAGCACCACGTCGAGCCGGTGCACCGCCAGGTCGGCCAGCAGATCGGCCATCTCGCCCTCGTGGCACACCAGCCGCAGGTCGGGCGTGCCCAGCACCGGGTGCAGCAAGCGCTGCACCACCAACTTGGGCAGGCCGTCGGCAATCCCCACCGTCAGCCGCACCGAGGCGACCTGGGTGGCCGCGCGCACCAGCTCCGGCAGCGCCTCGCCGAGCTGGAAGATGTGCTCGGCCTGCTGCAGTGCCGCCACGCCGGCCTCGGTCAGGGCCAGGCCGCGCCCGGCTGGCTTGAGCAGCTGGCAGCCCAGGTCACGCTCGAGCTCGCGCACCTGGGCGCTGATGGTCTGCACCGCCATGTCCAGCCGCGCGGCCGCGTGCGACATGCCGCCTTCCTTGGCGACGATCCAGAAGTAATACAGGTGACGGTAGTTGAAAGTCAGGCTCATATTCAGCAATTGCAGGAATTATGTTCATGAATTGTCTGCTTTTTCATATGCCGTGGTGCGCCTATCGTTGCACCTTTCCTGCTCGCGGGCCAATCTGGCCGATCTGCGCAGGCCATGTCCCACCCCCGCGCGGCCGCGGCCGCAGAGAGCAACCCTTGGAAATCCTGTTCGACCCCAATGTCTGGATCGCCTTCGCGATGCTGACAGCCCTGGAAATTGTCCTGGGTATCGACAACATCATCTTCATCTCGATCCTGGTGGGGCGCCTGCCGGTCCATCTGCGAGACAAGGCGCGCCGGCTTGGGTTGGGTTTTGCCATGATCTCGCGCCTGTTGCTGCTGTTGACGCTGAGCTGGGTGATGAGCCTCAACGTCGACCTGTTCAGCGTGCTGGGCCAGGGCTTCAGCGGACGCGACCTGGTGCTGCTGTGCGGCGGGCTGTTCCTGCTCTACAAGGCGTCCCACGAAATATTCGTCGAGGTCGAGGCCCGCGAACAGCATGCGCCGGCGCCCACCGACGCGGTGGCGCTCAAGGCCGCCGGCTCCCGGCTGTTCTGGGCCATCATTGGCCAGATCGCGGTGATCGACATCGTGTTCTCGCTCGATTCGGTGATCACCGCGGTCGGCATGGTCGACCGCATTGGCGTGATGATGGCCGCGGTGATTGCCTCCGTGGGCGTGATGCTGGTGGCGGCCAAGCCGATTGGCGAGTTCGTCGATCGCCATCCGTCCGTCAAGGTGCTGGCGCTGGCGTTTCTGGTGATGGTGGGCATGGCGCTGACCGCCGAGGCCTTCGGCCAGCACATTCCCAAGGGCTACATCTACGCCGCCATGGCGTTCTCGCTCTGGGTGGAGGCGCTCAACATCCGCGCCCGCAGCCGGCGCCAGGCGCTTGCTGCCGCGGCATCTCGGGCGGCCTGAAGCGGGTCCGTTAGGCGGGTGACGGCTCTTCCGGCGTGGTGTCCGGGCCGTTGCCGCTGAAACGGTCGAGCGTGATGTAGATCACCGGCGTGATGAACAGCGTGATGGCCTGCGAGAACACCAGCCCGCCCACCACCGCCAGCCCCAGCGGCTGGCGCAGCTCGGCACCGGCGCCTATGCCCAGCGCGATCGGCAACGCACCCATCAGCGCCGCCAGCGTGGTCATCATGATCGGGCGAAAGCGCAGCAGGCAGGCCTCGCGGATCGCCATGGCCGGCTTCATGCCCTGATGGCGCTGCGCGTCCAGCGCAAAGTCGATCATCATGATGGCGTTCTTCTTCACGATGCCGATCAGCAGCACGATGCCGATGGTGGCGATCAGGGTCAGGTCCTGCCCGAACAGCATCAGGGTCGCCAGCGCGCCGACGGCGGCCGAGGGCAGCCCGGCGAGGATCGTGATCGGGTGGATGTAGCTCTCGTACAGCACGCCCAGCAGGACGTAGATCACCAGCAGCGCGGCGATGATCAGGATCGCCTGGCTGCCCTGGGAGCTCTTGAACACCGCCGCGTCGCCGCCGTAGCTGGTGATCACCGAGGATGGCATCTGGATGGCGCTGCGCGCGGCGTCGATCTTGGCCGTTGCATCGCCCAGCGCGGTGCCCGGCGCCAGATTGAACGACACCGTCACCGCCTGCAGTTGCCCGACGTGGTTGATCGAGGTGGGGCCCACGGTGCGCTCCACCGTGGTGAAGCTCGACAACGGAACCAGCGCGCCAGTGGAGGAGCGCACATAGATGCTGCCCAGCGCCCGCTCGTCCTCCTTGGCCTCGGGTTGCACCTCCATGATCACCTGGTAGCTGTCGGTAGGTAGGTAGATGGTGGACACCTGGCGCTCGCCAAACGCGTTGAACAGGGCGGTGCGTATCGCCTCGATGGACACACCCAGCGTGTTGGCGCGATCCCGGTCTATCCTGAGCTGGGCCTGCAGGGCGCGCAACTGCGCGTCGCTGGTCACGTCGCGAAACGCCGGGTCGGCGCGCAGCCGGTCCTGCAGCCTGTTGGCCCAGACATTGAGCTCGTCGGAGCGCACGCTTTGCAGGATGTACTGGTACTGGGCCTTGCTCGGGCGTCCGCCGAGCTGCAGGTTCTGCACCGGCCGCATGAAGACGCTGATGCCGGCGACCTCGCGCAGCTTGCCGCGCAGCCCTTCAATCACCTTCTTCATGGGCGCTCGCTCGCCGGCTGGCTTGAGTGTGATGAACATGCGCCCCGTGTTCTGGGCGCCACTGCCACCGTTGAAGGAACTGACGGCGGCCACGTTGGCGTCGCGCCGAATGATGCCGGCGGCCTGCTCCTGCAGCCGGACCATCTCGGGAAAGGAGGTGTCCTCGCCGGCCTCGGTGGAGACCTGGATCTGTCCGATGTCCTCTTCCGGAAAGAAGCCCTTGGGGATGACGGCGAACAACCACGCGGTGGCGATGAAGGTGGCGGTGGCGATCAGCAGCACCAGCGCGCGGTGGCGCAACGCCATGTCGAGCACGCGGGTATAGCCGCCCAGCAGCAGGTCGAAGCCCTGCTCGAAGGCATGCACGATGGCGCCCGGTGGCTTCTTGTGCGCCTCATCGGTCAGGAAGCGGCTGGCCAGCATGGGCACCAGCGTCAGCGACACAAAGGCCGACACGACGATAGCCAGCGCCACCACCACGGCGAACTCGTGGAACAACAGCCCGATGACGCCCGGCATGAAGAAGATCGGGATGAAGACGGCAATCAGCGAGGTCGAGATGGAGATGATGGTGAAGCTCACTTCCCGCGCGCCGCGCATCGCGGCCTGGAACGGGTGCACGCCGTTCTCCACGTGACGGATGATGTTCTCCAGCACCACGATGGCGTCGTCCACCACCAGGCCGACCGCCAGGGTCAGGCCCAGTAGCGAGATGTTGTCCAGGCTGTACGACAGGCCCCACAGCAGCGCGACCGCGCCAACCAGGGAAACCGGCAGCGAGAGCGTCGGGATGACGGTGGCAACGAAGCGGCGCAGGAACAGGAAGATCACCAGCACCACCAGCGCGATGGTGCCCAGCAGGGTCAGCGTGACATCGTGCAGCGCCTCGCGCACCGATTTCGAACGGTCGTTCACCGGTGTCAGCGCCACCGACTGGGGCATCTGGCTCTGCAGGGTGGGCAGGGCGGCACGGATCGCGTCGACCACGCGCACCGTGTTGGCGCCGGGCTGGCGCAGGATGGCGATGGTGATCGAGTTCTCGCCGTTCAGCGTGGCCCAGCTCTTGAGCGACTCCAGGCTGTCCTCGACGCGGGCCACGTCCCTGAGTCGCACCGGATTGCCGCCGCGCGTGCTGACGATCAGGTCGGCAAAGTCGGCGGCGTTGCGCAACTGCCGGTTGGCCTGCAGGGTCAGGGTCTGCTGTGGTCCGTCCAGGGTGCCCACCGGCGTGTTGACGTTGGCCGAGCGCAGGGCCGCGCTCAGTTCGTCCAGTCCGATATTGCGCGCCGCCAGGGCTTCAGGCTGCACCCGTACCCGCACCGCATAGCGCTTGGAGCCAAAGATGTTGACCTGCGCGACGCCGTCGATGGTGGACAGCGTGGGCGAAATCAGGTGCTCAGCGAAGTCCTGCAGATCCGACGGTGCCAGCGAGGGCGAGGTCAGCGCAATCAGCAGCACCGGCGCGTCCGCCGGATTGACCTTGCGGTAGGACGGGGGCGAGGTCATGTCGGTTGGCAGCGCGCGCTGGGCGCGCAGCAGAGCCGCTTGCACGTCGACCGCAGCGGCATCGATGTTGCGCCCCTCCTCGAACTCCAGCGTCAGCGAGGTGTTGCCAATCGTGCTGGTGGAGCTGATGGTCTTGAGGCCAGGCACGGTCTGGAACTGCTTCTCCAGCGGCAGCGCCACCGAACTGGCCATGGTCTCCGGGTTGGCCCCTGGCAGCGACGCGAAGACATTGATCACCGGCGTGTCGTAGCTGGGCAGCGCCGCCACCGGGATGCTGCGAAAGCCGATGACGCCGGCCAGCACGATGGCGGCGTTGAGCAGCACCGTCATCACTGGACGGCGGATGAAGAGCTCGGCCAGATTCATGGTGTGCTGGTCCGGCTGGAGCCGGCGGCACTGGCGCCCGAGGCGGCGGGTTTGCCGGCGCGCGCGGCGCCGGCAGGCGCGCTGGCGCTGTCGCGGGCGCGTTCGATCAGCGGCGCGCCTGGGCGCACATTCTGCTTGCCGCTGAGGACCACGACCTCGCCTGCGCGCAGGCCGCTGACGGCCGCATCACCATCCTGCACCTGAAGCACCTGCACCGGGCGCAGCGCCGCCTTGCCCGCCTCCATGACGTAGACGACGGTGCCGCGCGCGCTTTGGATGATGGCCGCCTGCGGCACCACCACCGCGTCCTTCAGCGTGTTCACCGTCTGCGAGATCTCCACGAAGGCACCGGGCCACAGCTTGCGCTCACGGTTGTCGAACACCGCCTTGACCTTGACCGACCCGGAACTGGCATCGACCGTGTTGTCGACGAACTTCAGCCGTCCGTTGAAGCTGCCCGCCCCGTCGGGCAGCGCGGCTTGCACCACGGCGCCGCCATCGCCCAGCGCCGCCAGGGCGTCGGGCAGGTTGCGTTGCGGCAGGCTGAAGGCCACCGCGATCGGATCGAGCTGGGTGATGGTCACCAGTGTGCTCAAGTTGGCCTGCACGGCACTGCCCGCCGACACGCTGACGGCGCCCGCGCGCCCGGCAACCGGCGCCGTGATGCGCGCATAGGACAGGGCGACCCGGGCGGCATCGATGGCTGCCTGATCGGCCAGCACGGCGGCGCTCTGCGCGTCGACCAGCGCCTGGGCGGTGTCCAGCGCGCCCTGTGAGATGAATTTCTGCGCCAGCAGCTGTTGCGCGCGGGCCAGTTGGCGCTGCGCATCGGCCAGGGCGGCGTTGTCCCGGGCGAGCTGCGCCCGGGCCTTGGCAACGTTGGCCTCGTCGGTGCGCGAGTCCAGGGTGATCAGCAAGTCGCCGGCCTTCACGAACTGGCCGTCCTGAATATGCACCTTGGCCACCATGCTGCTGAGTTGGGGCTTGACGTCCACGCTGGTCAGCGGCGTGACGATGCCCGACGCCTTCAGCAGCACCGGCAGGTCGCGCTTGCGCGCTGGCACCGTGGTGACTGTCACCGGCGCCATCGGGGCCGCTGGGGCGGCGGCGGAAGAGGCGGCGGAGGTTGAGGAGCTGGCGCCGGCGGGGCCGGCAGCGGCCGGGACTTCGGCCTTGTCGCCGCAGGCCAATAGCGACAGCAGGCCCAGGCTGCATGCGAATCGGGAGACAAAAAGGGACGTATTCATGTTCGGTATGTGGCGACCCGCAATGATATGCGGCCCCGAGCGCAGCCGTGGCGGCGGCGCCCGCGCGATTGAAAAGTCTGGGTAAAGTCCGTCTTGGGCCATCGCCGACCCGGCCCTGCGCCTGTCCTTTGCGAGAAAGCCCCACCATGACCCAATGCATCTTGATCACCGGTTGTTCCAGCGGCATA
>Ga0208262_1000552_pt1 | contig 12428 bp, 10 predicted proteins | sample LakWasMet15_LOW5_2_FD_183863 | JGI IMG/M metagenome (GOLD analysis project Ga0208262, IMG submission 183863) | Freshwater sediment methanotrophic microbial communities from Lake Washington under simulated oxygen tension - Sediment Metagenome... | ecosystem: Environmental > Aquatic > Freshwater >... | reverse complement strand
GATCATGGAAGCCTGTGGCTCGGCCCACCACTGGGGTCGTTGGTTCAATGCCCTGGGCATTGAAGTGCGCTTGCTGCCAGCCCAGTACATCCGTGCCTACGTCAAGCGCAACAAGACCGATGCCGCTGACGCCGCCGCCCTGCTCGAAGCCGCCCGTGCCTCCGATATGCGCCCGGTGCGCATCAAGTCCGTCGAGCAACAAGCCCTGCAGGGCATGCACCGCATTCGTTCTCTGTGGATGGGCACACGCACCAGCCGCATCAACGCCTTGCGTGGCTTCTGCCGCGAGTTTGGCATTGCCATCCCCGTGGGCGCGCGTACCGGCATCGAAGCCATCGGCCGGGTGTTGGCCGATCCGAATGCGGCAATACCCGATCTGATCCGCGGCACCGCCAAGCTGCTGCTCGAAGAGATCCGTTTGCTCGAAGCGCGCATTGCCCAGCTCGAACGCGAACTGGCCGCGTTGGCCAGGCTGAGCCCGGCGTGTACAACCTTGCTGTCAATTCCCGGCATTGGTCTTCTGACGGCTACTGCCATGGTGGCCGCCACCTCCGGCGATGTGAGCCACTTCAAGGATGCGCGGCACTTCTCCAGTTGGTTTGGCCTGACGCCCAAGGAGTACAGCTCGGGCAGTTCTCGCTACCTGGGGCGCATCTCCAAGAAGGGCGACCGCTACTTGCGCATGCTTCTCACGCACGGCGCCAGGAGCGTGCTGCGCGCGGCCAAGGTGGCCGACAACGCCGGGCGCGAGGTGTGCGGGGTGCGCCGCTGGGCGCTCGATGTGCAGGCCAGGAGCAACCACAATAAGGCGGCGTGTGCGCTGGCCAACAAGCTGGCGCGCATTTGCTACGCCACGCTCAGGGACAGGCAGCCGTTTGGTGAACCCACCGTGCGGCTGGGCAAGAAGATCAACAGGGAGAGTTTTGTGATGCCGGCCTGAGCGCCCAACAGCCAGAACAGCTGTCACCAAGAAGAAGTTCTGAACACCCTTCACGCGTTGCGACGAGATTGATCGACCATCATGGCCAACCGGGTTCACCCCACACCGATAGACGCCGATAACTCTTCCGGCTCATTTGCAGCCGCTTGTAACGATTGGCGCATCGGTGACGCAGATTCCATGTCGGCACGGGACATTGATGATCCCACTTCAGATGCCGGATATACGACTGCAGGCGCATCCCCCAAAGTCAATACATCGGTCAGTTTCTTGAACTTGTGGGGGAGTCCATATACGACCTGTTAGACCGGATCACTTGCCACGCGTAGACAACCGTACTCATTTCGCGCTTCTCGTGAGATCGGTGCCGCACTCCCTGCATTTGGGCAGCGGGACACCGCCCAGCGAACCCACGCGAGCGACCGCGCGGCCGCAACCCGGACACTTGACGCGCGCCATGAGCACGGAGCCCACCACGCCCCACCCAAAGAATAGCGGCATCAGGTACGGCGAGTGAGATTCACCGGCGACGATGCCGATGGTCAACCCGACGGCCACGAATCCGCCGATCGCCAGGAGGAGCTTCGTTCGCGGAGACATGTGAGCAAACGCCGTGAGGTCTAACGCAATGTAGACCGCATATCCTGCGGAATAAGCTGGCCGCTGCGGGATAAACTGGACATCAAATCCTCCTCTGAGTGGCTTGCAGCCTCGGTTTCAGCGGTTTTGATGGATTCCTATACAGGTATAAAAATTCCGACAAACCACGCAGATCGTTTTCGGCCGATTCTAGGCGGCAAACCGACGCAGCCCCATATTGAACGGGCGAACAGAATCACCGCTCGTGCTGAATGCGGCGCGTTGGCGCTGCGGCTTTTTCCCGCACTTCTCATGCCTCGGCGGCGTCCGGGTTGCGCCGGCTGCGCTGCTTCTTCAGGCGGATGATGCAGTCCTCCAGCGTCTGGCCGATGATGGTCTGGTCGCGGATCATGGCGATCTTGGGCCAGGTTGCGCGTTCTCCGGCCAGCACCCACTGTTTGAACTCTTCCGGCGTCAAGTTGCCCAGTACGTTGAGATAGTCGGTCGCGGCCATGCGCGGATGAATCGTCACGTCGCCGTAGTACTGCTGGTCCACCAATCCCACTGCGCCTTCGAGCATGCCCTTGATGACGCCGGTCTCGATGCCGTAGGAGGCGAGTTGCAGTATCTGCTTGCTGCGGTACTGCATCTCGCTCTTGACCAGATCGGTCAGGAAGCGCGTCCAGCCCTCGCGGCGGGATTGGTCGGTCATGAAGGGCAGCACATGCGGGTTGGTCTGGCTGACGATGTGATGGTTCACGTTGTACAGCTCGCCCAGGCGCTTGGCCGGCAGGTCGCTGCGTAGCGCGCCATCGACCCAGCGGATCGAGGCCATGTAGGGTCGCTCGTGCCCGAGACGGTCCTTGGTCATCAGCTTGACGGGCGGGAACAGGCCCGGCACCGAGCACGAGGCCAGCACCGCGCTCCACACCAGCAGGTGCGGCGTGGTCAGGTAATTGAGCAGGCGCGCGTGCTGGTTCTTGGCGACCGGTGACACCGTGATGTTGATGATGCGCTTGGTGCGCTTGAACGCCTCTTCAAATGTGTACTCGCCGATGTTCTTGCGCAGGAACAGCTCAAGTTGGTGGATGTCCATGATGGACTTCTGCCGCCACATGTCGCGCGCGCCCAGGCGGCGCCACAGATCCAGATCAACGTCCTCGCCGCTGAACAGGGCGTCGAGTTCCGCGTCCTTCTTGGTTCCCAGCAGGGCCGCCACCACCGCACCGGCGCTGGAGCCGGAAATGACCCGGGGCAGCAGTTGATGCTCCTGCAGGGCCTTGATCACCCCGATATGGAACATGCCGATGTTGGCGCCGCCGCTGAGCATCAGGGCTGAGCGGCCGAAGCTCTGGCCGGTGTGCCGGAAGAACAGCAGCTTCTGGTTGTAGGGCAGTTCGGCGATCTCGTTGTCGCACAGGTAGTTGAGCAACGAGATCACTTCGTTGATGTAGTCGTCGATCAGCGCCTTGGTGCCAACATGGGTGTGCTTGTACAGCTCCGGGTTGGCCAGGTTGCCCAGGTTGCGGTGCAGGCCCTCGCGCAGGCTGAAGATCAGCTCCGGCCAGTCGTTGGCCTTGCGCCAGTTTTTCAGGTTGATGAGGCGCTGCTGAATCAGCTTGTACTGGTAGAACTTGGAGCTGGGGTTGCTCTTCCACTCCTGCAGGCCTTCGAGCTCGTCCAGCGCGCTGGCGTGCGCATGCCAGCTGCGGTACTCGATGGCCTGGTCCATCAGCCGGTGCGTGTCGGTGGTCTTGCGTGATCTCATGGTTCAGTCCGCGGTTGGTGCCAGCCATTCTGCAACACGGGCCAAGCCGCGTGTTGCACCAACGTCCACTTTCCCGCTATTGCCCGCAGGAAACCATGACATTCAGCAAACCCGCACGCAGCTAGGGTGCCATGACCAATGTTGGCTTGAACCACGCCAAGCTGTCGTGCAGTTTGACCACGTTGCCGATGATGGTCAGGCAGGGTGAGCGCAGGCCCGCTTGCGTGACCCGCTCGGGGATGTCGGACAGCGTGCCGGTCACCACCTTCTGGCTGGCAATGCTGCCGTCCTGCACGACGGCAATGGGCAGGTCTGGTGCGGCCCCGTGCGCCATCATCTGGCGGCAGATGTCGGCCAGGCCACCCAGGCCCATGTAGATCACCACAGTCTGATTTGGCCGTACCAGGCTCGGCCAGTCCAGGTCGGCGGTGCCGTCCTTCAGATGGCCGGTGACGAACAGGCAAGTCTGTGCGTGGTCGCGGTGGGTCAATGGAATGCCGGCATAGCTGGACACGCCCGATGCCGCTGTGATGCCGGGCACCACCTCGAAGGCAATGCCATGCGCGGCCAGCGCCTGCAACTCCTCGCCACCACGACCGAAGATGAACGGGTCGCCGCCCTTGAGGCGCACCACCTGCTTGCCCTGCTGCGCCAGCTTGATCAGCAGCGCGTTGATCTGCTCCTGGCGCATGGTGTGCTCGTTGCGGCGCTTGCCGGCATAGATGCGCTCGGCGCTGGGCGAGACAAAATCCAGCACCGCGCTGGACACCAGGTGGTCGTAGACGATGACATCGGTCTGCTGCAGCAGGCGCACGGCGCGCAGGGTCAGCAGCTCGGGGTCACCCGGACCGGCGCCGACCAGGTAAACCCGTCCCGTGGTGGGTCGTGCGGACATGTCGTGTTCGGTCAATGTGCTGGCCCCTTGCTGGCACAGCCGCCGCTGCCGCAGGACCCGCCGCCGCAACCGCCCGATGGCTCTGGCGCGGGCGCCATCTGACGCGTGTCCATGAAGATGAAGTTGAACTGCCCCGGCTCCAGTTCCACGTAGTCCAGCACGATGTCGTTGAGCACCTGTTCAAAGTCCTCAGCGATCACCACCGCGACGCCGTCCAGGTCAAGCTTCATGTCCTCGTCCCTGGGATCGTCAAATCCCATGCCGTACTGGACCGAGCCGTCCGGGTCGATCCTGGCCGCGACGCGCAAGGCCATGGCCTGCGCGCCGCTGGCGCTGGCCGCCTGCCGGACCTGGTGCGCCGCGGCGCTGGTGAGTGTGAACATGATGGCTCCTCTTACTGATGTCTTCCATATCCATGACTGCTGCCCCTCATTGCCGCGCCGCGCGCGCAATGACGACGCGCTTCAGTGCTCGCCCTTGGTTTTGAGCAGACCAGCGAGCCGGTTGCCCTGCTTCTGTGGGCCGCCGACGGGAAACAGCACATGCAGGTAGTGATTGTTGCCCCGCTCGGGCCCCCACACTTTGGCAAAGTGCCAGATCATTGCACGTACCTGCGCCTGAACCCGGTGTTCGTCGTAGTAGGCACGCAGGAAGGCGATCACCTGCCAGTGCGCGTCGGTCAGCACCAGCCCCTCGGCGGTGGCCTGCGCATGCGCAAAGTCCTCCGACCAGTCGTCCAGATTCTTCAGGTAGCCCTCCTGATCTGTGGCGATCGGTCGGCCGTTGATCATCAGTGTGCGCATGATTCCAGATGTTTCGGTGGCGGTGTTGCCCGGATTTTACGGTTCGCCACGAACGCGACAAACTGGCGCGCCCAGTCACTGCCGGCGCCGCTGCGCAAGTGGCTGTAGGACGCCAGCACATTGCGGTGGACGATGCCGTCGCGCTGCCCGTCCACGCCATGGCCACGCCTGACTTGGTAGGCGTATTTCAGGTTGGCGTCCACGTTCTCCAGGCTGGAATAGTGAAACTCGTGGCCGCGCAGCAGCGCCGCGGGCTGGCTGACGTCCATGGCGGCGCCGGGCCAGGGCGCGTTGCCTGTGGGCTGCAGCACCACGTAGCCGCGCCCGACCGGGCGCTCGTGCATCAGCACGTCGGCCGGCAGCGCGCCGACCATTTCGTGCACCGTGTCCTTCCAGCGCAGCGTGCGCGCCAGGTACATCAGGCCGCCGCACTCGGCATAGACCGGCAGACCCGCCTCGATGGCGGACCGGATGCTGGCGCGCATGCCTGCATTGGCCTGCAGCTCGGCGCCAAACATCTCCGGAAAGCCGCCACCGATGAACAGGCCATCCAGGCGCGGCAAGGCGCGGTCCTGCAGCGTATCGACCGGCACCAGCTCGGCCCCGGCGGCTTGCAGCGCCAGCAGATCGTCCGGGTAGTAGAAGCCAAAGGCCTTGTCGCGCGCCAGGCCAATGCGAACACGCGGCGCTGGCCGCGGCGCGGCGCGCGCGATGGCAGTTGCCGTGGCGGCAGGTTGGCTGGACCAGGCCGGCGCCATGGGCTCGGGCGGCACCAAGGGCGCGGCGCTGGCGGCCACCGCTCGCACCTTGGCCAAGTCCACCTGGGCCGCCACCAGCTCACCCATGGCGCGCACGCGTTGCGCCGCATCCATCAGCTCATGGTTGGGCATCAGGCCCAGATGGCGCTCCACTAAGGCCAGGCGCGGGTCGTGGCCGATGGCGCCCAGCACCGGCACGTTGGTGTAGTGCTCGATCACGGCGCGCAACTTGGATTCGTGGCGCGCGCCGCCCAACTGGTTGAGGATCACCCCCGCGATGCGGATGCGCGCATCGAAGGCCTGGTAGCCCAATATCAGCGGGGCGATGCCGCGCGTCATGCCGCGCGCGTCCAGCACCAGCACCACCGGTAAGTCCAGCAAGTGGGCCAGGGCGGCGTTGCTGTTGCTGCCGTCCAGCGCCAGGCCGTCGTACAGGCCCTTGTTGCCTTCGACGATCGAGATGTCCGCATCGATGCTGTGCCGCGAGAAGCAGGCGGTGATGGCCTCGGGCGACATCAGGAACGGGTCGAGGTTGAAGCAGTCGCGCCCGCTGGCCTGGCTCAGCCACATCGGGTCGATGTAGTCGGGCCCCTTCTTGAAGGCTTGCACCGCCAGGCCCTGCGCGGCCAAGGCGGCGCACAGGCCCACCGTGATGGTGGTCTTGCCGGACGACTTGTGGGCGGCGGAGATCAGCACGCGTGCCATGCCGGGCTGCTCCTAAACGCCTGCGGGCGTGGCCGGGCCACCAGTGGGAATGGCCGCATCGTCCAGCCGCTCGGGCAAGAACGCCATGACCTTGATGGCCAGCGTGACGATCAGACCCACCACCGCCACGCCGCCCAGGCCGAGCAGCCATTCGGGCAGGCTGGGCGCGTAGTGGTTGACCACGCCATCAAAGAAGCTGCTGCGCACCTGGTGGCCGGGGAAGATGACCAGCGGAAAAGCTTGGCCGCCGATGATGGTGACGTACATTTGCGCCAGCCCGCCCGCCACCACCAGCGCGGCGCAGGCTGCCAGGCGTCGGCGCATCTGGCCAATGCGCGGGTGCAGCAGCAGCGCCATCGGCAGCACGCCCCCCAACAGCACCGGACCGAGCCAGAACAGCGTGGTATAGATGCCGCCATCCTGCAAGATGAAGCGGTCGAAATCGTGGTGCCGGGTGAAGTACAGGTTGGTCAGGTAGTACACCAGCACGAAGTACAGGCCGGCGGCGATGAAGATCACCTGCAAGCGGGCAAAACGCGCCAGCAGGGCGTCGCCCAGCGGGCGACCACTGCCCCGGCTGGCCAGCATCAGCACCAACAGAAACACCGCCAGCCCGTAGCTGAACGACAGCGCGATGAACAGCGGCGCCAGCAGCGCCGAGTCGTAGGCCTGGCGCGCCACCAGAAAGCCAAAGATCGAGCCGGTACCGGTGGTCAGCGCCATGCGCCAGACGAAGGCGGCCAGCCCGGCCAGCGGGGTGAAGCGGTTCATGCTGCGCTCCATCATGGTCCACAGGTAGACGATGACGAAGCCCATGAAGCCGGAGTACAGGAAGATGTTCAGGGCGAAGATCGACTTGAAGTTGTAGTAGGTCATGGCCACGATCAAGCGGTCCGGCCGGCCCAGGTCCAACATCAGGATCGTCAGCCCGCCGATCAGCAGCGCAATCGCCAGCACGCCCGACAGCGGCGCCAGCGGTTTGAACTCGGTCTTGCCAAACACCGAGGCCATCGAGGCGACGTTGAGCGCCCCTGACGCCGCCACCACCAGAAACACGGCAAACACATGCGGCAGGCCCCAGACGATCTGGTTGTTCATGCCGGTGACGATGTGACCGTGGTGCTCCATGTACCAGGCCGCGCCCATGCCGATGGCAGCGGCCAGCGCCAGCACCGCCAGCAGGCCGTAGTAGCCGGGGCTGGTGCCTTTGACTTCAAGCAGGGCGATTTTCATGGCTCGGGTCGGGTGGGGCTAGACGCCGACGTAACGTACGCCGGTATCGAGATTGAGGTTCTCGCGGATCTGGCGCGTGGCGACGCTGGCGACGCGTTTGGAGATGTCGCTGTGGGGGTCGTTCAGGTCGCCAAACAGGATGGCGCCATGGCCGGCGGCCGAGCAGGCGCTGACGCAGGCCGGCTGCTCGCCCCGGTCGACCTTGTGCACACACAGGGTGCAGGCCTCCACCGTGCCCATGCCGCGCGGCACATCGGGCTTCTGGTTGTGCTGCGGCTCGTGCACGAAGGAACGCGCCTTGTAGGGACAGGCCATCATGCAGTAGCGGCAGCCGATGCAGGTGTGTTTGTCCACCAGCACGATGCCGTCGGCGCGTTTGAACGAGGCACCGGTGGGGCACACGTCCACGCACGGCGGCTCGGCGCAGTGCTGGCACATCATGGGCAGTGACTGGACCTTGCCGGTGCGGATTTCCTTGATCTCGATCTTGCGAATCCACTGCGAATCGGTGGCCTTGGTGCCGCCGGACAGGCCGTTCTCGGTGTTGCAGGCGGTGACGCAATCGGTGCAACCGCTGGCGCACTGGGTGCTGTCGATCAGCATGCCCCAGCGCACTGTGCTGCGCGCGCCCGGGCTCAGGCCCTGGGCGGCGGGCGCGGCCTGGGCGATTTCGATCAGGCGTATGCCCGGCGCGATCAGGATGCCGGCAATCCCGGCCGCCGCCACGCCAAGAAAGCCGCGCCGGCTGGGCGTCGTGGCCGGTTTATCGGCTGCAGGGGGCGTGGAATCGGGCTTCATGGCTTGCCCTGGGTCGCTGCCGGTGCCACCGGCCCGCTGGGTGCGTGGCTGGCGTGGCATTCGAAGCAATCGATCTTGACCGCCGCATAGGCGTGGCAGCTCTGGCAGAAATTGGCGCTGCTGGCGTTCACGCTGCCGGTGGTCTGGCTGGCGTGGCAGCCGATGCAGGCCTTCAGGCTGTAAAGACCGGTGCGCACACCGCCGCGCAAGGTATCGTCGCGTTGATGCTTGAGCAGCTTCATGTGGTTGCGCCGCATGAAGGCCGCATCCGCCACGCACTGTCCGCCACGCGCCATCTCGATCACCGGTTGCGGCACCGCACCGTGGGTGCGCGCGCCCTGCGCATGGGCCTCTTGTGCCCACGCCCCCGCCAGTGCGAACAGCATCGCCGCGGCGCCGACAGGGCGCCAGCGCGTTCCAGCAGACACCGCGGATCCGGCTCCGCCGGTCCGCTGGTGTCGCCCCCCCGGGGGGGAGGCGCCGAAGGCGACACAGGGGGGAACCATCAGTCCCCCAGACCCATCTGGATGTAGCCGGTGGGGCACACGTCGGCGCAGATGTGGCAGCCAATGCACTTGTTGTAGTTGGTGTCCACATAGCGCCCGGTGGTGGACTTGGCCTTGGGCACCTTGAAAACCGCCACCTGCGGGCAATAGACCACGCAGTTGTCGCACTCGAAACACTGGCCGCAGCTCATGCAGCGCTTGGCCTCCGCCACCGCCTGCGCTTCCAGCAAGGGTTGCAGGCGCTCTTCGAAGTTGTTCAGCGCCTGCTCGGCCGTCAGGGTGACGGTGTTGCGCCGGTTGCGCGCCACATAGGGGAAGTGACCCAGGAACAGTTCCTTGTGCGAGATCACGTAGCGGTCCGAGCGGTTGTCGAAGTTGTGGATCGCCGCCGTGCTCTTGTCGGTGCCGCGAATGGGCTCGTGCACCTCGCTGAAGGTGTAGCCCTTCTCCAGCATCTTGCGCTTCAGGTCGAAGGCATGCACGTCGATTTTGGGGCGCTTCTCCAGTGGCTCGTTCTGCAGAAAGCGGTCAATGCCGTCGGCGGCAATGGCGCCGTGGCCGATAGCCGTGGTCAGCAGGTGCGGGCGGATCACATCGCCGCCGGCGAACACCCCAGGCTGCACCTGGTAGTTCTTGTCGCTGTTGACGGCGCCCTTGCCGTTGTTGAACTGCTCCAGGCCGGTGAAGTCCACCGCCTGGCCGATGGCCGAGACGATCAGGTCGGCGGGAATGTCTTCCTCGGTGCCTTCGATGTTCTTGATTTCCAGCCGGCCGCCGGCCAACTTGGCCTCGCAGCGGATCACGCGCAGTGCGGTGGCGCGGCCATCGGCGCCGCGCACCACACCGATTGGGGCCATGCCGCCGCGGATGGCGATGCCCTCGGCCAGCGCCTGCTCCACCTCATGCCGGGTGGCCTGCATCTTGTCGACGGCGAAGACCGAGGTCAGCGTAACCTCCGCGCCCTGGCGTGCCGACACCTCGGCCACGTCGTGGGCCACGTGGCCGGCAATGGCGTGCTCGGGGCGGTCTGATTCGTTGATCTTGTCGATATGGCCCAGGCGCCGGGCCACGGTGGCCACGTCGATCGAGGTGTCGCCCCCGCCGACCACCACCACGCGTTTGCCGACATGGCGCAGCCGGCCGTCGTTGAAGGCTTTCAGGAACGAGGTGGCGGTGACGCAGTTGGGCGCGTCGGCGCCCTCCACTGGCAAGGCGCGTCCGGCCTGCGCGCCCAGGCCCAGGAACACCGCGTCGAACTCGGCGCGAATGGTGTCCATGCCGATGTCGGTGCCGATGCGGCAGTTCATGCGGGTGTGCACGCCCAGGTCCAGGATGCGCTGGATTTCGGCGTCCAGCACATCGCGCGGTGTGCGAAAGCCCGGAATGCCGTAGCGCATCATGCCGCCCAGCTCGGCGCGCTCGTCGAAGATGGTGACGGCGTGGCCCTTGCGCGCCAGTTGGTAGGCGGCCGACAGGCCGGCCGGTCCGCCGCCGATGACAGCCACCTTTTTGCCGGTCTGCGCCAGCGGCTTGGCGAAGGCCAGCTTGTTCTGGATGGCGTAGTCGCCCAGGAAGTGCTCCACCGAGTTGATGCCGACGAAATCTTCCACCTGGTTGCGGTTGCAGCCCGACTCGCACGGCGCCGGGCAGACCCGGCCCATCACCGACGGAAACGGGTTGGCCTCGGTCAGGCGCCCAAACGCGTAGGCCTGCCAGCTCACGCCCGCGGGCGGCTTTTCGATGCCGCGCACGATGTTGAGGTAGCCCCGGATGTCCTCGCCGGCCGGGCAACTGCCCTGGCACGGCGCGGTGCTCTGAATGTAGGTGGGGCACTTGTGCGAATGGCCGGCGTCAAAGATGTCCTTCTGGAAGGAACGCACCTTGTTGTCGCCGTCCTTGTAGCGTCTGAAGTTGAGCGGCTTGACGGGGGTGGTCTCAAGGGGGGTGGACATGTTGGAGTCTCCTGAATCGGGGGTGGGCGGCCGGTCGGTGCTCAGTCGGCGGGCTACTTGTCGCCCAGGCGGATCGCCTTGCTGACCAGTTGGTGAACGCCACCCACCATGCTCATGTTGAAGCCGTAGTAGGGCAGCACCTTGGTGAACTGGGCCTTGCAGATGGCGCAGATGGTGGCCATGAAGTTGACGCCGTGCTCGTCCACCACGCCCTTGAGGGCCTCCATGCGCGGCAGGGCACCCTTGACGCGCAGCTCCAGCAAGTCGTCGGTCAGCAGGCCGCCGCCGCCACCGCAGCAGAAGGTGCTCTCGTGGATGGTCTGTGGCGCCATGTCATGGAAATGGTTCGCCACCGAGGTGATGATGCGCCGCGGAATCACGAACTGCCCGCCCGGCAGCTTGCCCATGCGCGAGGCGCGGGCCACGTTGCAGGAGTCGTGGAAGGTGATGATGCGGCTGTCGTTGGCTTCCTTGTCAAACTGAAGGGCACCGCGCTGGATCAGGTCGTCGGTGAGCTCGCAGATGTGCTGCGGCACCGGGTAGCGCGGGTCCAGGTAGTCGAATGGCCCGATCAGCGTGTTCCAGAAGCTGTAGGCCACGCGCCACGCGTGGCCACATTCACCCACCACGATGCGCTTGACGCCGAGCTCCAGGGCCGCCTCGCGCACGCGCAGCGAGATGGCGCGCATCTGCTCGTAGTTGCCAATGAACATGCCGAAGTTGCCGGCCTCCGAGGCGTGCGAACTCAGCGTCCAGCTGATGCCGGCGGCATGGAACACCTTGGCGTAGCCAATCAGGCTTTCCACGTGCGGCTCGGAAAAGAAGTCGGCCGAGGGCGTGATCAGCAGCACCTCGGCACCCTTGACGTTGAGCGGAAACTTGATGTCCAGCCCGGTGTCTTCCTTGGTGTCCTCTTCGAGGCCTTCGAGGGTGTTTTCAAGCGCCGGGCCGGGGATGCCCAGGTTGTTGCCGATGCGGTGCACCTTGCCGATGATCTCGTTGGAGTACTTTTGCCCCATGCCCACCGAGTCCATGATCTCGCGCGCCGCCATGGTCACCTCGGCGGTGTCGATGCCGTAGGGGCAGAACACCGAGCAGCGACGGCACTCGGAGCACTGGTTGAAGTAGCTGTACCACTCGTCGAGCACCTCGCGCGTCAGGTCCACCGCGCCCACCAGCTTGGGAAAGTACTTGCCGGCGAAGGTGAAGTAGCGCCGGTAGACCTTGCGCATCAGATCCTGGCGCGCCACCGGCATGTTCTTGGGGTCGCCGGTGCCCAGGAAGTAGTGGCACTTGTCGGAACAGGCGCCGCAGTGCACGCAGGCATCCATGTAGACCTGCAGCGAGCGGTACTTGCCCAGCAGTTCGCCCATCTTGGCAATGGCCTTGGCCTGCCAGTCGTCCACCAGTTGTTCCGGGAAGCCGATGGCCTTTTGGATCGGCGCGGCGGCCACGAAGGGCTTGAGGTGCGACATGGCGCCCGCCTGCACC
>Ga0208262_1000550_pt1 | contig 12457 bp, 7 predicted proteins | sample LakWasMet15_LOW5_2_FD_183863 | JGI IMG/M metagenome (GOLD analysis project Ga0208262, IMG submission 183863) | Freshwater sediment methanotrophic microbial communities from Lake Washington under simulated oxygen tension - Sediment Metagenome... | ecosystem: Environmental > Aquatic > Freshwater >... | reverse complement strand
ATAAACGGTATTAGCCACCATTAAAATAATCACTGGTACTAAAGCCAGAGAACCTATATAAGTAATGATTTCGAATGTTTTTCTTTTAGACTTTTCAAGACCCGCCAATGGTGAGAGTCCTATTTCCCCCAAACTTTTTTGGGTTTGTGTAAAGGTCAGCAAACTAATAATCATTACGACAGAAGCAAATCCGAAGGCATAATTCCAGCGTAAATTCTCAGGCACGAAAGATGACCATAAATTACCATTAGCCACCGCTATACAAATGTAACCTCCAATCAAAGCACCCAGATTAACTCCGGCATAAAACAAGGAGAAACCGGCATCGCGACGCGAATCATTATCATGGTATAACTGCCCAACAATAGAGGAAATATTGGGTTTGAAAAAACCTGTTCCCACAATGGTAAAACTGATTCCTAAAAAGAAAAAATTCTTGGGATCGACTGCCAAAATCACACTTCCTATAATCATTAAAATCCCTCCCCAAAAAAGTGATTTTCTGAAGCCTAAAATCTTATCGGCAAACAAACCTCCAATAAAAGTAAAGGCATAAACCCAAGCTTGTGTAGCACCATATTGCAATTGAGAAGTCTTATCGTCCATCCCTAATTGTGATACCATAAATACGACCAACATTCCTCTCATTCCGTAGAAACTGAAACGTTCCCACATTTCGGAGAAGAATAAATACCAAAGTTGTTTTGGATAGGCGCCTTTAAAATTTCTGATTTGTTCTAATGTTTGATTCTTTTCCATAGTTTAGTTTATTCCTTTTTCTTTCATTACTTTATTTAAATTTTTTACCAGCACAAACATCAGTAGGGTGGCGAACATCAACAAGCCGAAATTTACCCAGAAGAAATTGGCCTTATCATCATAAGTGTCCCACATACTGGCTAAAACGCCACTTAATTTGTTGCCGATAGAAGTGGATAAAAACCAACCTCCCATCATCAGAGCAGTAATATTTTTGGGTGATAATTTAGAAACAACTGACAATCCCATCGGACTGAGGAATAGCTCACCAATAGTAATCACACCATAATTGGCCACTAGCCACCAAACAGAAACTTTCTCGGTTCCGTTGTTTCCAATGTGAACTGCGGCTACCATCACCAAAACAGATAAAGCCGAAATTAATAATCCGAAAGCAATTTTAGTTGGCGTACTAGGTTCTTTTTTTCTGGCTCTTAAAAAAGTAAAGAAAGCTACCACCAGTGGTGTCAAAATAATCACCCAACCCGGATTAATAGATTGGCTTAAATTGGCCGACCAAGTATAAATATCGCTGCCTTCTTTAGGTAATTTATCTTTATGAACATTTCTGAAATACAAGGGATAATCTACTGTTTTAATCACTTCGCCATCCTTTTTTTGAATGCGAAAAGCTGAATCATAAAGTGCCACTGAATCTTTTTTATACGTCAACGTATCAGCGAGCACTAATTTAGAAGCTATTGTTTGTGATGTCCCTGTTAGTTCTCTATCGGTATATTTATCGCCCCAGTTGTTGAGTGCCGAACCGTTTAATTTGAATACAGCCCAAAACAAAATCACCACGCCAAAGATAGCTAACAAGGCTCCAATTGGTCTTTTGTCTTCAACCTTAGCTTTGAAATATAAACTGCCGTAGAAAAAAATTACCGGTAGGCAGGCAAAGATAAAAGCATCTGTACTGTCAGAACCAAATATAGCGCAATCAGGATTAGCATCCGATTGTACACCTTTCAAAAACCAGCCAATTATTCCAAAAATTATGGATGGTAAAAGGATGAATAATACAATTTTATAAAAGGGCATATCGCCTTCCTGCACTCCTTTTTTTTCTGTTTTATCACCATAATGTTTGCTCCCCAAAAGAAATACAATTACGCCGATAAACATTCCGACACCGGCTGCCATAAAAGCTTCCTGCCATCCGAAAAGAATTTTAAGTGCCGCACCAAAGAAATTACAAATGAAAGCACCAACGTTGATTCCCATGTAGAAAATATTATAGCCTTCGTCTTTTTTGTCTTTGTATTGTTCATCGTTATAGAAATTCCCTAGTAAGGTGGAAATGTTTGGTTTGAAAAATCCGTTACCCACAATTACCAAAGTCATGGCTACATAGAGCATGGTTAAATTGTGAATTCCAATCATCAAATACCCTGCTCCCATCATCAATCCACCGAGTACGATTGATTTTTTATATCCTAAATACCGGTCGGCCACCAATCCTCCCACAAACGGAGTTAGGAAAACCAGCGCGATGAAAGTACCGTATAAATCGGAGGCTTCTTTTTCGGTCATGGCGAATCCGGCTTCTACATCTTTTAAATAAAGTGTAAAAATTCCAATCATTAAATAATAACCGAACCGTTCCCACATTTCGGAAAGAAATAAATAAGGCAGTGCTTTAGGATGACTTTTCCACATAGTATTTGGATTAAAAAAACAAACCCCCAAGAAACTTGGAGGTTTGAAAGATATAAAAATATTTTTGAATATGAGATTATCTCACACCGTGCATCATTTTTTTCAATACCGGTGTTAAAGCAAAAAGGATAAGCGCCGCCAACCCAGTTAATACTACGAACACCATAAAGAATTCAAACAAATTATGGATTTCAAATCCGGCAAAAATAGGGTTGTGGTCAGAAATTTGATTGTCAGCCAAAAGTTTTACTTGTTCTGCAGTTGGCACTACTTTTTTATCTAAAACAGCTTGCAAATCGATGCCTAATTCTTTGGCTTTATTGAATTTATCTCCTGTTGCCGGTAAGATAGAACCTAATGTTCCGGCCAAAGCATAACCTGAAGCGTTTGACAAAAAGAATACACCATAAAGTAAAGAAGAAAAACGTTTTGGTGATAGTTTACCTACCAATGATAAACCGATTGGTGACAAACACAACTCGGCACAAGTTTGAATTAAATATAAAAGGATTAACCATTTAATAGCCAGTAACCCATTGTTTCCTAAATCTTTTACGTTGTGAGCGATGATGAAATAACTCAAAGCAATTAATGCTAAACCAAAGGCTTGTTTCATTGGTGAAATAGGTTCTTTTCCTTTACTTCTCAAATAATCCCATAACATACTGAACGGAACGGCAAAGGCAACAACAAATAATCCGTTGAAGATTTGCACCATTGATGGTGGCATATTGTAGCCAAAGAAGTTTCTATCCGTTTGGTTATCGGCAATGAAGGTTAATGATGAACCTGCCTGTTCGAAAGCAGCCCAGAAAAATATAATGAAGAACGCTACGATATAAATCACAAAAATTCTATCGCGCTCAACTTTTGTTAATGAAGAATCGGAAACGATTAATCCTGCTAAGGTTAAACCACTTGAATAAATTACCGTGTATATCCAGTTTTGATCTACTACATAATGTATAATTGCTCCTAAAGTAAAGAAAGCAACAACAGCACCTATTAGTGCTTTTTGAGAGAAGACCGCTTTTTGCGATTCTCCTTCTTCATAATCGTCAGAAACGTTGTGTTTTGGCAAACCTCCTAAAGGTCTTCCTTCCGGAGTTACAACGTATTTATTTTTTAAGAAATAGAAAACAGCCGTTCCAACTAACATTGCCATTGACGCCGCTAAGAATCCCCATTTGAAAGCATGGATATCACGAATACCATTGGCATCTTTAACGTCACCTACGATTGGACAAATCAACTGCCCCAAGAAAGCCCCTAAGTTGATTCCCATGTAGAAGATGGTGAACGCTGTATCCAGTTTGCTCTTCTCTTGTTTTGGATACAAACTACCTACCATTGAGGAAATGTTTGGTTTGAAGAATCCGTTACCGAAAATGATAATTCCTAAAGCAGACCACATTAAGGTATTGGCCAAACTTATATTCGACCCAAAGATACTGGCACTAAAGAACAATAAAAACTGTCCGAGGGCCATCATCAATCCACCAAGCATGATACAGTTTCTGTTTCCAAAGAAACGGTCAGAAATAAATCCGCCTAACATTGGGGTTAAGTAACAAAGTCCTAAAAATCCTCCGTAGATTAAGGAAGCATCTTCCTCTTTCATCATCAACGAATTTACCAGGAACAATGTCAGGATGGCACGCATTCCGTAGAAGTTGAACCTTTCCCACATCTCGGTTCCGAATAGTACCCAAAGTCCTTTTGGATGTCCAGTTTTTGCTGTAGTTTCACTCATAATTATTGTTTTAGTTTATTTTGGTTTTATAGTTTTTCTTTGATGAAAGCAGTCATTTTGTTGAACAACTGAATTCGGGTTTTACCGCCGTATATGCCGTGATTTTTATCCGGATAAATCGCCCAGTCAAATTGTTTGTTGGCTTGCACCAGGGCTTCAATCATCTGCATGCTGTTTTGTACATGAACGTTATCATCGGCACTTCCGTGAATTAAAAGAAAGTTGCCTTTTAGTTTTGACACAAAATTAATTGGCGAATTGTCATCATAACCGCCGGCATTTTCCTGTGGCGTTTGTAAATAACGTTCGGTGTAAATGCTGTCATAAAAACGCCAATTGGTTACCGGAGCAACCGCAATAGCCATTTTAAATACATCGGCTCCTTTCATAATGCAATTGCTTGACATGAATCCGCCATACGACCAGCCAAATATACCGATTCTAGTTTTATCTACATAAGAATAATTGCCGATGACTTTGGCAGCGTCAATTTGGTCTTCTACTTCGTACTTACCTAATTGTTTTTGAGTGCATTTCTTAAAAGCTGCTCCTTTAAAACCGGTACCTCTTCCGTCAACACATACCGTGATGTAACCTTGTTGCGCTAACATCATGAACCAATAATCGTTGGTATCCAACCAATCATTGGCTACCTGTTGTGATCCCGGTCCTGAATATTGGTACATAAACACCGGGTATTTTTTATTGGCATCAAAGTCTTTGGGTTTGATCATCCAGGCGTTTAGTTTGTTGCCTTTTTCGGTGGTTAATTCAAAGAATTCTTTGGTGGGTAAATCGTATTTTTTAAGTTTTTCGGTTAATGCTGTATTATCTACAATCGGTTGGGTCACTTTTCCGTTTGAAGCGGTGTTAAGCGTATAAGTTGGCGGTGTAGTGGCATTTGAAAACGTATTGATGAAGTATTGGAAGTTTGGGCTGAAGGTGGCTTGGTTTGTTCCGACTTTCTCTGATAATTTTACTTTGTTTTTTCCGTCTAAGCTGATTTTGTATACATCTCTTACGGTGGAACCTTTTTCGGTAGACTGGTAGAAAACCGTTTTTGTTTTTTCGTCTAAACCATAGTAAGCTGTAACTTCCCAATTGCCTTTGGTTACCTGACTTTTCAGTTTTCCGGTTTTGTCGTACCAATAAATATGGTTGAAGCCGTCTTTTTCGCTGGTCCAGATGAAACTGTTGTCTTTTAGGAAAGTCAGATTATCGGTTGCATCAACATAGGCTTTGTCTTTTTCGTTTAAAACTACTTTGGCAGCGGCGGTTGTTCCGTCAATAAAAAGCAAATCTAAATTATCCTGATGACGGTTGAGCACTTGAGCACTCAACACATTGGCATCGTTGGTCCATTTCATTCGGGCGATATAGAAATCATTGTAGTTCCCCAGGTTTATGGCTTTAGTAACGTTAGCATTTACATCATACAAAAACAAAGAAACCAGCGCATTTTTTTCTCCGGCTTTAGGGTATTTGAACGTTTCCACCGTTGGGTATAAATCCTTTTTATAAATATTCATGGAAAACTCGGGTACTTCGCTTTCATCGAAACGAATGTATGCTAGTTTTTTGCTGTCGGCACTCCAATCAAAGGCTCTTACGAACGCAAATTCTTCTTCATACACCCAATCCGTAATTCCGTTAATGATGTTGTTTTTCTTTCCGTCAGTAGTAACCTGAGTGGTGTTTTTGGAAGCGATATCGTAAATAAAGAGGTTGTTTTCTTTTACAAAACCAACCTTAGTTCCATCAGGCGAAAATGTAGGTTCCTGCACCTGCGTCAGTATTTTGCTTAGTTGTTTAGTAGCGATATTATATAAAAAGAAATCGGCGGTAAAGGAATGACGGTAAATTTGATTGGTAGCGTTGGCTATCAGAATTTGTTTTTCATCGCGGCTGAAAGTATAGCTGTCGATGCCATCGGCTAGTTCGCTGAAGTTTTTGGTATCAATTAAAGTATTTACTTTTTTGAGAGTGGCGTAATCATACAAGTCGATTTGCATGCTTCGCGAGGTTCTGTCGAAGTTGAGTACCGTGTATTGATTGGTATTTTTCATGGCCTGAAGTTCATCCATGCCCTGTGCCCGGAATGCGCCGGTATAAATTTCTTCAACACTTAATTTTTGTTGTGCTACAACAGAAAAGCAGGATACTAAAAACAGTACAACTAATGAGCTTGATTTCATTTTTTTGTTTGATTATAAAAAGCCGTCAATTTTAGTGAAAAAATTACAATTACCATCCTATTTTTGTGTTAAATGCCGTTTTTGTGGGATAAGTTGCTGCAAAATAACCTTGAGGAAAGGCAATTGTAATGTGAGGAAGGGTGATTGCAAAGTGAGGAGACGCAAAAGCAAAGTGAGGAAGCACGATTGTAAAATGAGGAGGCGTAAAAGCAAAGTGAGGAAGTGCAATTGTAAAGTGAGGAGATGAAAAAGTTAAGTGAGGAGGCGCAAAAGTTAAGTGAGGAGGCGCGTGAAGGAAATGGCCTTTAACTTAATAGACGCGGAAGCTTAGGGGTGATTTCACCTGTTTAAACGGAATAAAAAAGGGACTTGTTGTAAGATGTTGTTTTTGGATTTAATTTATTGTTGTATACTTGTTATGCAAACCCTTACTGTAACTGCTTCATGAATTCAAAAGAAACCGACATTCTTAATGTTATCCTGATTATTGTATCGCTGGCTTTGGCGTTTAATTTGCCTTTTGAGCTTTTTCTTTTTTCGTATGCTTTTCTCGGGCCGTTGCATTATCTGACAGAGATCAATTGGCTTAAAGAGAAGAACTATTTTTTGAAAGAAACGAAATGGGTTTGGTTGTTTGTAGCGATGGCTTTTTTGGTGAGTTTACCTTTATTTTTGAATGTTTTATCTAAAACCCCTTTGGGCACGCTTCCAGGTTATAAAACCGTATTTCAGTTCATGAAAAAATCTATTGATGAAATTATCATGATTTCGTTATTGATGGCTATAGGATTAATTTATTTTAAGAAAACAAAGCACTTACTTTTATTTTCAATTATCGCCGTGGCTATTACTCTTTTGACGTTGAATTATTTTCCTGCGATGGCTTTGGCGATGGCTATTTTTGTGCCAACCATTATACATGTGTATCTTTTTACCCTACTGTTTATGGTTTACGGCACCTTGAATTCTAGAAGCACACCGGGAGTTATCGCTATTGTTCTACTGATGCTGGTTCCTTTTATCATCATGATTAGTAATGTGAATCTGACCGACTATTTTCCGTTGAAAGAAAAAACGGTTAGTTCGTTTAACGGTAGTAATTTTGGGACTCTAACGGTCAATCTTTCCCGTTTATTTACTTCAAAACAAGATGGTGCTTTTAATTTTATGTCGGTCTTGGCTATTAAAGCGCAGATATTTATTGCCTTTGCTTATACCTATCATTATTTGAATTGGTTTTCGAAAACCTCAATCATTGGGTGGAATAAAAATTTATCTAAGACTAAAACCTACACCATACTGGCTATTTGGGCTGTTAGTGTTGCTTTGTATCTGTATAATTATAAAATTGGCTTTATTGCGTTGTTGCTTTTGAGTCTTATTCATGTTTTTTTAGAATTTCCGCTGAACGTTACTTCGATGAAAGGCATAGTGGCGAAAATAAGGGCTAAATGAGTCGGTTATCTTTTTACTAATTGATTTAGCTATTTTTTGGTCGCTTCATACAATCTTCGGGTAAGTATTTTAGCGCCACTATCGTTCAGGTGTCCGCAATTATAGAATAAAGAGTCGTCAAAACCCTGAGTCAAATCAATCAATTTAGGCTCCATTTCTTTTAGTTTACACACGTAGGGCTTCACGTCTATTTTACTGCAAATAGGTGTCATAAAAAGCACTAACTCCGTATGATTTTGTTGGCATAAATTTTTGATATGGGTTAAAATGGGGTTTTTGGCAACGAGCCCCTTAGCCTCCATGGTAGTACTTTTACCGGCAGGTATTGAGTTTCCGTACTTCGGGGTGTATCCAATGGCAGGGTCTATAGCCGGTTTTTTATTGAACGCGGAGAAAAACAATTCTCTGAATCCTATTTTAGCATCATTTACAGCGTACCGATAAAAGGGAATGTAATATAACTGGTCAAAACCGGTAAAATATTTTTGAGTATGTTCTTTCACAAGCTTATTTTTAATGAAAGGCATTGCTTCGGCTTGTGAAATATTGGAAGGTCCTGTTGATTCCAGATTACTGTCAACTTGCAAATAAAGTTGTTTGACTTTATTTTGGGCTAACAACAATTGTAATTGCAATAAATTATCATTTAGACCGGCACCTTCAACTCCCAAATTAATAGCTTTTTTATGGGAGAGTTGAGAAAACAATTCAACATCAATATGATTAGCCACTCGGGAAGAGCCTAAGAACACGGCATCAAACTGCTCGTTTTTCAGCTGTAAAATATACTGTAATTTGTTTCTCGGATGACAATTAGTGTATATTCTTGTATAGGTTAAATCACAAACAAATAAGAGTGTTGAGATCAATACTAACAAAGCGAAAATATGTAATGCAAATTTTTTCATATTTGTTAAAATTGAAAATAAATAAAGCTCGTAATATCTGAATATACTCCTAACATTATAATACTTAAAAGCACCAATACTAATTTAAGATACAGCCATCTTCCGAAAAAGGGATGTTCTTTCTCTCTGGAATTCCACTCAAAAAAAAGAAAAAACAGTATAAGAAATACTAATTCAACAGAGTACCGCTCTATTTCGAGATACTCTACTCCATTGGTAAAATTAAATCTGAATAAATTCCTAATATATTTTACAGCAATTGAAATGGTATCCGCTCTAAAGAAAATCCAACTTATTACTACCAGAAAAAAAGTAAAACACATGGCAAAAAATTCTTTGAAAGTTGGCCAGGCTTTTCCTTTTGCAACGATATCCAAGTGATTACGGTTCTGATTAAAAATTAAAAGCGGCATGAAGTAAAGTGCGTTTAACGCGCCCCAAACAATAAAAGTCCAATTAGCACCATGCCAAAAACCGCTGACTATAAAAATAATAAAGGTGTTTCTGATTTTCATTGGCATTCCGCCTTTACTTCCTCCTAACGGAATATAGAGATAATCTCTGAACCAGGAAGAAAGAGAGATGTGCCAACGCCTCCAAAACTCGGCAATATCTCTTGAAAAATAAGGGAAGTTAAAATTGCGGAGCAAATCGATTCCAAATAGTTTGGCAGTTCCTAAAGCAATATCCGAATAACCGGAAAAATCTCCATAAATCTGAAAAGAAAAATAGAAAGCACCCATCAGAAGGGATAGCGAATTCATACTATCATAATGGGCAAAAATGGCATTGGTATATTGTGCACAACTGTCGGCGATAACTATTTTTTTAAATAGTCCCCATATAATCTGATATATCCCTTCAATAGCTTTGTCATAGTTAAATGCTCTTCTCTTCTTTATTTGAGGTAAAAGGTGTGTTGCTCTTTCTATTGGCCCTGCCACCAGCAATGGAAAAAAGCTCACAAAAACAGCATAATCAACAAAGTTTTTTTCGGCTTTAATGCGGTTTTTATAGATATCAATAACGTATGAAAGTCCGTGAAAGGTATAAAATGAAATACCTACAGGAAGGATGATGTTCAATGTTAAAGGATGTACATTTAATCCAAAGCCCGATAACAGATCCGTAAAGGACGCTGCAAAAAAGTTGAAGTATTTAAAAACCCCTAAGAATCCTAAATTTATAATCACACTAAGCCAAAACCATCTTTTTTTATGAGTATTATTTTGGGAATGCTCCATTTTGAGACCCGTATAATAGTCTAAAAGTGTTGAAAAAACGAGCAAAAACATAAAGCGCCAATCCCAACAGGCATAAAAAAAATAACTAGAGATTAGTAGTAAACTATTTTGGTAGCGAAGTTTCTTAGCTGTAAAAAACCAATACAGAACAAACACTATCGGTAAAAACAGTGCGAAATGTAAGGAATTGAATAGCATGCTTCTTTTTGGTTTTTTAAGTGTAGTGACAAATATATTCGAATTATTTAAACTACCGCTCTTTTGTGAAGCGCATAAAAAAACCCGAACGAGTTGTTCGGGTTTTTTGTGGTATCTCCAGGAATCGAACCAGGGACACATGGATTTTCAGTCCATTGCTCTACCAACTGAGCTAAGATACCGTTGTTAATGCGGGTGCAAATATAGAACGATTTTTAATTTATCCAAAACAAATAATAAAAAAAAACTATTCTTACCTTAGCCCCATCAAAAACTCTGCTATGCTTTTAGCCATTGACATTGGAAATACTCGAATTAAAGCTGCTGTCTTTGAAGTTGATACACTTTTTGAGGTGTTGATTTTTACTAAAGAAGAATTGACTTCGAAAGTTGATTTTATTTTACAACTGCATCCAAAAATTAAGACCATAGTGGTGGCTACTGTTGGAAATTTGGACAAAACAAGCTTTTTGGACTTTGAAAACAGAGTCAAAATTCAATTTCTTTCTCACGAGAGTAAATTTCCTTTTCAAAATTTATATGCTACTCCAACCACTCTCGGCATTGACCGCATGGTTTTGGCATCCGGGGCCGTCATTCAATTTCCCGATCAAAACCGTTTGGTGATTGATGCCGGTACTTGTATCACTTATGATTTTATTGATGCTGACAACAATTATCTGGGAGGTGCTATTTCTCCCGGCCTTCGTTTGCGCTATGAATCCCTACATCAGTTTACCGCCAAATTACCTTTGCTAACCAAAAGCTATCCCGAAAACATCATCGGCAATTCGACTCAGGAATCTATACATTCCGGAGTGGTTAACGGTGTTATTCATGAAATTGATGGGTTTGTTGAAGAGTATAAAGCACAATACGCTAAATTTATCATAATTTTAACGGGGGGAGACACAGAATTTTTGGCTAAACGATTAAAAAATACCATATTTGCCAATTCAAATTTTCTGCTGGAGAGTTTGAATCAAACTTTTCAATACAATCAAAAATGATTAAAAAAATTATAGTAAGCTTCTGTTTACTTATTTCATTAAATGCCTTAGCACAAGAAGGAACCTCTTCTCCTTATTCTTATTACGGAATAGGTGATATAAAATTCAAAGGAACAATCGAAAACCGCTCTATGGGAGGGCTTTCTGTTTTTCCTGACAGTATTCACATCAACCTTCAAAATCCGGCACAATTGGCAAGTTTAAAATTGATTAACTTAAATTTAGGCGGGACTTATTTAAATACTAGTTCTAAATCAGAAATACAAACAGAAAAAGCAAGAAGAACAGCAATAGATTATCTGGCTGTAGGAATTCCGGTTGGAAAACTAGGCATTGGTTTTGGCCTTATCCCGTATTCTTCTGTTGGATACAAAATTGAAAAGACCGATTATACGATTGACACAAGTGTTACTCCAAACGACACTACAGAAAGTAAATACTCTAAATACAATGGAATCGGCGGAGTAAACAAAGTCTTCTTAGGTTTTGCTTACCAATTAACCAAGAAGGTTAACATAGGTGTTGATGTACAATATAATTTTGGAAAAATTAAAACGACAAGTTTACACTATGAAGGAGGTGTTCAATTAAGCACTTTAGAGGATAATGCTTCTGACCTGCATGGCGTTAATTTTGATTTAGGCTTAACCTATCAAACTAAACTGAACAAGAAATTAGCTTTTTTCAGCAGTTTAACATTAACCCCTGAAGCAACATTATTAATTAACAATTCCCGAACCATATCAACCTATAACACGCTTAACGGAGATGTTCCGGAAAAGCTAGACGTAGCTGTTGAAGACACTAAAGCAAAGCTTCCAGCAAAAATTGCTTTTGGCTCTGGTTTTGGTGAAGTAAAAAAATGGTTAATCGGTGGTGAAATTACTTACCTGAATACCAGTGTAACTTCAAACCGTTTTAATGATATTTACGGACCTACCAATGCAAACAATACCCGTTACACGGCCTCGTACAAAGACGCTATGCGATACACTATCGGTGGTTACTTTATTCCGAACTACAACTCCTATTCCAGTTACTTGAAAAAAATCACCTACCGCGCCGGATTGCGTTATGAAAACACTGGGCTAGTTTTACAAGGCAAGTCTATAGATGATGCAGCTGTTAATGTTGGATTAGGATTGCCTTTAACCGGTGGATTTTCTAACATCAATATTGGTTTGGAAGTAGGGAAAAGAGGTACAAAATACTACAACTTGGTTGAAGAAAATTATGTAAATTTAAGCATCGGTTTATCGCTGAGTGATAAATG
>Ga0208262_1000549_pt1 | contig 12467 bp, 11 predicted proteins | sample LakWasMet15_LOW5_2_FD_183863 | JGI IMG/M metagenome (GOLD analysis project Ga0208262, IMG submission 183863) | Freshwater sediment methanotrophic microbial communities from Lake Washington under simulated oxygen tension - Sediment Metagenome... | ecosystem: Environmental > Aquatic > Freshwater >... | reverse complement strand
TCTAAACCAATTACGCTATTGTTCATGTCGGACTCCTCATTACACCGTTTAAAAATTGCCGGTGCATTTTATACTGCGCCAGGGTGAGTGAGGAGTCCATATCATCAACCTAATCATGCCGGACTATCCTGTCCGGTACCCTGCGGGCGAGTGCAAATCCGCTCCCGGCGGATTTGTCCCTGAGGGAGAAGGAGCAAATGTCGCTTTACTAACTCTGGACTCTATATTTGTTATAAAGACCGGATGAACGCGTATCCTCAGAACGCAGTGTCCGGCATATCTTATGTCATTGCCATCGTTTATATGGCAGAGTATTATTGACTATGCGGAGACTTCAAGTCTTCAAATATGGATTGATGTTAGACGGCGGTATTAACTGCGCCGTTTCGCCGGGACATGACGCTAGAGAGAATCGGGCAAAGCTAACCTAGATTCGAGTGCGTATGTAGTTTCAGGAAAATACCGAGCTGTCCGGTGTGATCAATGTTTTTAAGGGCGGACACGCCCGGTTAGCTTGTGCAGATACATGAAACGTCGGACCAAGAACTATTGAGTTCACTTGAGTTTTTACGGTCTGCGCGCCGTAGAGGTCTTCGTCCTCAAGACGAGGAAGATGTCAGTTGCTGTTCAAAACAATCTCAAGTAAAGCTATTTTAATCGATTTGTTTTGCGTTAAAAAATAGATCAACTTAGTTTCTAACCTAGAAAGCGTTATGCTGAACAATTTGATAAAAACCTATCTTCTGATTTTAATGCTAACTTTTAGCGTAAATCTTTACGCAGAATCTTATAACATCACTATCAATGTTAATGGTGAGGAGTATTATTCAAGCGAGAATGGTTTTTCAGATAAGGGCACTGTTTCAAAAAAAATAAAACCCAAATTAAAGGAGGAGACCCGGTCAATAAGCCGGAGTAGTTATAGCAACGCCTCGCCTTCTTTAAGCATGAATAAAAGTAAATATATGGACCTGATCGCCAAGGCGGCAGACAGACATCAGGTTGATGTCAGATTGTTACACGCCGTTATTCAGGCCGAATCCGCTTATAACGCAACAGCCATTTCTTCGGCGGGCGCAGTGGGGTTAATGCAGCTAATGCCCGATACCGCCAGGCGTTACGGCGTTACCGACCGGCGTGATCCTGTCCAGAATATTGATGGCGGCACGCATTATTTGAAAGACTTGCTCAAAATGTTCAACTCAAACCTGGATCTGGCCGTCGCCGCTTATAATGCCGGTGAAAATGCCGTAATCAAATACAATAACACCATTCCGCCATATCCTGAGACCCTTAATTACGTTAGACAGGTGCTGTATTTGAAGGAATACAGGAAGCAAGGTGGCAATGAAGCGGGATACAAAGAACACTGATTGGCGCATCAATTGAGCTTGGTCAGGCTTTGTTTTGTAGAATAAGAATAGTTATCCGATGTTATGTACTGTCCACGAAAAGCACGAAAGACACGAAAAATAGCAGCCGTAGGTTGAGCCGCTTGCGATGTGATACCTGGCGTTCATTCTCGTTCAGCGACTCCTTGGACAGGTCCTCGCCGTTATATCGACGTAGGCCGGAATAAGCCCGCCCGGCGCTAGCAAGGGTGGGTGTTTCCGGCAATCGGAATGCCGGAAACACCAGTTTTCGCTTTCGCTAAAACCGGCTTATTCCGGCCTACATCTGCTTATTATTTATTTTTTGAGTGGAACAGTTTTTGAAAAAAACTTTTCTCTTTAAATTCGTCTTTGACAGTTACATTTAGAGATTCAATCAGTGACATTATTGATTTAGTGATGGGCGCGTTACGCGCGTAACTGTATAAAGGAATACCCAGGTTTGTTGATTGAGCAACCGTTTCGTAATCGTTTGGAACGGTGAGCACGTTCTGACAATCCAGTGTATCTTGAACGTCCTTTATCTTTAAACTGCCCTCAGAATTGTAGCGGTTAATGACAATGAAAATATTATGGGCGGCTATATTGAATTCCGATCTCAATATTCCTATTAAACGTTTGGCGTCGCGCATATGAGCCAGGCTTTGCTGTATGACGATAACGATCTGATCTGATCTTTCCAATATTGTAACTGACACCGAATCAATGTGGCGCGGCAAGTCCACAAAAATACGGTTGTAGCTGCTGATGGACAGGGTTAATAGCTGGTCAAGATTCTCTATAGAGATTTCATTGGTAAGGGTTAAATGATCATGCTCGGTCGAGAGCAGACGCAAGCCGCTTTCATGCCGGGTCATATAACCGTCAAGACCCTCAAAATCAAGTTTGGCGACGTCATTAAGCGTTTCTACAATATTGTGTCGCGGCTTGACATCAAGATTGAGCGACTGTGTTCCGAATTGCAAGTCCAAATCCATTAAGACAACGCTAGAATCGGAAACGACCGAAGTAAGATGGGCCAGGTTGCAGGCGATAAAACTCCCGCCTGAGCCGCCCTTAGCATTAATAACCGTAGTTAGAATGCCTTGCTGAGATTGTCCCCGTCTCAGATCGAAAATAGTTTGAATTAAAGACTTATGCAGCTCCTGGCTGTCAACGGGATGGGCAAAATAATCCCTGGCTCCAGCCTGCATCGCAAGTCGCATTAGCTGTTTGTCGTTGTCCTGTGCTATCACCAGCAAAGCCGGGCGCATTGAAGAGGGCAGAGCGGTTAATTGGTTCAGCGCATCGACTGTTGAATCATCGAGCAGAAAAATCAGTAATTCAGGTAGCTTTTTATCTTTATAGAGCAGTGTAGGAGAGGTAACGTCATATAAATACGTAGTTATTTCTTTATTGATTAAAGCCGAAATGTGGCTACGCTGGAGAGTTAATGTGGATAGGTTACTACCTAGAATCTCTATGGAAATCGCGTCCTTTTGCATGGTTTTTTTTGTGTCCAACTCAATATTAATTTTAATAAATTTAATTGCTTGTCAATATAACAATTAATTGCAATTGTTTAAGAAAAATACAATAAATATCATCATGGATAGATCGTCTAATCATACTGTATGCGGTCACCACTGAGATATTTGCACAAATAATCCGAATGGGTTGTCCTGGGTTCAAAAGGTATCAGGACAAAGCTTTTTTGGTTAATTTTAACTTCAACTTCAAGAGATTATAAACAGCTTCCATAGCAACATCGTTGGTTGACAGGATTTTCAGAACTGATTCGGCCTAAACTTTCGCTGGGTAAAGTTGTGATAATTTCCGGTACTGGAAAGGAAACGGAAACGCCGGGAATAATAAGGTTGATGCTCTTGCTGTTGTTGAGGTTTAGTATTTGTACTCGCACAAAGGCAATGGTGTCATAAGTTGTAGAACTGGCAGCAAGAGGTGTCGTAACCTCAGTCGTCGCATCTGCTTGGAGATAGGTTACACCAACATTTGCGGTGGTTAGTCCAAGTAAACTAGTAGTTTGCTGGTCACCAGGCGTGGCATCAAAAATTGTAGCTTCCTTTACCATGTTGATTGCAGCGTCAGATACGGGGCAAACGGCTGCGACTCGCGCTCCCCGGCGCGTTGCTTCTACCAACGTGTTGTATGTAAAGAAAGCGCGTCCGAATTCAATAATGCCGAATAAGATCATAAAAAATACCAGCGCAATTAAGGAAAATTCAACCATTGCTGCGCCTTTTTGAGTTTTCATTCTACCCTCAACACTGAAGAGGCGGTTAATGAAATGCCAGAGCCGACAGCAACGTTTCCGCCGCCTACAAGCTTCATCAGACCTGATAATGTATCTCCAGTCATTAAATTGTGCTGATAAACGGCGGTTACTCTTATATGCTGAGTAGTCGGTGCACACAGGGTTGAGGTATTTTCTTCCGCACAATACACGGTAGGAACAGGCGCAGTTCCAGGTAATAATTGCGAGATTGCTGTGCCGGGGGCAGTGTTGCCATATTTAACAAGATTTTCTGTGCTATTAATATTTGTACCGTTACCTGCTCTACTAGTATCTATTGGCATGTCAATATTTCCCTTACGCGCTCTTGCAGGGTCTGCAAAATAACGCGCTCCATCCTGTACAGATTTGTTAAGAATATTGAAATGATAAAAAGCAAAGCTAAATTCTGAAATACCTACTACTAAAAGCAAAAGCAACGGTACAACAAACGCAAACTCAACCAATGCTGCACCTGTTTGAAGATTTTTGATGGGCTGCTTGAATAGTAACATCAGGAGTGTCCTCCAAAAGGGTCTTTATAAAGTTGCACTTTATAAAAGCCAAAATTATTGTTAGATATTGTATTACCAGTACCCGCGCAACCATCACCGATAAATTCGCCATAAATAAAGGCTTTATTTCCCGCTTGTTCCATTTTTTGAGTTAAAAAGAAACAACCAAAACCAACTACTGTAGCAGGGCCTGAAGCCCCAGGCGTGCCAGTACATTTTACAAAAGGAAAAGAAACAATTCTGCGGCTATCACTTATTTTTAAAACAGGGGCATGAGCAGAGATAGCGTCGCTAGAAACAGAGTTATAAACATTTTTATAATTATTATATAAGTTGGTTGCTGTTTCGGTACCTAGCATTTGTTTAGTAACATTGTAGCTCAGCGTAGACATATGAGCCGCGGTTGAAAGTGGATTAACCCAATTAGGTGGAGTTGCAGGTCTTGGATCATAACCTACAATTTTATCGGGATGGTAAGTGCCATCATATTGAAGTCCTTGATTATCTTCTGGTTTAAAACCATCAAAACGGGTGTTGAAATATGGAGCTAATGATGCAACCACGCCTGGCTTAGGCGTTACAGTACCGCTTGTTGTAAATTTGTCACAAAAGTTCTGGGCGCAAGTAGGGTCGCCTGCCATACACTCTTTTAAGTCTTTACCATTGCCCATATCCACTAAGCTATAATTTCCTGGTCCCATTGCGCCATAATCTGGTGGAATTGCAGGGCAATCGGCCGGATCAGCGCTACCAGCATCAGCACCCGCTCTCAAACAATAAACAGAATTGGTTTTATAGCCATAACAGGCACCATCACTACAATCTTTATCTACTGTGCCGGTTTCGGTACACATCATAACTGGAGCAACATCACAAGGGACGATAGGTATAGTTCCGGCAACCGCTGATGCAGAAACGGCCATATTGTTAAAACCCATGACACGCGCAAACCATGTGCCTATATTCATATTGGTTACTTCGACACGGGCAAAACGCCTGGTAAAGTCAGTGTTTGATGCTGCGTCATAAGGGCCGGGATGATCAACGGCAAAGCTATAGTTGATTGTTAAATTAGCTAATTGGTCTTTTATTTCCTGGTTACCTAGGCTATTCCTGAATGTAGGATAAGTGTTGTTTGTGGCATAATTCTGGGCCGTTAAGCTGGATTCCTTTTTATTAAGTGAAATAGCCGCACTTAAAGCCAGTGAATCAGCCAGGTTCTGCAGTCGAGTTTTGTTGACTTCGGCGTGGCTCAAATCAATGGCAAGTCCCGCCACACCCATTAAAGCCACTAAAGATAAGGCAGTAATAACCAGCACACTGCCTTTCGATTTGCTTAGTAAGGCCAATGATGTGTTCATAAATTACTCCTGCGCTAACTGACTTTAATTATTAAACCGTTCTTGTTTTAGCAATAATGCTTATCATTGACCGCCTGAACCGCCTGAGGCGCCACCGATATTAATTGTTAGACCCTGGGGTTGAACAATCGTGCCGAATCCATTCCTATAAGAGCTAAGAGTGTTAGATCCGGCGTATCCGTCCATTTTTCTTGGAGAGTCCGCCGGGGGATTTTCCGCCGCCTCGGGATCGGCAATTTGGGCTTGAAGCATTTGGTTTTCAACTTGGCCAAATTTATCGTCCAGATTATACGGCCTGTAAGTACCGTCGGCGCAAGCTGTCAGCATTAAACCGCTTAGTAAGGTAGTTAAAATCGTTTTGTAATTCATTGTGAGCCTCCATCGTTAATTTGGTGCCCGAATTGGCCGGACGTTCCGCCTGTCGTCGAATCGAATACAGGAGCTTGTGCCATTCTTATCGGAGTTTTTCTGGCTTCCATCCGGCCTAATAAATAAAATTCGACATCATCCGGCGCGACATAGTTTTCCGTGGGCAGATGAATCTGATCGTGCGGTATGGGTTTTGCCAGATGCGGTGTTATCAGAATTACCAATTCTTTTTTATCATTTGCGGCTTCTCTGTTTCTAAACAACGCACCAAGAACAGGAATATCTGCCAAACCGGGAGTTTGTGTCTGTTTGTTGCTGTTGTTTTCGCTGATTAAACCGGCAATCGACATAGTTTGTCCGTCGGCGAGTTCCAGAGTGGAAATAGCTTCTCTGGAGTCAAGACTAGGCGTAGGTTGTAGAGGAATTAAAAGATCTTCGACGCCGGTGGATAAGATTTGGTTAGCGGAATTACTCAGCGAACTGACCGAAACATGAGTGGTCAGATTGATCCGGTTGGAATCTAATACAACAGGCGTAAACTCAAGACCTACACCGAAGGGTTTGAAATTAACTGTACAAGGGACAAAGGCGCCGTTAGTCGTTGCCGTGGCTGAGGTACAAGCAGTAAAGGGAAATTCACCGCCGGATAAAAACGATGCTTTTTGGCCACTAAGGGTAGTCAGATTAGGTTCTGCCAAGACGGTAGCCAAGCTGGTATCTTTACTAAAGTTTAAGCTCCAGTTGAAAAGGGTAGCGCCGGCAACATATGAGCCGGTAAATAATCCTGCACCAGCCGCAGCAACATCCCACAGAAAAGTTCCGTCCTGAAGGTTGGTTTTACTTGCTCCGCTGTTTAAACTCAATGCTCGAGCCAATGTACGGCTGACTTCGGCAATTTTTACTTCAAGCATTACCTGCTGTTCGCCACCTACATGCATCATATTGACGATAAATTGCTTAGTGTTCCCGCCGCCGCCGCCACCGCTAGCACCGCCACCGCCACTATCGCCGCAGCCACCGCTACTACCGCCACCGCCGCTAGCACCGCCACTAATTCCGGCAGCGGCATAGCCTTGCGCAAGTTTCATGGCAAAATCCATATTGACCAAATTGGACACTTCACCGCTTAAAACGATACATCTTTCCGCGCCGCGAACTGCAATATGCTCGTTGGGCATTAGTTCGTAAAGTTTTTGTTTGAGCCCATCCAGGTTATGGGTTACTTCAACATCCAAAACCATGGCGACACGGTTATTGGCATCCCAGACGGTTGCGTTGGTTCCACCGATTGCGTTGCCTCTTAGCAATACTTGTCTGGGATTGAGAACCGTAATATCGGCTATGTCGTCCTTGCCTTTGGTTAAGGATTTAACATTTCGATCAAGATTGATCAACAAGGATTTATTTACCGGTACGCGATAGGTAAGATGCCTGCTGTCGGAGCTGGTGGTCACTTCGGCGCCGACTTGAAGTGTATAGCCTAAAAGCAGTGCGGGTACCGCCTTTAGTAAGCTGCTTGGATAGATGTTTAACATGGTTATACTGCCCTTTTTTATTATTATCTTGTAAGTCATGCGCTTGCATGAGTTTAGATTATAAATTGATTATTTGAACTGGTTCTGGCTACTCAGCAAGCGGCTCCTTCTTGACAATTCGGGACAAACTTCTGACTTCCCCAGGGAAGAATCATAATTGTCACAGGTGTTTTTTGGCGGGCTTCTTTAGGAAGTTTAGCTTCAATTACCGTGGCTTCAGGCTCAATATAGGTATCCGTATCCATAGGGTTGCGCAAGGTAAACTGGAGGGGGCCTGTTTGCATTGCTTGCACCAAAATCTCTGCCTGTTTTGGAGTGACTTCCAAAGTCAGAGCCTGAACCACGGCGGGTTTATCCTGAGCTGTCGATGCAGTTTGATCGATAGCCAGGATTTTAATGTTTTTTAATAAAGTATAGGTTCCGCCATGGTCGCCGCGAGAGGCAATTATATCTGCGAAGTTACCGGGCAAAATAAAACCGGCGACACCAACCACGTCATTAACGCGGACACTCATGGCGCGCATGCCTTCTTTAATTAATGCCGATAAAGTGCTGCCGCCGGCATGCTCTTTGATTTGCGGTTTTAACAGGATTTCGTCGGCATAAAAGTCGCGTTGGGTCACTTTGCCGATAATAGCATTGGGGTTGGCTTGTAGGTCGGCTTCAGTGAAGGCTTCAGCAGGAACGCTATTTTTGGGCCATTGCATCAATTTAACGTGCGTTTGATCTATACGGGTAGCGAATGGAATATTAATGGCGGCTACATATACGGGGATGGTATTTTGCTCGGACGAGACCGGTTCCTGGCTGGTTTTTGAATCAACCCATTCTTTTGCTGTCCAGGCGGCCAGCCCTGCCATAACAAGGGCAATTACCAGCATAATTAAAAAACGACTGTTCATTAGTCTATCCTTGCATTTTTAATGTCAATAAAATAAGTATCCCATGCGAGACGTAATCTTTCGGTTGTTGCTATTCTATCATCGCCTTGGTATTCGCATTGATCTCTTACTAACCCCAATAAATCTCGAGGATGACAAGGCAAAAAAGGACGGTTTTCCTTTTTGTAGCGATCAATAATTTCATCAAGCAAGTTGGCCGGACAGTTTAATTGCAACTCTTTGGCATATAATTGCCAAATATTAATATATTGAGCCTGGCTAACCGGGGCAAACTTGATTTTATAGCCCAGACGTCTTAAAAAAGCCTCATCCGCAAGGTCTACAGGATTAATATTAGCAGAGAAAATGAGAATTACATCAAATGGGGTTTGCACCCGTTTGCCGGTGTCGAGGCTCAGGTAGTCATGTTTTTCTTCTAGCGGGACAATCCAGCGGTTAAACAGATCAATGGGACTGACACGTTGACGCCCCAGATCGTCAATAATATACATGCCATTGTTAGCTTTTAGCTGTAATGGCGCTTGAGATAAGCGAGTGTTTTTATCGTGGTCGATTTCCAGCATATCTAATGTCAGTTCGCCACCGCTGACGGCAACAGGTCTTTCACATTTGATGAAGCGGGGATCAGAACCCTGATGCAGATGTATGCTGGCTGGGTTTTCGTTTGCTTTTACCTCGTGGTGCAGGGAAGGGTCATAAACCTGTACGACGCTTTCGCCAACGGCGATGGCGTACGGTATTAAAATCGACTCTCCGAGCAAGCGGGTCAGCTTTTTGCAGATGAAGGTTTTGCCTGTTCCCGCCAGTCCATAAATCATGATAGCCCGGCCCGAATGCAGGGCGGGACCCAGTTGATCGAGTAAATGAGGATCTATAATAGTATCCTCAAAGGCTTTTTGTACGTCGGGGCGGGTAACTTTAGAATTTTGCACCGACTGAGCTTGGACGACCGTTCTGTATTGTTCAAGAGTCACAGGAGCGGGCCCGGTATAGCCGCTTTTATTTAGTGCCACCAAAGCTTGTGCTACGCCTTTGTCGGTCAATGCATAACGTTCACCTCTGCTGTTATGTGAGGCAGATAGCATTTCAACCTGGTTCTGTTTGCGCAGTTCGGTTAAAACAGTTTCCAGGATGTTGCCGGAGAGCGCTATATTTTCGGAGAGTTGGTGCAGATCGGCGATGCCATTGACATGTAAGTGTTTGATAACCAAGTCGCCAATGAATTCAGCCGATAAGCCAGTTTCCTTTATGCTACGTGGACGTTGAGCAAATACGGCATGCGGCAAGCTATCTTTGTTATAAGGATTCATATATTTCGATTCCAGCATGCTCTGTTTAATTTTTAAATATAGATGTTGGTTTGAATGTTAGTTAAAAGCCATCCTCCAGATTTAATTATTTTATAGATCAATAGAAAAGTATACAGGCTATTTTATTGTCAATTAACCTTGGAATAATCTAAAGAGGTTTATAACCTCATGGTAAAAGTTTGAGGCTGTGATACAGTCTTATTAACTAAAAATATCGGTGTCTAATATGCTAATGAGATTAGCCGGTGTTTGCGGATTTTAATGCAGTGTTAACGACATCAAAAGTATTGCTCACTTCTTTTCCCAAGCCAGTGATCACGGCGATTGATACAATTGCAATCAGAGCGACCATAATGGCGTATTCAACCATTGTGGCTCCTTTTTCTTTACTAGAAAATTTTGTGATGTAGTGTTTCATGTTTTTCTCTGTTATTGATTGACGAGCAACCGGTGCAAGGATAGCAGGTCAATATTAAATATTAAAATAATTAAGTGCCTGCCTAATATTAATGATAACTTCTTAGTTTATTAAAATACATTACCAATTACGTGCTTTGTATTTTTTAATTAAATTAATTGGCTACGATTTAAGTCAGGCAGGTTCGTATATATTCACTATGGATGTTTAGCCGGTGTTTGCGGATTTTAATGCAGTGTTAACGACACCAAAAGTATTGCTCACTTCTTTTCCCAAGCCAGTGATCACGGCGATTGATACAATTGCAATCAGAGCGACCATAATGGCGTATTCAACCATTGTGGCTCCTTTTTCTTTACTAGAAAATTTTGTGATGTAGTGTTTCATGTTTTTCATGGAATTCTCCGTTATCAAATAAAACTTTTCTATATAATTTAAGTGCTTAATTGCATTTTAAGATGCAATAAAAGTCTAGCATCTGCCATAATTCCTGTCTATAGGTAACTATACTTAATACGGGAGGCGGCGATAGTGCTTAAATTAACCGCTATATACCAGTTGTGTAAAGTTGGGATTTGCTGATTTTTTGCGTAATGCAACGCAGAAAAATCCCGAAATATATTATAGCGCATTAGTAAAATCGCTGCTTGAAATGCTTATTAGCCAAACATTTTAAAATTAATTTTATAGGGGTTGTTAATTAGAAATCTCCTGATTGTCCTGATTGTCCTGATTGTCCTGTTTGGGCAGGCTATCTTTGATTTTTTTTAGTTCCAGTTTTGTGCTATCGCTAATATCTTTGCTGGCAGTCAAATAGATAGTGAAGTATTTGTCGGAATAAATTTGGCGCCAGTCGGGTCTCTCTCCTAAAAAGGTGTTGATAGGTAAGTGTGTTTCAAAAATAGTCCAGGAAATATTGGAATCCTTAATGAGATTCAGTAATGGCTTGGCGCCTTTTTCTAGGCTGATTGTTGTGAAGTATTTCTTGATAAAGGGGTCGCCATACAGTTCAGCCCGAGAATCAATAAAAACGGGATAGTCATAATGAATCAAATGTACGCTTAGGCCATAGCTGTTAAGCACATTGCCTAAAACGGTCTTTTCTTGTTGCAGGGCGGTTAGAACTTTAGCTACTTGAATGCTCGATTTTGATTCAATTGTTCTGGTTGGCAGGTAGGCAACGAGGGCGGCTAAATACAAGCCTATGGCCAGCCACTGTTTTATGTTTTTTGGGTAAAGCAAGCTGAAAGAAAAATTGGTAGGGCTACTGAGCTGTTTACTAAAAGATGTCGCCAGGATCAATGGCGATAAAAAGGACAGGAGATCGGTAGCAAATCGGACATATTTGAGTGACAGATGGATTAAACCCAGCAGGAAAATTAATCGGAACAGTGGGAGTTTTAAGCCTTTGTGCAGCGATAGCCCTATAAAGGCCAGTAGCCAATATTCAAGTGGCTGTAAACCATGAAAATTTGGAGAAAGCCATTCGGATATGTTATCGATAGTATAGGTTTGGCCAGTCAATTGGAACGGGAGTAACACTCCATCAATGCCGTGTGGGTTAATGAAAGTTGCAGACAGACTCAGCAACAAAAATAGTAACCAGTGTTTTAGCAGTGTGATCCGAAGCGCGCGATCTTCTGTGGTAAAAACGGACTCAGTAGCAAAAAAAAGAACAAAAGCAATACCTATAATAAAACTACCATGCATATTGGACCATAGGGTCATGATAAGCGACAATAGATAGGGAGGATGTTTGTTATTTTCGCTGGCTGTAATTAATTGCGATGTCCAGTAAACCAAAACAGGCAATGCCAGAATATGCGGCCTGGGCATAATGTGAGGGACCAGCAAAAAGAAGGCGAACAGTATAAAAATGATGCTGACATTGATGCTGATCCGTTTAACCAGAAATTTGAGTAGTATCAACATTGACAGGATTATCGAAAATGTCGCCAGAAAAACTAATCCAGGCCATCCTGTCAGGCTGAAGGTGGTATGCAATAATATGGCCGATAGCCATTCGTGTGATACCCAGGGAAAATTTTCCGCCGTATAGGAGAAAATGCCTGTGAACGGAACTTTTTTATTGTTTAGTATCCATTCGCCGACTTTGATATGCCAGTAAGTATCATCCCCTGTGCCACAGTTGGCGGCAATAATCCAGGTTAAATAAGCTAAAAGCAGGAGAATAAAAAACTTAGTCCTTGATTGGTTGTTATCGATATTATTCATTTTATCCCCGGGCATTCATTTAGATTAAATGTTGTTTTATTAAGTACTCATACAAAATTAACTTGGTATTTTCCGCCGAGATTTTGAAAGATATCCTGAAGGGCATTTCGGAGCGCTTCAAAACTGGCGTAAGCTTCCCACGGTAGCCATTCATACTTG
>Ga0208262_1000547_pt1 | contig 12487 bp, 9 predicted proteins | sample LakWasMet15_LOW5_2_FD_183863 | JGI IMG/M metagenome (GOLD analysis project Ga0208262, IMG submission 183863) | Freshwater sediment methanotrophic microbial communities from Lake Washington under simulated oxygen tension - Sediment Metagenome... | ecosystem: Environmental > Aquatic > Freshwater >... | reverse complement strand
TGACGACTTCACGGGGATCGCTGTTGAGCGCCGGATTGGACAACTCACTCACGCCCTGCAGCAAGGCGGTTTCGTAGACGGTCGTATCCTCACCACCTGCCGCATGCACTGTCACTGTCTGCGTATCGTCCGCACCCTGAATGCTGATGGTCAGCTTGGCAATGAAAGTGTCGCCGTCATTATCCTGCGTCGTGTACCAGATGTCATAGGACGAGTTGGATGACGCGGTTAACGCCTGGGTCGTAGCAAGACTGTTGTTCAGCGCGTAGCTCCAACTGCCGTCGGCATTGTGAGTGAACGTGCCGAAACTGTTCAACGCCGTCATCGCCGCCGCATTGTCGTGACCGACTGCTGTCCAGCCCATAAATTCCGCCGTCGGCGTCGCTGTCTGATCAGCACCTTGCACATCGTTGTCCAGCACGTTGCCACTCAACGTAGTGCCCACATCTTCGGTCACTGTGCCGCCCGCGTCGTCGTTCGCTACCGGCGCATCATCCATGATCCGAATCACCAGATCAGCCGCCGCCGAGGTCGAGCCGCTTACACCGGTTACGGTAATCAGGTTGTTGGTGTCGTCAAAGAAGCTATCCGCCGCCGTGGCGTTGGTGACCGTCCCGGTCAGCGTGTAGGTGTAGCTGATAGTGCCGGTATGGTTACTGTCACTACTGGTGTAACCCGTGATCACCAGTGTGCCTTGCCCCGTACTAATGCCCGCCGATGGGGTGCCGGACGTCTGAATGGCCTGTAATTGTGCCAGCGTGAAGTCCGTACCCACTATCGTGACTTTGGCAATGCCGTCAGTGGCAGAAACGGTAAAGCTGCCGCTGACGACTTCACGGGGATCGCTGTTGAGCGCCGGATTGGACAACTCACTCACGCCCTGCAGCAAGGCGGTTTCGTAGACGGTCGTATCCTCACCACCTGCCGCATGCACTGTCACTGTCTGCGTATCAGTCACACCATTGATGGTAATGGTGACATTTGCCAAATTGCTCTCGTTGGCTCCGTCGGTAACTTTGTAGGCATCGGGAAAGAGCACGGTAATGGTTTCCCCATCATTCAATGCCTGCGCCGCTGCTTTGGTTTCCTCATTCATAGTGAATGTGTACTCGCCGGTGGTGCTGTTGATTACAAGCCCACCAAATTGGTTCGTCAACGTAATCGGCGTACCAATGACGCTTAGAGTCTGGCCGTCCGCATCCATATCATTTGTAAGCACATTGCCTGAAACAGAAACATTGTCCTCGGTCATGCTACTGGTGTCGTTGATTGCCACCGGCGCGTGGTCGTCATCGATGATCGTAACTGTAGCGGTATCATTTGTGAGCGTCGCACCAATCGGGTTGCTAAGAACGATAGTGAAGGTTTCGTCACCCTCAACCTTAGTGTCTCCAACAATAAATTCGGTGACGGTAAAACCTTTAGCACCTGCAGGTATGGTGACAGTACCGGTTAATCCCCCATCATATAAGTCCCCGCCCGCGCTTCCAAGACCATAAGTTGCGGTTCCCGGGATAATAGTGTAAGTAATCGTTACTGGCTGCGTGCTAACTTGATCGAGCAAAATCAGGAATGTTACTGGATAATCACCGTTAGAGCCTTCCAGAATGCTAGCTCCAGTAACCCCGGCAGCCAGGGGGACAGGTGCATCGCCCGGAATGATGGTAATGCCGCCCACTCCCGGCTGATCGACACGGATACTCACATCAACATCAACCGCAACGGAAATAGAAATACCAGGAAGTGGGGCTGAAGGCACCGGCTGAGCAGGATTTAAAATCAACACATCTTCCTGTACAGGAAACGCTACCGAAATACCCGTGGTATTAAAGCCGCTGTCCGGGGTGATTCTAGGGTTAAGATAATCAACCTGAACAAAGGTGTGACCTTCGTTTCCTCCACCAGTTCCCCCTGCCGCTCCACCTGCAGCAGTTGCCGGCAACTTACTCGGATCAAAATCTTCGCCTTTAGCTATAGCTTCCTGCATTCTTGCAACGTCATCTTGAGCTTGTTGTGAGCTTTGGCCTGCTGCTTCTTTGCTACCGCTAGCATCGGGAGTAAGCATGTCTTCATTAAGAGCCACGACAGAGCCGCCACCCAGATCCATTTGGGTGCCATTGGAAAATGCAATTGATATAGTTGTCCCAGCGGCGTTTCCGGTAGATATCGTTTCATCAGCCGAGACCCGGTCTCCTACTCGCAGTGTTCTTACTATGCCATTAACGTCCGTAGCCGTTACATTACCGGATACGGATTTGACTATACCTGTGATTGCCATGATGCTTACTCCTTAAGGAATTATTGTTATTGCTACCCCATCATGCGGGATATGTTTTTAGCTCTCGCCGATTTAGCTGAAATTCTTCCACAAACTCATCTGAATTTCTATTGTACTTAGGTACTAATACTTATTTTTGGCGCTAGCATATTTTTTACTTTGCTTTTCTGTTAATGGCTGCATAGGCTGAACCTACATTCATCTTCGCTTAATTCAACATCTTGCCTAACTATGTTTTCAACCGCTTGACCATAGAAAGCTTTATTTTTAAACAATAAGGCTGCCCTACGGCCTTTGGCATGGATATTTATACAAACACTCCGTTCTTCTTGAAGAGATCTACATGAACGTCATTAAAAGTAGGTGCTTTTGGGCAACACAAGAACAGTTACCAAGAAGCAAGAGAGATAGCTGACTTTGTCTCATCATCTATCTGACTATTCTCTATCTGGATACGGGACAAATCCGATTTATAACTTATTGCATTTGAAATATAAAAACCTGAGTAACTCCCCATAGCCATTAGGTCGCGGTATCAGACTAGACTACTAAAAATAAAATGATATTTATCATTTAGGGACATCTTTAATAATTCTAAAACTCATCATTTTTTTATGTAAGTCTTGTTTTATAAGAGAGTAAATTTTCAAAAATCAATTTTAGAGACTGCCTGAGTTATCACTTTGCACATCGAATATCAGTGTTTGTATATCCAGCGATGCCACACCATAGAATATAGATGAGTAAGTTACCGGCTCTGCATCTGTCGTGGTGACACTCACTTGAGTATCTTCGCCTAGATTGGTTATAGAGAGGGCTAGATAGTCGCTAAGCATATTGGCTTTTTCATCGACCAATAGGTCATCAAGACTTAACGTCTCTTTCTCCTGAGCATCATCCGCATTTTGTTGTGTTTGATTTTCTATCATTTTTCCTGTTTCCAAATCATCAAGATGATTGACTCCCTGCAATTAGGCAGAGTGGTTACGTAATTTATCAAGCAGTTTTGCGACCATGCGCCTGGTAATCCAGGCTTCGCCGGCATTTACTGCGTAAAGAAGTTTATTGATGAAATTTTTCACTTCATGTATCTGAAGATATCCTTGTGCACCTGCTATAAGGCATTTAAGAACCTCTTCATCGGCCAAGCTTTCTGCGACCAATATAATTTTGCTGTGTTCGCTAGTTTGAAATAACAGCGAAATAAACTCTGCCGTACGGCTTTTTTGAATAGCATAATTGAGCACTATAATTTCCGGCTGCATTGTCTCTACCGCATTTAATGCCTGAATTTCATCATATAAAACGCTAAACATTACCGTTCCTTCGTGAATGGCAGGAGCTATCACGTTGTCCTTGTCAATTATGAGAACATCCATTATATGCATCTCGCTCAGCTAGAAGTTAATTGCAGTATAGTGAAACTTTAATATTTTGGAATTGTACAAAGGTACTAGGTGAGTGCAAAGAAGTATGAATCACTGTTGTTTCTCATGGAGCATCGAATACTCACTAAGCTAGCAAAAATAATTATCCACTCATTTATAATGTTAAATTTCATCGCTATTAGCTGGCAAAAATTCGACGCGGCGTTTTCTTAACACCGATCAAAAATTGGCCACCGTTCCACTGTTACCGACACAATTTCGCCCAAGAAATGGCTTAAAAAACTTGGACAATTAATAATCTGGCTCCATACTATTTAGTCAGATAAGTTCCAGCAGAACCGTTGCTAAATAACCAAATTTGAGCCCCGCACCAACATGACATGCCATAGAATAACGCCATGAGCCAACCTGACCGCTCCCAGATTCGGGGTTATCAGCAACTGAAAAAGTTGCGCACGTCCCTGGCGATTCTACAAGGCACTCGCTTGATATCGACTTTATTGCAGGAACAGGAAGGCACTGTCTCCCATGATCAAACCAAACGCGTTTCCTATCTAACCGCCTTGTTTAGCCGTATCCATCGCGAAATGTATTGCGACTGGAAAGAGCAAATTACGGTCGACCATCGCCCTGGCACCATGCTGGATGCCGGAAAACGCCGACTGTTCCGTATTGCTATCGAACGACTGGTACTCGATGACGACAATAATCGTGACACTGCTATTTTCGACAACAATGGCTTCGTCATCCGTTGCGACGATATCGCCGAACGATTGGCTGGCTTTTATCGCGCGATGCGCGAAATCCGGCCTTTTTCCTATGGCAACCGGATCACCCTGGATTTTTTCATCACTGCGTTGGGTAATTTGCCCGCCTTTAAGGCAGTTTACGAATCAGGAATCGATTTCCGGCGCCTCGATACCGCGGATGCCCTTGCTTTGCATAAGCTTGATAGCCCAAGCCGCCAGTTGGCAACTGCGTTTCGTCATGCTATGGATCCCAGCCGATGTCAAAACCTGTATAACAAGGCCAACGGCTATGGCAACTGGCCGGAAAACAAACGTTTTTTACTGGGCATTCCCTTTCTGTCGCACACTACGCCCGACGGTATCGAGTGCCTAGTAACGGTCAATGGCGGACTGGTACCCATCAATAATATCAAGGTAGAACAACTGATTGCCGGCCAGCATTTTGCCGACAACCCACTCAGCGCCTCTGAACACGTCATTGGCTACCTGCCCAATACCGAGGATTTACGCACGCCCGACAAAACCAGCATCGACGCCATCCCAATCCGAGAAGATGGTGTCGCCCCTTTGTTCGGTCTGGATGTCAACGTCCAGACCGGCCTGCGTCCGCCCAGTCATGGCGAATTACTGGATTTGCTACGCCAGTGTGCCGGCGAGCAGGCTTCGTTGTTTACCTTGGCCGATAACGAAACATTGAAAAGTCGAATGCTGGCAGTGGCCGACGGCGAAACTCGCTTGGCGCGCACCGTTGAAATTGCGTACGACCGCCTCAGCCTAGTCAACCGGATTTTGTTGAATGCCTTGCAGACGATTTTTGCGGGCAAAACAGCCGATCCGCATCCCAAGTTATTCATGGCCATGGGCGGGGCCGGGGCCGGCAAAACGGCAGTCGAGGAAATGGCTCGGGCACAATGCGGCGATAATTTTGTCACCGCTTCGCTCGACGAATTCCGCAAACTCAGCGACTTGTACCGGGTCATGACCGCCGCCAATCACCATAGCGACGACTATGTTTATATAGAGCCCTTTGCCAATCGACTACGTGATTTGGTCGCACAAAAAGCACGGGAGGCCGGCGTTAATATTCTCTATGACGGCACGGCTATCCCCTATCACCCGCGTTACGCCACCATCGTCAAACAGTTCAATCAAGCCGGTTTTCACACTGCGATGATCGCGGTCGATGCGTTTCTGGTTAAACCAACAGGCAGAGAAGACGAGCTGTCGCGCACCGTTGTCATCAACAGTGTCAAGTCGCGCTTTGAAACCACCGGACGCGCTTTGCCTTGGGTCGTAACGATCGACAAGCACATCCGTGCGCCGCGCTCCTTCCTCAATGCCCTGACAGATACCGCGCTAGATAAGCTTTCGCTATTTGCTAATGATGGTGAGCGCGACATGCATTACCTGGTAGCGGAAAGCTTTCGCTTTAGCGACGAGGAAGTGACTGTATTACAACACCAGCAACTTCAGGCCCATCTAGCCGATCATATAAAACATCTAATTCTCAGCCACCCTGATTCTGTGCTGAAAAAACTGGCGGGGGACGATCCGCAACAAATCGAAGCCTGGATTGAGCGAAATCCGGCATTTACCGAAGACAACGTTGCTTATCAAATTTATCCAGGTGGAGAGAATAATCAGGTTCTACTGATTTACAACACCCGGCGTATGGTCGATTTTGTCGAAAAATGCCAACTCAATCCCAATGCGTCCGGCGAGGACGGTTTATTGCATAAACCTGCCGCGTTAGCGTTTCGCGTTGTGCCTTATGCCGAACAGGCCTGGCTTACCCACCTTCAAGGAACAGCGATGTAAAAACAGTTAGCGGCAGGATGTTTTAGCGATTGAAAGAAGCGATGATCCGTTTTAAAGAAGCGCATTTTCCAAAAGAAAAATTCTCTACGCCGTATTTTTCTATACTCAATATAGCGCGGCCTTATCCGCTATCTGGAAAAAATAAAGAGAATGGGGCTGCACAAGATTTATGACGCCATTTCTACTAAGCGTTTCGCAACGCTTACGCGAACAAGAGTATCGTAATGGCGTTTTAATGTAGCGTCAGTGGGACGTGGACACAACGTGGATTCAACTTCAGACTGGAGTTGAGTTAGAAAATGCCTTCTAAGAACCGCATCTTCGGGAATCTGTTGTTTTTCTGAAGGGGCCGTTATAGCAATCTCCAGGTCAATTTTTGGCTTATTGGCACGGGTAGGCTGATTCGCCAACGCGAACATACTTTCATAATGCCTACGCAATACTGAATCGGTTGGATAAGGATGGGTTATTGATTCCCTTTCGGCTGCTAATTGGGTGAGGTAGTGTCTTCTGAGCACTGAATCTTCGGGAATTATATCGTTCGGTTCTTGACAAGAATCGGCTGTATTATTGATATCCTGGATAACCGAAACTTCAATATTTTTAAGCTCTTCGACTTGGCTCCGCTCAAGGTCTGCGGTAGGTTGCTGGACAGGTGCTTGATGAGTCTCAGTTTTTTGTACCTCTGGCGTCTTATCAGTGCTTGCTGTTTTGTCAGCGGTCTCTAAGAGCAGGCTTTTTACTAAAGTCACTCCGCGACTAAGAAATATATCTATTTTTTTGGATGTTTCAGGGCTAATAAATTTGTTTTTTACCCACAGTAAAGCCGCAAGCAACACGACCAATAAGATTAATTCTTCCATATTCTCTCCCTTAATTTTAAATTTCTATGTGAAACGATGCGCTTATAGTGGCAGGTCATTTGACCTAATGCAAAACGATGCCATTCAGCATGAATGATTTATAGCACTTACAAATCATTCGGTTATTACATAACCAATTGTCTTTCTAGGATAAAAACACACCCAAGCGAGCCCAACCTTTGTAGTAAAAATCGTGCAAAATTTGCCGGTTTTGTGAGAAAAGAGCGCCCGAATTGAACATTATCATTATATGTCTTACCTGGAGAAACGGACGCTAGCAGTGGTAAATATTGAACGCTATTTACATCATTGACTTTAACTTTATAAGCGGTGAGACCAATCGAAAACTCAGAATTCATGAAGCTTGCTTTACAAAATGAGCTTGCAAAACAAGCTAGTGCAAATGCTATAAGTGTTTGTCAGTATTCATTATCTGAATAGACCGGTATATGATTTATTAAAGTTTTACAGCAAACGGTGCGGTGCGTATGACCAAGAGAAATATCTTGAAACTGCCATTTGAAGACCGGACCCAGGCCGGACGCTTGCTGGGAGAGGCGTTGACTGAATATGCAAAGCGTTCGGACGTGATCGTCCTCGCCCTGCCCCGTGGCGGCGTTCCGGTGGGATTCGAGGTCGCCCGGATGATCGACGCGCCGCTGGACATCATGCTGGTGCGCAAGCTGGGAACCCCCGGCCAAGAGGAATTGGCGATGGGCGCAATCGCCAGCGGCGGCGTGTGCGTGCTGAACCCCGATATAGTAGCGGCCATCGATATCAGCCAAGAAGCCATTGAGGCTGTCGCCGCAACAGAGCGGCAAGAGTTGGAACGGCGCGAACGGGTTTATCGGGGAAACAAGCCGCCTCCCGCAGTAGAGGACCACTGCATAATCCTGGTAGACGACGGCTTGGCTACCGGGGCGAGCATGCTGGCCGCCGTCTCCGCGCTGAGACAACGAAAGCCTGCTTCTATCGTGGTCGCCATACCCGTGGCCCCGCCCGATACGGTACAGCGGCTGAAACAGGAAGCCGATGATGTGGTCTGCCTGGCAACGCCCGAGCCTTTTTCGGCGGTCGGCCGCTGGTACCGGGAGTTTTCGCAGACCAGCGACGATGAAGTCAAGTTTCTTTTGGAGCGTGCCGGCTCCATGTCCAGCACTCCCCTAAACGCGACAAAAAGCCATGACTAATCCTACATCCCCAGCATCTTCCATCGACGTCAGCATAGCCTTTGAAGGCTTTTCCCTGGACGGCTTTCTGACTATTCCCGAGCCTGCCAAGGGGCTGGTAGTGTTCGCCCACGGGAGCGGCAGCAGCCGGTTCAGCCGGCGCAATCGTTTCGTGGCCGAAATCCTGAACGAGGCCGGGATTGCCACCTTACTGTTCGACCTGTTGACGGAGGAAGAGGAAGACCTCGATCAACGCAGCCGTGAATTTCGCTTCGATATCGATTTGTTGACCGACAGGCTGATCGGCGTGATTGACTGGCTGAGCCGGCAAACAGCGACAGCCGAGCTGCCGATCGGGTTATTCGGAGCCAGCACCGGCGCCGCGGCGGCGCTGGGTGCCGCCGCGGCACGTCCCGACAAAGTGGACGCCGTGGTGTCGCGCGGCGGACGGCCGGATCTGGCCCTGCCGCATCTTGCCAAGGTCAAGGCGCCTACACTGTTGATCGTGGGCGGTGAAGATGATGTCGTGATCGATCTCAATCAACAGGCGGCCGAGCGACTGGCGGTTGAGCACCGCCTGGAGATCATTCCCGGCGCCACCCACCTGTTCGAAGAGGAAGGCAAATTGGAACAGGTGGCGAATCTCGCCTGTAACTGGTTCCTGCGATATTTTTCAGGCTCATGAGTCTCGACACGCTTAGGCTGTTTGCGCTGAGTGAAAGCCGGACATTGGGAGACAGCATCGGAACCGCCCTTGGTTCGCCGCTGAGCGCGCACGAGGAAAGAGACTTCGAAGACGGCGAACACAAAACACGTCCTCTGGAAAACGTGCGCGGCTGTGAGATCTTCGTGATCCAATCGCTGTACAGCGAGCCGAGCTTAAGCGTCAACGACAAACTTTGCCGCTTGCTGTTTTTCATCGGCGCCCTGAAAGATGCTTCCGCCCGGTCGGTAACCGCCGTCCTGCCCTACCTGGGCTACGCGCGCAAGGACCGGAAAACCAAAACGCGCGATCCGGTCACCACCCGCTATATGGCCCAACTGCTTGAGGCCGTGGGCGCCGACCGGGTGCTGACCCTCGACGTGCATAATCTCGCCGCTTATCAAAACGCTTTCCGCTGCCCGGCAGATCATCTGGAAGCCAAAAATCTGTTCGTCGAGCATTTTGCAGCAAGGTTCCAAAACCTAGAAGCAGTCGTGGTCTCTCCCGACGTTGGCGGCGTCAAGCGGGCGGAACAGTTTCGGGAGGCACTGAGCCTCCGCCTGAACAGACCGGCGGGCAGTGCCTTCATGGACAAGCAGCGCAGCGCCGGGATCGTCAGCGGCGAAGCCTTGGTGGGCGACGTACGAGGCAAAGCCGCCCTCATTATCGACGATATGATCAGCACCGGCGGCACGATTTCACGAACGGCGCATGCCTGTCGAAAGCAGGGCGCGCACAGTGTCCATGCCGCCGCCTCCCACGGCATTTTTGCCGGCAAGGCCGATCAAGTCGTCGCCGACCCCGCACTGGATAGCCTCGTGGTTACCAACACCCTCCCCCCGTTCCGGCTCGACCCGGAACTCGTACGAAAGCGCTTGACGGTGCTGGATGTCGCGCCGCTGTTCGCGGACGCCATCCGGCGCATCCATAGCGGCGGCTCGATCGTAGACCTCTTGGGGGAGTAAAGGTATACATGAACTTAGAAAAATCATTTGATCCACGAAAAAACACGAAAGCCACGAAAATACTCAAAGAGATACCAAATTATATATCATCGCCCAAAGAGTCAGAGGCTGTGCAATACAACATACCGATTTCCTTTCGTGGCTTTCGTGCTTTTCGTGGACTAACTGCGGTTTTTAGTTAGCCTCAAAGCAGATACCGCTCTGCCAGGTCGAGATAGGCTCGGGCGAGTCCGAGCCAATGTTGATGGTCGGGCACTTGATGATCCACGGTGTGCCATACCGCGATCTTGGCGCGCAAACAGGCACGGAAAACCTTGTAAAACCCGATGAGTTCACTGGGGCAGACGTCGTTGGCCGCTTCAAGGTAACAATGCAGAATCTTGTCGCCGATACGGGCCGCACCGAGACGGTCGCATTCCATAGCCAGATAAGCCAGTTCGTCCACGGTATCGAGGCTGCGAAACTCCCGGTTGAATTCCAGGCAATCAATGATCACCGGCGGGGCTGTTAAGCAGATGTGCTGGGGCCTGAGGTCGCCATGCGCATCGATAATGCGCCCTTCCCGCGCCCGCTGTTCAAGAAGCCCGCCCTGTGCCGCCAGAAATTGCCTTTGCGCTGCCGCGAGACGCTCCACCTGCGCCGTTGGCAAAGCGTAGCGGCTGTCACGCAGCACCATCAGATTGCCCTGGATGTCCTCTTCAAAGCGGCGCAGATATTCGGCCGGGCTGATGGGTAAAGACACAGAGCGCCGATAGAAATCGGTCAGCACTTGGCTGATCTGTTGCACATCCCTGCCGTCGACCGTCCCCTTACGGATTGCGGCATCCAGCATGCGATCGGCGGGCAGGCGGCGCATCTGCACCAGCCAGTCTTCTACCCGGCCTTCGCCGTTCAGCCGCAAACCGCCATCGCTTTGCTGTATCAGCGGCACGGTGCCGAGATAAATCGGCCCGGCCAGCCGCCGGTTGAGGCCGACTTCCCGTTCGCAGTCTTTTTGCCTGGCCTCTAAAGTGCTGAAGTCCAGAAAATCATACCGGACAGGCTTCTTCAGCTTGTAGACAAGACTTTCGGTCAGAAAGACCCAGGACATGTGGGTTTCGATAACGTCGACGCGCTTCGGCCGATCCGGGTAGACATCCGGTTGCCGGAGAAAGGCTATCTTTTCTTCGATATGCATTGAGCACTCCTCTAAGCGGCAATTCAGCCACTAAGCCTTCGACCGAAGCAACTCGCCACAGGCGGCAAGCTGTCACGTCTGCATTCTACTCGATTAAAGCGGCGGTTATCTATTGCTCCCGTCAATGAGCCAATTTATATCTTGAAAGCAGCTCACTTTAAAGCTCCCTCACAAGAAAATTTGGTACTGGATCGTGAACAAAAATGAGGCGATTCTGATCGACAATCTGCTGTAAGATTGCTTAAGGAAGCGCTGATTAAATCACTCCGTTCGCCCTGAGCCTGTCGAAGGGCTTTTTAAGTTACAGATTTAATTGGATTTATTCCGTTCATGGTTCGACAAGCTCACCACGAACGGAATAAATCAGCGTTTCCTTAACTTAACAGCAGCGATGCTTTGATAAGCCCTTTATTGGAGAGGAAAACTATGGCAACTGTCGATATCCGGCAATGACAAATTGACTTGCCTCATGAACATGAAAGAGCCGGACGCTGGTGGTGGGGAGCGGGAGCTCAAAAAGAATGCGGCCTGCATGACGGAAATGTCAAAGATAACGGTACTTCCTGACCCTGATTTGTAAAACTCTGGGCTTGATCTGACCATTGCCAAAATTAGTCTCAACGGCATCAGATATTGACTGTCTCAGTTCGACCCTAACCAGCTTTTTGATTCATATCCTATCTTGATAAGTTTGGCATGGTTAACCGAGTGCTTGATGGCTTTTTGCACCACCGACTCATGAACATGGTAACGTTTATCGGCCTGCTGTTCCCGCAGCAAAGTTAACGATTGCGCCGGAAAAAAAACCACTGCCAGATAAATTCCTTAGCGGCGTTCTTATACCCAAAGGGCATAAGTTTTGTTTGAGCAGGCGAGCAGCTCAGCTTTATATTTGCGCTCGAGTTGATCGGGCAGAAAAGCGCCGGCATATTTCGTCTGCAGGTCCGCTTCATGAATGGTCGCCACTATTCGCAACTGCCGCTTTAATTCCGGCACAAGAACTTGCGGTATGGGTACCGTCCGGTCTTTTTTTCCCTTGCCGTCGTGCATGGTTAAAATGCCGGCGTCGAAATTGAAGCAAATCAGTAATGATACTGATGGCAAAAAAACCGATAAAAACATAGCATTTTAAGTACATGGTTTTGTCTTAACCGTAAAGTTTTTGGCGGTCCAATAATGCAGCGAACTGGCAGACAGGATCTGCTGGCAAAAACCGGGTAGGGGGCGCATCGCGCCCCTTTTCGATGTTCAACGGTGCTGGAAATATGGATGTTTGAAATGGATTGCTCGTTGCGATGCTTTAGAGAAGTGCTCTGTTTTTCAGCATAAGGAAATGGTGCGCGATGCGCCCCCTACCCGGCTTTGAGCTCATTACAA
>Ga0208262_1000546_pt1 | contig 12545 bp, 3 predicted proteins | sample LakWasMet15_LOW5_2_FD_183863 | JGI IMG/M metagenome (GOLD analysis project Ga0208262, IMG submission 183863) | Freshwater sediment methanotrophic microbial communities from Lake Washington under simulated oxygen tension - Sediment Metagenome... | ecosystem: Environmental > Aquatic > Freshwater >... | reverse complement strand
TAAATCATAGCCGTATATTTTTTATTTGGAGAAAGAAAATCCAATTTAATCTCGGTATTTCTGGCATTTTCATCTGTAATAGCTCCTAAAAACCAATTCTCGGAATGTTTGTCTTTTCGGGCAACCGTTAGATAATCACCGGGTTCAGCTTCTAGATATTTGCTGTCCTGCCAATCCATCGCTACATCTTTAATAAACTGAAAAGCATCCGGATATTTTTCGTAGTTCTCAGGCAAATCGGCTGCCATCTGTAACGGAGAATACATCGTTAAATACAAGGCTAATTGTTTCGCCAAAGTGGTATGCACCTGCTCTTTTTTAGTAGCATCATAAACGCTCATTTTGATTTCGAAAATTCCCGGTGTATAATCCATCGGTCCTCCTAGCAATCTGGTGAATGGAAGAATGGTTTCGTGCATTGGCGGATTGCCGTTACTCCAAGCGTTGAACTCGTTGCCACGGGCAGCTTCGGCAGCAATGTAGTTCGGATAAGTTCTTCCGTAACCGGTTGGGCATGAACTTTCGTGGGAGTTCACCATCATTTTATAATCCGCAAATCTTCGGGCTACATAATTGAAATGGTTTACCATGGTTTGACCGTCATGAAATTCGCCACGCGGAATAATTCTGCCCACATATCCTGACTTAGCAGCAGGATAACCATACTTTTTCATCAGCTCTAAGGCTCTGTCCAAATGTCTTTCATAATTGGCCACCGAGCCCGAAGTTTCATGATGCATAATCATTTTTACTCCTTTGGATTTAGCATAATCATTCACAGCTTTCAAATCAAAATCGGGATAAGGCGTATTGAAATCAAAGACTTCTTCTTTCCAATTGCCGAACCAATCTTCCCAACCCACATTCCAGCCTTCTACCAAAACACCATCGAAGCCATTTTTGGCAGCAAAGTCGATGTACCGCTTAGTATTCTCTGTAGTAGCGCCGTGTTTTCCTGAAGGCTTTAATTTACCATCGGCGGCATTTTGAGCATTTTGCGAACCGGCATAATCCCAGGTTGATTTACCCACATGCATTTCCCACCAAACACCAACATATTTCATCGGCTTGATCCAGGAAGTATCCTCTAATTTGCAAGGTTCATTTAAATTCAAAATCATTTTAGAACCTACAATATCTCGTGCATCATCGCTTACCATAATCGTACGCCAAGGCGAAACACAAGGGGTTTGCAAATACGCTTTATCGCCAATAGCATTAGGTACCAAATGGGAAGTCAGTTTATAGTCATTCGGAATCAAATCCAAATGCATCACCGGATAATTCACTACAGCGGCTTCAAAAACATTAAGGTACAATCCGTCAGCCGACTTCATCATCAAAGGCGATTGCACGACATATTTTCCGGCGATGGATTTTAATCCGATACCATTATTTCTATCAATATTATCGGTATTTATATCAGAAAGTTTGGTTTCGGTATAGGCATATTCCTGACTGTCAAAATCTCCCGGAAGCCAAAATGCCTTGTGATTTCCAGCCAAATTAAATTGTGAAACTTCATCGGCTATAATAAAATAATTCAGATTAGATTGCTTTGGAAACTCATAGCGAAACGCCACACCTTCATCAAAAAGTCGGAAAAAGATATTCATTCTTCTGTTTGTTCCTTTTTGAGAAAGCGCAATAATCATTTCATTGTAATTGTTTTTAATAGTAGATTGCTCCCCTAAAACCGGCTGCCAAGTTTCATTAATGCTTTTTTGACCAATGCTGTCAATCACAAAACCCGAAACCAAATCACCTCCGTTTTTTAATTTAATGCCCAAACCACTTTCCAAAATAACGGGCTTTGTTTTATACGCAACGGTATACGTGGGTTTGCCATCGGCAGTAAGTTTAAAAGTAACGGCAATTGATTTTGAAGGCGATTGAACATTTTGGGCGTAAAAAGCCGTTGTAAAAAACAACAACCCAAGCAGTGGTAGGTTTTTCATGTGAATGTGTTTGCAAGGATGATTTCAAAATCGCCCTTTAATTTTCATAAAAATACAGCTATATGAAAAAACACCAAGCAGCCGTTTCATTTAGTTATTAACGAAATCGATTTCTTGATGCTTTTTTACAATGAAGACAAAAAAAATCCCGACGAATCGGGATAGTTCTTTTATTTTCCATCAACATAATCCTGCAGATAGGTAAATCGTGGTGTGAGCTTACCGTTTTCGGTTATCTTGGCTCGTTGCAGAATGCCGTCTTTATCGTTATTGAAAAAAGCCGGAATCACGTGCTGCATAAACATTTCACCAAAACCTTCGCTAGCGTCTTTTGGGAGCTCACAAGGCAAATTATCAACCGACATCACCATAATAGAACCCGGATGTGAATACGGAACTTCTTTGTTTTCGCTAGGCAAATAACCAAAAAACGGTTCGGCTATAGTCGAGGCTTTAATGGTGCAGGCAATCGGCCCGTCTACGTCACACGAAATATCAGCCACTACTTTAATTTTACAATCAGGTGCATTAAGCATTTCTCGGGTTAAGATATCTGGTGCGCCGTTTCCGTGAAAATGGCCTGCCATAAAAATATCAGACACTTTAGTAAAACGTTCAAAATCGGAAGTATATTCCTGAGGGTTTTTATAGAAATCGTGGTTGTCCAAAACTTTACCGTCCAGTCTTCTATTATAATCTAAAACATCGATTTGGGTATAAACGGGTTGGGTATATATTTTAGTCAAAAAATCAGCAACTGAAACCTGTTTAACTTTCATGCCATCCAGAATTTCTTTTACTCCCATGCCTACTTTACCGTGACCGGTTAGCACAATTTTGATGTTGGGCAAAATTTGTCTTTTCAATCTAACAATTAAATCTTCTTTGCTGTGCAGCGTTTCGGCTTTGGGCAGCGTGAACAATTCATATTTAACACCGAAAGCTCTAAAACCATTGTAAGCGCCCACAATTCCGGCATAACGACCAAAACCAATCAAGCGTCGATTGTTAACATCTACAATCGTTTCGTGGTCAAACAATTCAATATTTTTTTCTAAAATCGCCTGCAGTAATTTGCGGTTATGCGTTTGTTTTTTGATGGTATGCGAAAAGAAAAAGTACTTTTTATTCGGAATCAGATAATCAACCGGAATTTCTTTAACACCAAAGAAAACATCGCAATCCGAAATATCTTCTGCCACTTCAATTCCCAAATTACTGTATTCCTCATCTTTAAAAACACGAATATCCGAAGCTTCAACTTTTACAGTAGCTTCTGGGTGTTCCTGTTGCAATCGCAGCAATTCCTGTGGTGTGAAAACCACTCTTCTGTCGGGCGGATTTTTTCTTTCTTTTATAATTCCGAATTTCATATGTTGGGACATTTTATTTGTCCCCAAAAGTAGGCGTATCGAAAACGTTTTCAAAACTTTTTCTCAAAAATTACTAGCACCTTTTTTTGGAACAGGCATTGACAATTACCACTTTATAGAATGCCTCATTGAAATTGTGAAAAACCTGTTAATAGCTTTCTTAAAAAGCACCTTTATCAGTATCTTGAATACTTATATTTGTTGTCCAATTATATAAAAATGTCTCAAAAAATTATACGATATACTTCCGTCCTTTTTGCTGCTGCTGTCCTTTTTACTTCTTGTACCAAACAGGAGAAAACCGATGATGGTATTATAAAAGTCAACAAAAACGGCATTCCGGTAATGCAGCCCTTACAGGAAGAGTTACCTGCTTTAAAAACAGCTTATATCAACGATAAGAAATATGGTGTATCTCGTTTCTTTGAAAAAGAATGGTCTGAGAAAAATGACAACGTAGCTTTTTTGGTTGCCAAAAACGGTCAGATTATTTATGAAAATTACATGGGATATGCCAACCGAAGAACCGATGAAAACATAACCAAAGACACGCCGTTACACATTGCTTCCGTAAGTAAGGTTTTGACCTCTACAGCAATATTGATGCTGGTAGACACCAAGCGAATTTCCTTAGACCAAAAAGTAAATACCATCATTAAAAATTTTCCATATCCTGACGTTACGATTCAAACCTTGCTCAATCACCGCAGCGGAATGAAAAATTATGCCTATTTCACCTATGAAAACGGCAATTGGGACAAGCATCAAACCCTGACCAACGAAGATATTGTTAAGGTGATGGTGGAAAAGCAAATTCCGTTAGAATCAAAAACAGATACCCGCTTCAGTTACTGCAACACCAACTACGCCATGTTGGCTTTAATCATTGAAAAAATTACCGGTTTAAAATATCCGGAGGCCATGAAAGAAATGATTTTTGCACCACTCGGCATGAACAATACCTTTGTATTCGACATTACCAAAGACCGAGGTAATGTAGCGCCATCGTATAAAGGCAATAATATAGAAATCGGTGTTGATTATTTAGATGGCGTTTATGGCGATAAAAACATTTACTCCACCCCAAGAGACTTACTGAAGTTTGACAAAGCGCGTTACGCTCCTTTTTTCCTGAATCCTGATTTGCTTAAAAAAGTATACAAAGGCTACAGCTACGAAAGTAAAGGCCAAAGAAACTACGGATTGGGCGTTCGCATGATGGAATTTGAAAAAGGCGAACCTTTTTACTACCACAACGGTTGGTGGCATGGCAACACTTCTTCTTTCATCACCTTGCGAAAAGAAAAAGTAACCATCATTGTCTTATCCAATAAGTTTACAAAAAAAACCTATCAAGCCAAAAAACTGGCAGGACTCTTTGGCGATTATCCATTCAAGCTAAATGACGACGGCGAAGAATAAAACACTTGACTTAGCCTTTTAATTAATGTACCTTTGTCAAAAAATTAAGCAGTACTTATTTCAGTAATTCTTAATTAACCACTGGGGTCGACTGGTTTTGACAGCAAGTCGAATTGAACAGTAAGCACGTCGAGCATGGTACCATTTGCTCGTAAATCCAAGGGTACGAACTTATAAACGGCGAAAATAATTACGCTTTAGCTGCTTAATCTGAATTATAGTAAGATTTGCCTCGTCCCAACAAGGTTGGGAAGCTGGATTCTCCTCAGAAGCCTTGGTTTATGGCGGCTGGTCATGGGGAACCGTAAAAGTAAACCTAGGAAAGGTAATGTTCTGAATCCTTTCTGACACTCATAGAGCTAAGCATCGGGTCGCTGTCTTTAGCATAGCCTGCTGTCGAAAACTTAAGTAAAGACTAAGCGTGTAGAAAGCTCTTTAGTTGCTTGTTTGGACGGGAGTTCGACTCTCCCCGACTCCACTTCAAATCCTGCCTTTTGGGGCGGGATTTTTCTATTTAAGCAGCGGCACATCCTGCCTCTGTTCAACTCCCCTCCCGCTTTCCGGGTTACAAGGTAACCTCTCCAATCGGGGCTAACAGGACGATTATTGTTCGCAACTCCCTATAACAAAAAACGCCTCCATTTTCCTGAGGCGTTTTGTTGTTTTCATGTTTTTGTTTATTTATCGTTTTAACGAGAAGTGAGCCTTGAACTGTCGCATACCTGCACTCTCAGCAAAGTCTACCGTAAACCAGTAATCGTCTGCCGGTAACAAGTGACCATTGTATGTACCATCCCAACCATTGCCCTTCGGACTGATTTGTTTCAGTAGTTTGCCATAACGGTCAAAGATGTAAATGGCAGCTCCCGGCTGACTCTGTAATCCGCTGATATTCCAAGTATCATGATACCCATCGCCATTCGGGGTAAAATAATGTGGGTAATCTATCGTTTGTACGTCTTTGATTAACTCTACTCCACAAGAGTACCCGTTAGGGTCTCTCACATCCCAAACATACACCGTGTGCTCACCAAGAGATACATTCTCAAAGATATTACTAGTCTGTCTCGGTCCGTCATCCAAACTGTATTCATAAACCCCATAACCATCATTGGTAATGGTAATAATCTGATTCTCCGCAAAAGCATTAGTCACCGTAGCCACAATATTATCAGCAGGGCCCGACTTAATAACATCAAAAGTAGAGAGCGCCGTAATATCCGAAGTACAGCCCAACATTGGTGAGAGACTAACGGCCTGCACCGTATACACCACATGGGTATCGGTAAGGGCGATGTTGTTTACACTTATCGTACTGGTAGTCTCTGGTTGTATCACATTGTTAGCCGTCCAGATAAAGGTGTATCCGGGCGCTGTGATGCCACTGTCTAAAATTAGATTATTGTTTACCTGAGTCGTATTCCATCTCACACACGCAATATTGCTGCCCGTGTTACTGGTGATTACCGGCTCTGCCAGTTTCTCTATAACAACATCAAATGAATCCAGCTCATAACAACCCGTTACCGTATTCTCAACACGCACCCAGTAGGTACCTGTCTGTACCTGATAAGTATCCAGATTAGTCAAAGCACTACCTGAGTTTCCTGCCTCAGCATCCGCCTGACTGTTGTAATAGAACTCTACTATATACGTCGGCGCCGTTTGGGCTGGCCCTAAGATGTCGGCCTGATAACCTGCTAAACTAGCCTGTGGACTTGTTGGATTTTGTGTATACAGCTTCGTACCATTGTTATTCCCGTCATCATCACACTCTTTCATATCAGCCATAACATAGTTGATTGTCGGTTTTGGATTAACCAATATATTGAAAGACCCCATACCGCTCTTACAGCCTGTGGTGGTATTGGTAATCTCCACATAAATCATCTGAGGATTGGTTAGGTTGCTATACCCACCCGGTGTCGTTATCGGAATCGTTAAAGCCGCATCTTCATAAAATGCCACACTGTAAGCTGATACCGGAGTGGTTTGATTACCCTGCAGTAAAGCAGCGCTTTGTGTTGTCAAATCAAATACCTCTATACCATCATTAACCCCAGATGGATCGGCCTCACAGATTTGATAATCCGGGATGGCGCTGATACTCGGTAGCGGGTTAACAATAAATCCTTGTTGTACTTCCTTGTAACATTTTCTACCGGTGTAATCCGTAGATATATCACTAGTCACAGCAACATAAACATACTGTATCTGATTGATGGTCGTACCGGCTATACTTGGATCTCCAACAATAGCTGTGGTTGGATTCAGAATCTCACTCGTGTTAGCCTCCAAATCAGCATGCGTTGGGAAGTAATGGAAATCTACATGAGTATCTCCATTGGCTATATAAATTTCATTCTGTGTTAAATCAAACTGAGCTACACCACTGCCAAGGGCATCCTCACACTGAGCCGCCAAAACAGGTATATTGGTATCTCTTGGTGTAGGTACCGGAAGTACTCTGATGTCTAAAGTAGTGATGCTTTTACAACCCGCTGTAGTGGTAACCAAAACTCCCAAAGTCTGAACTCCCGGGAAGATATTGGTATACGCCGTTGGGGTAGTAATCACATTAGTATTGTTCTGCGCATCAGTAAGGCTTGGGTAATATGTTACCGTATAGCCTGCGTTATTTTGGTTTATCTCGGTATCTTTTACCGTCAAATCAAAAGTATAATACAAATTGTTCGATGTCGTATCATTATCACACTTGCTCAGTGGCTGTGGTGTGATGAGCAGTAGTGGCTTGTTGATGATTAATGCGAAAGAACCTAAAGCATAACAATGCGTTATATTGTCCTCTACCCTAACCCAGATCATTTGACCATCTGTCCCAAAATAAGTGGATGCTCCTACAATTGGAGAAGTACCGGCATCGGCCAATGCCTGACTGGTATAGTAAGTAACGGTATAATCACTTGCAGGATTTGGTGCCTGAAGTAACAGTATAGCCGATGTCTTACTGGTTAAATCAACTATAGTACTACCACTCTGTGGATTATTGTCCTGATCACAAGTCACTAAATCCGGAATCGTAACCGGTTTAACCGGGCTTGGATTTACAACAAGTACAATTGGCATAACGCTATAACAACCTGTGTGAATATCTTCCGCTCGAACATAAATAATCTGTGTAAAATTAATAATGTTACAGTAACTGGAAGGGTTTGGAATAGTAGTTCCACCAATCTCTGCGTCTGTCTGGGTCTCATGATAAGTAATATCGTAATCAGCCCCTTGCAATATATCAGGAGTCAAACTTGTTAAATCGATGCCACACGTTATACCATTCTGATTATCATCACATACCGTTAAAGGCTCTGTTGGTGGAACCGGAGTCGGTAAAGGGTTGACACGGATATCCATCGTAGAGATTACATAACAACCCGTTGCCTGGTTGGTAATGCGAATACCTAAAGTCTGAACACATGGCAGTACATTTTGGTATAATAAATTAACTATAGCATTGGTATTGTTCTGGGCATCGGTCAAACTAGGGTAGAACGTAACAATCATTCCTGTTTGAGTATTCAATATATCGGCTACCTTAGAGCCCAAGTCAAACACCTCTTTACAATCTCCCGTATTGTTATCATCACATAGTGAATACTGTGGATAACTAACCGGGGGAACTATCGGTAAAGGATCAACTACCAAAGTTAGCGTTACTATATCAAAACAACCCGTAGCGGTAGTCTCTACACGAACATAAAGCATTTGGGTGTTGATAGTACCATTGGTATAATTAGCAACATTAGATATCGCTCCCGTGGCAGTTTGAGCACCTGACTGACTCGTGTAAAAAGTTACAGTAGTCAAGGCAGGGTTAATACTACCCAAAATCTCAGGGATTTTTGTCGTTAAATTAAAAGACTCATAACCTACACCTCCAGTATAATCACATAAATGATAATCCGTAGGACTTACGGCCTCTGGTGTTGGATTAACAATTAACTGGAGTTGAACTACACCAAAACAATCTGTAGTAAGCGATTCAACTCTAACATAAATAGGTTGCGACCAATTGAGAATAGTCAAATAATTCGTTGGATTAGGAATCGCAGTTCCATCAACATTAGCATCGGTTATAGTTTCGTGAAAAGTAACATTATAAGGATTACCTCCAGTTATAGAATTTACAGCTTGAGTCAAATCAAAAACTTCAATTCCATCATTATTAGGATCACACAATTGAAGCGGTGGCGGGTTAGAAATCACAACATCATTAACTACAGCATTAACCGTAAAATTTAACGGGTTTGAAGTACAATTAGCTACAATTTGCTTAGCAATTAAATTATGATTTCCTGGAGTGAGGTTAAAATAAAACGGACTAGCTTGGAAAGGACCTCCATCTAAAGAATATTGATAATCAAAACCTACCGGGTTAGTAACTGTAACCGAATTAGAATTACAAGTTTCAACAACGGAAACCGTTGGAACCATTTGAGGAACAACTTCTATTTGTAATGTACTCGTATTGGCACATTCACCTGAATTAGGAGTGAAAGTATAAGTAGTCGTTGTAGTATTATCTAAAGCCGGTGACCAAGTACCGTTTATACCATTGTTGGATGTTGCTGGCAGCGATGCAATAACTCCTCCATAACATACCGGATTGACAGCATTAAAAGTAGGAGTTACCTTTTGCAAAATGGTTATAGTCAATGTTTGATTTGTTGCACACTGACCTCCATTTGGCGTAAAAGTATAGGTAGTAGTCGTTGTATTATTTAATGCCGGAGACCAAGTACCTAGAATACCATTATTGGAAGTCGTTGGCAACGGAGCCAAAACGGTACCAACACAAACCGGATTTACCGAAGTGAATGTTGGTGCTGTATTTGAGTTAACGACTATTTGTAACGTTGCTGTTAAAGAACATTGCCCTGTATTAGGCGTAAACGTGTACGTTGTGGTTGTCGTGTTATTTAATGCTGGAGACCAAACACCTGCAATCCCATTATTTGATGTAGTTGGCAAAGCTGATAAAGATCCTCCCGAACAAATTGGGGCTACTGCTGTAAAAGTTGGAGTAATAGTAGCATTGTTTACTGTAATGGTCAAAGTAGCCGTTGTGGCACATTGACCTGATGTAGGTGTAAATGTATAAAGTGTGGTAGCCGTGTTATTCAATGCTGGAGACCAAACACCCGTAATTCCATTATTAGATGTAGTTGGCAAAGCCGATAAAACTCCCCCGGAACAAATGGCAGCAACTGCTGTAAAGGTTGGTGTAGTGGTTGCCGAAACAGTTATAGTTCCCGTTGCACTAATCGCTCCACAACCACCGGTTAATGGAATATTGTAATTAAATGTACCCGCTGCTGTTGGTGTACCGCTAATTGTAATGGTATTTGATGCCCATGATGCTGTAACGCCAGCTGGCAAACCGCTTGGCACGCCAATACCCGTAGCCACTGTTGTGGCATGAGTAATGGCAGTTAAAGGAGTATTGATACATACAGTAGGTGTAGACGAAGCTGCTCCAACGGTATTAGTTGCAGTAACGGTAATGGTTCCTGTTGCATTTACACTGCCACATCCTCCTCCTGTTAATGGAATAGAGTAGTTGAATATTCCAGAAGCTGTTGGTGTACCGCTAATTGTAATGGTATTAGATGCCCATGATGCGGTTACTCCTGCAGGTAAACCACTTGGTGTACCAATACCTGTCGCTCCCGTTGTTGTGTGAGTAACAGCAGTCAAAGGTGTATTCACACATAAGGTGGCGGTAGCGGAAGCAGCACTTACAGTATTACTTGGATTAACTACGATAGTCATTGTAGTTTTCGATGCACATTGAGCCGGATTTGGTATAAAAGTATAAGTAGTAGTAGCCGTATTGTTCAATGCCGGCGACCATGTTCCGACAAAACCATTGTTAGAAGTAGTTGGCAAAGGTGCGAGTGTTTGACCAGAACAAATTGGTCCAACTGGAGTAAATGTTGCTACTGTAGTTGAAGCCGTTACAGGAGCCTGACAAATACCATCCCATGATACGGTAAACACCACTACTTGTCCCGGAGAAACCCCATTTATCACAAAGTGAGAGCCATTAATAGAAGGAATAGTTCCTGTAACAGGTGTCCCCCCGTCTATAGTATAACTATAAGAATAACTTGGTGTTGGGCCGATATTATTAAAATCAAAAGCTACTGAATTTGGGCCTGAATTAGCCGAATCGCAGAATACAACCGGAGCAGTTGTTGGACTATTTCCAATTGTAACAGCAAGATCGGCTCTGGTACTTTCGCACCCACTTATTGTTTGACTTACATAGTAATGTACCACCGAACCGGGTGCTCCAGTCGTTGATGGTGTCGGAGCAGTTGCAGATGCAGTACCTCCGGTTGCATTTGTTCCGTACCAATTTAAAGTTCCTCCCGAGCTTGTTGCTGTGAGTGGTGATGCTGTTGCGTTTTGACAATAAGTTATCGGAGTAACAGTTGGTGGAGATGCAACACCTACTGATATCGTAACTGTTGAAGAAATTGTTACATTGCAGCTATTCGTTGCACTAAGAGTAAAACTAATAGGGCCTGTAGCAGTAATTGGAATCGTAAAAGTTGTGTTAAGGTTATTCGGATTAGGGACAGCTCCATTGGATGATGTCCATGCTAAGGATTGATACCCCTGCGCAACTCCTGTCAAATTCACAACTGAACCAGGTGCGACACAGCTATTTGGATTGACAAAAGCAGTAACCGTGAAAGGAGGAACAGGAGCATTACATCCATTGTTTATGTAGGTAGGAACCCCTGCAGGAGAAAAACTAACACCTGCTCCATCTTGTTCTGCATTTGTACCTCCACTCAGACCATAAATATTAATCAAATTACTTCTCTCATAAGTTACTGTATCAGTACATCCGGCACCAAAAGACATCGATAAAGTTCTTGTTCCCGGAGTTGCATTATAGTTTCCAAAATGCCCACCGGTTGTTGTGGTATTATTTTGAAAAATTATGTACAAAGTAGTGGTAAGAGAACTAAAGGAATTATAATTGACAGTAAAATTTTGACTGGTAACTAATAATACTTCAGCGTTTGCCGGTAATACACCGCCTGTAGGCTCAAGTACCTGACCACAATTTCCTGCAGCAATTATTGAATTGTTAATCAATAAAACTTTAGAAGCTGTTGTTGCATTTTGTATTAGTCCAGTCCATCCATTAGCCGGCCAATTCACCGACAATGTACTTGTGTTTAAAGGATTGGGGCCAACTCTAAATCTAACCATTTCATTAAATCCTTCATCATTAGATGGTGAAGTTGCCGAACAGGCATCAACTAGAATAGTTTCAATTTCAAAACATTGCGAAAATCCCTGAAACGAAATAAAGGTTATTGATAGTAATAATAGTTTATGTAAAAACGTAATTTGCTTCATTTTAAAAACTTTTAAGTAGGTACCTAATTTGGGGTTGTTTAAAAAAAAATAGACTCAAAGATATTGATTTTAAACACAGTACAATAGTTATTTAAACAAATAAGACTAAAAAATCTCATTGTTTTGAGGTTCTTTTAAGACTATTTCTCTATTTTTCTTCTGTCTCTTTCTATCTTCAATAAGTTCAATTCTCGACTAGTCTGACCTGCAACAGAAGTATTTTCTTCTGCCCTTCTGATGAGATATGGCATTACATCACGAACTGGACCAAAAGGTAAATACTTGGCCACATTATAGCCGTGTTCTGCCAAATTATAACTAATATTATCGCTCATGCCATATAATTGGCCAAACCAAATTCGGTTGTCATTTTTCAGAATGCCTTTGGCCTGCA
>Ga0208262_1000539_pt1 | contig 12580 bp, 7 predicted proteins | sample LakWasMet15_LOW5_2_FD_183863 | JGI IMG/M metagenome (GOLD analysis project Ga0208262, IMG submission 183863) | Freshwater sediment methanotrophic microbial communities from Lake Washington under simulated oxygen tension - Sediment Metagenome... | ecosystem: Environmental > Aquatic > Freshwater >... | reverse complement strand
TTCCATATCCACCGCCAAGACAATCACCTGTTTGCTTTTGCCGATCTTTGGGAGCATTGGCAACAGGAACAAGAAACGCTTTATTCCTGTGCCATTATTACCACCAGTGCCACTGACTTTATGCAGCCTATTCACGAACGCAAGCCAGTAATCATAACGCCCGAAAACTATTCACACTGGTTGGATAAAACGGTTGATGAAGATGAGGCATTTGCATTGCTCGACAACCAAGCCTATACAGAAATGACAGCAACTCCAATCAGCGATTGGGTCAATAATCCACGGCATAATGATGAGCGGTGCTTACGTTAGCTGGAAGCTGCTTGGTGTTCGCGATCATCAAAATTCTATCTAATCAGAAGGCTTGGCCAGACACCAGCAGCAAGTATTGTTCAATTGAGCCTAACATCATGCCAGCGGCCTTTGTTCATACGTTGGTGAATGAGATTTTTATATTGTTCAGGAGGCGGAGCAACCTTTCTTTGATGTCGTTTTTGATTACAAAATAAACAGGCAGCAACAATATTGTTTTGTGCAACTGATCCACCCTCATGGTGAGCTTTAAGATGTTCGCCGGTACACTGGAAGCGTTTGGCTTGACCAAGGGTAATTTTGTGTTTTGATGCGAATGTAACAGGATCTTCCGACCACATAGGTTGGTTGCAATAATAGCAGTGACCGAATTGACGGGTAAACGCGAAAGAACGAGGTTTTGCCAGTGATTTGCGTGATTTATTCATGATAACTCCGATAATTAAAGGAACCCCTCATCTGTTCGAAAGAACAATCAAAGGGAACCAGTCGGAGATTTTCACGTACTGGCACATCAGGCGCCCGATTGGGTATAGCCAGTGCAAATTATATAATCTGCTAGTTTAGAGAATCAAGCTCTAAAGAAAAGTTAGTGGCGTGCTTGAACAGTCCATTAAGAATTAAGATAATCAACACAGATATATTTGGTCGGTAGTTCAGGTGATGAGTGGTTAAGTTTCAAAGGCAGTGTTTTGTCGTTTTGATATGCTTGCCTCACACCTGCCTCCACTAGGTTAAGGCGTTAATAATTAAGTGCAGCTATCGTCCAAAAGCTGTGCAAAGTTATTAAACCGACTATAAGGCTTAAAACTCAAGCGACTGGAAAGCAAAACCAAACAAGGCAAAGTTAAAGGTGTTACAAGGAAAATGCAGATCTTCAATAAATTCAACTAAGTTTCCTGCTCATCATTTATTTACAGTGAAAGCTGTCATCAACAGACATTGAGGCTAACGTTATGAGCCAGCATTTAAATCTACTACGTGCCTTATTCCAGGATCCTATCAGCGGTAATATCCACTGGCGAGAAATTGAATCGCTGCTTCATCATTTGGGCGCAACGATTGAGCCTAGTCACGGCGCCCGTTTTCATGTGGTCCTTAATAATGTCGAAGGCGTTTTGCATCATCCGCATCATAGTGGTGTTTGCAGCAAACAAGACATCAAGCACATCCGTGAATATCTAGCCAGAGCAGGGATCAGCTTGTCAAAGTACGAGGCGGAACATCACAAGTCGTCATAGCCGAGAAGCACCAATATCATCATTTGTTAGGCATAGAAGTTAAATACCAAATGATGGTGATTCTGAGCTGACGCTCATAGGGATTTCTTCAACGCTTGGTATCGACCCGTTGCAGTGTGCGCCAGGATAAGCTGGCAAAGGATAGGAGGTGAAAGTCCTCCACGAGATAAGGTCTAGCCCACCGTCTCGGCCCCGAGTGATGCGCGGTTACTCGCGAGGGTAAACGTGAAGCGTTCACAGGGGAGACCATAGGCTGGGTATTGAGCTGCGAAATGGGTCGAACTTCGAGGTGCCGATCTCGTTCTGCTGAAGAGAAGGCAATATTGGTTCATGCGTTTTGGCTAGCATGAGTCCAAACCTCGCGCAGTCGTAGACCCCAAGCATGTGGAGAAGTCCTTTGTACGGAACCTGGGAGGTCTCATCTGTGCTCGATAGGCATATCGAGCCGGTTTATTAAGGTAAAAACTGAACGATAAATATGCACGCAGATGAGAAGTCGGACAAAGCCGTAGTACCGATGAAGCAATCGAACAAAGAGGGTTTACCCTTGGCGGAGGTTGTGGAGGGAAGGACTTTGCCCAAGAGGAACACCGGTCAGGCAACCGCAGTCCGGACTCAGAGCCGGGGAGCTGCGTCGATTGGCTTGGCGGGTGTGCGCCAAGCGGCGCGACAAAAGAAGGATGTACAGTTCACCGCGTTATTGCATCACATTACCCTTGAGCTCTTGGAGCAGAGTTATTTTTCGCTCAAGCGAAACTCGGCCCCCGGACTCGATGGCGTGACATGGCGCACTTATGGCGACAATCTCATTGAGAAGTTAACAACATTACATGACCAGATACACCAAGGTAGCTATCGTGCCCAACCTGCTAGAAGGACGATGATCCCGAAAGCGGACGGTACGGAACGGCCGCTGAGTATCTTGTGTCTGGAAGACAAAATTGTCCAACAGGCCGTGGTTTATGTGTTGGAAGCCATCTATGAAGAGAGTTTCATGGGGTTTTCGTATGGATTTCGACCGGGGCGCGGCCAACATGATGCGTTGGATGCCTTGAGTGCCGGGATTTACAGAAAGAAAGTGAACTGGGTGTTGGACGCGGATATCCAGAAGTTCTTTGATGCCATGAACCATGACTGGCTGATGCGATTTCTTCAACACCGAATCGGGGATAAACGTTTACTGCGACTCATCGCCAAATGGCGTCATGAGCGGCTCTCATCGAGAGGCGAGTGTTCAGGGTTGCCCGCAAGGGGCAGTGGTTTCGCCGATCTTGGCAAATATCTACCTGCACTATGTTTTCGATCTATGGAGCCATCAATGGCGGCGACAAAAGGCCCAGGGTGACATGATTATTATCCGTTATGCGGATGATACTGTGCTCGGTTTTGAATACGAGCAGGAGGCGAAACGCTTCTTGGAAGAGATGCGAGAACGTTTGCAAATGTTTGGTTTAACGTTACACCCGGACAAAACACAGCTGATCCGTTTTGGAAGGCACGCGATAAATGACAGGAAGCGGCTGGGCGAAAGAAAGCCAGAGACTTTCGACTTTCTGGGCTTTACGCATTTCTGTACGCAGTCCAAGAAAAACGGAGCCTTTGTGATCGGGCGACAAACCATAAAGAAGCGCATGCGAGCAACGTTGCACGCGATCAAAAGTGAGTTGCGAAAACGTTGGCATGATCCGCTGCCAAAAACCGGCGAGTGGATTCAAAAAGTTCTGCAAGGACATATGAACTATTTTTCCGTTTCAGGCAATGATTCCAGTATCTGGCTGTTTTTCAATGAGGTTCGGCGCCTTTGGCTGCACCGTATTAGAAGGCGTAGCCAGAAGGGTTTTATGAACTGGGATCGGTTCATGCGTATTACCGCGCGCTTCTTCCCCAGAGTTCGATTATTACATCCTCATCCTTGTTTACCGCTTTGACGTTCGTACTCGAGGGAGGAGCCCAGTGCGTTAGCAGCGCACGCTGGGATCTGTGCGGGGGGTACCGGGCAACCGGTATTCCTAACGCGACCCTCAGTGCCTTGGGCTTTAATGGCTGCAGTAAAAAATGCATACCTGTCGTTCAAAGGATGATTCAGTACTTGATTGCAAGACTTGATCCCGTTGTTTTTGGGCATTTCACTCATGCTGGCGATTAGGATGTATCATAAATCTAAACACGCCAATATAAACTATTCATAGTTACCGTCATAAACCTAACATCATCAAATTGAGCAAAGTCAAGATAGAAATCCAAGGTACACCAGGAGCGATTGAGTCCAACGCTGGTGATGACTACCACATCCTTTGGGCCTGCCGCCGCGCCCTGTTTTTGCTGGATTGGGATAGTGGTTTGAGCCTTGTGCATGTTGAAGGGGTCTCCCGTGAAGACGAAATAGCGGTGGCTGATCCAGATGCATTTCTCGGCGTGGATCTCACCGAATACTATGGCGGCACCTCTATTGCCAATGCTAGCCGAGTGGTGTTCTCCCAGCTCAAGTACAGCCAGCGCCATCCAGATAGACCGTGGACTGCCGCGCGCTTATGCGAGAAATCGAAAGGCACACGTGATCGGTCTGTCATCGCGCGTCTGGCACAAGCTTTTTCCGGTTTTTACGAAAATCACGAGCACAACCTTGTCATTAAGCGCCTGCGCATCAAACTGATTAGTAACCGGCCAGCAGATAAGGGACTTGTCCAGGCCTTGGGAGCCGCACAAACTTGGCTTATGGATAATCCAGCGACCAATACTGCGCGGTTAATTGCAGCCCTTCCAGCATCAAGTCGGGAAATTGTTCAACACCTCCAGAAAGCCAGCGGCCTAGCCAGTACTACCTTCTGTGACTTTCTTCGTTGCCTCGACTTCATAGACTGCAATTCGGACGGTCGTCGTTGGCAACGCTTGCGCCTGATTCAAGAACTTGGGCGAATTGCACCGGCTTCTCCATTGGAGCTTACCCGTGATCTGTATGAGCGGGTGGCGTCGGAGGCATTGCCGAAGGTTGGTGAAATTGGATTGCAGCGCGCCGATGTCTTAGCTGCATTAGGTTGCCACAGCGAGGAGAGCCTCTTTCCAGCCCAGCCTCGATTCGAACGCCTCTTAAATCCAATTCCCACCCCGGATGCAGGTCGCATTCTTGAATCTCTGCGAGCCAGCCCATCTCATAGTCTCCTTGCTCATGGCGCTGGCGGCGTAGGTAAAACAAGCACCGTACTATCCTTGCCAGATCAGTGGCCGCTTGGGCGCTGGGTCTTCTACGATTGCTTCGGCGGAGGCACTTACAAGGACAGTCCCGGCGACGAACGGCATTCAGCTCGCCGTGCTTTGCTCCAACTCAGTAACCAGTTGGCGGTGCAATGCGGCTCCCCCTTTTTAATTCGCGCTCCGGATGGCACTCATGACCTCTGGCGGGCATTCCGTAACCGGCTTGATGCCGCCGCCGACATATTGCAGAAACAGAATGAGTCTCTGATTCTGGTGATCGACGCAGCAGACAATGCCATTCAGGCCGCCGACGCACCGGAAGACAGTTTTGTAGTCGATCTATGGAAAATCCCCCGGCCAGAAAACGTGTTTCTCATGATGACAGCCCGTTCCGGCGGCCGCGCCCAATCCTTACAAGCGCCGCCAGGTACCCCACAGCTTGAACTGACCGGTTTTGATCAGGGAGCCTCAGCCCAACATCTGCGCCAGAACTATCCATCAGCTACTGACAAGGACGCAGAGGTATTTCACTTCCATTCCCATGGTAACCCCCGCGTCCAAAACTATGCGTTGAACATCGGGAGCGCCATAGGTATTCTAGCCATACTCGGCCATGCCCGTCGAAAATTGGACGAGATATTCCAGGACTATGTTGCCGGCGCGCTCAGCCTGACTTTCACCCAAGGCAAAGCGAGCGAGCACTTGGACGATCTGAGCTGCTTTCCCCGCCCTCTTCAACTATGTCACCTATCCGAAGTGCTCGGTTTGACGACGGCGGAGATCGAAGCCCTATGTGATGCGCTCAGTCCCGGACTCACTCGCGATGCAGATGGTTGGTATTTCCGAGATGAGGACTTCGACACCTTTTTGCGTTTGCGGTTGGAGGAAACAGCAGGAGCACAATCCGCCCATCACCGTCTCGCACAACGCATGACGGCATTGCCGGACAGCGACTTCGCGGCGCGGCATCGTGCCGAACATCTATTCAAGGCAGGGGACAACTCAGCTGTAATTGCTCTTGCCTTAGAAGGGAGTGCCACTATTCCCAAGCATATGGACGATGTTGCACAAGTTCAGGTTTTGCGTCGGCGCTTGGTTTTAGGTGTTAAGTCGGCGGCCTGTGTCAGACAAGCCGAAGCATTGATCCGACTTACCGTACAGGCTGCTGATGCGGCACGTTCGGATTACGCCATCCTCAAGCTGATTGAAGATCATCCGGATCTCGCTGCTCTCTATGCCGATCCGCAGACCATAGCCAAACATTACCTCGAAGCAAATAATCAAGGCTGGTTCGGCGGTGCGCAACTTCGTTGCGCGGCATTGTTCTCCCGTTATCAGGAACACCACGCTCGTGCCCGTGAACATTTGGATATGGCGGAAGCATGGCTACGCCGTTGGATGGGTAAATCCCAAGAAGAACGGCAGCATTGGAAAATCGAGTATCGAGATATTGCCGCCGGAGCGGAGGCAGTTTTTCGGCTCGTTGGCCCTGAGGCAGCAAGCCGTTGGCTAAGTGGTTGGCGTCCTCTCGATTCTGTGCTGCACGCTTGTCGCATACTGGCTGATACTATTGCACACGAAATTCCTCCGCAGAGACAGACAGAATTGTTCCGTGCGCTATGGCCTCATCCTTTCGCCGCTGTGCTGTTTCTGGTGAGCTTCCATCGTGCAGGTGTAAGACCTGAATCGCCAGTGGTTGAAGCGGTCTTGTTGGCGGTAGAAGCCTATTCCCGACTCAAACGGCACCGTTTTTTGCAGGAACATCATTTCTTCAATTCTGATGCCTTGGACTTGCGGGTAGCTGTCGGGATTAAATTCGCGGAATTGTTGGCGGACTATGGTATTTCCGCAGAGCGGATAGTTCGCCTACTGGAGCGTCTCTCCCCACTCGAAACCAACTTCGCGCCCCATGATGCTTTCGACGCCAGCCGTTTTATTCCCCAACTCCAAGTAATGTCATTGATTGCCGAACTTAACGGGGAAGAGCCGAATGAGCAAGAGCTGGAACAACAACTTCTTAAATTCCATGAAAAGACGTCTGAATACGATAAAAATGAGGAGCGCAAGCGGTTTCACGATATGGTGGAACCACGGTTTCACATCTATTGCCTGAGAGCCCAAGCCATCGTACAGCGCCCTGATATTGCCGATCTACTTCCAAAGCTAACCGAAGCACTAAATCGTGGTACGGAAGAACGATGGCGTTACGGTCGGGATTTTGACTTTTACTTGCGTGATGCCTTGTCTCCGTTAACAGAGGCGGCTCTAGCAAGCACCGGAGATGTCGGCGGCTTTCTGGATACCCTTGCTGAAACTATATCCGAGAAATTCGGTGATGGAGCACCGACGTTCTGGATAACCTTGGCAGAACGCCTGCTAATCCGTCGCGATCAAATTCGGCGCGGTATGGTTTTGCTTGACCGTGCCGCAAGATATTTGGCTGAACATCCCACCAATGGCCAAGAGCACTGCGAAGCACTTCTCCGCGCTGCAGCTTTGGCCCAGCCACACGATCCTGAGTTTGGAGCCGACCTCTTTCATCAAGCGGTTAAAGTAGCAAGAGAGTTAAACGATGATCTTTGTGATCGACTCAGGTACTTGGCTGGCAGCGCCGAAGGATTAAAAAACGATCTGAATGAAACCGAGGCACGCGATCTATCAGCACGTTTAGCGAGGCTTACCGAAGAAACGCGTATTTATGTCGCAAACGAAGACGCTTATCCCTGGAACCGAGTATTTCGTGCCGTACTCGGCCTCCATGCATCCAGTGGCTATGCGCTATTTACTAGATGGGCCGATTTAGGGTATCTCGGCATTCGCAGTGACATAATTGAGCTAAGCCAGACCTGTTTGGAAAAAGGCCATATTCAGCCCAGCCAAGCGCTGGGACTACTTCGTTTGGGATGGAACGGACGCGGTGTGACGGATGCCTATCTGTCCATTCTTGATGCCACTCTGACGCTGAACGGGGGGCAATCCGATACCTTCCGTAACCAGATACGTTGCATTGTGAACTGGGTGCTCCGCGACATCTCGCGTGACGAACGTGCCGACTGCGCTCGACGCATCCAGGAATGGATAAACGCAAACGGCAGTAGCCATCTGCCAGAAGTCCAGTCCTTAAAGGAATACTTAGCTTTTTTGGCTGCCAATTCTCGGCAAAAGACTTCGTCCAGCGACCGTCTGGAAAGCAACTGGACCGGGAAGACTTCAGATGAGAAAGTCGACTGGGATCTATATTTTGGCCAAGCCCCCATCCCAGCGCGCTTGCCAGAGCTTTTGACAAGGCTGCGCGAGTTGCCCGGTTACCAATACCGCAGTACATTGTACGAGCAAGCGCGGCAACGAATAAGCCCCTCAGAACGTCCTGCCTATCTGCAAGCATTGCTGGAATTGCCTGACGAGCGAGTGTATTCAGACGAATACCTGAACGAGTGGAAAACCTGCTTGGACACTTGGAGGCATTCCTATCAAGTGCAATGCTGGGCAGAGTCAAACATGTCCGAACTGGCGCGCAGGCATCTGCCTGGCATCCTGGGCTATCCATTTAATGTAGATGAATGTCTCGCGCGTCTGTTGCGCCTGCCCTTCGTCAAGCCGGAACGCTGGCTCGATCTGCTGGCCCCTGCCTTGGCGGATTGGGTGGAGCGGCTGGGGGCATGGCAGCTTTATGCCCTAGCCGGCGTGCTTGCGACGGGACTCAGTCCCGAACAACGGAAGGCACTGCTTGAAGAGGCAATTGTTCACGGCGAGCGCGCCCTTGAAGAGCGCCAACAGAAAATTTTGCCACCTCTGCCGGCTTGGCAGGTTTACGGCGAAGACCTCACCACACCTTTTGCCACCTTGCTCTACACGTTGCTCGGCCATCCAGACACTCGCATACGTTGGTCTTGTCTCCATGCTCTGCGTGATATGGACTTGCAGAATGAGCCTGTGCTGCTTTCCGCATTAATAGAGCAGCTGGGGCTAGAGAATGTCTCGGGTTTTCTCCCTACAGGCTCGAGCTTTCTGTGGATTTCTGCCCGGGTCTACTTGCTTATTTTTCTAGCACGCTTTGCATTGGAGCACCCAACTGCGTTGCGACCTCATGTGGAAAAATTACTGTCCTACGCTATGTCCAAGGCTTTCCCCCACGCGCAAATCCGAGAGCTGGCCAAGCGAGCTATTTTAGCCGTTAATGACTGCATTCCAGAAGCGTTGGATGCCGATCAACGACAGAAACTAGAAGCAGTAAATCGATCGCTAGAGGTACAAGTTTTCCAAGGAAAGCCTCGTCATTTATCTGATGGTCGTCGTCATGAGGGACGATTTAACTTCAACCCGATGGATACCTTGCCATACTGGTTTGCTCCTTTAGGACGGCGTTTCAATCTTGGCGGAGATCAAATCGCGAAGATGGCGGAGAAATGGGTTTGTGATGAGTGGGGATTTTACGGACGTAACGTACCAAATCCCACTAAACGGCGGCGTGACCGAGATTGGCATTTAGCCACAAATGACCATGGAAGTCTCCCGGTCATTGAAGAAGGGCGAACCTATTTGGAATACCATGCCATGCTCCTCGTAGCGGGTGAATTAATTGACAATGAGCCACTAGTGCTTGAGTATCCGGACTCTGACTACGATAGTTGGGAATATTGGCTGCAAAATCATCTGCCGACACGCTCCAATTGTTGGCTTTCGGAACTGCGCACGCCAGTACCGCTTGAAGCGCAGCTACATGGCTTAGCGTTACCTCGGGAAAATTGGCTTGAACCTACAGTACCTAATGACTTCGATAACTGTCTTGGTCTAAATATATCGGGAAATAAAGAATTTTTAATTGTCGCAGCTAACGTAGATATCCATGAGTCGGAGCGGAGGGAACACCATCGCATTGAGTCGGCGTTGGTCAGTCCAAACTCAGCACACGCACTTTTACGCGCACTCCAAACCATCGGTGATCCGCATGCTTATCGCATTCCACCCGCTGGAGATGATTTAGAAATCGATGTGCCTGGTTTTAGTCTAATCGGCTGGATAGGCGAGACCTCAGGAGAAAAAGAACTGGATGATCACGACCCATTGATTTATGGCATGTATATTGGCCTTCCTAAATTTCCTCAAGCCGTGCAAGAATCTCTCGAAGTACGGCCAGACTCACTTGGAATGCGCTATTGGGATTGTTCCGATCCAAATCAGCTTATTGCGGAGATCACCACCTGGAGTGAGCCGCATGAAGATAAGAAACATGCCGAGTATTCGTCAGGATGGCGATTACAGATCAAGCTTGACCGGCTACTCAACTACCTGCAAGCACAGCAACGCAGTCTGATCCTTGAAGTACAAATTGACCGAAAAGAACAGCGCTATGGCCAGAAAGAAAACTTCGATTATAAACCTTCAACCGTCCTCCTCTACCTCCTCCATGCCGATGGACACGTCGAAACCCTGGAACACAACTATCGCCTTGGGCCAACGGATACTTGAGGAACTGAAACTCGAACGCGAAATGGACACCTTGGCTAGGTGGTCGGCTCATTATCTTGCGGAAAAAATGGAACGTATAGCCTCCGCACCCGACGGACTTGCAAAAGATGCGGATCGGCGTGAGTGCATGGACCTCATTTTGAATTTATGGGGACGCCGCCAAACATGGCCGCTATCAGCCCCACTTAAAGATGTAGCGGATCGATTGGATGAACTGCTCCCATCAAAGCCGCGTTTTTTTCATACCAAATCAAAGACCTCTGACCCGTTCCAGGAATTACTCCACGGTTTGGAAGAAATGCATCACAAAGAAATTCAAGTCTGTCTAGCTGCCTGGGTTGCAGGACTGAACCTGGAAAATGATCGTCAATATCTGCAAAATCATCCCGAGCACCTGAATGACGATGAGTTGCGAATTATTCAACGCTTGGTGGAGATTCAGGACCATATGTTAAGCCCAGAGGCCCATCTTGGTGGTGGTGAGTCTTGCCCGAATTTCGCTGCGCTATCAAAGGCTGAGCAAAGGAAAATCGTACGTGACAAACTACGCGCAATAGCGAAGTCCCGAACCCTACTGCTAGGTCGGTAACCCTCACAAATGAATATCATAATTTGATAATTGGTGACTTTTTTGTTTTAAATTGAGTCGGCAGCAGCTCTAAGATCGTTTTTTGCTTTATGTAGCCAATTCTTAGGCACGATCCAATTTTTATAATCCTGTCTCCATCGGCCGTAATAGCGTTTGGCAATTGACTTAACGATGGCATTCACTTCCGGATTGAATGCCCCAACTTTGATTGCTAAGTCTCCATATTGTAGCTCTCTAACATAAACCCAGATGCCATTTATAGTTACCACTTCTTGGGAGCAAGTAGGCTTTTGCATAATAAGTTCCGGTTCTGGGCAAAACAACCAATCCTTTATGTCAACATCGTTAATAATTGCTGCCTTCGTGATTTCAGGCTTGAAGTTTTCAGGATGAAAGGCTCGCAAGTCAATTTCCAACGCCACAAGTTTACGTTCTTCCAATTTAGCTTGTTTTTTAGTGTCCACGAAAGAGCTATACGCAACTTCAATTAGAATCGGCGTATCCCCTGAATAGCCAATCAGGTCAGGCCTAATGTTATCTAGCCACTTCTCTTCCTCTATTCGTTCTAGCATCAGCCACGATGCGCTGGTTTTACTAATTTCGATTAGACTGTCTAGTCTATAATTAACAGATGGTGGTACGAAAAGTCCTCCGGCTTCTTGTATGACGCGTTTTGCGAACTTATGTAATAGTGTTTCATGATTGACTACGCAAGCGATTTTATTGGATTCATGGGCAAAATGATGTTCCCGTTCTCCGCCTTTCTTTGCCATCATCCGTTCGCCACAAACCACGCAGGAACAGTTACAGCTTAATCCGCGTTCAGCTTCTGAAATATGGGTAATACGATTTTGTTTATCTAGTGCGAACTGAGTACTCATAGTTATTTACCTAAAAATTAAGTTAAGTGAAGGAGAGTTCAGTTTTATGTATTTTTTTCTTGAGAAAAAGGCTCAAACTATCGTAAACCGGTTTCGGGTGGATTATGCGTGAGGAAATTCAGTGTCTTATCGATTGGATAAATACCATACCAAGCGATGAAAAAGCGCATCGAATACTCCGAGCTATGGCGGAAGAATCGCTAAGAAGATCAGATTTTGATGAAACAAAAAGGCGTTTTACAAATAAAGAGATTGTGATTTTAGCCAAGGGAGACGCCACAGAACCTAATAAATGGGTCGACTGGAATAATTCAGTATTACCTTATTGGAATACGAGAAAAAATCAGGTCATAGAACTCGCCCAAAAACGAGGCCTAAATAACTATCCCGATCTTGGTTATCATATTTCCAAGGGCGGACGAGGTAACGAATCCTGTTATTGGCTTACAGCAGTGCTATTGCCGGAAGTAAGTGATGAAAATGAAGATCAACTGTCCTGGATTCAGTCAGATATTGCAACCGGACAAACCAGCGTCCATTACGAAATTGCCGAAAACGGCGAGGTAAAAGCAGCCTGGTTATCTAAATGGTTATTTCGTAATGGTCAGATACGACTATTGAGTTGGCATATATGGGCGATTCTTACATGGTTGCTTATAGTGGGTGGTGGCGCGGTTGCCCTCTCTTACGTTAGTTGGATATTACTGTCTATACCCCAACCTGTAACAACTCGCGAACTGATGATGATCATCTCTATTTTTGCCGTTCCTTGTGCCATTTGGATTCTTGCTATTAGACCTTGGGTGCGTCTGTTCGATGATCGTATCGTCCTTGCACCTGATTTATTGGTGGCTATCAAAGAAAAACCGGCGCAATTGGAATTATTTAAAGACGGA
>Ga0208262_1000537_pt1 | contig 12611 bp, 9 predicted proteins | sample LakWasMet15_LOW5_2_FD_183863 | JGI IMG/M metagenome (GOLD analysis project Ga0208262, IMG submission 183863) | Freshwater sediment methanotrophic microbial communities from Lake Washington under simulated oxygen tension - Sediment Metagenome... | ecosystem: Environmental > Aquatic > Freshwater >... | reverse complement strand
TGACACCGCAGCGGCAAATGGCGCTGGAGCTGCGCCAGCTCAACCAGGAGTTGGAGCAGCGCGTGCAACAGCGCACCGAGACACTGGCCCGGACCAACGACGAGCTGGTGCAGGCGCTGGCGTCGCTCAAGGCCATGCAGGCCGAGCTGATACGTTCCGAGAAAATGGCCGCGCTGGGCTCGCTGGTGGCTGGCGTGGCGCACGAGCTCAACACCCCGATAGGCACCAGCTTCACCGTCGCCAGCGCGTTGCAGGACCAGACGCGCCAGCTGCAGGCGCAGGTGCTGGCAGGCGGCCTGCGGCGCTCGGTGTTCGACCACTACCTGACCACCACCAGCCAGGGTGTGGAGATCCTGATGAGCACGCTGCGCCGCGCGGTGGATCTGATCGGCAGTTTCAAGGGCGTGGCGGTGGACCAGGCCAGCGATCAGCGCAGGCGCTTCGACCTGCGCCAGATGCTGCAGGATCTGCTGCTTACCTTGCAACCGATGTGCCGCAAGACGTCCTTCGTGCTCAGCGCGCAACTGGACTCCGGCATCGAGATGGACAGCTACCCTGGCGCGATCGGCCAGGTGGTGACCAACTGCGTCACCAATGCCTTGATGCATGCCTTCGAGGGCCGCCAGCAGGGCCACATGCACCTGCAGACCCGGCGCGTCGACGACGTTCAGCTGGAGATCGTCTTCACGGACGACGGTGTCGGCATGAACGAGATCACCTTGGGCCGAGTCTTCGATCCCTTCTTCACCACCAAGTTCGGCCAGGGTGGCTCGGGGCTGGGCATGCACATCGTCTACAACCTGGTGACCGACGTGTTGGGCGGCTCGATCCGGCTGGAGAGTGCGCCCGAGCAGGGGTTGAGAATCTACATCCTGCTGCCGACCACCGCGCCGCGCGTCAGAACGTTGGTTGACTCTGCAGCGTGAGTGGCACGCCGGTTCGCGGGTGTGCCAGCGTCAGTGACTCGGCGTGCAAGGCCAGGCGCGCGCACTTGGCGTGCACGGCCGCGCTGGCGTACAGCGCATCGCCCAGGATCGGGTGGCCGATGGCCTGCAGGTGCACGCGCAATTGGTGCGAGCGCCCGGTGACCGGCTCCAGCGCCAGTCGGGTCGTGCCCAGCGCCAGGTCGTGTGACAGCACCCGCAGCTTCGTGACGCTGGCCTTGCCGTGCGCAAAGTCGATGACGCGCCGAGGCCGATGCGGCCAGTCCACGCCGATGGGCAGATCGATGGTGCGCCAGGCGTCGATGTCCTCCTGCAGCAGGCCGTCGACCAGCGCGACGTAGCATTTGTGCACCTGGCGCTCGGCGAAGGCCTGGCTCAGGCGGCGCTGGTTGTCGGCGCCGCGTGCCATGACGATCAGCCCGGAAGTAGCCATGTCCAGCCGGTGCACCACCAGGGCGTCGGGGTAGAGCGCTTGCACGCGCCGGCTCAGGCAGTCTTGCTTGTCCGCCCCGCGTCCGGGCACTGACAGCATGCCCTCGGGCTTGTCCAGCACCAGCAGGGCGGCGTCGGCGAACAGGACGCTCAGCGCCGGCGCATCGCCAGCCAACGGTGCGGCAGGCGGCATGGCTCAGTCGCGACGCTGCGTCGCCTCGTGGTCCTGGATCAGGCGCTGCACGGTTTCACACAGCTCGGAGACATCGTTGGGCTTATGGATCAATGCGCGAGCACCCTCGGCCAGCGCGCCGGCCTCGATCTCTGCGGTGACGTAGCCCGAGGCCAGCGCCACCGGTAGGTCCGGGCGTAGTTGGCGTACGTCGCGCAGCAATTCCAGGCCGCTGTAGCCCGGCATGTTGTAGTCGGTGACCAGCAGATCGCAGGGCACGGTCGCGTCGCGCAGCGTCGCGATGGCCTGGCGCGGGTCGTTGAAGGTCGTCACCGTGAAGCCCTTGCGCGTCAGCGCCCGTTGCACCAGGAACACCAGTGCCTGATCGTCATCCACGTAGATCACCCGCTTGCCGGCGCCCTCCACCACACTGGGTTTGGGCGGCTCGGCGGCAATGGCCACGGCGTCGGGATCGGCGGGCGGGAAATACAGCGTGAACACGCTGCCCTGGCCCACGGTGCTGCGCACCCCCACGGTGCCCTGGTGCGAGCGCATGATGCCGTGGACCACGGCCAGGCCCAGACCGGTGCCTTCGCCGACCTGTTTGGTGGTGAAGAAGGGCTCGAACACGCGCTCCAGCGTCTCGGGTTCGATGCCGCTGCCGGTGTCGCGCACCGCCAGCGTCACATGGTGGCCGCGCGAGCTGCGCCGCCGCTCCGCCTGTGACGGCAGCCGCGGCGTGCTGCCCAGCTCGATGGTGATGATGCCGCGCTGCGCGCCGATGGCGTGGATGGCGTTGGTGCACAGGTTGAGCAGCGCCTGCTCGACCTGCGTCGCATCGGCCATCACCGCAGGCACCACCGGCTCGGTATGCACCACCAGCTCGATGTGCGGTGGCAGCGCCACCTTGAGCAGGCGCACCGATTCGTGCACCGTGTCGGCCAGGTGCAGCAGGGCGCGCTTGGGCGCCTCGTTGCGGCTGAAGGTGAGAATCTGGCGCACCAGGTCGCGTGCGCGGCGTCCGGCCTTCTCGATCTCCGACAGGCTGATCTGCGCGGCCGACTGGGGCGGGCTGTCCTGGCGGGCCAATTCCACGTTGCCCAGGATCGCGCTGATGATGTTGTTGAAATCGTGGGCAATGCCGCCGGCCATGGTGCCGATGGCCTGCATCTTGTGCGACTCGCGCAGTTGCGACTCCAGCACGTTGCGCTGCGCCTCGACGCGCTTGCGCGCCGTCAGGTCACGTGCGAACACGGTGGTGATGTCGCCTTCCGGGCGCTGCTCGAAGGAGACACTGATTTCGACCGCCAACTGCTTGCCACCGGCGGTGCGTCCCTCCATCTCGCCAAGCTGGGCATGGGTGGATACCTGGGTGTAGGTCAGCGTCTCGATGGCGCTGGGCAGGAAGCGCTCCAGCGGGCTGCCCAGCGCCTGGTCGGACGGGCACTGGAACAGCGTTGCCGCGGCCGGGTTGAACACCGTGATGGTCTTGCTCGCGTCGACGCAGATGATGGCGTCGAGCGACGAGTTGATGATCGCCGCCAGACGGGCCTCGCTCTGCCGCAGTGCTTCGTTGCGCTGCTTGAGGGCCGAGGCACTGCGCTGCAGGGCCCGGCGCTGCGTCAGCAAGGGCCCCTGGTCGATGAAGGCGCAGATGAAGTGCGCCAGCTCGTCCTGCGGATTTTCGATGCGCGCGACGTGCAGGTCGCCGGTCAGCGAACCGGCGCTGCCACCGCTGAACACCACCTCGGTGATCTCGCTGGTGCCGTGCTGCTTGGCGTCCAGAAAGGCCTGTGCCACCGCGTCGGTGTGGCTCGGGTCGACCAGCGGCAGCAGGAAGTTGAGCGGTGGGTCCTGCTCCATCGGCCGGAACAGGCGCAGCGCCATGGCATTGCTCTCCAGTACCAGGCCGTGTTCATCCACCACCATCAGCGCCAGCGGCACATTGGAGAACAGCGTCAGGAAGCGCTCCGAGGCGCCCTCGGCCACCTGCTGGCTATAGCGCAGCGCCTTGTTCTGGACTTCCAGTTCCAGTTGGTACTTGCGCAGATCCTCCACCATCTGCGGCAGGGAAAAGCCCTCGGTGAGCATGCCCTGCTCCAGGCCGCGCGCTCGCATTGCCAAAGGCCGCTTGGGCGGCGGGGGATGGCTCTTCTTCTTGCGTGGCGGGTTCTTCATCGGGCCAATCGCGTTGCGCTGGTGCCCGGCTGGAGCCGGCACGCGCGGGAAGTCGGCGACACGCTCACCAGCGGACTACTTCTTGAGCTTGCCGCGCACCGGCACCACCGTCGTGATGGTGGGGCGCACCGCGTCCGGCGAGGCGGGCTTGGGTGGCGAGGTGTCCTTTTTCGGCTTCTTTGCTTCCTTGTTACTCTTTTGCTGACCTTTGGCCATGATGGTCTCCTTGGGTTGGATGGCTTGCCCTGATCCGGTCAGGGACGCAGTGATTATCGGACGAACGAGGCGCCTTGCCAGATGGCGGGCGCGCACCGCGCTCAGCGGCGCTGGACCACGTGCTGTGGCGCATAGTCGGCCACCTTGATCGGGCTGTTGGCGCCAACAAAGGCGCGCAGCACCTCGGCGTCGACAAAGCCACTGTCGACAAAAGTACGGTGCTGGGTCATCTTGGGGTAGCCGTCTCCCCCGGAGGCGACGAAGTTGTTGATGGCCATGCGGTAAGACTTGGCCGGGTCCACCACCGCGCCCTGGATTTCCGCGCGGCTCACCTTGCCGGATTCGATCAGCAGCTTGATGCCGGCAAACTGGGGGAAGGCGCCCGAGCCGGGGGTCATCCTGACCACCACCGACAGGTAGTCCAGCAGTTCAGCGCCGCTGAGCTCCACGGTGGCGATGGTGTTGCCAAAGGGGTGCACCTTGAGCAGGTCCTTGTAGGTCAGCCTGCCGGCCGGCAGCGAGTCACGCACGCCGCCGGCGTTGACCACCGCCAGGTCGGCACGGGTGCGCGCCATCATGGCGCGTCCCACCAGGTTGCCCAGCGCGGTCTGCTGCGAGCGCACGGTGGGCCGATCACCGGCCAGCGCGGCGTCGCTGCTGCCGACGTCGACCAACAGCATCTGCTGCCCGAAGTTCTGGTAGGGCCACAGCAGGTCCAGCATCTCCTGGTTCTCGGCAATCTCCGGGGTATAGAGCCGCAGCGTGTTGCTGCCATCGGCCTGTGCGATGGCCTGTTTCAGGTTGACCGGTATCAGCGCGTAGTGAACCAGCTTGAACGCCCCCTGGCGGTATTCGAAGTCGGCCCGGCCCACGTACTTACCCCACTCGTGCGCCTGCACGATCCAGGTGCCGTTCTGTCGCTCGGGCTGGCACGGTGTGCCTGGCACGTAGGCCCGGTCGAGCACGTTCTCGGCCTTCATGCAGGCCGGGTTCTGGGTGTGGCCGCCCACGATCAGGTCGATGCCCTTGACCGAGCGCGCCATCTCCACGTCGCCCACTGCCTGCGTGCCGTGCTCGCCGTTCTCGTAATGGCCCATGTGCGTCGCCGCGATCACCACGTCGGCCTGGGCGCGTAGTTCCGGCACCAGCCGGGCGGCTTCGGCAATGACGCTGCGAAACTCGATGCCGTGCACATGGTCGGGGTGGGCCATCTTGTGGGTGTCTTCGGTCGTGAGTCCCATCACGGCGACCCGCAGCGGGCCCACGTTGAACAGCTTGTAGGGCTCGAATAGCCGCTGCCCGCCACGGTAAATGTTGGCCGACAGCATCGGGAAGCGCGCCAACGCGCGTTGCGCCTGCAGCACGGCCGGGGGCTTGTCAAACTCGTGGTTGCCCACCGCCATCGCATCGTAGCCCAGCAGGTTCATGCCCTTGAAGTCGGGCCGCGCGTCCTGCAAGTCGGACTCGGGCACGCCGGTGTTGACGTCGCCGCCGTCGAGCAGCAGGCTGTAGCCACCGGACTTGGCAACCTCGGCGCGGATGCCGTCGATGACGGTCTTCCTGGCGGCCATGCCGTACTCGCCGTCGCCGTTTTTCCAGAAGCGGCCATGGTGGTCGTTGGTGTGCATCACCGTCAGGCGGATGGGCTGATCCGCCGCGGGACCACCCGCAGGCTGTAAGGCGCAGCCGCCAATCAGCGCGGCCAGCAGCAGGGACAGCGTGGCAGGGGTGAACTTCATGAGCGGGCCTCTTCGCAAGTCGTGGATTCGGGCAGCACCGATTATGGCCGCCCCGGGGTGAAACAAGCCCTTCGGGCGCCCCATGGTTCCACTGCCTGTACTATCATTCTTCGCCAGAGCAGCGGCTCTGTGGCCGCCCGACCCGAGGTCCCAGTTTCGAGGGATGGACTGATCTTGCCAACTCCAACTTTTGTAGCCACCGGCGCCGAGGCCGTCGCGTCAACACCGAGCCCCGGCGCGAGTGCCGCTGGCTCGGGCGTGGAGCGCCTCGCTGCGGAACTCCAGGCCGTGCGGCTGCAGGCGCAACGCACGCAGGCCGGCCTGGCGCAGCTGCGCCAACCGGCATCCGCGGCTTCCCCCATCGAGGCCCTGGGCACCGCTGGCGCGCTGGGGGCGGTGGGGGTTCTGGCGCTCGGGCTGCTGGCCCTGGGTTGGTGGCTGCGACGCGGGCCGGTCCGTCGCGGTGCACGTCCAGGCATGGCGGTGGCGGATGCGCGCATGCGCCGCCCCGAAGGCACTGCGCAGCGTGCCGCGCCGATGCCCGCTGCCAGGACCACGGCGCCGGCGCCGGTGGCGGCGGCACCCTCTGGTCCCGCACCGGTGGAGCCGGCCCGCCCCACGCCGCCGGTGGCCAGACCGATGGTGCAGGACTCCGCCTTTCGACCCTCCTCGCTGGACGTCACCTTCGTTGAGCACGACGCGTTGGACTCGTCGATGATGCCCGCCACCGCCTCCAGGCTGGGCCGGCTGTTTGACGCCGCGCCCGCTTTGGCCGTGCAGGCGCCGCCGGCCGACAGCGTTGCGCCGATCCGCTTTGAGCCACCCGCGCCGCAGTTTCAGCCCGAGTCCGAGCCTGAAACGGTGGATGTGCTGCTGGAATTTCCCGATCCGGTGGCGGACGTCGCCCAGGTCGAGGTGGCTCCCGCCACGGATGCCGGGTCCACCGAGCCTGCGCGCGAGATCGATGTCAGCGTCTCGCTGATCCAGGAGTTGCGTGGCCTGGGCTTGTGGTCCGAAGCGCGCGAACTGGCCAAGGAGGTGGTCAGCAGCGCCCACGCGCCATTGGATGCCGACCTCGCGACATCACTGCATCAGGTGCAGTACGGAACGCCAGCCGCCGGCGAGCGCCGCAAGAAAGAGCGCGGCTAGTCGACTTGTCGGAAGTGGCTCAGGCGTCGGCCCACACCACTGGCTGGGCTTGGCTGAGCCAGCGCTCGTAGCGGCCGGCGTACACCTCTTCGATGCGGGCGCGCTTGACTTTCAGGGTCGGCGTGACGAAGCCGTTCTCCGGCGTCCAGGGCGTTGTCACGACGGCCAGGCAGTCGAGTTTTTCGTGCGGCTCCAGCCGGCTGTTGACAGCCGAAAGATGACCCCGCAGCGAGGCCATCAGCGCGGCCTTGCCGTCGGCCGAGGCACAGCGGGTGATCGCGTCGGCCGACAGCATCACCAGGGCCAGCGGCTGGGAGAAGTTGGCACCGGTGACAGCGCAGGCTTCGACGTCAGGATGGGTCACCAGCAGATCCTCCACCGGGGCCGGCGCCACATACTTGCCCTTGCTGGTCTTGAAGATGTCCTTGACCCGGCCGGTGATGCGCAGACAGCCATCGGGCTCGATCTGGCCCTTGTCGCCGGTGCGCAGCCAGCCGTCGTCGGTGAAGGTGGAGGCGGTCTGCGCCGGGTCCTTGTAGTAGCCCAGCATCAGGGCCGGGCTGCGCACCTGGATCTCGCCGCTGTTGGGGTCGATGCGGCTCTCCACGCCGTCATACGGCAGCCCCACCGTGCCCGGGCGGAAGGTGCCCGGCAACGTGGCGTGCGAGACACCACAGTTCTCCGTCATGCCATAGACCTCGATCAGGTCCAGCCCCAGGTCGCGGTACCAGTGCAGCACGTCCGGCGGCATCGGTGCCGCACCGCCGGCCGCGATGCGGCATTGATCCAGGCCCAGGCCCTTGAGGATCTTGCGCCGCACCAGCCAGCCTACCAGCGGCAGGCCCAGCAGGCGCTTGAGCTTGGCGGCAGGCATCTTGTGGTGCACGCCCTGCTGGAACTTGACCCATAGCCGCGGCACCGAGAAGAACACCGTGGGCCGGGCGCGCTGCAGGTCCTGTACGAAGCTGTCGAGCGACTCCGCGAAGAAGACCCGGCTGCCGTGGTGCAGCACGCCTTGCTCGATCACCATGCGCTCGGCCACATGGGCCAGCGGCAGGTAGGACAGGTAGCGGTCGTCACTGTTCATGGCGATGCGCGCCGCCGCCGCGCGCAGGCCCCAGGCGAGCGCGCTGAACTTGTGCATCACCCCCTTCGGGTTGCCGGTGGTGCCGGAGGTGTAGATGATGGTGCACAGGCCTTCGCCATCGCGCACCGGCTGGCCGGGCAGCGGCTGGCTGGCGGCAATCAACTGGTCCCAGGAGGTCGCCTGGATAGCCGCGGGCGCCAGCGGCAGCGTGATCAGCGGCACAGCGGCGGGTACGCCGTCCTTCAGGCTGGCGGTGTCGTCGAGCTTGCCGACGAAGCAGGCGCGCGCCTCGCTGTGCTGCAGGATGTAGCGCAGGGCGTCGGCGTTGAAGGTCGGGTAGATCGGCACCGACACGAAGCCGGCCATCCAGATCGCCAGGTCGGCAAGGAGCCAGTGCGCGCTGTTCTTGCCCAGTATCGCCACCGTGCTGCCCGCTGGCCAGCCCTGTGCCTGCAGCCAGCTTGCCATGCGACGCACTTCATTGCCGGCCTCGGCCCAGGTGATGTCGCGCACGACGCCGGCGCCCATGGGTTGAGTCAGGAAGATCTTGTCGGCCCGCTCCTTTTCCCAGCGGTAAAAGCGCTGCAGTGGCAAGTCTTCTTTGGTGGCTTTGATTGGATTGAGCATCAGATGGGTCCGTGTATTTCCGCGCATCGTGCAGGGGTCCCTTGGCGAAAACAACGGTATTGACCCTAGGGCTATGGTTCGCCCCTAGGTGGAAACCCCCTGTCAGCGACATGTCAAGCCGCTTCGGACAATCAGCCCCGCACATCAACGGGCCGGCGGTGTGCGCCGCACGGCCCTCACAGCGAGGAAAACTCATGTCTCTATCGGGAATTGCGCGCCTTGGCGTCAGCGGCCTGCTGTCCATGGCGCTGGCGCTGGCAAGCGCCAGTGCGGCCCACGCCGCGACTTCGACCAAGTTCGAGCCCACGCAGAGCGTGCACGGCACGCCGCTGGCGCTCAACGGCGCGGGCACGCGCTACCGCGCCATCTTCAAGGTCTATGACCTGGCCCTTTACACGCCGCGCAAGGTCTCATCGGCCGATGAGCTGCTGGCGTTGCCCGGCCCCAAGCGGCTCAACTTCGTGGCCTTGCGCGAGATCCCGGGTACCGATCTGGGGGTGGCCTTCATCAAGGGCCTGAACGCCAACTCCCCGCCAGAACTGGTGCAGAAGCACGCCGCCTCCAGCACCCGCCTGATCGACATCTTCTCGGGCCGGCCCAAGCTGGGCGCGGGCGACAGCTTTGCCATGGAGTTCGTGCCGGGCAAGGGCACCACCTTCTTCATCGTGGGGCAGGCACAGGGTGCACCGGTGGGCGATGCCGAGTTCTTCAACATGGTGCTGAAGATCTGGGTGGGCAGCAGTCCGGCCGACTGGGCGCTCAAGGACGCCTTGCTGGCGCAGTAGCCGGGACTGCGCGGGCGGCGGATTCAGGTGCCGATGAGGCCGCCATCGTCGCGGCGAATCGCCACCGTGGCCGAGCGCGGCCGGCCACCGTAGGGCCAGCGCGAGTACTGGTTGACCTGATCGGGGTCGCTGCGCTCGGATGGTGGTTCGCCCGGATGCTGGATGTTGACGAACAGGGTGCTGCCGTCGGGGGTTAGCGTGGCCCCGGTGATTTCGCAATTGACCGGGCCGCTCAGGAAACGCCGCACCTCGCCGGTGGCCGGATCGCAGGCCAGCATCTGGTTGTTGCCAAGCCCGCTGAACTCGCCCTGGTTGAGCTCCGCTGCGGCGGCATCGGTCTGGATCCAGAGCACACCGCGCGGGTCGAACATCAAGCCGTCGGGACAGGCGAAGGCGTCGCCCTGTACATTGCCCCGTGCCTCGGCGCGCGCGTTGCGCGGATCGCCGGCGAGCATCAGCATCGACCAGCTGAAGCGGGTGCTGTCGAAGTCGGCGCTCTCCTGCCAGCGGATCACCTGCCCCATCACGTTGTTGCGCCGCGGATTGGCGGCGTCCACATCGGGTTGGCCGGCCTGGCCGCGCGCGCTGTTGTTGGTCAGCGAGCAGAACACCTGGTGGTTGGCCTGGTCGATAGCCAGCCACTCGGGGCGGTCCATCTTGGTGGCGCCCAGCAGGTCGCTGGCCTGGCGTGTCTTGATCAGCACCTCGCCCTGGTCGGCGAAGCCCTGGCTGGCGGTGAGCGGGCCTTGCCCATGCACCAGCGCCAGCCATTCGCCGCTGCCGTCGGCGTGGAAGCGCGCCACGTACAGCGTGCCGTGGTCCAGCAGCTCGCGGTTGGCCTGCGCCAGCGACAGGCCCGGCTGCGCCGGCGCGATGGCGTCGCGGCTGACAAACTTGTAGAGGTATTCGAAGCGCGCATCCTCGCCTGAGTAGACCACCGCCCGTTGTGTGCGGGTGGTGGCCACCCAGGCGCCTTCGTGCGCGCCCCGGCCCAAGGCGGTGCGCTTGACCGGAGTCGAGTCGGGGTCGAGCGGGTCGACCTCGACGATCCAGCCGAAGCGGTGGAATTCGTTGGGATGCCGCGTCGCGTCGAAACGCGCATCATGCTCGGGCCAGCGCAGCCAGGCCGTTGGCGCCAGACCCCAGCGCCGCTGGTCCGCGCTGGGCTGCTCGCCGCCGGCGAAATAGAAGCGGAAGTTCTCCTCGCCCGACAGATAGGTTCCCCACGGCGTCTTGCCGCAGGCGCAGTTGTTGAGAGTGCCGCGCACGCTGCGGCCATCGGGGTCGGCCGCGGTGCGCAGCAAGGCGTGGCCGGCCGCCGGACCGCTGAGGCGGCAGGGTGTGTTGGCCGTAATGCGCCGGGCGAAGGCACTGGGGCGCACGATCTGCCACTGCTGCTGGTGCCAGCGCACCTCGATCACCGAGATGCCGTGCGCGGCCTGCGACTTGCGCACCTTCTCCAGCGTCCAGGGCGACATGCCGCCTGGATGCAGCAGACCATCGTCGGTGTACTCGTGGTTTATCACCAAGAGGCCGTGGCGACTGCCGCCTAACGCAAAGAACTGGATGCCGTCATGGTGCATGCCCAGCTGCAGGGCCTGCTCGGCCGCGCTGTTGCCCGCGTCTTCGCGAAACGCCGGCATGGCGCCGGGGATGCCGACCGGTTCACCCCAGGCGGCCAGTACCTGGGCGTGGTAGCCGCCGGGCACGATCACGGCGTCCGCCGTCGATGCGGCGATGCCGGCAAAGCCCAGGCGCGAACGGCTGGCCTGGGCCGCGGGCAGGCTGGCACAACCGGCCACCGGCACGCAGGCCAGCGCCGACCATTGCAGCGCCCGCAAGACCCATTGGCGCCGCGCGGGGTCGGCCAGATCGGCCAGGGTCGGGTTGGCGCAGCGATTGCTGTCCTCCATGGAATCCGGGTGGTTGTGCATGTGGTCTCCTGATGCCTGGCGGGACAGGCCCTTGGCGCTGTCCGCAACGGATTGTCGAATGTCCGATTTTGCGGGGATTGTGGCGTCGGCCGGCTGAGGGCGTGGCGCTTTCGGCCATGCGGATCGGTGGGCGCGGGGATCGGGCTGCCTGGGTATTCTGCTCCGTGTCCCCCGCCCTGCGGGCTCCCCCTTGACCTGCGCAGAACACTCAGGCAGCCTGATCCCCTGCTGCGAGTTCAGCACAATAGCTTCGTGCAAGAGACTCGACACGCTTAGAGCGAACGGAAATTTCCTTTGGCAAGTGTCATTCCATTTAGGGGCGCGTGCCGCGGTCCGGGCGCCGAGTTCTCGGCGACAATCCAACTCCTGAATTTTTATTGCCGCCACGCCCGGGTGTGGCCTGTTTCCCCTATGACCAGTTTGACCACCTTCGAGGTTCGTCCCGCCACCCTGCGCGACGCCAAGGCGATTTCCGAGATCCATGCCGCTGCCGACCAGGCCGCCAACCGGGGGCTGCTGTCGCAGACCAGCCTGCCGCCGATTCCCGCCGACAAGCGCCAGGCCTACTGGCGCGAGGCCATCGAGTTCAGCGAGCCGCAGGTGCAGGTGGCGCTGGAGGACGGAAAGATAGTGGGTTTCGTCGGCTTCGACCGCTCGCGCGACCAGGGCACGCCGCCCACCACCGGCGAGATCTGGGCGATCTACGCGGCTACCGCGCATTGGGGTCGTGGCGTTGGCCTGGCGCTGTGGGATGCGGCGCGCGAAGGCTTGCAGGAAGAAGGCTGCACCAAGGTCACGGTGTGGGTGCCACTGGGCAACGAGCGCGCCTTGCGCTTTCACGAGCTGGCCGGATTCAAGCGCGAACCATCGAGCGCACGCACGGTGCCCATGGGCAGCCTGCGCATCGAGGAAATCCGGCTGAAGCGAGCGTTATCCTGATACCTTGCGGGACAGACCAAGTGACACGTAACGCACTTGCTCTGTCCTCAACTGACCAGGGCTAAAGGCGGCGCAGCACTGCGCTGCCGATCGAGTAGCCGGCGCCGAATGAGCAGATGACGCCCACTTCGCCGGCCTTCACGTCGGCGTGGTGCCGGTGAAAGGCGATGATGGAGCCGGCCGAGGCAGTGTTGGCAAACTCGTCCAGGATTACCGGCGCTTCCTGCGATTGTGGGTCGCGGCCGAGCAGCTTGCGCGCGATCAGCTGGTTCATGCCCAGGTTGGCCTGGTGCAGCCAGTAGCGGCGCACCCCCGTGGGCTCGATGCCATGGCTGGCCAGATGTGAGCTGATGTGCTCGGCGGCCAGCGGGCAGACTTCCTTGAACACCTTGCGGCCTTCCTGGTAGAA
>Ga0208262_1000534_pt1 | contig 12677 bp, 9 predicted proteins | sample LakWasMet15_LOW5_2_FD_183863 | JGI IMG/M metagenome (GOLD analysis project Ga0208262, IMG submission 183863) | Freshwater sediment methanotrophic microbial communities from Lake Washington under simulated oxygen tension - Sediment Metagenome... | ecosystem: Environmental > Aquatic > Freshwater >... | reverse complement strand
CTGCGCAGCCAAACGCCTCAAAGCGCGCCTTGACGATGCCACGCGCCGCGTTCTTGGCCGCCACCAGGGCCTTGCGCGGGTCGAATTCGCTGGGCTGCTGGGCGAACAGCTGGCGCATGGCGCCGGTCATGGCCAGGCGGATGTCGGTGTCGATGTTGATCTTGCGCACGCCGCTCAAGATGCCACGCTGGATTTCTTCCACCGGCACGCCATAGGTCTCCTTGATGTCGCCGCCAAACTGGCGAATGATGGCCAGCCATTCCTGCGGCACGCTGCTCGACCCGTGCATCACCAGGTGCGTGTTGGGGATCTGCGCATGGATGGCGGCGATGCGGTCCATGGCCAGAATGTCGCCGGTGGGCTTGCGCGTGAACTTGTAGGCGCCATGGCTGGTGCCAATGGCGATGGCCAGCGCATCCACGCCGGTCTGGGCTACAAAGTCCTTGGCCTGCACCGGGTCGGTCAGCATCTGGTCGTGGCTCAGTTTGCCTTCAGCGCCAATGCCGTCTTCCTCGCCGGCGTCGCCGGTTTCCAGGCTGCCCAGGCAGCCCAGCTCGCCTTCGACCGACACGCCGACGGGGTGGGCGTTCTCGCAGACGCGGCGGGTGATGTCCACGTTGTAGGCGTAGCTGGCGGGCGTCTTGCCGTCGCCCATCAGCGAGCCGTCCATCATCACGCTGGTAAAGCCCGAGCGGATCGACTGCTGGCACACCGCGGGCGAGCTGCCGTGGTCCTGGTGCACCACCACCGGCAGGTCGGGATGCGACTCCACCGCCGCCAGCATCAGGTGGCGCAGGTAGGCTTCTCCCGCGTACTTGCGGGCGCCAGCGGATGTCTGCAGGATGACCGGGCTGTCGGTCTCCTGCGCCGCTTCCATGATGGCCTGCACCTGCTCCAGGTTGTTGACGTTGAAGGCCGGCACGCCGTAGCCCTGCTCGGCGGCATGGTCGAGCACTTGACGCAAGGAAACAAAGGCCATGGGTGTTCTTTCGTGAATTCAAGTGAATGGGCCGCAAGAGCTTATGTAGAGGTCTGCGCTAGCTACGCTTCTTATAGCATCCGTGTTACGCTGGCTGCGCCAGAGCGCGCGCTCGAACCAAGCTGCGCACCGCGGCCACCACCGTCGGCGCCGTGATGCCAAAGTGTGCGTACAACTCATTGGCCGGCGCCGACTCGCCAAAGCGCGCGATGCCTATGACCACGCCACGGCGGCCCACGTACTTGCGCCAGAAATCGGGATGCGCCGCCTCGATGGCCACGGTGGGCAATGCCAGCGGCAGCACCTGCGCCTGGTAGGCAGCGCCTTGGCGGTCGAAGACGTTGCTGCAGGGCATGGACACCACGCGCGTGGCGATGCCTTCGCCAGCCAGCGTGGCCTGCGCTTGCAGGGCCAGCTCCAGCTCGGAGCCGGTGGACAGAATCACGGCTTGCGCGCCTTCCATGTCCGACAGCACGTAGGCACCGCGCCGGATGCGGTCCGACTGGTCGGTGCGCGTCACACGTGGCAGGCTTTGGCGCGACAGGCACAAGGCGCTGGGCCCATCCTGTCGCTCGATGGCGCAGGCCCAGGCCACGGCGGTCTCCAGCGTGTCGGCCGGGCGCCAGACATCCAGATTGGGGATGATGCGCAGGCTGGGAATGTGCTCGACGCTCTGGTGCGTCGGGCCGTCCTCACCCAAGCCTATGCTGTCGTGGGTGAACACATGGATCACGCGCAGTCTCATCAGCGCAGCCATGCGAATGGCATTGCGACTGTAGTCGCTGAAGGTCAGGAAGGTCCCGCCATAGGGCAGGTAACCGCCATGCAGCGCCATGCCGTTCATGATGGCGGCCATGCCGAACTCTCGCACGCCGTAGCTCAGGTGGTTGCCCGGCAGGAATTGCCCATCGCTGCCGCGACCTGCCTTGACGCAGCCCTTGAAGTTGGTCAGGTTGGAACCGGTCAGGTCAGCGCTGCCACCGAACAATTCAGGCAGCATGGGTGCCAGGACGTCCAGCGTGCTCTGGCTGGCCTTGCGGGTGGCAACAGCCTGCGGGCTGGCGGCCAGCGCCGCCAGCAGCCCGGGCAGCATGTCAGCCCAGTCGTCCGGCAACGCACCGCTGGTGCGGCGCTCAAACTCCGCCGCTTGCTTTGGAAACTGCGCGCGGTAGGCATCGAAGCGCTGACGCCAGCCGAGTTCGGCGGCCTGGCCACGCGCCTGGGCGTTCCAGGCGGCGGCCACGTCAGCCGGTACCTCGAACGGTGCGGCACGCCAGCCCAAGGCCACGCGCGTGGCGGCCACTTCCGCCGTGCCCAGCGCCGCGCCGTGCACGTCGTGGCTGCCCGCCTTGTTGGGCGAGCCCATGCCAATCACGGTCTTGCAGCAAATCAGCGTCGGCCTGCCGTCGTGCTCCGCTGCTTGGGAGCGCGCCGCGCGGACCGCCGCGTCGATTGCCGCCGGGTCGTGGCCATCCACAGCCGGGATGACGTGCCAACCATAGGCCTCGAAACGCCGCGGCGTGTCGTCGGCAAACCAGCCCTGCACGTGGCCGTCGATGGAGATGCCGTTGTCATCGTAGAACGCGATCAGCTTGGACAGGCGTAGCGTGCCTGCGAGCGAACAGACCTCGTGGCTGATGCCTTCCATCAGGCAGCCGTCGCCCATGAAGACATAAGTGAAGTGATCGACGATGCGGTGCACCACACCATCTTGCTCACGGTTGAACTCGCTCGCCAACAGCTTCTCCGCCAAGGCCATGCCGACCGCATTGGCCAGGCCCTGGCCCAGCGGACCGGTAGTGGTTTCGACCCCGGGTGTGAGCTGCGCTTCAGGATGCCCCGGGGTCTTGCTGTGCAGTTGGCGAAAGCGCCGCAGTTCGGCCATCGGCAAGTCGTAGCCGGTAAGGTGCAGCAAGGCATACAGCAGCATCGAGCCGTGTCCGTTAGACAACACAAAACGGTCGCGGTCGGGCCAATGCGGATTGGCCGGGTTATGCCGAAGGTGCCGGCTCCACAGCACCTCGGCCATGTCCGCCATGCCCATGGGGGCGCCGGGATGGCCGGATTGGGCCAGCTCGATGGCATCGACGGCCAGCATGCGCAGGGCGTTGGCCATCTGTAGCGCCATGTCAGGCGTGGGGAAGTCTGCATGTTGATTCATTGAGTGTCTCCAAAGCACGCACAAGGCGCGTAACGAATGAGGGGAAGTCCAGTCCAGGAATGCCGTGGAACCGGCTCCGCCGGGCCACTGGCATTGCCCCCTTGAGGGGGGAACGGGCTACACGCAGTGAGCCCGGACGGGGGTGTCACCTCTTCTTGCGCTCGATCATTCGCCACACAAAGGGGGTGAAGATCAGTTGCATCGCCAGTTCCATCTTGCCGCCCGGCACCACCACGGTGTTGGCGCGCGACATGAACGAATCCTTGATCATGCCCAGCAGGTAGGGGAAGTCGATGCCCTTGGGGTTGGCAAAACGGATCACCACCATGCTCTCGTCGGGCGCCGGAATCTCACGCGCGATAAACGGGTTGCTGGTGTCCACCATCGGCACGCGCTGAAAGTTGACATGGGTGTGGGTGAACTGTGGGCAGATGTAGTTCACGTAGTCGGGCATGCGCCGCAGGATGGTGTCGGTGACGGCTTCCGTGCTGTAGCCGCGTTTGGACTTGTCGCGCCACAGCTTCTGGATCCACTCCAGGTTGATCACCGGCACCACGCCGATCAACAGGTCAGGGTGTTTGGCAATGTTCACCTCGGGCGTCACCACGGCGCCATGCAGGCCTTCATAGAACAGCAGGTCGGTGTTGGCGGGCACGTCTTCCCACGGTGTGAAGGTGCCCGGTGTCTGATGGTAAGGGGCGGCCTCCTCGGCGTCGTGCAGGTACTTGCGGTGCTTGCCGGTACCGGTTTCGGCGTAGGCCCGAAACAACTCGGCCAGTTCGGGAAACAGGTTGTTCTCAGGTCCAAAGTGGCTGAAGTTCTTGTTGCCGGCGGCCTCGGCCTCGGCGGCCCTGGCCTTCATCTCGGCGCGGTCGTAGCGGTGAAAGCTGTCGCCCTCGATGACGGCGGCGTTGACCTTCTCGCGCCGAAAGATGGCCTCGAAGGTGCGCGTGACCGAGGTCGTTCCAGCGCCGCTGGAGCCGGTGATGGCGATGATGGGATGGCGTTCAGACATGCTGCGCTCCTGAAAACAAGAAATCCAATTGACCACGCATGCGCGTGTACCTCAAACCCTGAACAGGCTGCGCTCGCCAAACAAGGGGTTGCACGGCTCGCTGCGCTGCGGCTCGGCGTGGTAGCGCTCAATGCGCTCCACCTCGTTGCGTGAGCCAAAGACCAGGCCGATGCGTTGGTGCAAGGCGCTTGGCTGGACGCCCAATACCGGCCGCTCGCCGGTGCTGGCACGCCCGCCGGCCTGCTCCATCAACATGCCCACCGGGTTGGCCTCGTAGAGCAGCCGCAGCCGCCCGGGCTTGGCCGGGTCTTTGGTGTCACGCGGGTACAGAAAGACACCGCCGCGCATCAGGATGCGGTGCGCTTCGGCCACCATGGAGGCAATCCAGCGCATGTTGAAGTCCTTGGCGCGCGGCCCGGTTCGGCCTGCCAGGCATTCATCGACGTAGCGCTTGACCGGCGCTTCCCAGAAGCGGCTGTTGGAGGCGTTGATGGCAAACTCGTGCGAGTCCTCGGGAATGCGCAGCCGGGGGTGCGTCAACATGAACTCGCCCAGATTGGGGTCCAGCGTGAAGCCGTTGACCCCATCGCCTACCGTCAGCACCAGCATGGTGGTTGGTCCATACAAGGCGTAGCCGGCCGCCACCTGATGCGCGCCACCTTGCAGGAAGTCGGCCTCACGCACGTCGCGTCCGCTGTCCTCCACCTCCTTGCTGACGCGCAGCACCGAGAAGATGCTGCCCACCGACACGTTGACGTCGATGTTGCTGGAGCCGTCCAGCGGGTCGAACACCAGCAGGTACTTGCCACGCGGGTACTGCGCCGGAATCTGGTAGGGCAAGTCCATCTCTTCGGACGCCATGCCCGCGAGATTGCCGGCCCATTCGGTACGCCGGATGAAGACCTCGTTGCTCAGCACGTCGAGCTTCTTCTGCGTCTCACCCTGCACGTTGATGCTGGCCCCCGCGCCCGCCGCGTGGTCGCCCAGGTTGCCTCCCAGTTCGCCCAGGGCCACCGCGCGGGCGATTGCCTTGCAGGCCAGCGCGACATCCAGAATCAGCGCGTTGAAGTCCCCGCTGGCGCTGGGGAAGCGACGCCGCTCCTCGATCAGGAACTGGGTCAGGGTGGAACGATGGCTTCGATGGGTCAGGGGCATGGTGATGCTTTCAGGGTCAGTCAGGCCAATGCCGGCTGCGTCGTGTGGCCACGCTGTCGCGCGCTGGCATGCCAGTGGCACAACTGCGCCACGTCCACGGCACTCAGGCTTGGCAACACCTGCATGGCGCCGGCGAAATCGTGGTGCGCGGTGTAACGCGTCGGCGTGACCAGCGTGGCCAAGCCGGCCGCTGTGGCCGCACGCAGGCCGTTGCCGGAGTCTTCAAACGCCAGGCAGTGCGCGGCGTCAAGCTGCAGGGCGGCCAGCATCTGCAGGTAGACCTGCGGATGGGGCTTCTTGATCGGTGCGGTCGAGGCGTCGCCGATCGCCGTGAAGTGGAGCCGCCAGTCTGCGCCCATCGCGCGACGCAACAGGGCTGCAATGTTGGCCGGCGAGGTGGTGGTAGCAATGGCCAGTCGCAGGCCTTGGGACAGCGCGGCTTCCATCAACGTCAAGACGCCCGGACGCAGCGCCACTTCTCCCTGGTTGACGGCGGCCCCGTAGGCGGCGGTCTTGAGATCGTGCAGGCGGTTGACGGCGTCCTGCAGGGCCGCTGCACCGAGTTCGCGCAGCTCTGGCTGACGCATGCGCCAGTAGTGCAGGATGCGCTCCTTGCCGCCCGAGATTTCCAGCAGGGCGGTGTACTGCGCGTCGTCCCAGTGCCAGTCCAGCCCGAACTCCGAAAACGCGTAATTGAACGCGGCGCGGTGGGCGCTTTCGGTATCCGCCAGGGTACCGTCCACATCAAAAATCAGGGCGCGCAACATGGCTGGCTTCCTTCGCAACAAGATGGGTGGGGCCAGCACCAGTGCCAGCGACTCTGGATTTACTTTACGGGCGATTACACATAAACTCTAATCACATTTAGTCATCCATCGATCAGAAAATACTGATTTATAAAAACGACCGAAATCATGCGCAACTACACCCTCAAGCAAATCCAGACCTTCATCGCGGTGGCCCGGCACAAGTCGGTCTCCAAAGCCGCCGAGCAACTGTTTGTGACCCAACCGGCGGTGTCGATGCAGCTGCGCCAACTCGAAGACGCCTTCGGCCTACCCCTGGTGGAGACGGTGGGTCGTAACATCAGCCTGACCGGCGCCGGGCAGGAATTCCTGACCCACGCCATTGCCGCCATCGCCCAGCTCAAGGACCTGGAAGCCCTGATGGCCGAGCACGTCGGCGTGCGCAAGGGCCGCTTCGAGCTGGCCGTGGTCAGCACGGCCAAGTACTTCGTGCCGATGCTGCTGGTGCAGTTTGCCAAGTTGCACCCAGGCATCGAGGTGACACTGCGCGTCGACAACCGCGAGAACGTGCTGGGCATGTTGTCGCGCAACGAATCGGATCTGGTCATCATGGGGCGCGCCCCAAAGAACCTGGATTGCGAGGCGACCTCGTTTGCCACCAACCCGCTGGGAATCGTGTGCGCGCCCGATCACCCCCTGTCACGGCGCAAACGCCTGGCCTTCGACATGCTCAAGGACCAGGCCTTTGTGGTGCGCGAGCCCGGCTCGGGCACACGCGCCGCCATGGAGCGGCTGTTCGGCCAGCACGAGTTGCCGATCAACGTGGCCATGGAAATGCCCAGCAACGAAACCATCAAACAGGCGGTGATGGCCGGCATGGGCTTGAGCTTCCTGTCCCTGCGCACGGTGCGCCACGAACTCGCCGCGGGTCACCTGGCGCTGGTGGATGTCACCGGCATGCCCATCGTCGGCCACTGGTACGTGACCCATCTGAGCCAGAAGAAGCTGTCCCCCGCCGCCAAGGCCTTCAAGGCCTTCCTGATCGAGCAGGGCGGCGCACTGATTGACAGTTGGGCCTAAGCCAACAATGCATCAGTAATTTCTGATTTTATTGTCGTAATAAGTGAATATTCCTTATTCCATGAACTTCCTATAGTTGACACCAATCCCCGCGCCGCCAATGCCATCCCAGCTGGTCTGACGGGGCCCGATCAACCGAAGGAGACCCCCATGGACCAGTCCAAGCGTTACAGCGATCTGAGCTTGCAGGAAGCCGACCTGATCAAGGCCGGCCAACACATTCTGGTGGCCTACAAGATGTTGCCCAAGCCAGGGCACCGCTACCTGGAGGCGGCCGCCCACTTTGCCGCCGAATCGTCGACCGGCACCAATGTGGACGTGTCCACCACCGACGACTTCACGCGCGGGGTGGACGCGCTGGTCTACCACATCGACGAAGCCACCGAGGACATGCGCATCGCCTACCCGCTGTCGCTGTTCGACCGCAACATGACCGATGGCCGATTCATGCTGGTGTCCTTCCTGACCCTGTGCATCGGCAACAACCAGGGCATGGGGGACATCGCCCACGCCAAGATGATCGACTTCTACATGCCCGAGCGGGTGATCCAGATGTTCGACGGACCGGCCAAGGACATCTCCGACCTGTGGCGCATTCTGGGCCGACCCATCAAGGACGGCGGCTACATTGCCGGCACCATCATCAAACCCAAACTCGGCCTGCGGCCCCAACCATTCGCTCATGCGGCCTACCAGTTCTGGCTGGGCGGCGACTTCATCAAGAACGACGAGCCCCAGGGCAACCAGCTGTTTGCCCCGATCAAGCAGACCATTCCCCTGGTGTACGACGCCATGAAGCGCGCCCAGGACGAGACGGGCCAGGCCAAGCTGTTCTCGATGAACATCACCGCCGACGACCACTACGAGATGTGCGCCCGCGCCGACTATGCGCTGGAAGTGTTCGGCCCCGACGCCGACAAGCTGGCCTTTCTGGTGGACGGCTTTGTGGGCGGCCCCGGCATGGTCACCACAGCCCGGCGCCAGTACCCCAACCAATATCTGCACTACCACCGTGCCGGCCACGGCATGGTGACATCGCCCAGCGCCAAGCGCGGCTACACCGCCTTTGTGCTGGCCAAGATGAGCCGCCTGCAGGGCGCCTCCGGCATCCACGTCGGCACCATGGGCTACGGCAAGATGGAGGGTGAGGGAGACGACCGCGGCATCGCCTACATGATCGAGCGCGACGAGTGCCAGGGACCGGTCTACTTCCAGAAGTGGTACGGCATGAAGCCCACCACGCCCATCATCTCGGGCGGCATGAACGCCTTGCGCTTGCCCGGTTTTTTCGAGAACCTGGGCCATGGCAACGTGGTCAACACGGCCGGTGGCGGCGCCTATGGCCACATCGACAGCCCGGCCGCCGGCGCGGTGTCGCTGCGCCAGGCCTACGAATGCTGGAAGTCAGGGTCCGACCCGATCGCGTTCGCCAAGGAGCACCATGAGTTCGCCCGTGCCTTCGAGTCTTTCCCCGGCGACGCCGACAGGCTGTACCCCGGCTGGCGCGAGCAGTTGCGGGTGCAGGGGTAGCACCCACAGGGGACTATCTGGCGCGCTCGACGGGGGTGCGCCGATTGCGCCAGAGCGTCCATGCGTCAGTGCCGATGGCCGCCACGAACGCTGTCCAGATGACGGGCACGACGAACGTCGAGGCGGCAGACACCGCACCACTGGCGCGGACCACCAGCAAGGTGACCAGGGTCACCAGCACAACGCCCCCGTACGCCACCACCGCCCGCTTGGCGACCGGGACTCGCCCATTCGAGGCCAGGGCAACGATGAATCGGGCGAACGGCCAAAAAACGGGTATCGCGAAGTTGAGTAACCACGCCGCGGGCGAGTTCATGAAAGTGCCTCTCTATGCTGATGCGTGGACTCCTGCGCACGCCAGCCAGCATTTTAGTATGACGATGCATGAATCGCTCAGCCCGGCGACCGGCGCAGCGTGCGGCTCAACAGCATCACCGGAATCAGCCCCACCAGTACCAACGCCAGCGAGGGCAAGGCGGCCTCGCCCAGGCGCTCGTCGCGCGCCAACTGGTAAGCCACCACGGCCAGGGTATCGCTGTCGAACGGGCGCAGCACCATGGTGGCAGGCAGCTCCTTCATGACGTCGACGAACACCAGCAGCGCCGCCGCCGCCGTGGAGCGTTTCAGCAGTGGCCAGTGCACCCGTCTCAACAGCCCGAAGCCCCGCGCACCCAGCATGCGCGCCGAGTCATCGAAGCTCTGTGGAATGCGCGCATAGCCACTCTGAACCGATTGCAGCGCCACGGCGCAAAAGCGCACCAGATAGGCCCATACCAGACCCAGCGAGGTGGCCGTCAGCACATAGCCCAGGCCGCTGGCGGGGAAGGCCGCCTGCACCCAAGCCACCGGCAGCAACAGGCCGACCACGATCACCGCGCCCGGTACGGCATAGCCCAGGCTGACCAGTTGCAGCGCCAGCCGGGTGGTGGCATCGGGCCGGCTGCGCAGCGCAAACGCCAGTGACAAGGCCAGCCCGACCGCGAGCGCTGCACTGATGGCACCCAGGCGCAGGCTGTTCCAGCTCCAGCCCAGAAACTGACCCCAGGACAGCACCGACCAATCAGCTGCCAAGGGACGCAGCATGAACAGTACCGGCGCCGCAAAGCCCATCACGACCGGCAGGCCGCACACCAGCCAGGCCAGCGCCATGCGCCGGCCCCGCAGGACCACGGCACGGCCCTCTGCGGCGCCAAGGCGCCCGCCCCGGCTGGCGGAGAAGCGCAGCCGCCGCTGCGCGCGGCGTTCCAGGCGCAACAGCAAGGCCACCAGCAGCAGCAACATGGTGGCCAGCTGCGCTGCGGCGATGCGGTTGTCCATCGCCAGCCACGCCTTGTAGATGCCGGCGGTGAAGGTCTGGATCCCGAAGTAGCTCGACACCCCGTAGTCGGCCAGGGTCTCCATCAGCGCCAACGCCATGCCCGCCGCCACCGCCGGTCGCGCCATCGGCAGCGCAATCTCAACAATGCGCCGGCGCAGCGGCGCGCCAAGCAGCCGCGCTGCCTCCATCAGCTGCGACGCGTTCTCGCCCAGGGCCGTGCGCGCCAGCAGGTAGACATAGGGGTACAGCGCAAAAGTGAAGACCCAGGCGGCGCCCGCCGTATTGCGAATCTCAGGAAAGACCCGGCCCTGCAGCGACAAGCCGGCGCGCAGCGCGCTCTGCAGCGGTCCGCTGAACTGCAGAAAGTCAGTGTAGGCGTAGGCCACCACATAGGCGGGCATCGCCAGCGGCAGCAGCAGGGCCCATTCAAAGAAGCGCCTGCCGGGAAACTCGAACAAGGTCACCGCCACTGCGGTGGACAGCCCCACCAGCACCACACCCAGGGCGACCGCGACGCACAGGATCAGGGTGGTGCCCAGGTAATCGGGCAGCACCGTTTGCGCCATTTCGCGCAGGATCTGCCAGGACTCTGACTCGCCGATCGAGCCCCACGAGGCAAACACCGCCAGCACCGGCAGCATGAAGGCCGCGGTCAGCAGGACAAACAGCAACTGTCGCAGACGCACGGCCAGCATGGAGAGGAAAACTGACTTCATGTAAATGAGAATTGTAAGTATCTACAATGACTCTCATGTTCTTGGACGTCTCACAGCTCAGCGTGTCCTACGCCGGCGCCAGCCAGCGCGCCGTGGACCAGGTGTCATTTGGCCTGCCCGCGGGCGACATCGGCGTGCTGATCGGGCCCTCGGGCTGCGGCAAGACCACGCTGCTGCGCGCCGTGGCCGGGCTGGAACATGCCAGCGGCGGACAAATCAGGCTGAGTGGGCAAGTGGTCAGCAGCAGCGCGGCCAATGTGGCGCCCGAGGCGCGACGCATCGGCATGGTGTTTCAGGACTACGCGCTGTTTCCGCACCTTAATGTGGGCCGCAACGTGGGCTTTGGCATCACCCATCAGAGCAAGCCCGAGCAGACGCGACGCGTGGCCGAGGTGCTGGAACTGGTCGGACTGGCCGGGCAAGAGAAGCGCTTTCCACACGAGCTCTCCGGCGGCCAGCAGCAGCGCGTGGCCCTGGCGCGCGCGCTGGCACCCCGCCCGCAGTTGTTGTTGCTCGACGAACCCTTCTCCAACCTGGACGTTGAATTGCGTGAGCGCCTGGCGCACGAGGTGCGCAGCATCCTCAAGGCCGCCAACACCACTGCCCTGCTGGTGACGCACGATCAGCTGGAGGCCTTTGCCATTGGCGACACGATAGGCGTGATGCAGCAGGGGCAGTTGCACCAGTGGGACGATGCCTACACCCTGTACCACCGGCCGGCAACGCGTTTCGTCGCCGAATTCATCGGCCACGGGGTGTTTGCGCCGGCCATGATCCGCCAGGTCAACAGCCAGGTGGTGGTGCAGACGCCGCTGGGCGATCTCACCGACGTGGCGGAATGCCCGCTGAGCTGCGCCTTCTCGGGCGGCGCCTGCGATGTGCTGCTGCGCGCGGACGACATCGTGCATGACGACAACGCCCCAATCAAGGCCGAGATCGTTCGCAAGGCTTTTCGGGGTTCCGAGTTTCTCTACACCCTGCGCCTGGACAGCGGTGACACGGTACTGGCCCATGTGCCCAGCCACCATGACCACCGAATCGGCGAGCGCATCGGCATTCGCGCCGAGGTGGACCATGTGGTGACCTTCAACCGCGCCTGCCCGCTGGGCGATGAGGCGATTTGCCGCATGCCCTGCGAACACAGCACGCGTCCAGCCGCGCTCACCGCGTCGGGCCAGGTGGTGACGCTGGTCAGAAAGCACAGCGTTGCCGCCGGCTGAGCCAAGCCGGCAGCACCACGCAATCCTGGCCGCCATGCTTGCCACCGCCCTGGCATCGGCGTGAGCCGATGACGCAAGTGCGGGGCTGCCCCCCGAGGGCTTTGTTGCGTCTGCACTTTGCGGGCAAAGTTCCCTTCTTCTGTCGCCCGCAGTTGGCAAGGGGCAGGCCTTTTGCTCCGTGTCCCCCGCCCTGCGGGCTCCTCCTTGACCTACGCAAAAGACCTGCCCCTTGCCAACTGCTGGGGTGCTTGGCGCGCAAAGGGAGTTCAGACCAATGTTGTTGACACCTCACTCCCCGCAAGATCCGACGGGCTGTGCGTTTTGCGCAGGTAAAGGAGGAGGCCGAAGGCCGGGGGACACGGAGCAAAACGTGCAGCCCGACGGATCTGGAACGCGCAAAAGAACCCGCGAGGGGGTGCGTTCCACCTTGGGAACGGCCCAGCGGTGGAACTAGGCGTGGAAGGCCACTTGCCCGTCAACCACTGTGCAGCGCGCGCGGCCAAGCATCTCGTAGCTTGAAAACGGCGTGTGCTTGCCCTGGCTGCGCAGGGCCGGCGCGCTGGCCAGCCACTGCGCGTTGGGGTCGAACACACACAGGTCGGCCGCGCCACCCACGGCCAGATGGCCCACGCTGCCCTGCAGTCGACCCAGTGAGGCACCCAGCACCGCAGCCGGTCCGCAGGTCACGGTGGCCAGCGCCCGCTTCAGGTCAACGCCGTCCTGCTGGCTCCATTTCAGCGCCAGACTGAGCAGCAAC
>Ga0208262_1000530_pt1 | contig 12719 bp, 10 predicted proteins | sample LakWasMet15_LOW5_2_FD_183863 | JGI IMG/M metagenome (GOLD analysis project Ga0208262, IMG submission 183863) | Freshwater sediment methanotrophic microbial communities from Lake Washington under simulated oxygen tension - Sediment Metagenome... | ecosystem: Environmental > Aquatic > Freshwater >... | reverse complement strand
GTGACATAGGCAGTCAGGGCGGTCTTGGGATCCTTGTTGGATTCCTTGGTGCCATCGACCACGGGCACCTTGGAGTCGCCGATGGTCTTGAACTTGCCGGCCTTGACGGCGGCTTCGATGCGGGCCACGTTGAAGAACAGGCAGGCGTCGCGCTCGGCGGACATCATGTCTTCGTACTTGGCACCCATTTCGGTGTTGTACTGGTTGGTGGCGGCCAGCTTGCCGTCGTAGGAAGTGGCAACCAGATCGCAGTTGCCGTCGATCAGCACTTGCCAGCGCACTTCCATGGTTTCGGCGTCCACGCAGGTGAACAGCGAGCGGTACTTGCTGGCGTCTTCGGTGCCGGTGTTGGGCAGCGGGATGCTGAACTCACCACCGCAGAACACACGCGTGGTGTAGTTGATCTTGGGATCGACCGGGTCGGCCTTGTCCGGGAAGATGCCATGGAAGCCCTGCACATTGGGCAGCTCGGTGATCTTGTCGCAAACGAAGTAGTCCAGACGGATACGGGCGATGCGGGCATTGATCTTGTCGTTGATCCAGGCGTAGCGGCCGTCGTAGTTGCCATCCTTGTAGGACGCGTGGGTGTGGTGCGTGTCGGCGACGGTGTACTTCAGGCTGCCGTCTGCCTTGGTGCCCATGATCTTCTTGGACTCGTTGGTGATGCCCCAGCCCACCAGCGCGTCCGGCACGAAGCAGGGAATCCGGTGGATTTCACGACCCGACGGCAGGCCCAGCACGCGCATGTCGCCGGTGTGGCCACCGCTCCACAGACCGTAGTAGGTGTCGAGTTCGCCGGGTTTGAGGTGCACGCTGGCGCCGGCCGCGTGGGCTGCGGGCGCCGCAGCCGGAGCAGAGGCCGCCGGGGCCGCAGCGGTGCTGGGTTTCTCCGTGCAGGCGGCAACACCGGCCAAGCTGGCCAAGGCGGCGGTGTTGATGAACTTGCGGCGCCCAAGTGTTGGCAGCGCCGTGGTTTCTTGATTCTTGTCCTGGCTCATAGTGAGGTCCTCATTAAATTGCCCGTTCCAATTTCGGAGTTCATGGGCTTGGTTGTACATACCGTTCTGCCGGTTCGAATGGTGATCCAAGCGGCCGCAGGCCCCATTGATATGGATCAAATATTAGGTGTAAACCCTAGGGTTACTGTTCCCGCTGATGCCCGCTTGTGAGAACATCGGGGCCTCGATTTCGGCGACGGTTCGCTGTGCGATTCTTTTGGAGCAAGAAAATGAAGAGATCCACCTGGATGTTGGCTGCCCTGACTGTGGCCCTGTTGAGCGCGTGCGGCAAGCAAGAGTCTGCCGCCCCCGCTGCGGCGCCCGCAGCCCCCGCAGCAGCACCCGCCGCGGCACCCGCACCCGCGGCTGCGCCGGTTGCCGAGAACACCGTGGGCAAGTCCGTATTCGGCAAGACCTGTGCCCTGTGTCACGCCGCAGGCGTGGCCGGCGCGCCCAAGCCCGGTGACAAGGCTGATTGGGCCCCGCGCATCGCGCAGGGCAACGATCTGCTGCACAAGCACGCGATCGAAGGCTTCACCGGCGCCAAGGGACAAATGCCGGCGCGCGGCGGCAACACCGCGCTGACCGACGATGAGGTGAAGGCCGCCGTGGCATTCATGGTGGACCAGTCGCGCTAAGCGCATCGGTCACGCACCATGGCCTCGCACCTCTCTGATCCGGTCCGGCTCGGCCGGCGTCGTCTGACGCTGGCCTTGCCCATGCTGGTCTGTGGGCTGGTCGTGCCGCCGGTGTTCGCCAAGCCGGGCGTGCACCAGGCCTCGCGTGCGCTGATGGGCACGCGCGTCGACCTGACCCTGCAAGGCCCGGATGCCGGTGCCTTGGCCCGCGCCGCCGAGTCGGCCCTGGCCGAGATGGCGCGGCTGGCGGACATGATGAGCCGTTACCACGCCACCAGCGCGCTCAACGCCATCAACCTGTCGGCCGGGCTGCAGGCGGTGCCGGTGCCGGCGGAGTTGCTGCAGGTGCTGCTGATGGCGCGCCGTGCCGGGCAGGCCAGCCAGGGCGGTTTCGACATCACGGTGGGGGCGCTGCGCGACTGGAATTTCGATCCGCAGCAGCCCGGCATTGCCACGGCGCAGCAGATCGCCGCGCAACTGCCGCTGGTGGGTCTAAGCGGCCTGGTGATCGACGAGCGCGCGGGTACGGCCTACCTGACCAAGCGCGGCATGCGCCTGGATCTGGGTGGCATTGCCAAGCTGCCAATCCTGCAGGCTGGCCTGCGCACACTGCAGGCGCAGGGCGTGCACAACGCCATGATCAATGGCGGTGGCGACGTGGTGGTGACCGGGCAAATCGATGGCCGTCCCTGGCGCGTCGGTCTGCGCGATCCGCGCCAGCCCGATAAAGTGCTGGGCACGATTGCCCTGAACGAAGGTTTTGTCGCCGCCTCGGGCGACTATGAGCGCTTCCTGATGCATCAGGGGCGGCGTCTACACCATGTGCTGGATCCGCACACCGGCTATCCGACGCAGGGCCCGCATGGCGTGGCACTGGTCAGCGAACAGCTGGAGGCGATCAACGGTCTGGGCACGGCCATCATGGTCGCTGGCGCCAAGGCCGGTCGCGCCAGGGTGGCGCGGGCGCCGGGGCTGGACGCCCTGATCGTCGACGCCGACAACAGCCTGTGGTTGTCGCCTGGCATGGCGCGGCGACTCGGATCCGACGCGGCTTGATCAGTTGAGGACAGAGCTGGTTCGCTGCGCGTAACTGCGGTCTGTCCCGCAAGGTATCAGATAGGTTCGGTGCGTGCGTTCAGCCACGCCAGGGCTGCGCCGCTGACCAGCGGTGACAGGCGTGCGCGCACCGTTGCGTGGTACTGGTTGAGCCAGTCGATTTCGTCGGCTCGCAGCAAGGCCTTGTCGATGCAGCGGGTGTCGATCGGACACAGCGTCAAGGTCTCGAACGTCAGGAATTCTCCGAAGGGCTCGCTGCTGGGCGCGGCGACATTGAGAACCAGATTCTCGATACGAACTCCCCATTTGCCGGCGCGGTACAGGCCGGGCTCGATCGAGGTGATCATGCCGGGCTGCATTGCCATGTTGGCATCCGGGATGGCCTTGGAAATACTCTGTGGCCCCTCGTGCACCGCCAGGAAATAGCCGACGCCGTGGCCGGTGCCGTGGCCGTAGTCCATGCCCTGTTCCCACAAGGGCTGGCGCGCGATGGCGTCGAGCATGGGCGACAGCGTGCCCAGCGGAAAGTGCGTGCGCGACAGGGCCAGCGTGCCCTTGAGCACCAGTGTGTAGTCGCGTTTCTGCGCGGCGCTGGGCGTGCCAATCGGCCAGACCCGGGTGATGTCGGTGGTACCGCCCAGGTACTGGCCGCCCGAATCGATCAGCAGCAGGCCGTCACCCTCGATCACCGCATGACTCTCGGGCGTGGCGCGGTAGTGCGGCATGGCGCCGTTGGCGTTGAAGCCGGCGATGGTGTTGAAGCTCAAGCCGACGAAGCCGGGCCGGCGCGCGCGCGCGGCCGAGAGCCGCTCGTCGATGGTCAGCTCGGTGATGCGCTCGCGCCCCAGCGCCGCCTCGAACCAGGCATAGAACTCGCACATCGCGGCGCCGTCCTGCGCCATCGCCTCGCGTACGTGCTCGGCCTCGGCGGCGCTCTTGCGGCTCTTTTGCAGCACGCTCGGGTTGATGGCCTCGATCACCTTCACGGATGCCGGCACGCTCTCACGCAGGCCCAGCGTGACCCGTTTGGGATCGAGCAGCAGGACGGCGCCGGCATCCAGCGCCGCCAGCGCCTCGCTGGCCTGGCCATAGGGCCGCACCCGCACGCCATCGGCCTGCAGCCGCGCCGCCAGTTCAGCGGGCACCTTGCCATCGGCCACGAACAGGGTGGCCTGCTCGGCACTGATCAAGGCATGCGCCAGAAACACCGGGTTGTAGGGCACATCGGCGCCGCGCAGATTGAACAGCCAGGCAATGTCGTCCACCGTCGAGATGAAGTGCTGCGTAGCAGCCTGGTCCGCCATGGCGGCGCGCAGCCGCGCCAGCTTGTCGCGCCGCGTGGCGCAGGCGTGCGGCGCCTGGTGCTCGTATACCGGCTGATCCGGCAGGCCCGCGCGGTCCGGCCAGATGCGTGCCAGCACATCGGTGTCGGTGCGCAGCGTGGCGCCGACCTTGGACAGGGCCTGGCGCAACAACTGCGCGGCGGCCAGGCTCAGCACCATGCCGTCCACGCCCACGCTCTGCCCGTTGGCGACGCGCTGCACCAGCCAGTCCACGTGCTGCGTGGAGGCGCCGGTGTCGATCTTGACCAGTTCGATGCCGCTGCCGGCGAGTTCGGTCTCGGCCTGCGTCCAGTAGCGGCTGTCGGCAAACAGGGCCGCCTTGGTGCGCGTCACCGCCAGCGTGCCCATGGAGCCGGTGAAGCCGGATAACCATTGCCGGCCTTGCCAGCGCTCGGGCAGGTATTCCGACAAATGCGGGTCGCTTGACGGCACCAGGCAGGCCGCCAGGCCGAGTTCAGTGAGGGCGGCTTGGGCGCTGGCGATTCTTTGGGCAAAGACAGAGGCGGCGGTGGTCATCGCGATTCCTGCTAGGTTGTGGGGCAGACCTTTGGCTCCGTCCCCAACTGATTGTCGGAGCTTGGAGGTTGGAAGGTTGGCAGCGCCAGGATGCGGCGCGAAGCGGCGATTGTAGGCGCGCCTTGGGGTTCCTGCCGGGGCTGCCGAAGCGGGTCAGTCGGGGTGACTGTGGTTGAGTGTGTCGGCCGGCAGGCGGTCGATCTCGATCAGCAATTCGGCCAGGCTGCGCGCGCTGGCGGCCACCACCGCACGGCCCTTGTCGGCCGTGGCGGCGGCGGCGTTGCCGACCGCGCCGGCCGCGTTGTAGTCCTGCATTTGCCAGCCCAGCTTGGCGCTCCTGCCGTTGCCCAGAATCGGGAACGCTTGCGCCCGGGCCTGCGAGCTGGACGGGAAATTGGTGGCACGCGTCATGTCCACCAGCTCGGGCCGCAGCGCCAGCATCATGGAGGTCTCGATGTCGCCGGCATGGATGCCGAAGCGCTGCTCCTCGGCGCTGAAAAGCTGGTTGGCATCCACGCCCTGTTCGTCGGTCAATGGCAGGTTGAACCAGTTCACGCTGTAGACCAGCAGCTCCAGGCGCGCGCGCAGGTCACGCGCCACGATGTCGAGCACGCTGACCTGCCCGCCATGGGCATTGAACAGCACCAGCTTCCGGATGCCCGCTGCGGCGACCGATTCGCCAATGTCGGTCCACAGGCGGATGATGGTGTCACTCTTGAGAGTGAGGGTGCCGGCAAAGCGGGCGTGCTCCGGGCTCAGGCCGACCGCCTGCGTCGGCAGGAACAGCACCGGCAGCGTGGCCGGCAAGTGCGCCAGCGACGCGGCGACGATGCCATCAACCAGCGCCGAGTCCACGCACAGCGGCAAGTGCGGGCCATGTTGTTCGGTGGCCGCCACCGGCAGCACCGCGATCATGTTGGCCGCCGCGCCACGGGAACGCAGCTGGCTGAAGTCCTGCGTGCTCCATTCGGCCCAGAATCTGGATGGCGTGTTCATGGTCCTATCTTAAGGCCCCCACGCTTGCCACTGCGTGTGTTGCGCTGCCCCCCGAGGGGGCTGTTTCACCTTGGGGCGGCCCGGCGGTGAAACGCGACTTGGGCGTGGCGTCTGGACACTCGCCGCGCCCCGCCATCAGGCTGGAGCGCGGCGATGCACCAGGCCACGGTGCTACAGGCGTGTGACGCCGCTCAGGTGGCCAACCAGTTGGCCATCGACGTACAGCGCGCCTTCGGGCGCCCCTGCCTCGGCATAGAACTCGATGACCGAGCCGCTGACGTAGGGGCTGCTGCGCCGCTCGGCCGCGCTGACTTGGCGGGCCATTCTGGCCAGCGTGTGGCTGGCGCTGCGCAGCAGGCTGGCCAGCAGACGCCGGCCGGGGGTGCCGCGCGGGGCATACAGCGGCACGACGGATGTGGGCAAACTTCCTATCATGATGATCTCTCCTTGACCGCCATGCGTCGGAACTGCGCTGGCGGATGTTTTGAACTACGGACTGGGTGGCCTTGCGAGGAATGCGCTCTGGCGGGAGTTCCCGCCTGACGCTTGCATGGCGTGGCGTGGTGCTGGCGCCGAGGGCAGTGGGCGCAGGGCGAGGGAATTCAAACCAATATCTTTCATGACACGCTCCTTGAAGGAAAAAACAACGGCAGCAAAACAAACGGCCCGGGGCTGCAAAGCACCCGGGCCGTCTTGAACACGATCGCGTGATGGTGCTCAGTTCACGGAACCCCGGGCGGGGCAGAACGGTTGATCAAGCCGATTTGGGCGGGCATGCCGGAGAACGCCACGGGCATCAGGCGGCATGCGCCCGGTGCTAGCAGTTCAAACGTGTGGCAAACCATGACAAATGAGACTTGAGGGTTGATCGGACATGCAGTCAGCCTGGCCCGGAGGCGGCGCTGACTACAAACTTGCTCAAATGATAAACGATTGATTATCTTGAGCAAATAGAATTTATCCCAATAGACAGCGCTTTTTACTTCTTCTGTCGCAGCGGAGCCACACCGGCTTGTGAGCGCAGCCACAGGCTGTGGGCGTCGGTCGGCGCCGGTGCGCTCTGGGCTGCGCTGGTCCTGGCGACGGGCTTGCCGGGCGCCGGCGCGGCAGGCGGCTCGATGCTTGGGCTGGGCGGCGGCGTCAGCACCTCGCCCAGCAGGTCCAGCAGGCGCGTGCGGGCCCGCTGGGGGTGGCGCCGGTAGTAGGTCAGCACCAGGCCGATGATGAAGCGCTCGTCATCGTCGCGCGGGGCGTGGCTGTCACTGGGTGCGTCGGGTGCGGCGCTGGCGCGCGGCGGGGCAGTACCGGCGCCGTGGTCCTGGTCCATCCAGCCATTGGGCTTGTGGCACAACTGCTCGAACTGGCGCGCCAGACGCTCGCCGATCTGACGCGAGCGGCTCTTGATCTGGCTCCAGTAGCTGGGCTGAATCTGCACCCGTTCGGCAAAACGGCCTTCGAGGCCGCGCAGGGTTGCCGCGTCCGGGTGTTTGATGGTGTTGCGGACAAACTCGTCGAACAGGGCCAGGGCATTGTCAAAGCGAATTTGCGCCAGATCGGGGGCACGGTTCATACGCAGATGATAAACCTGCCTTGAGCAGCAAGATATGGCCCTCAAGCCCCGCCGCTACCAGCGCGACTGGTGGTCCTCCGTCACGCCGACCAGGTCTTGCACCCGGCGTGGCGTGGCGTTGGCGCTGGCCTTGACCCAGCCGCTGAAGACGCCGATCGGTTGCACATAGCGGCTGGCCGCCACCAGCAGGTTCTTGTCCTCGCGGCGCAAGCCTTCGGGCCGGAACGTCAGGTCGAGCAGGCCATCCTCGGTGCGAAGCTGCCACGCCGCCATCGGCTGGCGCGGATCTAAGTCGAACCGGGCGGCAGCCAGCGGGATCAGCTGTCCGTCCAGCCACAGCGCGTTCTCCTGCGCGCCGAAGTAGCCGGCCTGCAGATTGAAGCCCACCTCCGCGCTGTGCGCACTGGCCCAGCGCCAGGCGGTGTCGCGTGCCAGCAGGCCGTTGGAGTAGTCGAAGCTGGCCACCCCCGCGTCCAGCGCAAGGCGGCTTGCGCCCAGGCGCAGCTCGCCGCGCAGCGCGCGGGCCGAGGACTTTTGTGTTGTATGCACCGCACCACCCGCTACCGTGCCCACCGCCAGCAGGCTGGGTCCGAAGTCGTCGAAATCGGCGTCGATCTGCATCGCGGGGCTGCGCAACTGCAACCGGTAGCACCGGCTGGCCGCGTCGTGGCGGCATTCGATGTGCTGGCCGGCAAAGTGAAAGCCCTGCACGGCGCCGCCGGCGCAGCGGTCGGCCAGTCTGGCGCCAACACCCGGCAGGCCGTCCTGCGAGAAGGCGGCTGTCACCTTGGCTTGGCGGCGGTCGAACACATAGCCAAATGCGGTGCTGGTCCAGCCGATGTCCACCATCGCAACGGCGCAGAACACCTCGTCGGTGGCCAGCGCCACATAGAACCAGCGCTTGTGGTGAAAGTGCCGCCACCAGGCGCCGCGCGCCAGCGGTGGGCGCAGGCGTGACCAATCGATGTCGCCGGTGATGCCCTCAAAGCGGCCGGTATGAACCGCGCCGCCGGCATCGATGAGCTGGGCTGGGGCAGCGGGAAGTGCGCCGGGAAGTGAGGAAGAAGAGGGGGAGGAATGGGGGGCGGTGCTGGTCATGTTGGCGGCTCGGTGGGGCAGGCGTGAGGCGCGTGGTGGCGTTGCTGGCGTGTCGTCAGCGTGTGGCGTGGCTTGTCGGGCGACGCGGCGTGCCGCGGCAGCAGACCGCGCAGGGCTTGCGGACTGGCGCGCGCGCCGCTGGCCAGGTAGTCGCTCAACAAGGCCGCGCGCACCGGCTCGCCGGCCATGCCCGCGCACTCGATCAGGTACTCGGCCATGTGGTCCACCAGTGCCTCGGGCGTGAAGCAGCTGGTTTGACCGGTGCGTGCCCACAGCCAATCGCTGAAGGCCATGAAGGCGGCGAACGCAGAGTGGTCGCCCACCTGGTCCTGCAGCAGCAGTGCCAGGCTGTGTTGAAAGCGCCCGGAGTTGGCCAGCAGCTCCCAATAGCGCGCAAAGCGCGTGCAACGTTGCAGCGTGGCCGCGTCCATTGCCCCGGTTTGCCACACCGTGTAGGGCGCCTCCTGGGCGTAGCGCATGCCGTGCGCGACGGTGTGGCGGGCGATCGGCGAGCCGCGCAGGCGCTTGAGCATGCCGAGCTGGATCTCGTGCGGACCGATACCCAGCAGCCGGTCGAAGCCGGCGGCAAAGCTCGCCAGCGTCTCGCCGGGCAGGCCGAAGATCAGGTCGGCGTGCAGGTGGGCATGGCTGTGGCTGCGCAGCCAGCGCAGGTTGGCCTCGCTGGCAGCATTGTCCTGGCGGCGCGAGATGGTCTGTTGCACCGCCGTGTTGAAGCTCTGCACGCCCACTTCAAGCTGCAGCACGCCGGGTGGAAACTGCGCGATCATGGCGCGCAGCCGCTCGGGCAGGTGGTCGGGAATGACCTCGAAGTGCAGGAACAGCGGCGCGCCATCGTCCTCGCTGCCAGCGCGCGGCAGTCGGTCCAGGAAGAATTGCAGGATGCGCACCGAGGTCTCGATCTTCAGGTTGAAGGTGCGGTCGACAAACTTGAAGTGGCGCGCACCGCGCTGGTACAGCTGCTCCAGGGCGGCCAGCACGCGGTCGAGCTCGAAGCTCCAGGCGGTCTTGTCGAGCGAGCTCAGGCAGAACTCGCACTTGAACGGGCAGCCGCGCGAAGCCTCCACGTACAGCAGGCGCTGTGCCAGGTCGGTGTCGCTGTATTCGCCGTAGGGCAGCTCGATCTGCGCCAGCGCCGGCTGTTCGCCGGCCATCACCTTCATCAGCGGTGGCGCTCCGTCGAGCAGGGCGCGGCACAACTTGGCAAAGCTCACGTCACCCCAGCCGGTGATCACGTGGTCGGCCAGGCGCACGACCTCCTGTTGCGCCGTCTCGCGGCTGACCTCGGGGCCGCCCAGTACCACCCGCACGTCGGGCCGCGCCGCCTTCAGCAGGCGCAGCACCTCGGTGGTCTGCGCCACGTTCCAGATGTACACACCCAGACCGACGATCTGCCTGACGCCAGCGCCGGCGGGCCCCAAGGTCGCCAGCAGCTCCGCCACGATCTGCGCGGGCTCGCGCCGGACCGTGAACTCGCGCAGCACCGTGCGCGCGCGCAGGCCCGCACCGCCGTGCCGGTCCAGGTTCGCCAGCAAGTAGCGCAGCCCCAGCGAGGCATGGATGTACCTGGCGTTGAGCGTGGCCAGCACGATGGCGGGGGCCCGCTCCGAACAGGGGGCAGTGCAAACGGAAGTCATCCCGGTATTATTGGGCGGCATGAGCCAAGACCTGTTTCGCACCGACGCCTACCTGACCGAATGCAGCGCCACGGTCAGCGCCATCACGCCACAGGGCATCGTGCTGGACCGCACCGTGTTCTACCCGCTGGGTGGCGGGCAGGCTGGCGATACCGGCGTGCTGGTGCTGGCCGACGGCCGCGAGCTGCCGGTCGTCGACACCCGCAAGGGCAAGGCGGACGATGGCAGCTTCAATGACGATATCTGTCATTTGCCCGCTCCAGAGTTGCTCGTGGCGCTACTAAATTCGGAGCAAACCCCGGACTTCAGACTGGCGGTTGGCGATCGCGTCACCGCCCGCATCGATTGGGCGCGCCGGCTGCGTCTGATGCGCTTTCACACCACCACCCACCTGCTGTGCCACCTGGTGCCGCAACTGGTCAACGGATGCTCGATCACGCCGGACTACGCGCGGCTGGACTTCAACATGACCGACGCGCTCGACAAGGAGGCCCTCACGGCCGGGCTGGCTGGGCTGGTGGCGGCGGCGCTGCCGGTCACCGTGGGCGCCATCACCGACGAAGAGCTCGATGCGAAGCCCGAGCTGGTCAAGAGCATGAGCGTGCAGCCGCCGCGCGGCAGCGGGCGCATCCGCACCATTCGCATTGGCGACGCGGCGCTGATCGACCTTCAGCCTTGTGGTGGCACGCATGTGGCCAACACATCCGAGATCGGCGCGGTGGTGGTGACCAAGATCGAGAAGAAGTCCGCCACCACCCGGCGCGTGGTGCTGGGTTTTGCGGCATGAGCCAGGGTGGCATTCGCAACATCACTGGCGACTCGTTCTTTTGCTGGCAGGGCGACGTGCTGGTGGTCAACATCCTGGGCAAACCGGCGGCGAGCAAGGATGCCATTGGCAAGCCCAAGGGTACGCAGCTCAAGGTGAGCGTCACCGCCGCGCCCAAGGGCGGCAAGGCGACCGACCACATGGTGCGCTTCCTGGCACCGCTGTTTGGCGTGACCGTGGCCGACATCGAGGTGGTGTTCGGCCAGGAGAACGTCAACAAGCAGCTGCGCATCAAGGCGCCCAAGAAGCTGCCGGCCGTCTTCACGCAACAGTCCCTGTTGGAATCCTGAGACCTTGCGGGACAGACCGCAGCCACGCAGTGGCAAGCTCTGTCCTCAACTGATCGTCGGATGTTGGCTGTCCACCTTGCGGGACAGACCGCAGCCACGCAGTGGCAAGCTCTGTCCTCAACTGATTGTCGGATGTTGCGCCCGGCGGCAAGGCAAAATGGGGGCCGCTGCCCGATTTGAACTTTGCGCGCTGGCGCGACTCCCACCTTCCGATGACACGTTTCTCCACCCTCCCCCGCTCTGCCGCCGCTGTCTTGCTGATGCTGGCCTGCACGCTGTTCAGCCGGGCGCAAGCCCAAGGCGCCGCAGGGCCGGTGGTCACCACCGAGCAAGTGCGCGCCGAGCTGATGGCCCATGCGCCCGACGGGCTGGATCCCGGCAAGACCGTCTGGATCGGCCTGCAGCTGGTGCATCAGCCGCATTGGCACACCTACTGGAAGAATCCCGGCGACTCCGGCTTGCCCACGGTGCTGCAGTGGACTTTGCCTGCCGGCATGGTGGCCGGCGAGATTGCCTGGCCGACACCGAACAAGATCCCGATTGGCAACTTGGCCAACTACGGATTCGAGGGCAGCGTGCTGCTGCCCGTTCCGGTGACCATTGGCGCCGATTTCAAGCCGCCGCTGGTCGGCGATGGGGTGCCGATCAAGTTGCGGGCCAGTTGGCTGGTGTGCCGCCAGGAGTGCATTCCGCAAGACGGCGAGTTTGTACTGTCGCTGCCGGTACGGGGCTCCACCGCTTTCAATACCGCGGTCTTCGAGGCCAGCTTCAAGGCCAGCCCCAAGCCCCTGACCGGGGAGAGCAAGGTCGAGATCGAGGCCAACGCACTCAAGGTCTCGGTCAGCGGGCTGCCGGCTGGTTGGCAAGGCAAGACGCTGGACTTCTTTCCGGAAGTGCCCGAGGTGATCGAGCCCGCCGCCAAGTGGACCCAGGGCTGGGATGGCGCGCTGTGGACGGCACGGGTGCCCCTGTCGGCGCACCGCAGCCAGAGCCCGGCGGTACTGCCGCTGGTGCTGGCCTGGGGCCAGCCGGGCCAGCGCTCGGCCCTGTCGATGGCGGCCAAGGTTTCGGGCAACTGGCCCAAGGTGGCGCCACTCGAAGGCGCATCGCCCGCGCTGGATGCGGCGCTGAAGGCCAACGCGGCCATGCCGGCCGCGCCGGTGGTGGCGGCCGACAGCGGCGCAGGCAGTCTGCTGCTTGCCTTGCTGGGCGCCCTGCTCGGCGGCATGATCCTCAATCTGATGCCCTGTGTGTTTCCGGTGCTGGCGATCAAGGTGATGGGTTTTACCCTGCATGCGCACGACCGCCGTGGCCACCGCATCAGCGGCATGGCCTACACCGCAGGGGTGGTGCTGTCCTTTCTGGCGCTGGGCGCCCTGATGCTTGGCCTGCGCAGCGCGGGCGAGCAATTGGGCTGGGGTTTCCAGCTGCAGTCGCCCGCCGTGGTGGCCGCGCTGGCGGTGCTGTTCACGGTCATCGGCCTGAATCTGGCCGGGCTGTTCGAGTTTGGCCGCTTCCTGCCCAGCAGCGTTTGCACGCTGGAAGCACGCAACCCGGCGCTCAATTCCCTGCTGACGGGCGTGCTGGCGGTGGCGGTGGCTTCGCCCTGCACGGCGCCGTTCATGGGCGCCTCGCTGGGCCTGGCCCTGGGCTTGCCGGCCGGGCAGGCGCTCTTGATCTTTGCCACGATCGGCCTGGGCATGGCATTGCCCTACCTGGTGGCCAGTCTGGTG
>Ga0208262_1000519_pt1 | contig 12899 bp, 9 predicted proteins | sample LakWasMet15_LOW5_2_FD_183863 | JGI IMG/M metagenome (GOLD analysis project Ga0208262, IMG submission 183863) | Freshwater sediment methanotrophic microbial communities from Lake Washington under simulated oxygen tension - Sediment Metagenome... | ecosystem: Environmental > Aquatic > Freshwater >... | reverse complement strand
CCGCATGCGACGCGGCGGGGCGAAGGCCCGGCCCTGAATCCGGACAATTTCGCAAAGCCTTGAATTTTAACGGTTTTTTTGCGCAAATTGAAGTAGTTGGCTGGTCAGATCCGGTTGCAGGGTGATTCTGCGTGCTGCCGCCTGCACGCAAGCCTGCCAGGATGGCAGCTCTAGAGGTGGCAGGCGCCCATCGTCCAGGTCATTCCAGACGCGATGCAGGGCCTGCAGCGCCGGCGGTGCGCCCAGGGTGTCGAGCAGGGCCTGTAGCTTGGCGTGGTGGGCCCGGTCGTGCTGCGGGTAGATCTGCCATACAAAGGGCTTCTCCGCCCACAGCGCGCGCACCAGCGAGTCCTCGCCGCGCACGAAGTTCAGGTCGCAGGACCACAGCAGGTGGTCGTAATCCCATTGGCTGAGCAGCGGCAATTGGCTCAGGCGCAAGCGGCCGTCACGGTTCCAGTGCGGCGCGCTGGCCTGCATTGCGAGCAGGCACTGGTGTATCGCCGCCTGTGCGCGGCCTGCGGTCACCAGCAGCCGTGTCGGCGTCGGCTGGTCGGCCAGTGCGCGCAGCAGTTCGCCCAGGCGGCCTGGCTCGTAGCAGAAGAGCGACACCAGGCGCTCGCCGGGCCAGGCAATGCCTTGCGTGGCGAGCCAGGCGGCGGGATCGAAGCGCGCGCGGCGCGCTGCAAGATCGGTCTCGCGCAACAGGCCGCCGGTCTTGACGGTGAAACCGGGGTAGAAGAAGTACTTGGTCAGGCCAGCGCCCGGGCCGCGGAGCACCGGCGAGGGCAGGGCATGGCAACGCTCGGCGTAGGCCTCGGCGCTCAAGTACTCCAGATTGATCCAGCAGCGACCCTGGCCCTCGATCCTGGACTGTTCAGCATAAAGTGCTATGAATTCAGGAGCTACCTCGCAGCCAAAAGCCTCCACCAGCACCGCGCCCGGCGTCACGCCGCGCAAGTCCAGCCTGGGTGTCCAGTCCCTGAGCTCAACGCCGGCAGCGCCTTGAGGCGCCAGCCAGGCCAGCGCGCTGGCATCGTCCACCCACAGGCGCACGCGCTGGCCGCGGGCGGCCAGGTCCGCGCTCAGGCGCCAACAGACCCCGATGTCGCCGAAGTTGTCGATGACCCTGCAGAAGATGTCCCATTGTTTTGAGCTTGGCACATCGGGATTGTCCACAATACGCAGCTATGCCGTCCCCAACCGATCCGCCAGAACTCCCGACGCCAGCCGTGCACTCCGAGCAGTTGCTCGCTCAGGTCGCCGCGTTGCCGGCGTTGCCGGGTGTGTACCGTTACTTTGACGCACAGGATGCCGTGCTGTACGTGGGCAAGGCAATTAACCTGAAGAAGCGCGTGGCCAGCTACTTCCAGCGGGACCATGGCGGCACGCGCATCGGCCACATGGTCAGCAAGATCGCGCGCATGGAGACCACGGTGGTGCGCTCCGAGGCCGAGGCGCTGCTGCTTGAGAACAACCTGATCAAGACGCTCAACCCCAGGTACAACATCCTGTTTCGGGACGACAAGAGCTACCCCTACCTGAAGATGACGGTGCCCGCGCGCAAGGCGGACTCCACCAAAGCCGCCAGCGCGCCGGGCGCCGATGCCGGCGCACCCAATGCCCAGGATTTCTCCCGCGTGTCTTACTACCGCGGTGCCGTCGAGAAGCGCCATCAGTATTTCGGACCCTATCCGAGCGCCTGGGCGGTCAAGGAGGCGATCCTGCTGATGCAGAAAGTGTTTCGCCTGCGCACCTGCGAGGACGCGGTGTTCAACAACCGCACGCGGCCCTGCTTGCTGTACCAGATCAAGCGCTGTTCGGCACCCTGTGTCGGCCACATCTCGGCGCAGGACTACGCGCTGGACGTGGCACGTGGCCAGCGCTTTCTGCGTGGCGACGCGCAAGAGGTGATGCGTGAGCTGGAGGCGCGCATGATGGCGCATGCTCAAGCGCTGGAGTTCGAGCAGGCCGCCGAGTTGCGCAACCAGGTGGCGGCGCTCTCGAATGTGCTGCACCAGCAGTCGGTGGACAACGTCAGCGACCGCGATGTCGACATCCTGGCGGTCAAGGTGCAGGGCGGGCGCGCCTGTGTCAACCTGGCCATGGTGCGCGGCGGCCGCCATCTGGGCGACAGGCCATATTTTCCGGTGCATGTCGATGACGCGCTGGCGCTGCGCGGCGAGGACGAGGAGGCACAGGACGCGAACGCGCAGATCCCCTCGGTGGAGGTGCAGGTGCTGGAGGCCTTTGTGGCGCAGCACTACGTCGACGTGGCGGTGCCGCCCAGCCTGGTCACCAACGAGCCGATCAGCAAGACGCTGCTGCGCGCGCTGTCCGAGCGCAGCGGTGTCAAGGTCAGTGCCCAGCATCAGCCGCGCGAGCAACGCCGTGTCTGGCTCGAGATGGCACAGACCAATGCCGGCCTGCAACTGGCCCGGCTGTTGGCCGAAGAGGGCTCGCAGCAGGCGCGCACCCGGGCCCTGGCCGACGCGCTGGACCTGGCGCCCGACAGCCTGGAGGACTTGCGCATCGAGTGCTTCGATATCTCGCACACCGCTGGCGAGTCGACGCAAGCCTCGTGCGTGGTGTTTCACCACCACCGAATGCAGAGCGCCGAGTACCGCCGATTCAACATCGAGGGCATCACGCCGGGCGATGACTACGCGGCCATGCGCCAGGTGCTGGAGCGGCGCTATGGCAAGCTGGCCCAGGCACTGCAGGCCGCCAAGGCGTCGGGTGAGCCCAGCGGTGCGAGCGCGCGCCTGCCGGACCTGGTGCTGGTGGACGGCGGGCGCGGCCAGGTCAGCATGGCGCGCGAGGTGTTCGAGCAGCTTGGGCTGAACCTGTCGCTGATTGTCGGCGTCGAGAAGGGTGAGGGGCGCAAGGTGGGGCTGGAGGAACTGGTGTTTGCAGATGGACGCGACAAGGTCTACCTGGGGCAGGATTCAGCGGCGCTGATGCTGGTGGCCCAGATTCGCGACGAGGCGCACCGCTTTGCCATCACCGGCATGCGGGCGCAGCGCGCCAAGGTGCGCCTGAGCGGCGGCAAACTCGAGGAGATTGCCGGCATCGGCCCGAAGCGCCGCTCGCGCCTGCTGCAGCGTTTTGGCGGTGTACGCGGCGTGGCACTGGCCAGCGTGGAGGACATCGCCAGCGTGGAGGGCATCTCGCGCGAACTGGCCGAGGACATCTACCGCGCGCTGCATTGAACCCCGGGGCTCGAATCGGTACCGGCTCGTGCCACAATCACACCAGCATGTTCTTCACCATCCCCACCATCATGACCTGGACGCGCATCGTCGCGATACCGCTGATCGTGGGTGTCTTCTACTTGCCCGAGACGGCGGCTTCGCAGGCGGAGCGCAACCTGATCGCCACCGTGATGTTCGTGCTGTTCGCCGCCACCGACTGGCTCGATGGCTATCTGGCGCGCAAGCTCAATCAGGTGTCGTCCTTCGGGGCTTTTCTGGACCCGGTGGCGGACAAGTTTCTGGTCTGTGCCAGCGTGCTGGTGCTGGTGCACCTGGGTCGCGCCGACGTGTTCGTGGCGCTCATCATCATCGGGCGCGAGATCGCCATCTCCGCCCTGCGTGAGTGGATGGCGCAGATTGGCGCCTCCAAAAGCGTGGCCGTGCACATGGTCGGCAAGCTCAAGACCGTGGCGCAGATGGTTGCCATACCGTTCCTGCTGTTCGACGGGCGTCTGCTGGGCCTGATCGACACCCATGTCTGGGGCGTCTGGCTGATCTGGATCGCCGCCTTGCTGACGGTGTGGTCCATGGCGTACTACCTGCAGAAGGCGCTGCCCGAGATCCGGGCCCGTGTGAAGTGACGGCCGCTGGCGATCGGGCCCTGATCCGGGCCATGCCGGCGGTGTTTGTGCTGATCTGGAGCACCGGTTTCATCGTGGCGCGCTTCGGCATGCCGCATGCCCCGCCAATGAAATTTCTGGTGGTGCGCTACGCGCTGTCGATCCTGTGTTTTCTGCCCTGGATCGCGCTGGCTCGCGTCGCCTGGCCGCGCCAAGGCGTGCAGTGGCTGCATCTGGCGGTGACGGGCGTGTTGATGCATGCGATCTACCTCGGTGGCGTCTGGGCTGCTGTCAAGGCCGGCATGGGCTCGGGGCTGTCGGCGCTGATCGTCGGCCTGCAGCCGGTGCTGACGGCGATCTGGCTGTCGGCCACCGGTGGGCGGGTGACGCGTCGGCAATGGACCGGCCTGGTGCTGGGATTTGCCGGGCTGGTGATGGTGGTGTCGCGCAAGTTCGGCCAGGGCGGCGAGGCCAATTGGCAGAACCTGTCGTTTGCCGTCGCCGCCTTGCTCAGCATCACCTTGGGCACGCTGTACCAGAAGCGCTTTGTCGCCCCGTGTGATGTGCGCAGCGCCAATGCCGTGCAACTCAGCGCGGCGCTGCTGCTGACGTTGCCGCTGGCCTTGCTGGAGACGGAGGCGATGCGTTGGAACGCCGAACTGCGCTGGGCCATGGCCTGGTCCGTGCTGGCGCTGACGCTGGGCGGTAGCTCGTTGCTGTACTTGCTGATTCAACGCGGCGCCGCCACCTCCGTCACCAGCCTGATGTACCTGGTTCCGCCGGTTACCGCGCTGATCGCATGGCTGCTGTTTGCCGAGCCGATCACGGCGCTCACCGTGGCCGGTACCGCGCTCACCGCCCTGGGCGTGGCGCTGGTGGTGCGCCAGCCCAGGGCGGGGTAGCGCCGGCGCTGGCCGTGCCTCGGGTATTGCGAATTGTCGATTGAGAAGGAGATCTTTATGACCAAGCAACGCATTGCCGTGATCGCCGGAGACGGCATCGGGATGGAAGTCATGCCCGAGGGTCTGCGGGTGCTGCAGGCCGTGGCCGACCGGTTCGGCATCGCGCTGCAGTTCGATCATTTCGACTTCTCCAGCTGGGCCTACTTCGAGAAGCACGGCAAGATGCTGCCTGACAACTGGAAGGAACTGATCGGCGGCCACGATGCCATCTATTTCGGCGCGGTGGGTTGGCCCGAGAAGATTCCCGATCATGTGTCCCTGTGGGGATCGCTGCTGCTGTTCCGGCGCGAGTTCGACCAGTACGTCAATCTGCGCCCGGCGCGGCTGATGCCGGGCATCATCGCGCCGGTGGTGCGCCGGGACGGTAGCGCGCGCGGTGCAGGCGAGATCGACATGATGATCGTGCGCGAGAACACCGAGGGCGAGTACTCCAGCGTCGGCGGTCGCATGTTCGAGGGGACCGAGCGCGAGATCGTGATGCAGCAGACCTTGATGTCACGCGTCGGGGTGGACCGGGTGCTGCGCTTTGCCTTCGAGCTGGCGATGTCGCGGCCCAAGAAGCATCTCACCAGTGCCACCAAGTCCAATGGCATTGCCATCACCATGCCCTATTGGGATGAGCGCGTCGAGGCCATGGCGCGCCAGTACCCGGCGGTGCGGGTCGACAAGTTCCACATTGACATCCTGACTGCGCACTTCGTGCAGCGTCCCGAGTTCTTTGACGTGGTGGTGGCCAGCAATCTGTTTGGCGACATCCTGAGTGACCTGGGCCCGGCCTGCACCGGCACGATTGGCATTGCACCCAGCGCCAATCTCAACCCGTCGCGGCGCTTCCCGTCGCTGTTCGAGCCAGTGCATGGCTCGGCGCCCGACATCGCAGGACGGGGCATCGCCAACCCGATAGCCCAGATCTGGAGCGGTGCGCTGATGCTGGAGCACCTGGGTCACCGCGGCGCGCACGACGCGGTGCTGGCGGCGATCGAGCGTGTGCTGCAGCCTGGCAGCGGCGCGCCGCGCACGCCGGATCTGGGCGGCAGCGCGACGACGCAGGAGTTGGGCCGCGCCATCGCGGCGGCGCTATAGCGCATTTCGTGGTGCTTGACCAGAGGTCAATCACCCGCTCTTACAGCGCTCTTACACCTCTTGCGAGATCATGCAAAATGCCATCGCGCAAAAGCGAATAGAATTCGCGTCCGCACTGTTGTAATGCTGCATGTGATGTTGACACTGGGGGGCCCAGTGGCTTTAATGATGTGCAGCAGTACGAGCTGCTTTCACCACCTCCCACACGCTTGACAAATGACCGGTCCATTTTCCTGGCCTGATCGTCATGTGCGGGGGGATTAAGATTTTCAAGAGACATTTCTTTTGTTCAACGTTGCTTCCATACGAGGGGACTTTTGTGAATAAGACCGAACTGATTGAGCACATCGCCAAGCACGCAGATATTTCCAAGGCCGCCGCCACGCGCGCGCTGGAGTCCACCATTGGCGCTGTCAAGACCACATTGAAAAAAGGCGGCTCGGTGTCGCTGGTTGGATTTGGCACTTTTGCGGTCGGTAAACGTGCCGCACGCGTGGGTCGCAATCCGCGCACCGGCGCTGCGATTAAAATCAAGGCTGCCAAAGTGCCAAAGTTTCGACCAGGCAAAGCATTGAAGGATGCTTTGAACTGATTTCGGGTTAGTAGAGGTGGGGTGCTTAGCTCAGTTGGTAGAGCGGCGCCCTTACAAGGCGTAGGTCGGCGGTTCGAACCCGTCAGCACCCACCACCAAGGCGAACATCCTGTTCGCCTTTTCTTTTTGAGATATTGCGGGACAGGCCGCAGCGACGCGGTAGCGGAGCGAGCGCTGTCCTTAACTGACTAGAAGGTCCGCGCATGTTTGATTTCGTTCGCCAGCACACCAAGATCATGATGGGCCTGATGTTCCTGCTGATCATCCCGTCGTTCGTGCTGTTCGGTATCGATGGCTACAACCGGTTTCGCGACCACGGCGTGGCAGTGGCCAAGGTAGGCGGCCAGGACATCACCCAGGCTGAGTGGGATTTTGCGCACAAGAACGAGGTCGATCGCCTGCGCGCCGCGCGTCCCAACGTGGACATCAAGCTGCTCGACTCGCCGGAGATGCGCTACGCCTCGCTCGAGCGTCTGGTGCAGGAGCGGGTGCTGGCGCAGGCGGCTGAGCAGTCCCGCCTGACCACCAGCGATGCGCGCCTGGCGCGCGAGCTGCAGCAGGTGCCGGCGATCGCGTCGCTGATTGGGCCGGATGGCAAACTGGATCGGGAGCGCTACCGCCAATTGGTGGCGGGCCAGGGTCTGACGCCGGAAGGCTTTGAGGCACGCGTGCGCAAGGACCTGTCGGTCCGCCAGGTGCAGGAGGCCGTGACCGCCAGTGGCTTTCCCGCGGCGGCGCTGGCCGACGTGGCGCTGAACGCCTTCTTCGAGAAGCGCGAAGTGCAGCTTGCCAGCTTTAAGCCGGCCGATTTCGCCAGCAAGATCGAACCGAGCGATGCCGACCTGGAGGCGTTCTACAAGGCCAATCAGCCATTGTTTCAGGCGCCTGAAGCGGCCAGCATCGAGTACGTGGTGCTCGACCTGGAGTCGATCAAGAAGCTCATCACGCTCAACGAGCAGGACGTGAAGGGCTACTACGAGCAGAACGTCGCGCGCCTGAGCGGCGAGGAAGAGCGTCGTGCCAGCCATATCCTGATCAACGCCGCCAAGGAGGCGCCGCCAGCCGAGCACCAGAAGGCCAAGGCCCGCGCCGAGGAGCTGCTGCAGGCGCTGCGCAAGGCGCCGGACAGCTTTGCCGAAGTGGCCAAGAAGAACTCGCAGGACCCTGGTTCCGCTGCCAACGGGGGTGACCTGGACTTCTTTAAGCGCGCTGGCATGGTCAAGCCCTTTTCCGACGCCGCGTTTGCCCTCAAGAAGGGCGAGATCAGCGAGGTGGTGCAGTCGGAGTACGGCTACCACATCATCAAGCTGACCGACATCAAGACGCCCAAGCAGCGCAGTTTCGAGGAACTGCGCCCCAGCATCGAGGCCGATCTGAAGACGCAGCAGGCGCAGCGCAGGTTTGCCGAATCCGCCGAGGCGTTCACCAATGGCGTGTACGAACAATCTGACAGCCTCAAGCCGGTGGCCGACAAGCTCAAGCTGGAGATTCGCACCGCCACCGGTCTGGCGCGCACACCCGCACCGGGCGCCGCCGGGGTGCTGGCCAATCCGAAGTTCCTGGCCGCCGTGTTCGGGCCGGATTCGATCGACAAGAAGCGCAATACCGAAGCCGTCGAAACCGGGCCCAGCCAGTTGGTGTCGGGGCGCATCACCCAGTACACGCCGGCCAAGACCATGGCCCTGGCCGAGGTGCGCGCCAAGGTGCGCGAGCGCGTGGTGGCTGCGCGCGCCAACGAGCTCGCCAAGACCGAGGGTGCCGCCAAGCTGGCTGCCTGGAAGAGCAACCCGGCCGCAGCCAGTTTGCCCGCGGCGGTGGTGATCTCGCGCGACCAGCCGCAGAACCTGCCCCAGCCGGCGCTGACGGCGGCCTTGCGCGCCGATACCAGCGCGCTGCCGGCGTGGGTGGGCGTCGACCTCGGCGAACAAGGCTACGCGGTGCTCAAGGTCAATAAGATCATCCCGCGCGATGCCCCCGCCGCGGCCGAGGCCAAGCAGGATCGTGCGCAGTATGGCCAGTGGTGGACCGGTGCGGAGAGTCAAGCCTACTATGCCTTGCTCAAGGAGCGCCTGAAGGTGCAGATCATCGCCCCGCGCCCGGCATCGGGCGGCGCCAATTCGCCTCTGGTGGCGGTGCAGTGATCCGCACGGGTTATAATACTTAGCTACGGTGGCTGTAGCTCAGTTGGTAGAGTCCAGGATTGTGATTCCTGTTGTCGTGGGTTCGAGCCCCATCAGCCACCCCAAATAGATCAAGCAGAAAGCCCACTTCATGGTGGGCTTTCTGCTTTTCGATGCGCTCAATGTTGAGGCGCGCGCGGCACGGCCGGTTTGCAGATGGCCCCAGCAACCCGCAGGCCGGCACGCTCTGGCACAATGCGACCGTTAGCAATACACCACCGACACCATGTCGGGTCCCGATCGGGAGAGACTGTTGGCAGCGATGCATCGACAGCGCCGAAGGAGCAACCGCCCCGGAAACTCTCAGGCAAATGAACCGATTTGGACAGTGAACTCTGAAGAGCCGCCGGCATAGTCACCCGGCGCACCGCAGGAGCAAGTGGCAACGCCAGCCGGCGCTTGTCATGAATCTCTCAGGTACCAAACAGAGGGGGCGTACGCCGGGCATGGTGCCCGGACGTGCTCCCAACCTCGACTTGTTTGGAAGCCTGAAATCATGAAATCGATCGCAGTCATTGGCGGCGGCATCACGGGAGTGACCACCGCCTACGCATTGGCCAAACGTGGCCTGTCCGTCACCCTGTTCGAGAAGCATCGCTATGCGGCGATGGAGACCTCGTTCGCCAACGGCGGCCAGTTGTCCGCCTCGAACGCCGAGGTGTGGACCCACTGGAGCACCATCCTCAAGGGCATCAAATGGATGCTCAAGAGTGATGCCCCTTTGCTGGTCAACCCCAAACCGAGTTGGCACAAACTGTCCTGGTTTGTCGAGTTCATGGCCAACATTCCGCACTATCGGCAAAACACCATCGCCACGGCGCGCCTGGCGATCGCGGCGCGTGAGCACCTGTTTGCCTGGGCCCGGGCCGAAGGCGTGGAGTTCGATTTGAAGCGGCAGGGCATCCTGCACATCTACCGCGATCAGCGGGGTTTCGAGCATGCGCGGGAAGTGTCCAAGCTGCTGGCGACCGGCGGTCTGACACGGCGCGCTGTAACTCCCGCGGAGATGCGCGCCATCGAGCCCACGCTGGCCGGCACCTACTATGGCGGCTACTTCACCGAGAGCGACTCCACCGGCGACATCCACAAGTTCACGCTGGGCATGGCTACGGCCATCGAACGTCTGGGCGTGCGCTGCATTTACGGACAGGACGTGACCGCGCTGCAAAGCAACGGCACGCACGCGAACGTAACCGTTGGCGCAGGCGAACAGCGGCAGACGCACACGTTCGACGCGCTGGTGGTGTGCGCGGGCGTGGCAAGCCGCGCCTTCGCGGCCCAGCTCGGCGACCGTGTCAACATCTACCCGGTCAAGGGCTATTCGATCACGGTGCATCTGCCCGATGAGAGCAGCCAGTTGGCGGCGCCCAACGTCAGCCTGCTCGATGACGAGACCAAACTTGTCACCAGCCGTCTCGGGGTCGAGCGCTTTCGCGTCGCTGGTACCGCCGAGTTCAATGGCTTCAATAAGGACATCCGCGCTGACCGCATTCGCCCGCTGATCGACTGGGTGAACCAGTGCTTCCCAGGCGTGAACACGCGCCAGGTGGTGCCGTGGGCGGGTCTGCGTCCGATGATGCCCAGCATGTTGCCGCGCCTTGGTCGTGGGCGGCGCGGCAACGTGTTCTACAACACCGGTCATGGACACTTGGGGTGGACCTTGTCCGCAGTGACTGCCGACATGGTTGGCGACGTGGTTCAGGATGCGATGCGCGGGGTCAAGGCGTTGCGGCCGAGCATGCGGCCGGTCTGAGCGTCGCTCTGGATCAGCACCGCGTGGCGCGTTCCGCCTTGGGAACGGCCCGGCAGTGGAACTAGCGGCTGCGCCGGTGCACCGACGCAAAGGCGTCGGCCGCAGGCTCGTCCTTGGGGGGTGTGGATTCTTTCACTTGCGGGCTCTCCAGCGGCATCGTCGCGGAGGGCATTTGACTGTCCTGAAACGACACGGATTCCTCCCACAAGGCCCAATCGGAATCCTCGTTGCCTTCGATCACCTCTGGAAGCGGCAAGGGGCGAGCGAATCGACGTCGCTCTCCTGTGCGCGCGGCAGGCTCAAGCGGCGCGTTGGCGTTGTCTGAACGTTTGAAAAAGTCCACGATGGCGGCACCTCGAAATACGGTTTGACAGACCAACGAGAGGAGCGCCGTTTGTACGGGCTTCCGCGCGAGAGTCTATCGCCGAAGGCGGGGACCTCTGTCCGGGCAAACCCCATATCGGGGTCGACGCTTCCTCGTGCCGGGGTGCTCATCGTGGTGGCGTGGAACCGTTGAACCCAAATAAGTCACAAGAATAGGCCACTCGAAATAGATGCACTTGATTAGACTTATTTCATTGGCATACGCAGCGGAAACTGCGGACGCAAAGCTACAGGCCCGATCCCAGTTCTATTGGAAGGGCAGCTGAGTTGCCCCGGGGAGGTGCTTCACCTCGCGCTCGGGCCTGAAGTCACTTCGTCCCAGGTTTCCAAGACTGTCGCCAATTGAGTGGATCGATTCGCGCGGATGGCCGCGCTGGTGGTTGGCACGTTGTTGGAGTGACGAACATGCAAGTCGGGTCAGAGCGGGTACACGGTTCGCCCTCTTCGGGATGATCCGATAATGACCAGCACATCGGCGCGCCCCGCGGGCAACTTCGAGACCTTGCTTGGGGTCTCGCGCCAGGCGCTGCGGGATGGCGACGCCGACACTTGCCGGCAGGCCGCCAAGAGTGCGCTCGACGTGGCGCAAGAGGGTAAGGACCTGCACCAGGAGGCGCGGGCGCATCTGAGCCTGGCGCTGGCCGACCGCATGCTTGCGCAATCCCGGCGCGCCCAACTGTCCGGCCAGCGTGCCGCGTTTCTCTTTCAGCTATGCGGCGACAACGCGGGCGAGGCAGAGGCGCTGGCGGTGCTGGCCTACACGCTCAGCGTGCTGGGTCGCAACGAGGAGGCGATCGAGGCCGCGCTACTCAGCGTCAAACTCAGCGAGCACTGCGCCACCGAGGCAGCGCTGGCAAATTGCTACACCTACCTCGGGATCGCGTACTCGCACTGCAGCGGCTTTCAGGAGGCCGATCACGCGTTCAACACGGCCATCCGATTGCTGGAGAAGCACGACCGGCTCGGCCACGCCTACTTTCCCCGGCTGCAGCAGCGGGCCATGGAGAGCATGCGGGTGTTTCACGAACGGTATTACACGGGCGAATTGCCAAAGCTGGGACGATTGAGCCAGCTCAGGCTGGCCAACGTAGCGCAAGAGAGCGACGCCGCGTTTGCCGATACGCTGCGGGGAGCCCGCCCGAGAACCCAAACCATGCGGCATCTGCTGGCCGGACTGGAGTTCTGCTGGCTCGGTTCATTGCAGGACGCGCAGACCGCAGCACGGCACGCCAGTGCTGGGGAAGGCGACGGCAATCTCCTGTACAAGGTCTGCGGGCACTGGCTGCGCGCCGAGATTGGCTGGGCCGCGGGCGACTGGGTCACCGCCGGGCAGTGCGCCCAACAGATGATCGACCTGGCGATACAGATCGAGAACGAGCAGTTCGTCTCGGTCGGGTACCTGCTGCTGTCCCAGATTCTCGTTGCCCAGGGCCGGCACGGCGAGGCGCAGGAGCCGCAGCGGCTGTTGCGCCGGCGTGAGCGCTTCGTCAGAAGCGAGGCCATCAAGAGTCGCAACGCGGTGATCGAGTGGCAACTGAAGGTTCGGGCCAATCATGACGACTTCGCACGCATGGAGTCCGAAGCGCGGCGCCTGGAGCGATTGTCGTTCGAAGACGCGCTGACGGGCCTGCCCAATCGGCGAAAGCTGGAGCAGCACCTGCCGGTGATGCTGCGTCAGGGGGTGGAGCGGGATTCCCCGCTGTTCCTGGCGTTCATTGATATCGACCGATTCAAGTCCATCAATGACCGCTTCTCGCACCAGATCGGCGATGAGGTACTCAAGTGCATTGCGCTCAACCTCAGGTCGCTGGTCCGTGACGGAGACCTGTTCGCGCGCATCGCCGGCGACGAGTTCATCATCGCGTTCCAGAACATGGATTCATCCACCATGAGCTCGGTCAAGGAGCGGATTCGAGCCGCCATTTCCGGCTTCGACTGGACGACGATTCACGCTGACCTTCGCGTCAGTGCCAGCGTGGGTGTCGTTCAGGCGCAGCTTGGCGACACCGTGGACTCGCTGGTGCATCGCAGCGACGTGGCGATGTATGCGGACAAGACGCCGCATCTTCCCGGCGCCAGCACGGACGCCGCAGTGGGGGTGGAGCCGCCCGGTGCCGTGCCGCCGCGCCGGCTC
>Ga0208262_1000515_pt1 | contig 12946 bp, 12 predicted proteins | sample LakWasMet15_LOW5_2_FD_183863 | JGI IMG/M metagenome (GOLD analysis project Ga0208262, IMG submission 183863) | Freshwater sediment methanotrophic microbial communities from Lake Washington under simulated oxygen tension - Sediment Metagenome... | ecosystem: Environmental > Aquatic > Freshwater >... | reverse complement strand
GGTCAAGAAGGGTTTGTTCCCCTGGACCGCATCCGGCCGCGCCATTGCCAATGGCCGCGACGAAGGGGTTACCAAGCTGCTGTTTGACGACTCCCCCGAAGCCCACGGCCACGGCAAGATCCTGGGCGGTGGCATGGTCGGCACCCACGCCGGTGACATGATCGGCGAGATCGCCCTGGCCATCGAGATGGGCGCCGACGCCGTCGACATCGGCAAGACCATCCACCCGCACCCCACGCTGGGCGAGGGCATTAGCATGGCGGCGGAAGTGGCGCACGGCAGTTGCACCGACGTGCTGCCGGCACGCAAGTAGGCTGGCGTCATTTACCGGCAGCCCGCATGAGCAGGAAGTTTCCCATCAACCCCGCGCATCCCGAGCGGGTGTGCTGGGGCTGCGACCTGTTCTGCGCCGCCAAGGACATGCGTTGCGGCAATGGCTCGGACCGCACCATGCACCCGGTGGAGTTGTTTGGTGAGGGTTGGCAGGATTGGGGCCCTGAGACGGCAATCACCAACAAGCCAGAGGCCCAAGCGCCCTCAAGCGCATCGTTGCAGACATAGCCGCTGTCAGCACAGGACCCGACAACCGGCGCTGATGCGGATGCCGCGGCTCAGGTTTGGGATGACTTTGATGCGCGGAAGGATGACCGGGTGCAAGCCGAGCCAGGACTTGGCCCCCGTCTCGGATGGGGCGGCACAGCCGGCACCGGATTGCGAGGCAGACCAGCGCAGCAATTGAAGAGCGATCGAAGCAGTGATCTCGCAAGCTCTGTGGGGAGGGCTGCGTGTGCAGCAGACTCAAATCCATCGTCGACGAGTGGACTCGCTTTTAGGCTGCCGCGACCGCTCTCAAACTGCCCCGCTCAACGGCGCGTGGTCGCCGAAAACCCATGCCATACTAATCTTCATGCGATTGAACTTCCTATCCGTCCATCATGAACTTGCTCGCGATTGACATAAGGACATTCATCGTGTTGCTGGCCTTCAGCAATGCTATTTTGCTCGTGCTCATGCTGACTTACGGTGTGAGCACTGGCAGGACGCGGATTGACGACGTTTTCTCCTCCAGCAAGATACTGCAGTGTCTGGCCTGGATGCTTATTGGCATGAGAGGCCAGATTTCAGACGCCTTGTCATTTGAGCTCGGAAACACGTTGCTGGTCATGGGCTGGACGTTGGAATCGCTGTCCCTGGTATCGATCAAATGGCAAATACCAAAGCGACTGCGCCTGACCTATGGCGTGGCCTTGGTGTTCTTTTTGGCAATTTGGTGGAATGTGATTCCTGGCCTTGACAAGACCGAGCGATTGCATTGCATGACGTTCTTCGTGTCGTCGCTTTTCGCGACGGTAGGCATTGCCCTTTCTTTACGGAAGAATGGCGTTACGCTGCTTCAACGCGTGGTTGGCACGCTCTACATCGCATCATCCTTCGGCTATGTGCTCAGATCCCTGTTGCTGCTCTACAGCGAAGAGTCGTACAGCATCTTCTCGCTCAACGCCGCTCAGGTCTTGATGTTCTATTTGATGTACTTCGTTCTCATGCTTGGAGGCATTTCGTACATCTTGTTGAGAAAAGAAGTGGTTGACAATGAGATCAGGGTTTTAGCGACCACCGATTCACTCACCGGCATCAACAATCGGAGAGCTTTCGATGGACAGGCCCACAAGGCCATCCAGCAGGCCATCAGATCGAAGTCGCCCCTGTCGTTCCTCGTTCTTGATCTGGATCGCTTCAAGAGGATCAATGATGAATACGGCCATTTGGCCGGGGATGCCGTATTGAAGAGTTTCTCCGAGACGGTCAAGGGAATCCTGAGGGAATACGATGTATTCGCCAGGTATGGTGGCGAGGAATTCGTTCTGCTCTTGCCGAATACCGGAGTTGCCGAGCTGAAGATGGTGGCAGAACGAATCAGGAGTCGGGTCGAGTCCTTGTGCCTTGATGAACATGGCGGCATTCGGTACACGGTCAGTATCGGCGCGGTATGCGTTTGCCCATCTGAGGAAACCACCGTTGACGACCTGATCAGAGCCAGCGACAGGGCACTGTATGAAGCGAAGGAAGCAGGAAGGAACAGGCTGATCATTGGGGCTATGTAGATGTCGGACCTGCGAATTCATCCCCCCGCTGCCCGATGGACCAAACGTCGACGCGTCATCGATGACCAGAGTGACCCACTGGTGGACCCGAGGGTGGTGATGACCTGTTGACCGATAAGCGCCAGCAGCGGCGGTTCATGCGGTGATCGGCCTTCAGTTGTCGGATGTCCTGCAGCAGCGTGGTCGTCGTAGAGATTGACGGGGAAGCTGCAGGCGCCGACCATCAAGCCGTGCCGATCAATGGGTCAGCGCTACGCTGACTTTGACGTCGAACTCGTACGGCTGACGGGCCTTGCCCTTGTCGTGCGGCCTCTGGGCATGCAGGCGCTCAGCGCGTCGCAGCCAGATCGTGAAGCCCTCGTGCCGCGCCTTGACCCGTTTCTTCGCCGCTTCGCTCAGTCCCCGTCTTGCCATGACCACATTGGCGTTAAGCGGTTGCCATGATTTGCGGAAACGTCAATCGTTAAGACATGACCTGGGTGCAAGTCGGTCTCCATTGCAGTGTCGTTGTGGCTCCAACCTGAACGAGCACAGCATGTTGGTCTCGCCGCAACTTCGCTGTCATGCATGCGTCGTCGATTGCGTGCTTGAGGAAGCGCCAGGCCACGCTGAGCATGAGCGAGCGCATCGCAGCGCTTGAGCGGCGTGTCGTCACCGACGCGGCTGAGGCCGCGGTGGAACTGGGGAACGCCCGTCGCACGGATGTGCCGCCGGCGCGGCGGTAGACCGATTATCCAAGCTACCCTGCAAAGCCCGAGCCTATACCGACTCGGGCCTTTGGCTGTTTGATCGGGGGCCTTGCCACAACGGTTTCGGTGCCGGATACTTGACCGGGCGGGGTCAATCATGTCCGTGATTCCCTAGCAAGCGAAGGGAACGTCTCCATGGCACCCGCCCAATGGGCAGAGCGAGCGATTTCGGCGAGCCGGCGTGGTCTTCGCGCGGCGCTTGCCTGGGGCGTCGCCTTTGCGTGGCTTCCCTTGTCCGTCGCAGCCCAGATATCGAGTGCAGATGGCGCGCTCCCATCGTTTGCTGAGTTGCAGGCGGCAGGTGCCGTGGTGGGTGAGATACGCATCGTCAGCGAAGATGTCTTCGATCTGAATGACCCTGCCGAGAACAACGCCCTGTTCAGGCTGGCCAACCGGCTGCACATTCAGACCCGCTCCAGTGTGATTCGGGAATCGCTTCTGTTCAAGCGCGGTGATCCGGTTTCGGTGCGTTTGATAGACGAAACCGAACGCCTGCTGCGCGCCAGACGGTATATCTTTGATGTCAGGCTCAGACCTGTCATGTACCGTGACGGCGTGGTCGACATCGAGGTGATGACGCGCGACACATGGTCGTTTGATCCCGGCATCAGTGTCGGGCGGTCGGGTGGCGTCACGTCGAGCAGTGTCGTGCTGCGCGAGTACAACCTCCTTGGAACGGGCGTGTCCTTGAGTTTCGGCCATTCGAATAACGTGGACCGCTCTGGCAATGAGTTCCAGTTCCAGTACGACCGGGCCTTTGATGGCTGGACGACGCTAAGCTACAGCCAGGCAGACAACAGTGATGGGAAGCGGCGCGCGGCGTCACTCTGGCGGCCCTTCTATGCGCTCGATACGAGATGGGCCGCCGGCGCCATGGCCTCGACTGAGGATAGGGTCGATTCCGTCTATGGCGCCGGCATCGTCACCAGCCAGTACCGCCATCGACAGGGCCTGGCCGAGGTATTCGGCGGCTGGTCGGGCGGGCTGGTCCGAGGGTGGACCCAGCGCTACTCGGTTGGAGTGCAGGCCCGCGATGACGTCTACAAGATCGAGCCCGGCGTGGTGGCGCCCAGGCAACTGCCGCCGGACCAGAAGATTGTCGCGCCCTTCTTGCGCTACGAGGTGATCGAGGACGAGTTTCACAGGCTGCGCAATCGCAATCAGATTGGCCGGCCGGAGTTCTTTGCCATGGGCTTTGCGTCGATGCTGCAACTCGGTCGGGCCACCACCGGCATGGGGTCGAGCCGTGACGCCTGGGTCGTCTCGGGGTCCGTGAGCAAAGGGTTCGAGCCCCGGCCGCAGCACGAACTGCTCACTTCGGCGTCGCTATCCGGGCAGCACGGTGCTGGTCGGCTGCTGCAGCACTCGCTGAGCGCTTCCGCGCGCTACTACTTGCCGCTGAACGCGCGCTACCTGTTGTACGGTTCGGCCACGGTCGACGTGGTGAAGACGCCCGATCCGACCGAACAACCAACGCTGGGCGGCGACACCGGCCTGCGGGGCTATCCGCTGCGCTACCAGACGGGCGAGCGGCGCGCCGTGCTCACCGGGGAGTTTCGCGGCTACTCCGATGTGTACCTGTTTCACCTGTTTCGAATCGGCGGCGCCGCGTTCTACGACCTTGGCCGTGTCTGGGGCGCTGCAGAGGTCAATACGGCCAGTCCCGGGTGGCTGAGCGATGTCGGGGTTGGACTGCGCATCTTCAACGTGCGGGCGGCATTCGGCAATGTTCTTCACCTGGACCTGGCCGTTCCACTGCGTCGTGATCCCGGCATCAAGTCGGTCCAGGTCCTGCTCAAGACCAAGAGTAGCTTCTGACTCTTGACGCAGTTTGACGACGGATGCGCCGGTGACCGCGGCAGTCTGGGCTGCCAGTGGTCAACAGCGCGTTGAGAAAAGTCAAGTTGCTCAGGCCTACAAGGCATACCCTGCGCCCGTGGCCTGATCTGGCCGCAATGCAATGCTCGTCTTCGATTGGTTGGAGCGGTGGCTGTGCATCCACCTGGACGCGCTGTCGCAGGAACGCCGATTCAGACGCGCCAGGGAAGTTTCCCGTCCATCCATCAACCAAGGAGTAATCATGTCAAGCAAAGTAGCAGCTACGCGCCCCGTTCGGGCGCCCGGCCACGCCGGGGGCAACGGGCCGGTCGTGTCGCGGGGCGACGGAGAATCGGTCTCAATCGAGCATGCGGCGCAGTCGCTGCGCGAGGGTATCGTCCGAGGCCTGTCGGGGCTGGGCACGATTGAGGCGAACATTGTCTTGCTGGTCAGAAAGACCGTGTCCGACACACTGCACACCGGCGGTGCCGCCGCTGGTGAACTGGTGAACGTGGTGCACCACGTTGTCATGGGCACGATCGGTGCGGCCGAGCAGGTGGGGACCGGATTGACCATGAGCGTAAAAAGTGTCGCCAAGGGCATCGTCCTGGGTGTGCATGACGTCGGCGGCGATGTGGTCGCTGCCTCGTCCGAGACGCTGCGCGCTCTGATCAAGCAGGCGGCCGCTGTCGGTTCGGACCTTGGCGTGGTGGCCCGGCGCGCGGTCGACGGAGTGATCGAAGCGACGGTCGAGATTGGTGGCAACGTGGCCAAGGTCGGCAAGGGTGCGATCGAAGGCGCCATCGACGAGGCCGGCAAGGTGGGCAACATGGCGGTCAAGACGGTGAAAGAAGTCCTCAGCGGTATGGTGGGCAGCCGACTCGGCGCAGGCGCCGCAGCCCCGGCGCCTGCGGCAACCCGGGTGGCGGCCCCGGCGAGGAAGCGCCTGGCTGCGGCGCAACGGGCCTCACGGTAGCGGGCACGGCGCCCTCCTGGAACCCCCGAACGGTGGCGACTTGTTCGCCTTCGGAGCGGCGCCTCAGGCTTGGCCGTGCATCTTGTCGTGTTTGAGGAAGTACTGCTTGGCCATCGCCACGAGTTGACCGTCGCTGGGATGGTCGCTGGAGATCACGCCGATGATGGCCTTGTCAATGTTCTTGTCATGGCGCTGGCAATGCGCACGGAACTCGTCCTTGGCCTGGGCAGGGCCGGTTACCAGGATCTCGTGCACGCCCTGGAGCGCCTCGGCCACCGAGTGGTAGTAGGCCTCATCGCCGGCCTTGGCGCTGTGTGGCACGTTGGCGAAGTCGCCGCGGCCGGGCTGGCCACCACTGGCCTTGTGGGTGCTGCGCGACTTGATCTTCTGCGCTTCAATATGCTCGCGGTCGAACATGATGACGTGGGCTTCGGTACGGTCGAGCCAGACAATGGCGTGGAAGGTGGACATATCTCTCTCCAGGGCTTTGGTTGAATAGGGGGTGAGTCGCGCCTCAGGCGCGGTGGGTATGCTCGAACTTGTCCTGGCAGGCTATGCAGCGCGGGGTTTCAGGCGCGGCATGAAGACGCGCTGCCGGGATATCGATGCCGCAGTCCGTGCAAACACCGTAGACGCCGCCCTCAATGCGCTTGAGCGCGGCATCGATGGCGTCAAGCTCGGCGCTCTCGCGCGCGTCAAGCGCGTACTCAAGCTCGCGCTCGGTTGACGCCTGGGCCCGGGAATCCTCGGTCTGGCGGCCGAAATGATCGGCCGACGCTTCGGCGCGACCAACATTGCCACCACGCAGGCTCGCAATTTGAGCCAGCAGGCTGGCGCGCTGCGCCTGCAGCTGTGTCTTGAAGGGGGTGGTCAGTTGGGTGCTCATTTGGTTCTCCGTGACGGATTGTCGCATCAGACGCGCCGCGCACCGAAAGATGGCCGAGTTCACCAACGGTGTCACTCCGGCATTGTGCGGGGCGGCGCAAGCCCTGCGAAGCTCGGGCCACGCCGCATCTGGGATTGCCTGGCCGGCTGGTCGTGGCGAACCTTGCCTACGTCCTGGCCTTCAGGAAACGTTCGGTGTACTCGTCTGCGGGGTAGAAGAGTTCGACGCACAGCTCATGCAGTGTGATGTCGCGCGGGCTGCCGAAGGTCGTCAGGGTGGTAAACAGGGACAGCGCATGCCCATGGATGTCCAGCATGCATGGCACCAGCACCGAGGGCTCGCTCGACAAGGCCGTTGGGGCCGACTTCTTGAGAGACTGGACGTTGGCATAGCCATTCACTTCCGCGGCCAGCGTGTCAATGGCCTCATCTCTTGCACTCAACCGCAGCCGCCCCAGCACCTGCAGCAAATACCCGCCCCATTCCGGGAAATTGCGGGTGTAAGCGGCAAAGCCGTCAGGGTGCAGACTGGCCCTGAAGATGTTGACGGGAGGGGTCTTCAACTCGTCCGGCAGCAACGCGATCAGCGCGTTGGCGGCCTTGTTGTGCAGCACGATGCTCCATTGCCGGTCCAGTGCCACCCCGGGGTAGGGGTCGTGTGTGTCGAGCAGCCGCTGCACCGCCGCCTTGACCTGCGCCATGCGTTGGGAATCCAAGCCTTGTTCGCTGTAGCGCGGCGCGTAGCCGGCAGCCAGCAGCCAGGCGTTGCGGGTGCGCAAGGGGATGTCGAGGTGGTCAGCGATGGCCATCAGGATGTCTGCGCCGGGCCTGGATCGTCCAGTTTCAACAAAGCTCAGGTGGCGCGTCGAGATGCCAATCTCCAGGGCCAGGTCCATCTGGCTCAAGCGCTTCATCGATCGCCATTCGCGGATGAGCGAACCCACCGCGCTTCCCTCGCGGTAGTTGCCTGGCTTTGCCTCCCGATCGGGAGCCTGAATATCAATCAGCTTCTGCACTTGCGGTCTCCTGGATCCAATTTGTGAAAGTGGGCATGTCACGCGCTTCATGGCAGAACGTGTGTCGCCAGCGTCGAATTATTCCCGCTAACCGGGCTTCCATCGGCTGCCGTGAGGTCGGTATCGGCGCCATCTGTTGTCTGGCGTGTCGCTTTACCTCGCAGGTAATCGACTTGAGGCGGGCGGCGTCGGACACTGCAATCCCGTCAATTCACTACTGGAGTTCACCATGTCATCCATGACCCAATCGCTGACACTGCAAGCATCACCCTCGGTGCTGCGCAAGGTCCTGTTGCTCGACGCCATCACCTGCGTGGCAATGGGACTGCTTCTGGTCGCCGCTGCCGCCGGGCTGGCAAGAATGCTCGGGCTGCCTGAGAGTTTCCTCTCGTGGGCTGGCGTGGCCTTGCTGCCGTGCGCCGCCTTGATGGGCTTTGCCAGCCGTGCTGGCTCGCAGAGCAAGCCACCTGGATGGCTGGTGTGGATGGTGATCCTGGGCAATCTGGCGTGGGTGGTGGCCAGTCTGTTGACCGTAGCGGCGTGGTTCACGCCCACCGCACTGGGAACCGCCTTTGTGCTCGCGCAGGCCATCGCCGTGGTGGCGCTGGCGGCAATGGAGTATCGGGGACTGCGTGGCTAGGGGTGTCGGCGCCGGCCTGCCGTATGCACCGGGTTCCTGGAGACCGGCTGTCCGGTCACAGCCCGACAGGTGCAACGCTGTTGCGCATCTCAGCGGGCTGTGTGACTGCTGCGGATGGAGACCAGTGTGATCTCCGGCGCCGAGAACAGGCGTATCGGGGGACCCCAGGTGCCGGCGCCGCGGTTGACATACAGGCTGCGCCCGTCGGCCAGCTCGGTCAGGCCGTCGTTGATCCGGTAGCGCAACCACGTGAGGCCGCCAAAAGGGAAGATCTGGCCGCCGTGGGTGTGGCCGGACAGTTGCAGGTCGAACCGGGGGGTGGGGTCAACCACAGGTTGGTGTTTCAGCAGAACGACGAATTCGCTGGCGTTGGCCAACGTGGACTCCGCGCCCGGGAGTGATCCGTCGCCCGCCTGGGACGGCGCGCCGAGGGTGTCATCAAGGCCCAGCAGAACGATGCCCCCCACGCGGGCCGACTGACTGCGCAACACTGCAAAGCCGGCGTCGCGCAGGAAGCGCAGCGAGGTGTCCAGCCCGGCATGGCGCTCGTGATTGCCAATGACCGCGTAGGCGCCAAGCGGCGGCGTGTAGGCATGAAATCGGCGGGCGAGAGCATCGAGGTCGTCGCCGTGGCCATCAACGATGTCACCGGTTGCGACCAGCATGTCGGGCTTGACTTCTCGCAGCTTGGCCATCACCCGGTCGAGAAACTCGCCGCCCATCATGAGGCCGAGGTGCAGGTCGGATATCTGCGCGATCGTGACCCGGCCGGCGGCGAGCTTGGGCGTCGTGATGTGGACTTCCACCACGCGCAGCTGTCTTGCTTCGACAAACCCGTAGCCCAGCGTGGCCAGCGCGAGCAGGCTTACTGCCTGCAGCGCCGTGCGCTTGCTCAGTGGCCAATTTCGGTTCAGCCGCCGCGCCAGGGCGCGGCCGAGGTCCAGCAGCAGGCCAAGACACAGGAAGAGGAACAAGAACCCCATCCAGACATAGCTCAGCCAGCCGGTCACGGCGGCCGCTTGCGGCGTGCCATGGCGCTCCAGCAGCCAGACGAGCAGCGGCGAGCCGGTCAGGACGGTTCCCGCCAGTGCCAGCGCCAGACCGGCGCCGCATGAGAGCCCAAACGCGTTCCACACCTTGCGCAGCGCATACAGGTGCATGGACCCGTAAACCAGTAGGGCGATGGTCAAGAAGGACAACATGGCGTGGTTTCTGCGTGGTGTGTTCGATTATCGGTTGCGCGGCTGTGCGCAGGCTGCGCACCGGGGGCCCATGGCACGCTTCTGGGCGTATAGTTGAATCTCCCGCCGCAGCAATCAATACGGGTGCTGCTGCCCATCATGATGAACCCTGAAGCATCGCCCGCCCTGCCTCTTGAATCGTCGAAGCTGTCGGACGAGGTGATTCAGGTGCACATGATGCGTGAGCTGTTCTCACGCACGCGGGAGTCATCGCTGGTGGGTTTCCTGCCGGTGTTGTTGCTGGCTTGGGCACACTGGGATGCCCTGCCTGTGCAACGTGTGGTGTTGTGGGCCGGCAGTGTCTTTCTGGCGCTGACTTACCGGCTGGTGATTGCGCATACCTTCCTGACCCACCCTGCGTCCCAGTCGGCGCGTCGCCGGCTGTGGTTTGTGCTGGAGTGGCTCGGGGCCGTTGCTCTGGCGGCGGCCTGGGTCAGCTGCCTCACGCTCTTGGGGACCGGGCAGGCCGACACCCTGTTCTTTCTGCGGCTTACCTTTCTGGTGGGCTTGGTCTCGTTCATCTTGAGTGCGTTGGGCATCGATCTGCGGCTCTATGCCAGCTTCATGGCCGTCGTCGTTGGGGGCACGCTGGTGCTGCTGCACCGCTACTACCCACAGTTCGTCGCCGCGCTGCCGGTGGTCACCACCGGCTTCATGGTCTATGGGCTGATGCTGCTGGTGCGCAGTCGCGGCGAGTACCGCCGCACGCGGGACTGGGTGCGGGCACGCCTGATCCAGCGCGTGCTGATGGACCAGCTCAACGACACCATTCGCCTGGAACAAGACACGCACGAGGCCTTGCGCGTCAAGTCGGTCGAGCTCGAGGCCACCAACCGGCGTCTCGGTGAACTGGCCATCCTGGATGGCTTGACGGGCGCCTACCGCCGCGGCCACATCGAAGGTGAGTTGCGCCGAATGGTGAAAGGCCTGCAGCGCAAGCCGGGCGAGTTTTCGGTGATGCTGCTCGACGTGGACTTGTTCAAGCGGGTCAATGACCGCCATGGACATGCGGTGGGCGATGAGGTGCTGCGACGCATGACGGCGCAGGTGCAGGACACGCTGCGCGGCAGCGATCTGTTCGGCCGCTGGGGCGGTGAGGAGTTCATCGTGCTGATGCCCGACACCGGCATTGGCGAGGCGGTGCGAGCCGCCGAGCGCTTGCGTCATGCGGTTCATGAACTGGAGTTTGTCGGGGAAGACGCGCGTTTTGGCATCACAGTCTCGATTGGCGTGGCGCAACTGGAGGCGGCCGAGACCGCCGACATGCTGGTGCAGCGGGTCGACAAGGCCCTGTACGCGGCCAAGCATGCCGGGCGTGACCGCGTCACGGCCTATGAAATGGGGCAGAGCCTGTTCGCGCGCCTGCCGGTATAGTTTCACACGACCCTGGCGCTGGCCCGCATCGCGGCGGCCGCTAGGTGCGCACCGCGCGCGACGTGCGCCGCGCCAGGCGCCATTGCAGGGGGCTGCGGCCGAACCACACCTTGAACGCGCGGGTGAACGAGCTCTGCTCGGCATAGCCCAGCAGCAGGGCTACGTCCAGCACGCTCAAGCCGGGGTCGCGCAGGTAGACCTTGGCGAGATCCTTGCGCGCGGCATCCAGCACTTGGTGAAACCGCGGGCCGACCTCGACCAGGCGGCGTTGCAGCGTGCGCGGCGACATCGCCATGGTCTGCGCACAGTGCGGCAGGGTCGCTTCGCATTTGGGCATCAGGGGTATCAGCGCGCGGCGCAGGCGTGTCGCAATGTCCTGCTCGTTGAACGCCTTCTCCATGGCGGCGCGGGCCTGCTCGCGCATCGCCAGGTGCAGGGACTCATCGGCCTGAACCAGTGGCATGTCCAGCAGTTCGCGCGAAAAGACCAGGGCGTTCTGATCGGACCGGAAGTGCACCGGGCAGTCGAAGAAGTGCTGGAACGCCACCACGTCCGCGGGGGCGCGGTGCCTGAAGCGCACTTCCTTCAGGGGCAGCGGGGCACCCGCAATCCAGCGCCCAAACACATACCAGCTGGCGATCAGCGCCTCGGCCAGCGTGGCGCTGTACGCGTGGGCCGGTGGCAGGACATGCCAGCCAAGCCACACGTCCTGTCCATGGCTGGTCAGGCGCATCTCGCTGTAGCCAATGTCGAATACCAGGCGCCGGTAGTGCGGAACCAGCGCGATGGCTTCACCCAGGGTCTTGCAGGTCATCAGGGCGTAGCCCAGCACATGGAAGGTGCCAGGGCGCACATGGCGGGCGAACTCCAGCCCGATGTCGCCGCGCCTGCTCAATGCAACGGCGGCGTCGAACAGCGCGATGACATCGACCACGGCCAGGCGCGCGGGCGCACCATCCAGCGCTTGCGGATTCAGGTCCGCGCGCTGCAGCAAGTCCGCCCGGGTGATGCCCAGGCGGGCCACCGCCTCCAGCAGACCGGCAACAAATCCCGCGCCCACGGTGCTGACGGACTGCACGGTGCATGCCTCCAGTTTGGCGTGAAATGACAAAAACAAGGCATTGTCGGACACGCACGATTCGTCTGCAAGTCCTACCATTGCTGGCGACCACCGCTGGCAGCGGGCCCAAACAATTTGAACGAGGACACGCGCATGCTACCGATCGATCAGGTTCAACTGCATTTCAATCCAGGTACGTTGGCCGGACTCAACGTGATATTGGGTCTGGTGATGTTTGGCATCGCGCTCGATCTGCGCGTGGCCGACTTCCGGGTGGCGTTCAAGTCGCCCAAGGGGCTGCTGCTGGCGACGGTCGGGCATCACATCATCTTCCCGGCCATGACCTACGCGCTGATCTGGGTGATGAAACCGGTTCCCAGCATTGCCTTGGGCATGATCCTGGTGTCGTCGTGCCCGGCCGGGCATTTGTCCAATTTCCTGACGCATCTGGCGCGTGGCAACACCGCGCTGTCCGTCAGTGCCAGCGCGGTCTCGACGGCCCTGGCGATCGTGATGACGCCGCTGAACTTCAACTTCTGGGGCAACCTGCATCCCATCACCCATGACCTGATGCGCACCATCTCACTCGATCCGTTGGTGATGCTCAAGGACATCGTGATTCTGCTGGGTCTGCCGCTGGTGGCCGGCATGAGCGTGGCGCACAAGTTCCCGCAGTTTGCGGCGCGCGCGGAGAAGCCCATGAAGCGTTTCTCGATGGTGGTGTTCGCCGCCTTTGTCGTGGGTGCGCTGGCCGCCAATTTCCAGCACTTCATGCAGTACATCCAGTTTGTCGTGGTGGTGGTGCTGATCCACAACGGGCTGGCGCTGGTCACCGGCTTCTCGCTGTCCACGCTGTTGGGGCTGTCGGACCGAGATCGTCGCTCGGTCACGTTCGAGATGGGCATCCAGAATTCCGGCCTGGGGCTGATCCTGATCTTCAACCTGTTCAACGGGCTGGGCGGCATGGCCATCATCACCGCCTGGTGGGGCATCTGGCATATCGTGTCGGGCCTGGCGCTGGCGCTGTACTGGAGCAAGCGCGATCCGCGGCAGGCCGCTGTGGCGCAAATTGGAGGGGCGGCATG
>Ga0208262_1000514_pt1 | contig 12956 bp, 11 predicted proteins | sample LakWasMet15_LOW5_2_FD_183863 | JGI IMG/M metagenome (GOLD analysis project Ga0208262, IMG submission 183863) | Freshwater sediment methanotrophic microbial communities from Lake Washington under simulated oxygen tension - Sediment Metagenome... | ecosystem: Environmental > Aquatic > Freshwater >... | reverse complement strand
AGTATGTGCCAACTGCTTGGAATGAACAGCCTGTTGCCGGCGAGCCTGACCCTGAGTTTCAGCGGTTTTTCGCAACGCGGCGGTTGCACCGACCACCACGGCGACGGCTGGGGCATTGCCTTCTTCGAGAGTGATGGCGACCGCCCGGCCAAGGCCGCGCGCTACTTCGTCGACAAGGAGAGCGCCGCCACATCGCCAATTGCCGCCATGCTGCGCAGCTACCCGATCAAGAGCCACAACGTGGTGGCGCATGTTCGCCGCGCCACGGTGGGCGAGGTGTCGCTGGAGAACTGCCATCCCTTTGTGCGCGAGCTGTGGGGCCGCTACTGGGTGTTTGCCCATAACGGCGACCTGAAGGACTACGCGCCAAGCTTGCATGGCAGCTTTCGCCCGGTTGGCAACACCGACAGTGAACTTGCCTTTTGCTGGCTGCTGCAGGAGCTGGCCAAGTCGCACGCGGGGGTGCCCAGCGTGGAAGAGCTCAGCTGCACCTTGAAGGAACTGGTGCCGCGGATCGCGCGTTTCGGCACCTTCAATTTTCTGATGAGCAATGGCCAGGCGCTGTGGGCCCATGCTTCCACCAAGCTGTACTACGTGCTGCGCCAGCACCCCTTCTCGGAAGTGCACCTCAAGGACGATGACGTCAAGGTCGATCTGGCCGACCTCAATGGCCCCGAGGACCGGCTCGCCATCGTGGTGACCGAGCCGCTGACCACCAACGAGGACTGGGTGGCGATGGTGCCCGGCGAGCTCAAGGTGTTTGTCGACGGCACCATTGCCGACTGCGGCTGCTACCTGGCGCCGCCCGTGCCTGCCGCCGTGGCGGCCACGGTCTAGGCCATCGAGCCTGCCCTGGCCGGCTGGCTGACTGCGGTCTCCAGCGCGTCCACGAACATCGCGGCCACGTCGAATCCGGTCTGATCGGTGATTTCCTGAAAGCACGTCGGGCTGGTGACGTTGATTTCAGTGAGCGAGTCGCCAATCACGTCCAGCCCCACCAGCAGCAGACCGCGTGCGTGCAGGATCGGCCCGAGCGCTTCGGCGATCTCGCGGTCGCGCGCGCTCAGAGGTCGTGCCACGCCCTTGCCCCCGGCGGCCAGGTTGCCGCGCACCTCGCTGCCCTGCGGGATGCGCGCCAGGCAATACGGCACGGGCTTGCCGCCGATCACCAGGATGCGTTTGTCACCCTCCACGATCTCGGGCAGGAACTTCTGCACCATCAGGCTCTGCGCGCCGTGGCGGTTGAGCGTCTCGGTGATCGAGCCCAGGTTCAGGCCGTCCGGGCCGACCCGGAAGATGCCCATGCCGCCCATGCCGTCCAGCGGCTTCAAGATGATGTCACCGTGCTCGGCGTGGAAGCGCTTGATGTCCGCCTCGTCGCGCGTCACCAGGGTGGGGCCGATGAACTGCGGGAACTCCATGATCGCCAGCTTCTCCGGATGGTCGCGCAGCGCGCCGGGCTGGTTGAACACGCGAGCACCGTCGCGCTCGGCTTGCTCCAGCAGGTGCGTGGCGTAGAAGTATTCGCTGTCGAACGGTGGGTCCTTGCGCATCAGCACCGCGTCGAAGTCCTTCAGCGCCGCGGCGCGCTCCTGCCTGACGTCGAACCACGTTTCGGGTTGGGCGGTGAGCGCGATGTCGCGCACGTGCGCCGTGACCGGCCCACCGCGCTGCCACATCACGTCCTGCGGCTCGCAGGCCGCCAGGCGGTGCCCGCGCCGGTGGGCTTCCCGCATCATGGCGAAGGTGGTGTCCTTGTAGATCTTGAACGAGTCAAGCGGATCGGCAACAAAGAGAAGGTTCATGGTGTGTGGGAGTTAGCCGCGCAGCATAGGCTGCTGGCGATACTGTTGCACAAAAAAGGCTACCGCGCCGGCCAGCACACCCCAGAACGCCGAACCGACGCCCGCCAGCGTGACGCCACTGAGCGTCACCAGGAAGGTGATGAGCGCCGCCTCGCGGTGCCCCTCGTCGCGCACCGCGATGGCCATGGCATTGCCGATGGTACCCAGCAGGGCGAGCCCGGCGATGGCGGCCACCAGTTCCTTGGGGAAGGCGGTCAGCACGCCGGTGATGGCGCCGCCAAACAGGCCGATGGCGATGTAGATCGCGCCGCAGGAGGCGGCCGCCGTGTAGCGGCGCGCCGGATCGGGGTGGGCCTCGCGGCCCATGCAGATGGCGGCGGTGATGGCGCTCAGGTTCAGCGCGAAGGCGCCAAACGGTGCCAGCAGCAGCGTCGCCACGCCGGTCAGGGTGATGATCTTGGACAGCGGCATGTCGGCGTAGCCGGCCGAGCGGATCGCCGCCACGCCGGGCAGGTTTTGCGAGGCCATGGTGACGATGAACAAGGGCAACGCCAGGTTGACCATGGCGCCCCAGCTCCACTGCGGCATGACGAATTGCGGCGCCGCCAACGACAGGCTCAGCGCCGGACCGTTGAAGCCACTGGTGGCTGCCACGAACAGCACCGCCGCCAGCAGGGTGAGCGGCACCGCGTAGCGCGGCCACAGCCGCCGCCCCAGCAGGTAGCTGGCCAGCATCACCAGCACCAGCCAGAGTGCCGTCTGCGCGGCGGTGAAGGCCTGCAGTCCAAAGCGCGCCAGCACCCCGGCCAACAGGGCCGAGGCGATCTCGATCGGGATGTGATTCATGATGCGCTCGAACCAGCCGCTGACGCCCACCAGGGTGATCAGCGCGGCGCAGGCCATGAAGGCTCCCACCGCTTCCGGCATCGAGAAATTGCCCGCCGCGCCGGCCGTGGCCAGCACCGCCGCGCCCGGCGTGCTCCAGGCCACCATCACCGGCTGGCGCAGCCACAACGAAGGCAGCAGCGAACACAGACCCATGCCCAGGCCCAGCGCCCACATCCACGAGGTGACCATCTCCGGCGTGGCATGCAGGCTGGTGGCGGCCTGGAACACGATGGCCACCGAGCTGGTGAAGCCCACCAGCACGGCGACGAAGCCGGCGGTGAAGGCCGAGAAACTCAGGTCTTTGAAGAAGCGCATGGCGGCGATTGTGGCATCGCCGTCAGCGCCCGTGGACGCGCGGGGTCTGGTTTCACCGTCGGGCCGTCCCAAGGTGAAACGCGCCCCCTTTGGGGGCAGCGCAGCACACGAAGTGGCAAGCGTGGGGGTCTATCCCCTCAGCGCTCCAGGCGCAGCAACTGGCCGGCGTCGGTCAGCAGGTAGATCCAGCCGTCCGGCCCCTGCTTGACGACGCGGACGCGCTGGCCCAGCGCCTTCACCGCGGCAACTTCCTCCTTGGACACCACGTTGTCACCGCTCAGGCTGATGCGCCATAGCGTGGTGCCGGCCAGGCCGCCGGTGAAGGCGTTGCCGCGCCAGCCCAGATCGTCAAAGCGCGCGCCGGTGTAGAACAGCAGGCCCGAGGGCGCGGTGGAGACCGGCAGCCAGGTGGTCTTGGGCTCCTCGAAGCTGGGCGCGTGCACGCCCCCGCCGGGCCGGCAGGCCGGCGTGTTGGTGCCGGCGCTGTAGGGGCAGCCATAGCTGCGCAGCGGCCAGCCGTAGTTGCGCCCGGGCAGCACCTGGTTGAGCTCGTCGCCGCCCAGCGGGCCGTGCTCGGTCAGCCACAGTTCGTCGCTGCCGGGCAGCATGGCCGCGCCCTGCGGGTTGCGGTGGCCATAAGACCAGATCTCGGCGCGCGCGCCAGCCACGCCAAAGCCCGGATTGCCGGCCGGAATGCTGCCGTCGCGGTTGATGCGTATGACCTTGCCCAGCGTGGTGGCCAGGTTCTGCGCGTTGTCGGTGCCGGGGTTGCCGGGATCGTCGCGCTGGCGCTCGCCCAGTGTCACGAACAGCGTCTTGTCGCCGCGAAAGACCAGCCGTGAGCCAAAGTGGCCGTCGCCTCCCACCTTGGGCACCTGTCGGTAGATCACCTCGGCGTCGACGATAGCCTGGTTCACCAGCCGCCCGCGTGCCACTGCCGTGCCGGCGCCGCCGCTGCCGGATTCGGAAAAGGTCCAGTAGATGCGCGGGTTGCTGTTCAAGTCGAAGTCGGGATCCAGCGCCACGTCGAGCAGACCGCCCTGGCCGGAGCTGGTCAGATTGGGCAGTCCGGTGCTGAAGGCGGCCGAAACGCTGCGGCCGTCGGCGCTGACGATCACCATGCTGCCGCCCTTTTGCGTGATCAGCATGCGCGCGTCGGGCAGGAAGGCCATGCCCCACGGGCTGCTCAGGCTGCTCGTCAGCAAGGTGGTCCTGGGCGCCGCGCCGGCAACGGGTGGTGGGGTCGGACTGGGGCTGGGCGTTGGAGTCGCCGTGGGCGTGGGCGCGGCCGGCGCGGCACCGGCATCGCCGCCGCCCCCGCAGGCGCTCAGTTGCAGGGCCAGCAGGGCGGCTGCCAGCAGCCGTCGCGATGCCTGGTTGGCAGGGCAAAGTCGTTGATGCATGAGACCCCCGGATCGGTTGCGCAGTGCGCATCATCCGCTGTTTGCCCGCGCCGCGGTGCGGCGCGGGCCGGGCTTTTGCGTGACCAAACGTAAGGAGCGTACCAATTGGCGCGCAAGCACATTCCTGATCAGTTGAGGACAGAGCTGGCCTGCTTCGCAGTCTGCGGTCTGTCCCGCAAGAACACCCCTGATCAGTTGAGGACAGAGCTGGTCTGCTTCGCAGTCTGCGGTCTGTCCCGCAAGGTCTCAGATTTCGATCTTCGAGCCCAACTCCACCACCGAGTTGTTGGGCAGGTTCAGGAAGTCGGCGGCCGCGCTGGCGTTGTGGTGCATCTGCGCGAACAGCTTCTCGCGCCACGGCGCCATGCCCCGGCCGATGGTTGGCACCACCGTGTCGCGCGACAGGAAGTAGCTGGTGGTCATGGCGTCGAGCTCGCAGCCGCGGCCCTTGATCTGCTGCAGCGCCTTGGGCACGTCGGGGTCGTTCTTGAAGCCGTAGTTGATCACCACCTGCCAGCAGTCGTGGCCCAGCGCCTCGATCGACAGGCGCTTGTCCATGCCGATCCAGGGCACCTCATGGTTGCGCACGGTGACGAACAGGTTGTTCTCGTGCAGCACTTTGTTGTGCTTGAGGTTGTGCAGCATGGCGTTGGGCACGGTGCCGATCTCGGCCGTCAGGAACACGGCGGTGCCTTCGATGCGCAAGGGCGGGCTGACGAACACCGCCTCCAGGAAGCTGGAGAGGTCGATGGCATCGGCCTTGAGCTTGTCGTTGAGCAGGCGCCGGCCATCCTTCCAGGTCATCATCAGCGTGAACACGGCGCTGCCTATGAGCAGCGGGAACCAGCCGCCGTCGATCAGCTTGAGCAGGTTGGAGCCGAAGAAGGCCAGGTCCACCGCGAAGAAGCAGCCGGTGGCGGCCAGGCACAGCCACAGCGGGTAGTTCCAGCTGTAGCGGATCACGAAGAAGGTCAGCACGGTGGTGATCAGCATGTCCAGCGTCACCGCGATACCGTAGGCCGCGGCCAGATTGCTGGAGGAGCGGAACATCACCACCGCCAGCACGATGGCCACGAACAGCCCCCAGTTGACGAAGGCGATGTAGATCTGCCCGGTATCGCGCACGCTGGTGTGTTCGACGTTCAGGCGCGGCAGGTAGCCCAACTGGATCACCTGCTTGGTGACGCTGAAGGCGCCGGTGATCAGTGCCTGCGAAGCGATCACCGCCGCCATGGTGGCCAGCACCACCAGCGGAATCAGTGCCCAATCGGGGGCCATCATGTAAAAGGGATTCTTCACCGCTTCGGGGTGTTTGAGCAGCAGCGCGCCCTGGCCAAAGTAGTTCAGCGTCAGCGCCGGCATCACCACGCTGAACCACGCCAGGCGTATCGGCTTCTTGCCGAAGTGACCCAGGTCTGCGTAGAGGGCTTCGGCGCCGGTGACGCACAGCACCACGGCGCCCAGCAGCACAAAGGTTACGCCAGGGTTCTGCCAGATGAAGCCCAGCGCGTAGTGCGGGCTGATGGCCTTGAGGATCACCGGATTGGTGGCGATGTGCGACACGCCCAGCACGGCGATGACGGCGAACCACACCAGCGTGATCGGGCCGAAGAAGCGGCCAATGCTGCCGGTACCGCGCTTTTGCACCATGAACAGGCACAGCAGCACCACCAAGGCCAGCGGCATCACGTATTTCTTGAAGGTGGGCGACACCACCTCCAGGCCTTCCATGGCGCCGAGCACGGTGATGGCCGGGGTGATCACGCCGTCGCCGTAGAACAGACAGGTGCCGAAAATACCGACGATCAGCAGCATCCGGCGCAACTCCGGTTTGTCCTTGACCGCCTGGGAGGCCAGCGCCAGCATGGCCACCAGTCCACCCTCGCCGTTGTTGTCGGCACGCAGCACCAGGGCCACGTACTTGATGGACACGATGATGGTGAGGGTCCAGAAGAAGATGGACAGCAGGCCGTAGACGTTGTCGACGGTAAAGGGGACGTGCCCCGAGCCGAACACTTCCTTGACGGCATACAGAACGCTGGTGCCGATGTCGCCGTACACGACACCGATGGCGCCCAGGGTTAGCGCCGGGAGAGACGATTTGGATGCTGACACAAGTTAACCGGGCCTGGGTTGCAGGCGGTTTCCGTTCCGAACAGGGATCGCCATTTTGCGCTTGTGGCGCTGTTCTGCGCTGGCGGCGCCACTCTAAAGCACGGGTGCTGCAAAAAATGTTGCACCGCAACAACTGAGCCCTTGACAGCCGCGCCAGCCCGGGCGCTGGCCCCTGCGGGTGCCGGCCTCAGGGGGTCACGGCGTCGGCGGCACGGACCCGGGCGCCACCGCCAGGCGCTTGCCGGCGGTCGGCGCTGGCCCCAGGCGTTCGCCCATCCAGCGCTGCAAGTCCTGCCACATCGACTGCATCTCGGCCTGCGACGGCGCCTGCGCCGCATTGGGCAGCTCGATGGTGACCACCGGGATGCCCTTGTGCACCCCGCCATAGTTGCCCAGCGAGCCGGGGAAGATGCCGACCTGGTCGAGGAACAGGCGGCCCAGCCTGCTGGGCGGAACCATTGGGCCGTCGAAATCCAGCACGCCATACGGCGCGTGAATGCTGACGATCAGATTGGGCTTGAAACTGCCCATCTGCTCAAACAGGAAACGTGCCTCCGGCTCGGACAGCGGCTGCGAGCCGGGCCAGCGGCGCGGGTCCTTGCCGGTGCGCTTTTCCCAATACACACGGGAGTCGCGCGCCCAGTTCGGCGTCGGAAAATTGCGGTTCAGATCGACGCCACGGGCGTTGACCCGCTTGGCCGGCTGGGCAAACAAGCCGTCCGGATTGAGCGCCGGAATGAAGCGCCAGTGCACCGCGCGCTGCCCGGCGACGGAGTTTTGTGCCAGGCCAATCCAGTAAAACGCCATGGCCGATGACGACAGCTCGTCGCCGTGCATGCCGCCGATGATCAGCACCCGGGTATCGGGCTCCAGTGGCTTGATGTCGCTGGTCCAAATGGTGCGGCCCCGCACCGAGCGGGCCGCCGCGTCCTGCAGGTCGGCGGCCTCGCACTGCGCCTGCCGCAGATTCGGCAGTCTCTCGGCATAGTGCCGGCAAATGGTTGATCCATAAGCCTGAGTTGCTATGAATACAGTAGCAGCGAGAAGAGCATGACCGGATCGCATCTGGCGATTTTAGTGCGCGTGGCGGGTGCCGGGTGGCGTACCCGTGGCGGCGCGCACTGTTGCTTGAATTGGGGGTAATTGGTGGCGCATGGGGTTGGCTCGTCACTTTTCGTTGTGTAATCTGACCCAGATGGACAAGCTCAAGCAAATGGAATCCTTTGTCTCGGTGGCCACGCGCGGCAGTCTGACCGCGGCGGCCCAGGCCGAGGGCGTGGCGCCCGCCATCATGGGGCGCCGGCTCGATGCGCTGGAGACGCGCCTTGGCGTCAAGCTGCTGGTGCGCACCACCCGGCGCATCTCGCTCACGCACGAGGGCAGCGCCTTCCTGGAAGACTGCCAGCGCCTGCTGGCCGACTTCGCCAATGCCGAGGCCAGCGTGTCGGCCGGTGGCGTCAAGGCCAGCGGCCATCTGCGCATCACCGCGCCGGCCGGTTTCGGGCGGCGCCACGTTGCGCCGCTGGTGCCGCGGTTTCGCGAGATGCATGGCGAGGTCACCATCTCGCTCAACCTCAGCGACCGGGTGGTGGACCTGGCTGGCGAGGGCCTGGACTGCGCGGTGCGCGTGGGCGATATGCCGGATTCGTCGCTGGTGAGCGTGCGCCTGGCCGACAACCGGCGCCTGTGCGTGGCGGCGCCCAAGTACCTGCGCCAGCACGGCACGCCGCTGCATCCCGCTGACCTGGCCCGATTCGACTGCCTGACGCTGTCCAGTGATGCCTCGCAGACCCGAGGCTGGGCCTTTCGGGTGCCCAAGTCGGGTGTGACCGAGGTGCTGCATCTCAAGCCCGGCGGTCCGCTGGATTGCTCGGATGGCCAGGTCTTGCATGACTGGTGCCTGGCCGGCTACGGCATCGCCTGGCGCAGTACCTGGGAGGTGGAGGCCGAGATCGCCGCCGGTCAGCTGGTGGCGGTGCTGGAGGATTTTGCCGCGCCGCCCAACGGCATCTACGCCGTGTTTCCGCAGCGCAAGCACCTGCCCCTGCGGCTGCGCCTGTGGATCGATTTCCTGAAACACCACTACGCCCAGCCGGGCTTCTGGCGCGCCCAATGAAGGCGGCGCGGCCGATCAAGCAGCTGGTGCTGTGTGCCGACGACTTTGCGGTGCATGCGGCGGCCTCGCGCGGCATCGCCGAGCTGGCGCGCCTGGGCCACCTGAGCGCCACCAGCGTCATGGTGCTGTCATCACGCTGGCCGCAGGATGCGGCGCTGTTGCGGCCCTTGCGCGGTCGCATCGACGTTGGCCTGCACCTGGACTGGACCAGCGACTTTGCACGCCGCGCCGGGCATGGCCTGAGCCTGGGCGCGGCGATGCTGCGCGCCGGTCTCGGCGGTTTTGCGCGCGCTGCCGCGCGCACCGTGATTGAGCGTCAGCTCGACGCTTTCGAGGCGCAGTGGGGCTTCCCGCCGGACCATGTGGATGGCCACCAACACGTGCAGCAGTTCGCCGGCATTCGCCAGGCCCTGGTGGCCGTGCTGAGCCAGCGCTATGGCGCTCGCGCGCCCTACCTGCGGCTGTCGCGCGCCGCGCCGGGTCAGGCCGATTTCAAGAGCCGTGTGATCGCCGCCATGGGTGCCGCCGCGCTGCAGCGCCAGGCCGGGCATGCCGCCATCGCCTGTGCCCCCTGCCTGGGTGGCGTCTATGACTTTGCGACCGAGTCGACGCCCTATGCGGCGCGCATGGACCAGTGGCTGCAGCACGCGGTCCCGGGCACCCTGCTGATGTGTCATCCGGCTGACGCCGCCGTTGCCGACGATGGCATTGGCGAGGCACGCGCGCAGGAGTATGCCCACCTGCGCAGCGAGGCGTTTGTCCAGCAACTCGCAAGGCACCAGGTGCAACTGGTGCGCGGCGCCGCGCTTTACACTGGTAGTCGAGTCTGAGACCTCGCGGCTCCAGCCTTGTTCTTCACCAACCATGGGATCTCTGGCCTTGACCGAACGTCGCAAATCATGGATCGCGCTGGCGCTGCTGTGGACCCTGTTGCTGGGCCTGGCGGCGTTGCGCCCGCTGGCGGTGCCCGACGAGGGCCGCTACGGTGAGATCGGCCGCTGGATGCTGCAAAGCGGCGATTGGCTGACCCCCCGGCTCAACGGCATTCCGTTCTTTCACAAGCCGCCCTACGTCTATTGGTTGGAGGCGATCGCCCTGGCGATCTGGGGCGTCAGCGCCTGGGCCTTGCGCTGGGTCTCGGCGCTGCACGCCGGCCTGATGCTGCTGGCCCTGTATCTGGCAACGCGCGGCAGCGTCGGCGAGGCCACGGCGCGGCGTGCCGCCATCATGTTGGGCTCCAGCCTGGCCTTTCTGTTCGGTGGTCAGTACGTGAACCACGACATGGCGGTGGCGGCCTGGATCGGTGTTGCGATCTGGTGCTTTGCACTGGCGTTCGCACGCCTGCCCGGTTCGGCATCGGCCAGCGCCGACGCGGCGGCGATGTGGCTGGCACGGCTGGGCTTTGTCGCCTGTGGCCTGGGCTTTCTGAGCAAGGGCCTGATCGGCGTGGCGCTGCCGGGGCTGGTGTTGTTGGTCTGGCTGATCTGGACCGGTCAGTTGCGCAAGATAGCTCAGTTGCCCTGGTTGAGCGGGCTGGCGCTGTTTGTGCTGATCAGCCTGCCCTGGCTGGTGCTGGCGCAGCAGAGGTTTCCGGACATGCTGGGCTACCTGTTTGGCACGCAGCAGTTCAGTCGCTACACCGCCGCCACCTTCAACAACCCACGGCCCTGGTGGTTTTATCTGCCGGTGCTCGTGGCCTCGCTGTTTCCCTGGGCGTTGTTCGTCGTCAGCCAGGCCTTGGGCCAGATTCGAAAGTCGAGCGCCGGCGCGCCAACGGCCAAACCATTGGTTGCGCTGTGCTGGATCTGGCTGGTGGCGATCCTGCTGTTCTTCTCGGTGCCCAACTCCAAGCTGCCCGGCTACATCCTGCCGGTGATCCCGCCGCTGGCGCTGCTGGCGGCGCTCGGTTTTGAGCGTGGCCGCGCCGGCAAACCCTTTGCGCGCTGGTTGTGGCATGGCCTGTTGGTGCTGGCGCTGGCGCTGGCGGTGGTGATCAATGTGCTGGCCGGGCGCTACACCGCTGCGCGGGGTACCGCTGATGTGGCCCAGACCCTGGCCTGTGCGGCGGGCCCGAATGACCGCATCTACGTGGCGGGGCGCTTTCCGTACGATCTGCCGTTTCTGCTGCAGACCAGCCGACCGATGATTGCGGTGCAGGACTGGCCGACGCTGCGGCGCACCGCCGGCGACGGCTGGGAGCGCGAACTGTTCGAGGGCGCCGACTTCGAGCCGGCAGCCGGCGTGGTGCTGCAGACCCCCGAAGTGCTGGCCAGTGCCGCCGCGACGCCCGGCAACTGGCTGCTGGTGCCGCAGGACAAGCCCGTGCCCGGGCAGTTGGCTGGCTGGCGGGTGCAGCAGGAGGGTGCGGGTTGGCGGCTGCTGCGTTCGGCGTCCGCGTCAGCGGCGGAAGGCCCAGAAGCGACTCAGCACAAAGGTCTGCCCGGCTGCAAACAGCATCGCCGCGATCAGGGCCAGCATTGACGGCAGTCCCAGGCCACGCCACGCGGCAACGAACACTGCCTCGTTGCTGGCAAAGCCGGCCAGTGCGGTGAGCGCAAAACGCGGCAGGCTCTGGCGCACGCTGGTGCTGGTGTCGGCAAAGCTGAGCCAGCGGTGTCCAGCATAGCTCACGAAGAAGGCCACGCAGAAGCCCAGCGCGTTGGCCAGCTCAGGCCACATGCGCGCCTGTGTCAGTGCAAACACCGCCATGTGCGTCAGCGCCGCGCTGGCGCCGACCGCCCCGAACCACAGCGCCGACTTGCTCAAAGCAGCGAGGCCTCTTGCTGCATCGGCCCCGGGTCCAGCGCACCGGGCGCGACGGCGGGTAGCTTCAGGCCGCTGCCCACCCGCTCCATCACCAGGTAGGCCGGGCGCTGCTTGACCTCGTCGTAGATGCGTCCCACGTACTCGGCAAGCACGCCAATCGCCAGCAACTGCACGCCGCTCAGGAACATGGTGCTGGTGACGATCGTGGCGTAGCCGGGCACCGACACGCCCCACACCAGGTGATCGATGATGACCCAGGTGCCATAGCCCAACGACACCACCGCCATCAGCAAGCCCAGCACCGTCAGCAGACGCAGCGGCGCGGTGGAAAACGCCACCATGCCGGTGAGCGCCAGCGACATCGAGCCGCGCAGGCCGAAGCGCGTGATGCCGTCGGCGCGCGGCAGCGGCTGGTAGTCGATGGCGGTGCTGTTGAAGCCGACCCAGGCGTACAGACCCTTCATGAAGCGGTTGCGCTCGGGCAGGCTCTTGAGGGCCTGCACCACCTTGCGGTCCATCAACCTGAAGTCGCCGGCGTCGGGCGGAATCTGTACCCGGTTGCCCCAGTTGACCAGCTTGTAGAACCACCGGGTGAGGTGAATCTGCAGCCGGCTTTGATCTGCGCGCGACTGGCGCACCGCGTAGACCACATCCGCACCGTCACGCCATTTGCCCAGCATTTGGGCCAGGAGTTCGGTCGGATGCTGGCCATCGGCGTCCATCAGCACCACCACGTCGCCGCGGGCGGCGTCGATGCCGGCGGTCAGGGCGTGCTCCTTGCCGAAGTTGCGCGACAGCCGCACATAGACCAGCTCGGGGTGCACGCGGGCCAGGCCCTGCGCCACCTCGCGCGTGTCGTCGCGGCTGCCGTCATCAATCACGATCAGCTCCACCGTGGGTGACAGCGCGGTCAGCGCCGCCAGCACATGGGGCACGACGCTGCCCAGGTTGCGCGCCTCATTGAAGGCTGGCATCACGCAGGAAATGCTGGGGCTGGACAAAGATCGCACGGTCATGGCCCGCATCATGCCAAAAAAATACCCCGTGCAGCGGCGCCGACGGGGCATTTGTTGCGCCAACGGCGGCCCGCGTGCGGGCCGGCCCGGCGCAGTACCGGTGAAGTGTTACTTCTTGGCGGCGGACGCGCTGGCTGCCGGCTTGGCGGCGCCGGCCTCGTCGGCCATGCACTTCTTGATGTGGCTCTTCTTGGCGGCGCCGGCGAGCTTCTTGTCGGCGGCGGACTTCTCGCAAGCCGGGCTGCTGGCGGGTGCGGCGGCAGCGGCGTCGGCCATGCACTTCTTCTCGAAGCTGGCCTTGGCCGCACCGGCCAGTTTCTTCTCGGCCGCCTTGGCGGCGCATCCACCGTCATCGGCGGCATAGGCGTTGCCCAAACCAAGTGTCAGGCCCAGGGCGAGCAAAGTCAGGAGTTTCTTCATGGTCGGTCTTTCAGGTTGAGAGGCGGTTGGTCGAGGAATCCCGAGCGGGATTCCACCACATAACGGCGGGTCTGGCAATTGCGATGACACGGCGCCGGCGCAGGCCCCGCGC